>Ga0247610_10006106_pt1 | contig 12596 bp, 3 predicted proteins | sample 174DNAGHGhighgp2_FD_193483 | JGI IMG/M metagenome (GOLD analysis project Ga0247610, IMG submission 193483) | Sheep rumen microbial communities from Palmerston North, Manawatu-Wanganui, New Zealand - 1742 DNA GHGhigh gp2 | ecosystem: Host-associated > Mammals > Digestive system > Stomach > Rumen ...
GGAATTCCAGGAATGCGCCGAATTCGACAATCGAGACAACTTTCGCATCGTAGATGTCGCCAACCTCGGGCACCGTACAGATGTCCTTGATCCACTTGATGGCGGCGGCGATATCCTCTTTGTTCGACGATGCCACGTCGACAATGCCGAATTCGCCCTCTTCCTCGATGTTGATGATTGTATTTGTCTCAGCCTGAATTTTCTGGATGACTTCGCCACCCTTGCCGATGACGGCACCGATGAAGTCTTTCGGTATCTTGATCTGCTCAATGCGGGGCACAAAGTCCTTGTAGTCCTCTCGCGGTTCGGGAATGGTTTCCAGCATCTTGTCCAGGATGTGCAGACGACCCTGTCGGGCCTGCTCCAGTGCTTTGGCCAGTACGTCATAGCTGAGGCCGTCCACCTTGATGTCCATCTGGCAGGCCGTGATGCCGTCGCGGGTGCCGCACACCTTGAAGTCCATGTCGCCCAGATGGTCCTCGTCGCCGAGGATGTCGCTCAGCACGGCCCACTTGTCGCCCTTCGAGATGAGACCCATCGCGATACCGGCCACGGGCTTGCGCAGCTTCACGCCGGCGTCCATCAGTGCCATGCAGCCGGCACACACCGTAGCCATACTCGATGAGCCGTTGCTCTCCAGGATGTCGCTCACCACGCGGATGGTGTAGGGGCACTCCTCCTCGCTCGGCAGCACCTCTTTGAGGGCACGCCATGCCAGATGACCGTGACCCACCTCGCGGCGGCTCGTGCTGCCACTGCGTTTCACCTCGCCAGTGGCGAAGCCCGGGAAGTTGTAGTGCAGTATGAAGCGGCGCATGTCCTCGATGACGGCGCCGTCTATTTTCTGTTCGTCCAGTTTGGTGCCGAGGGTGCAGGTGCTCAGCGATTGCGTCTCGCCGCGCGTGAAGATGGCGCTGCCGTGCACCGAGGGTAGGTAGTCCGTCTCGCACCATATCGGGCGTATCTCGTCAAGCTGACGGCCGTCCAGGCGGGTGCGCTCTGCCAGCACCATGTCGCGCATCGCTTCGCGCTCTGTGTCGTGGTAGTAGCGGTCTATCATGAATTTAATCTCGTCGGTCAGTGTCTCTTCCGTGTAGTTCGCGTCGATAAATTCCTGCTTGATGGCGGCGAAGCCCTCCTCGCGCATGTGCTTGTTGGCGATGCCCTGCTTCGAGAAGTCGTAGCACTTCTGGTACACCGCGTCGTGCAGGCGCTGGCGCAGCTCCTCGTCGTTCACCTCGTGGCAGTATTCGCGTTTCTCTGTCTTGCCGGCCTCCACGGTCAGCTCCTCCAGCACGTGGCACTGTATCTTGATGGCCTCATGCGCAGCCTTCAGGGCTCCCAGCATCACCTCCTCGCTCACCTCCTTCATCTCGCCTTCAACCATCATGATGTTGTCGGCCGTGGCGGCAACGATGAGGTCCAGCTCGGCACGCTCAATGTCCTGCATCGGCGTGTTGATCACATACTTGCCGTCGAGGAAGCTCACACGCACCTCGCTCACGGGGCCGTTGAACGGTATGTCGCTCACCGCCAGCGCCGAGGCGGCCGCAAGGGCTGCCAGCTGGTCAGGCATCGTGTCGTGGTCACCGCTGATGAGGGTTATCTGAACCTGCACCTCGGCGTGGAAGTTGTCCGGAAAAAGCGGACGAAGGGCGCGGTCCACCAGACGGGCTATCAGTATCTCATGCTCCGACGGACGTGACTCGCGTTTGAAGAATCCGCCAGGAAAACGACCCATGGCGGCGTATTTCTCTTGATAATCAACTGTCAATGGCATGAAGTCGACGTTCTCGCCAACTTCGGTTTTCGAGCATACCGTCGCCAGCAGCATTGTGTTGTTCATGCGTACCACGGCGGCGCCGTCGGCCTGCTTGGCCAACTTGCCGGTCTCGATTTCGATCATGCGGCCGTCGCCCAGATCGAATGTCTTTTTGATAATGTTCATTTTATTGTTTTTCTTTGTTTTTACCGCAGTTGTGAGGACCATCCTCACAACATTATTTGTTTGTTTATTAATTTTTTATCTCCTTACTCAGCGTCCAACGACCGGCAAAAAGAATGTGCAAACTTACACTTTTTAATTGATTTATCCTCTTTTTATTAGAAAACTTCTATTCTCTTTGTCCCTTTTCCCGACGTATAGGCGGATTGTATATACAAGTTTTTCAGGATTTCGTCGCGGTGGCGAGCTGGCGTTTTCTTTATGATTCTCCCTACCACTCTTGCCCTCAAAAAAAGGCTATCCGGATGTCTCCGGATAGCCCAACCATAACCAAATAAATATGAAAAACTATTATTTCCGTTATTTACGAAGGCCGAGTTTCTTGACAATGGCACGGTAGCGCTCAATGTCGGTGTCTTTCAGGTAGTCAAGCATACGACGGCGTTTGCCGACCAATGTCACCAGTGCGCGCTCCGAAACCTGGTCCTTTTTATTTTTCTTCATCAGCTCTGTGAGGTGCTGAATGCGGTAGGTGAAGAGGGCTATCTGAGCCTCTGCCGAGCCGGTGTCCTTCGTGCTTTTGCCGTACTCGTTGAATATTTCTTCTTTTTTTTCTTTTGTGAGATACATAATTCTGTTATTTCTTGTTCTTGTTCTTGTTCTTGTTCTTTTGAAATCGGCTGCAAAAGTACTCTTTTTTTGAAAGATACAACCTTTTTCGGCTCTTTTTTCTTCCTCCGCTCTATAAAACCGTCTCTTTCAGCACTCTGAATTTTGTTAATAATTCTTAATTGATCTTCTTTGATCCCGTTTTCCGCCTCATATAAATGTTAAAAAGCGGTTTTTTGACCGCTTTTTCTTTTCCTTTTGAGCGACAAACGGGGCTCGAACCCGCGACCTGCGGCTTGGGAAGCCGCCGCTCTACCAACTGAGCTATTGTCGCATCGCTTTTTTAGTTTTTATCGTTTGCTGTTTATTGTTTTCGTAGGTAACTCTTTCGTTCTCGCAGAATTTCAAAATTCATTATCCCTAACGCTTCTTTTTTCCTTTTATTGTATGTCCGTGAAATTTTTTTTGTGGTGCGGCCGTTTCAGTACTCAAAGCTGCTGTCGCCCAGGAACTCGCGCAGTATGCTCGTCGGCGGTATATATTTCGTCTGTATCGGCTCTATCAGCTCCAGCAGTCCCAGCAAGCGTATCGCCTCCGCGTACTCCTCCGACCTCTGCGGCACCATCTTCAGCAGCGGCTCCGCAAAGGGACGCAGGATGCCAAGCTCATACAGCAACGCGCTGTTGAACATCACGTCAGCCTCCTCCTGATAGGGGAATATGTGCTTCTCCTCGCCCTGCCGCACGCTCGGCCAGCGCTTCAGCGTCTCGTAGGCGCTGTAGCCACGGAAGTTGTTGTCCCTCACTATGCGGCGTATCAGGCGGTTGTCGCTCGTCCGGAATATGTTCTGCTTGTCTATCGAAATCTGCGTTATCGCCGATACGTAGACCTTGAATTTCAGCTCGTTGTCTATCTCCTCCGTCAGCTTCGGGTTCAGCGCATGGATGCCTTCCACCAGCAGGATGCTCTTCTTCGTCATTTTCAGCGTCTTGCCGCTGAAGTAGGGCTTGCCCGTCTTGAAGTCGTAGGTCGGTATCTTCACCTCCTTGCCGTCAAACATCTCTTGCAGCTGCTCGTTCAGCAGCGGTATGTCCAGCGCCTCCAGCGCCTCGAAGTCATAGTCGCCGTTGGGTTGCAGTGGCGTCTTCTCGCGCGGCAGGAAGTAGTCGTCCAGCGACAGCTGTAACACGTCGAAGCCCAGCACCGACAGCTGTACCGCCAGCCTCCGGCAGCTCGTCGTCTTGCCACTCGACGACGGGCCGGCCAGCAGCACCATGCGCACCTTCTCCCTCCTCTGCCATATCATGTCGGCTATCGATGCATATTTCTTCTCGTGCAACGCCTCGCTCACCTGTATCAGGTTGTTCTCGCGGTGGTTGCGCACCTCGTCGTTCAGGTCGTCTATCGTTGGCACGCCAAGCAGCTGTGCCCAGTTATGGTGTTCCTGGAAGATGTTGAACAGCTTCGGCGTCTCCTGGTATATGTCCAGCTTCTCCGGCAGGCGTGGGTCGGGGCATTGCAGCAGGTAGCCCTCGCTGAACGACCGCAGGTCCCATTGCGTCAGCACTCCCGTCGACGGCGCCAGACGCGTAGCCCATTTGTGGGGCGTGCCACCCAGAAACTGCATCTCTATGTACAGCTGGCGCAGCCCCTCCAGCAACCGTCGCGTCGCCGGTATCGGCTCGTCCTTTATCAGCTCTATGGCGTCGGTCACCAGCATCGACTTCGTCAGGAACGGCAAGTCCTGGTGCACCAGCTCCACCATGTGGTCGCGCACCGTGCGCACCACTTCCAGCTGCGACGGCAGCTCGTATCCCTCTTCTATGGGCTCTATCTTGCAAAAGAAGCCGTTGACCATCGAGTGGTCTATCGTCAGAACGGCTCTCGGATAGCAGTCGCGCACAGCCTTGTACAGCAGGAAGCACAGCGACGTGATGTATATGCGGTAGCCCTGACGGTGCGTGATGTCCACAAAGCGAACACTCTTTGGCTTGAACAGTCGGTACGACAGCATCGCTATCTTGTTGTTCACCAGCGCACAAAGCACGGGATATTTGCATTGGTGGTTCACCTGTACCGCAAGGTCGCTCAGCAGCGTCCCCTGCTCAACCATCCGACGTTCGCCGGTGTTATCTATAACTATTTCTACTTCTGACATATAGCTTTCGTTTTGCTTTTCTTTGGTGGCCCCGCCTCGGGGCTCTAAGTCTCTCTAAACGCTCATGCACAGGTTTTATTGTATCGCCACCCGAAAAAAAACTTCTTTATCCCGAAAAATGCCCTCTTCCAATGCTCCTTGCGCACCCCCTTGGCACGCGGCTAGCAAAAACTGTCAGAACTCTGCCCCGTTCACCCCTCCCGCGCCTTTCATAAAAATCTTTAAAAACGCCCTCGATCTTTGCTATTTTGACAAAATGCTATAATTTTGTCCTTTCTTATAGGATGTTCTTTTTTTATTAATATCTTGATTTCGTTTTCAGTTACCAATTCAATCAGATTTCCGCTTATACAAAAACGCCATTTTTTTTGCAAAAAATACATTAATATAGAATAATTCTTTTTATTATTTATAAACTCAATTTTTAAATCTATGCGTAAGTTGTTACAATCAATGTTGCTTATGGCCGCCATTGTGCTGCCGTGGGCATCGCAGGCTCAATGCCCATCGGGCGAAACGTCCTGCCAAATTACCATCCAGATGACCGACGATTACGGCGACGGATGGTTCGATTACGACGGTTACCAGTTCTACATCAAGGTCTACCAAGGCACCACTCTGCGTGGCTCGGTGAGCCTCGCAGACGGACTTTCGGGCTCGCAAACCGTCAGCATCTGCACCGGCGACTCCATCCGCTTCGTCATGGATGGTGAAGACTACTATGAAGAGAGCTCCTTCGTCATCCTCAACGGTGATGGAAGCACCATCCTCTCGGGCGACTGCAGCGACTATGATGATGGCGACGTCATCATCACGGCCGCTCCCACATGTCCCTCGTGCCCTGCTCCCACCAACCTCGCCGTCTCCGCTTTCGGCGCCGACTATGCTATCATCAAATGGGTCGGCAACGGTAACTACGGCTACATCTTCGGCGAGACCACCGACGTCAATGCCGGCACCGTCGCTTCTTCTTCGACTACGGTCGACTCCGTCGAATTCTCTAACCTCAACAGCTCTACCTCTTACACCTTCAAGCTCTGGTCCGACTGCACCACCGAGTTCAGCGACACCCTCACTCTGACCTTCGCCACTCTCGGCAACGTGGTCTCCTCCTTCCCCTACAGCACCAGCTTCGAGGAAGGCGACGACACCGCCTGGACATTCACCAACGGCTCCAACGGTTGGTACATCGGCTCTGCCACCTCCAACGGCACCGGCAGCCGCGCTCTCTATATCAGCAGCGACAACGGCACATCCAACGCCTACAACAACTCTGCTTCAAGCACCAGCTTCGCCTACCGCTACTTCAACATCTCCGAGGCCGGCGACTACGCCATCAGCTTCGACTGGAAATGCAATGCCGAAAGCGGCTACGACTACCTCCGCGCTTACATCGCTCCCGCCACTGCTCAGATAACCGCCGCCACCACCCCGGCCAGCAACTGGATCAACCTCTCCGGTGACCTCGTCGGCCAGAACTCATGGCAGAACTTGTCCATGGTCGGCAACATGCAGATTGGCTCCTACATTCTTCTCTTCTACTGGACCAACGACGGCAGCTTCGGCACCAATCCTCCCGCCGCCATCGACAATGTCTATATCAACAAGATCTCCTGCCCGGCTCCCACCAACTTCGCCATCACCGGCACCACAACCGACGAGATTACTCTCAGCTGGACTGCCGGTGGCAACGAGACGAACTGGGAACTCATCATGGGCTCCGACACCACACCGATCTCTTCCAACCCCTACACCGTCACGGGCCTCGCTGCCAACACTGTCTATAACTTCACCCTCCGTGCCGACTGCGGCAACGACGACTACTCGCTCTCTGTCAGCACCAGCGGGCGCACCGCCTGCGACGTTCTCGACAGCCTGCCGTACAGCACCAGCTTCGAGTCTGTCGACCTCCCATCTGGCAGCAATCAGTTGCCCCTCTGCTGGACACGCTACAACGACGGCACCACCGAAAACGACTACCAGCCCTACGCCTACAACTATAGCACCTATGCCAATACCGGCAGCTACAGCCTCTACTGGGCTATGCCCACCGCCACCGGCCGCGCCGACACCGTCATCGCTGTCCTGCCAGCCATCGACGCCTCCAACTACCCCATGGACGAGAACCGTCTCACCTTCTACGCTCGCTCCAATGGCGACGTGCAGCTCTATGTGGGTACTATGAGTGACCCCTACGACGCCAGCACCTTCACCGCTCAGGATTCCTTCCTGGTCTCCAGCAGCAACTACACCAGATTCATTTGCGCCTTCACCGACGCTGAGAGCGACAACGAGTATGCTGCCATCATGAGGGTCAAGACCTCCGTCAACAACTCTCTCTACATCGACGACGTCACTCTCGAGGTCGCTCCTGCTTGCGCCGACGTCACCGGTCTCACCTTCGACAGCATGTCTGCCACCTCCGCAAGCTTCCACTGGAACAATACTCATTCCGCCTATGAACTTCAGCTCATCAACGGCGCCGACACCATAACCGAAACCAGCATCAGCGACAACTTCGTCACTGTCAACGGTCTCGTCATGGACAACAGCTATACCGTTCGCCTCCGTGGCGACTGCGGCGGCGACTACTCCGCATGGAGCGCTCCCATCTCCGTCTACATCGGCTACTGCCAGCCCACTCCCTCCTCTGTCGACAACCAGGGTATCTCTCAAGTCGTCTTCGGGGACTTCATGGTCATGGACAACACACAGCGCCCGACCAGCTCGCCCTACTATGGCAACTATGCTAGCCTCGTGGGAGGTTATGCCGCTGGTGACTCCGCCAACGTGGCCATCACCTACAGAACAGGCTACTCCTACGGCACCATCATCTGGGTCGACTGGAACAACAACCTCTCTTTCGACGCCGAAGAGGTAGTCTATGCTGGCCAGAGCACCAACGCCAACCCAACTACCATCAACTGCTCCTTCCTCATCGCCGACACCGTCGCCGAAGGCACCTACCGCATGCGCATCGCCGGCGCCGACAGCTACTACGACTCCTACACCAGTAGCATCACAGCCGCTGCCAACGCCGACCCCTGCCCGCAAAACACCTCCTATTGCGTCGTACACGACTACACTCTCTTCATAGGCGCTGAACCTACCTGCGTCAACGTCACCGACGTCACCGTCGAGGACGTCACCGCCAACACTGTCACCGTCAGCTGGCGCGACACCACCAACACCGGCGCTTCCTACAAGGTCTTCGTCAACGGCACCCTCGCCGACGACAACATCAGCGACACCGCCTACACCGCCACTGGCCTCGCCGCCAACACCAACTACACCATCACCGTCGTCACCGACTGTGGCTCCGACACCTCCTTCGGCGTAGGCGTCAGCACACGCACCGCTTGCGGCTCCATCGCCACCTCTGCTCTGCCTTGGATCGAGAACTTCGACTCCTACAGCACTGGCAACGTCAGCAACAACCTCCCCTGCTGGACTCACATCAACCCCGTATCGACCACCAACAACTATGTCGATATCTCTTCTTCTTACTACTATAATGGCAACCGCTCACTCAGGTTCACCTACTCCTCATCCACAGGCAGCGTCATCGCTCTCCCGGCATTCGACACCGCTCTCAGCGCTCTACAGCTCAGCTTCATGCACCGCCCAGAGAGCATCACCAACTCCAATTGCGGCACCCTCAAGGTCGGTTATGTCACCAACGTCTCCGACGCCTCCTCATTCGTGGCCGTCGATCAGTGGAACTATAACGACTTCACCTCGGCCGATTTCCGCAATCAGGAGGTCTTCTTCGCAGGCGCTCCCGACAACGCACGCATAGCCTTCTGCCATGTCGGCAACAATTACAACTGGTACTGGTTCATCGACTCCGTCAATGTCCATCTCGCTCCCGATTGTCTGCCCGTCAACAATCTCACCGCTACCTTCGTCGACGACGATGAAATCACCGTCTCCTTCGGCGCCGCCGACAATGCCGACGTCGCACTCTGGATCACCAACGGCACCACCACCGTCGACTCCTTAACCGTCAACACCAACAACTACACCTTCTCCAACCTCACCGCCTCCACCAACTACACCATCTACGCAGCTGTCGACTGCGGCGGCATGCTCAGCAACGCCCTCAGCATCAGCGTCGCCACCTCCGCTACGCCCGACACTCTGCCCTACGCCACCGGCTTCGAGACAACCGACGACAACGCCTGGTCTTTCGCCAACGGCACACCCAACGGTTGGACCATCGGCAACGGCAGGGCCAATAACAGCACGCGCGGCCTCTACGTCAGCAACGACGGCAGCACATTCTCCTATACCCCCAGTTCCGCTTCGGACATCTACGCCTATAAGCTCTTACGCTTCGACGCCGGCGAATACGCCATCAGCTACGACTGGATCGCTATGGGCGACGACAGCTACCACTTCCTCCGTGCCTTCCTCGCTCCCGCCAGCACCTCTTTCACTGCTGGTGAGAACAACGGCATCACCGCTAGCGGCACTCCCAATGGCTGGATCGCACTCGACAACGGATACATGAGTGGCGACACCTCCGCTTGGCACACCGTCAACAATGTAGTCAACATCCCCGCCAACGCACTTTACAACCTCGTCTTCTACTGGAGTAACGACAGCTATGCTAACACCCATCAGTTCCCCGCCGCCGTCGACAATGTCAGCGTAGCGGCTCTCTCCTGCATGACTCCCGACAGCCTCACCGTCTCCAACATCACCACCTCCTCGGCCGACATAGCTTGGACACCTCGTGGCACCGAGACCAGCTGGGAACTCGTCGTCAACGACACCACTTCCATCATCACCAACACCGCCTCCTACAGCCTCACTGGCCTCATCGCCAGCACCCAGTACTCTGTCAAGGTCCGCGCCATCTGTGGCAGCAACGACACCAGCTTCTTCACCGACAATGAGTACTTCTGGACCAACTGCATCGACGAGGTGGCTCCTTGGACTGCATTGTTCAACACGACCTCTCTCTCGCCCTGCTGGCGCGACAGCGTCATGGGAACCAGCACTCCTATCATGACATGGGCCAACAGCCTCGCCAACGGCTACGGCTACATCTACTCGGTTGCAGCCTATACCAACACTCCGGCCGACGACTGGCTCGTCACACCTGCCATTCAGATACCTGCCAACGCTACCGATTTCAACCTCGTCTATCAGGTTGCTGGCATACCCTACTACTCCGGCTATAGCAACACCTCCATCAGCTACGATGTTTTCGTCTCGCCCACCGGCGCAGACAACATCGCTGCCTTCACCGACAGCATCACCAGCGAGGACAACATCAACATGTCCAATTTCGAGTACCGCACCTTCTCCATGGCAGCCTATGCCGGACAGACCGTCCGCGTGGCCTTCCGCAACCGCAGCACTCAGTACGGTATGCTCGGTCTCTATGAAGTGGCCATTCGTCAAACCAACGAACCTCTCTACATCGTCTATGGCCCCAACACCACTTTCGTCGGCGACACCACCTCTTGGAAGGCTCAGTACCAGATGGGCGACCTCACAGGCATGACCTATAGCTGGACTTCCACCATGGCTCAGGCTGGTCAGGCCAATGCTTGGAACACCAATACCGACTCCGTCAGCATCGTCTACAATGCCGCCGGTACCGACCTCATCACATTCGTCGCTACCAACGCCTACGGCAGTGACACCATCACTTTCAATGTCACCGCCTTCAACTGCGGCATCATCGACCAGCTGCCCTACATCGACAGCTTCGAGGTCGAAGACCCCTGCTGGATTAAGGTCTACGCCAACGGCGACCCCACCATCAATCCCATTGTTCTCTCCAGCACTCAGGCTCATAGCGGCAACTACTCACTCCGCTTCAGCTCCTACTCCAGCGGCCAACCCTACGACCAGTACTACATCTCGCCCGAAATCGCAGGCACCGAACGCGAATTCAGCTTCTGGTACCGCAACTACGGCTACAACGACATGATCCGCGTGGGCTATTCCTCCACCACCAACGACACCGCCGCATTCAACTGGACTGATTGGCTCACCACCAGCACCTCCTCATGGTCACAGTACCTCGACAGCTTGCCAGACACCGTCAAGTATGTCGCTCTACACTACTATGGCGACTACGCTTACTATGTCTATGTCGACGACCTCAGGATTGACGGCGTCGTCAGCGGATGCTCCAAACCCAATGCTCTCGCTGTCTCCAACGTCAACTACAACAGCGCCAACTTCTCATGGAACGGCAACGCCTCAAGCTATCAGGTAGCCGTCAAGGCTGCTACCGAAGCCACTTGGCCCGCCGAGACCACCGTCAACACCAACGCCTACGCCGCCTCCAACCTCAGCGCCGCTACCGCCTACGCCTTCCGCGTCCGCAGCCTCTGCGACGACAACGAGACAAGCGACTGGGTCGTCATCAACTTCACCACCGACAGCCTGCCCTGCATGATACCTTCTGACTTCCAAACCACCACCGTCGGCTACACCACCGCCACCTTCGCATGGACTGCCAACGGCAACGAGAACCAGTGGGCTATCCACGTCTGGGACAACAACGGCAGCAACGAGGTTGAGGTATCCTCCAACCCCGCCACCGTCACCGGCCTCCTCGCCAACCACACCTACAACGCAGCCGTCAAGGCCATCTGCGGCAACGGCGCTGCTGAGAGCGAATACAGCGACACCATCCAGTTCACCACCTCCGCCTGCGCACAGGTCACCGGCGTGACTGCTACCAACGTCACAGCCACCAGCGCAACGCTCAGCTGGAACCCCACCGGTGCCGCCAACTACCGCATCGAGTATGGTGAAATCGGCTTCAGCCAGGGCGACGGCAACACTGTCGAAATCACCGGCACCACCCATACCCTCACCGGCCTCAGCCCCGAGACCCAGTACACCGCCTATGTCCGCGCCATCTGCGAGACCGGCGTCGAGGGCGACTGGTCTGCTGCCGTCAACTTCGAGACCTCTACCGAGGGCATCAGCACCGTCGATGGCGGCATCAACCTCGCCATCTATCCCAACCCGACCTCCGACGCCACCACCATCACCCTCAGCGGTGTCAATGGTGAAGTCTCCATCGTCATCGTCGACATGAACGGCCGCATCGTCAAGAGCGACACCATGTCCTGCGAAGGCGACTGCACCAAGCGCATGGAAGTCAGCGGTCTTGCCCAGGGCGCCTACTTCGTCCGCGTCAGCGGCGACGGCGTCAGCCGGGTCAAGAAGCTGATCGTCAAGTAAATCTGCTTACAATGGTCAGACCGCTCGTCCGGTCTGGCCAACACTCCCAAAGTGGGACGGCAAATTCTCGCCGGCCCACTTTTTTTTAATTATTTTTTGCATTTCAAAAAAAATTGTTATTTTTGCCATGATATGAATTGTAACAGTAAACGTAATAAAGAAATGACTGTCAGCAGTACAACGTGCAACGGCACTGTTGCCGTCTGACTGTTTTCTTTGTTTCGGCGACTGTTGCAGTCGCCTTTTTTGTAATCATCACAACATATCCATAATTAACGTAACAGTAATCACCGACTATGGCAACACTAAAAGGAAGAAATCTTATCTCGATCACCGATTTCAGCAAGGAGGAATACATTCAGGTCCTCGACATCGCTGAAGAATTTGAGAAAAACCCAAAGCAGCCTATCCTGAGCGACAAGGTGGTGGCAACGCTCTTCTTCGAGCCTTCCACGCGCACGCGCCTCAGCTTCGAGAGCGCGGCCAACCAGCTGGGAGCACGCATCATCGGCTTCAGTGACCCGGGCGGAACAAGCGTCCAGAAGGGCGAGTCTCTGCACGACACCATCGTCATGGTCGCCAGCTATGCCGACCTCATCGTCATGCGCAACCCTAAGGAGGGTAGCAGCCGATATGCCAGCGAGGTGAGCGCTGTACCTGTCATCA
>Ga0247610_10006108_pt1 | contig 12595 bp, 10 predicted proteins | sample 174DNAGHGhighgp2_FD_193483 | JGI IMG/M metagenome (GOLD analysis project Ga0247610, IMG submission 193483) | Sheep rumen microbial communities from Palmerston North, Manawatu-Wanganui, New Zealand - 1742 DNA GHGhigh gp2 | ecosystem: Host-associated > Mammals > Digestive system > Stomach > Rumen...
TACACCACCGGCAGCATCAGATAGAGAACGGCCAAAGGCAGCGCCGCAAGCGGATAACAGATGAAGAAGATGAAGAAAAAGGTCATACTTTGAAATTCTTCGCGAAATCAAGCAGATTTCGGTAATGCAACGGCGTAATCTTCGAAATTTCCTCGTACTCGCCAGGATGCCTCGCGCCCACGTGCACGGGCTGGATGCCTGCATTCACGGCAAACTGCATGTCCGTGAGGCTGTCGCCCACCATCACCGACTCCGCGAAGTCGAGGTCGGGGAAATCGGCCTTGGCCTGCAACGCCATCCCGACAGCCGGTTTTCGGCATCCGCAGCCCCTGTCGGCACGGTGCGGGCAGCAATATACGGCATCCAACGGGGTCATGTTCTCTTCGAAAACAACCCGCATCCGGCGATGTATCTCATCAATGTCCTCCATCGTGCAGAGATGCTTGCCCACACACTGCTGGTTGGTCACCACAATGATGCGGCGGTACTTTGGCCGAAGCCACTGCATGGCGGTCAGCACACCGTTGACCAGCACAAACTCTTCCAGTCTGCGCACGTACCCGCCCACTATCTGCACGTTGATGACCCCGTCGCGATCCAAAAACAATGTGTCTTTCATTTCGGTGACTTTTGTTTGACTACTGCAGCCCAATGAGGAAACCCAACATTCCTAATTCCTAATTCCTAATTCCTAATTCTCCCCCTCTTCCCCGTTCAAATTCGTCTTGAACTTCCGTTCCATATTGGAGAAACGGGCCAGATTGCGACGTGAGAGGACCAAAAAGAAGATGACGGCCACGGCAATCAGCACAATCACCCATTTGGTGAATTTGAAGTAGCTGACCAAAATGGAGAAGACAAAGTAGAACACAATCAGAAACCGGAAGCTTGTCCAGACGATGATGGCCAACATGTTGGCGTTGCTCTCTTTCACCAGGCTTTGGTAAAGTTCATGCGTCTTGGGGCTGTTGCGAACAATGCCAAACAGGAACGGCGAAGCGGCCAACAGGCATCCGACTGCCGCCAACGTGTTGAACCCCCATTGGGGAATCATCTCGACAAATGGCAGCTTCTGGATAAGGGGGATGACATATTCGATCAGGACGACTAATACCGCGAACGACAACACTGAGAAAACCAGCACGTTAGCAATAGAACTTTTGATAATGCTGCTCCAATTTTTCTTTCCCTCGTCACTTGATCCGAAAAGAGCGTATGCATCCATCGCGCTCTTTGTCTTGGGAGACAAGCGTTTCTCCAAACCGTTATAGACAGGGCCGGCGAGCTTGATCCAGTATGGCGTTGTAAACGTGGTGATGACGGATGCTGCGATAATCACCGGGTAGATGTGAGGCTGCATCACATGCTGTGCCACTGCCACAGACGCAATGATGAAGGCAAACTCCCCAATCTGCGACAATGTGAAGCCGGATTTTATAGAATCCTCCAAGTTGGCGCCAGCCACCAAAGCCGACGCGGAACAGACAAACGCCTTGACGACCAGTGTAATGACAACTAAAGCGAGAATCAGCTTCCAGTATTGAGCCAACACCATCGGGTCTATCATCATGCCCACAGAAACGAAGAAGATGGCACTGAACAGGTTCTTGATACTGTCCGTCAGATGCTCGATACGCTGGCTCTCCGACGTCGTCGCCAAAATGGAGCCGATGACGAACGCGCCAAGCGCAGAAGAAAATCCCACACTGTTGGCTATAATCACCATGGCAAAGCAAAGACCGATGGAGATAATCAGCAGGTTTTCATCGTTAATGTAGTTCCTAAACTTCCGCAACAACGTAGGTATCACATATATACCAACAACAAACCAAAGGATGAGGAAGAAGACAAGCTTCACGATGCTCAGGATCATCTCCTTGCCGGGAGCGGAATTCTTACTGGCAGCAACGGTGGAAATCAACACCATCATCACCACAGCCACGATGTCCTGGATAATCAAAACCACCGTGGTGAGGGTGGCAAACGACTCGCCCTTGAGCTTCATGTCGTCGAAAGCCTTGACGATGATGGCTGTCGAAGACATGGACAACATGCCGCCGAGAAAGATGCTCTCCATCACGCCCCAACCCATCACGAAGCCTAACAGTGCACCCACGCCAATCATGCCGATGATGCCGAGGAACGCAGCTATCAAGGCTTTACTGCCCATCGACATCAGTTTCGTGAAGCTGAATTCCAGTCCGACACTGAACATCATGAAGATGATACCGATCTCCGACCACGCCTCCACATTCTCGGGACTTGTCACCGTCGGGAAAATATTCAGATGAGGTCCCACAAGAAATCCAGCCACCAAATATCCTAAAACAAGCGGCTGCTTCAAAAGTTTGAAAATCACGGTCACTATTCCTGCTGACACCAATATCAGCGCCAAGTCCGCTACTGCTTGTAAATTCTCTGACATAACAATATTAATTTTTAGTGATTCACTTATTAAAACTCCTGTCCTCCGAACTCAACTGTTAATACACCGAAGCACTTCCCGCGATTGGTCATCTGACACACACGGGTGTCGCCGATTACAACAGGAGGATTGATTTCCTGGTGCGTGTGCCCACCGACAATCACGTCTATTCCAGGCACTTGTCGGGCTATCTCATAGTCATTGTCCCGAATGGTGGTATCCACCCCAACATGTGAGAGGCAGACGATAAAGTCGCATTTCCGAGACTTGAGTTCATCCACCACCCGACGCGCGGTCTTCACAGGGTCGAGGTAGGTGACTTCACAAGCGTTCTGTGGTGCGACATAGGAGTCGAGCTTCACCCCAAGGCCGAAGATGCCGATCTTTCTGCCAGCGCGATTCACAATGAGGTAGGGTTTCACCAGCTTGGCGAGCTTCTTGTTGGCGAAACGGTAGTTGGCGCACACCACGGGAAACCCCGCAGTCTTCAGACGGGCGGCCAGAGCGGCTGAGCCGTTGTCGAACTCATGATTGCCCAAGGTGGCGGCGTCATAACCCATGGCATTCATCAGCCGCACCTCCACATAGCCGTGGAAAAAGTTGAAGTAGGGTGTTCCTTGGGAAAAATCACCCGCATCGAGCAACAGCGTGTTCGGGTTGTCAGCTCTGATTTCCCGGACGGCAGCCTCCCTCCTCAGAAAGCCCCCCACATTCACATCCCCTTTGTAAGTGTAGGGGTCAATTTGGCTATGCGTGTCGTTCGTGTGCATGATTACCAGCGTGTTGTTTTGGGCGAATACACCCACTAACAAGCTCACTGTAAAAATGTTATATAGCAATAGTCGCTTTTTTACCATAAATTGGGTTTTAACCGCAAAAGTACAAAATTTTAAGGACAGTTTTCTTGTGGGCGTTATTTTTTAACGCCAGCAGCCTCGGCACCTCAAATAGCCGGACGACACCTGTCACAAAATGAACTGCCATGTTGCAATGAAGTTTTAACTTTTTCGCTAAAGGGGAGTCTATGTCAAGTGTTATTATATATTAAAGTATGAAAGTACATTTTATCGCTATCGGGGGCAGTGCCATGCACAATTTAGCCATCGCGCTGAAAATCAAAGGTTTTGAGGTAACAGGATCGGACGACGAGATATTCAATCCCGCCAAGGATCGCCTCGCCAAATACAACATCCTGCCAGAGACCATCGGATGGGACCCCGGGCGGATCACCCCCGACCTTGACGCGGTAATCCTGGGCATGCATGCCCGTGAAGACAATCCTGAACTATTGAAAGCCAAAGAGTTGAACCTCCGTATTTACTCCTATCCCGAGTACTTGTACGAGCAGGGAAAGGACAAAGTCCGCGTGGTGGTGGGCGGCAGTCACGGCAAAACAACCATCACCTCCATGATCATCCATGTTCTTCAGCACCAGCACGTTGACTGCGACTATATGGTCGGCGCACAGCTGGAAGGCTTCGAGGTGATGGTGCGCCTTTCCGACACGGCGAAAGTCATGGTCATTGAAGGCGACGAGTACCTCACCTCCCCTATTGACCGCCGGCCCAAATTCCACGTTTACCAGCCCACAATCGGCATCATCAGCGGCATCGCCTGGGATCACGTCAACGTCTTCCCCACGTTCGAGAATTATGTGGAACAGTTCCGTATCTTTGCCAAAATGATACCGGGAAACGGACAATTCATATATTGTCAAGAGGACGAAGAACTACGGAAATTAGGGGCCGAGATCACCAACACCACTTGCCGTCCCTACGGCATCCATCCCTACGCCATCCGCAACGGGGTGACCTATTTGTTGCATAACGGCGAGGAAACCCCGCTGCATGTGTTCGGGAAACACAACTTGATGAACCTCAATGCCGCCAGGCTTGCATGCAACGCGCTGGGTGTCACGGATGAACAATTCTACGATGCCATCGCCACCTTCAAGGGTGCGTCGAAGCGGTTGGAACTAGTGGCCAGCAATCCAGAATGCGCTGTGTACAAAGACTTTGCACATTCCCCGTCTAAACTTAAAGCTACTGTCAACGCCGTCAGGGAGCAGTACCCCGACCGCAAATTGGTGGCCTGTATGGAACTGCACACTTTCAGCAGCCTAACCGAGGAGTTCCTGAAACAGTACGCCCACACCATGGACGAGGCGGATGTCGCCATGGTCTATTTCTCCCCGGCAGCCGTGCGGCACAAGAAACTACCTCCTATCCACCCGGAGGCGATATTCAACGCATTCCAACGAGACGACTTGCAAGTGTTCGACAACTCGGAGACACTGACAGACAGACTGTTGTCAATGAATTGGGGAAACAGTGTCCTTCTTTTGATGTCGTCCGGCAATTTTGACGGAATAAATTTGAACCAGTTCGGTGAAAAAATTGTATCTTTGCAGGCTCAAAACCAAAGCATAAAAAATTATTAATCACATCAATAAAAACAATTAAAAACACTATGAAAAAGTTAAGTTTGTTAATGGTTGCGGTGATGTCAGCACTGTTCTGCATTGCACAACCCGAAATCAAATTTGAGAACAGCACCTACGATTTCGGCAAAATCAAGGAAGAGGGAGGCAAAGTGACCGGCAAATTCATCTTCACCAATGTGGGAAACGAGCCTCTGGAACTCACAAACGTCCGCCCCGGCTGCGGCTGTACAGCAGCCAACTACACCAAGGGAGCTATCGCCCCCGGAGCGCAAGGCTACATCGAGGCCACGTACAACCCCTATAATCGTCCGGGCGCTTTCAACAAGAATATCCGTGTGACGACCAACGAACCGCGTTTCCTGGAAAATGACAAAGCCACGCCTCACATGATATTCATCAAGGGTGAAGTCATCAAACGCCCCCCGACACAGTTTGAAATTGCCGGTTATAAAAACGGAAGCGGCATGATGCGCATCAAAGAACCCAACGTGAAGCACAATTTGCTCAACACGAAAACCGTTCTCGACACCTTCTATGTCAAAAATTTCTGGACTAAACCCGTTTCTATCCAATTCGAGAAACCTTATGAGTATGTGACTGAAGTCAGCCGTACCTTCGGCGCAGAGCTGCAACCCGGCCAGGAAGGGTTCATTGTGCTGAAATATGATGCCAGCAAGCGTAAGAAATTCGGCCAAATCAAGGATGACATCCAATTCAAGACAAACGACTCCATTGAACAGATCAAACGTGTGTTCTACTCCGTCAACATCCAAGAGGACTTCTCCAAAATGACCCCTAAGCAGCTCAAGAACGCCCCTGTGAGCGTCGTATCCACGGAAAATCTGCAATTTGGCGAAATGCAGAAGAATGTCTCCAAAACCGAGACCGTCACTATCGCTAACGAAGGCAAGTCCACGTTGTACATCCGTGCTATAGAGTCCAGCAACGCCCTGTTCAAGGCGAACGCCTCCACCATGGAGATTCCTGCTGGCGGCAAAGCCGACATCACCGTCTCCTTCAGGGCTCCTGGTCGTGCCAGCAACCAAAACGCCACCATTGACATCATCACGAACGACCCCAAAAAGCCTGTCACCACAGTTCAAATGTCGGCCAAGATTTTATAATCACAGCCGTCCACATAAAAAAAATCCCTCCGTTTCCGGAGGGATTTTTTTTATCACCAATCTTTAGAACAGACGGCTGTGGCCGTTTCTGATTTCCTCTTCCGAGGGGAGATTTTCCTTTATCGTATCCACATCAATCACCAAAGGACGCCCCAGACGGGTTTTAGGCTTTTGAGTTCTGGTGTCGTGGACTGTCGCAGCCTGAACCGCCTCGGGCTCTGGGACGGCAAGGGGTGGAGTTGCTTGGGATGGCATGGGGGCCGCACCTTTTTCCTCGACAGGAAGGCTCTTTTCCTCCACAGGGACTTCTACGGTGCCCGCATTCGTATCGCCAAGCGTAAGAGTGGAGTCTTCCTGCTGCATCACCGGGATAGGAGAATCGAGCGGAGGTATGGATTGGGGACGGTGGCTCAGGGAAAGGAGAGCCGCACCCCCTACCACCACTGCGGTAGAAACACCTGCAATCCAATAGCCAATCTTGTGCTGCCCTAACCCGGCCTTTTGCCTGAATTGTCTCCATGCACCAGCTTTATAGGGGTATTTTGCCTGTTCAGCCTTTTCTTTGATAAATTTGTCAAATTCCGTCATAGTTCAATCTTACAAACATTGCTTTAGGGCCATTTTGAGTCTGGAACGTGCGCTGTTCACATGCCAGGCGGAGGTGTTTTCCGAGATGTTCAACTGTTCCGCGATCTCGCCATGGGAAAAACCCTCGAACACGAACATGTTGAAGACAGTGCGCGTGACAGGCGGCAGCATCTGGATCATGCCGACAATTTCTTGTGCCGAAAGCCGCGCCACCGCATCGTTAAAGTGATGGTCGGATAGCTGCCATTCAGGAATCCCGTCAATATCGACGGCATCCACCTTGTTCTCGTATTTCCGCAAATAGTCCAATGCGGCATTACGCACTACACGTTTCAACCAAGCCTCAAAAGAACCTGTGTCTTCATACTTGTCCAAATTGGAGAAGACTTTCAAAAAACCTTCGTTGAGCATGTCGGCTGCCTCATCGGAACTACCTGCGTAGCGCATGCATATGGCCATGACGCTGCCATAGTAGTGCTTGAAGAGTTTTCGCTGGGCCCTGGCGTTTCCTTCGCGACATGCCTGTACCCATTCCAACAGTTCCGACTGCTCTTTCATATTCAATAACGTATAAGGGAGACAAAAGCTTGGGTCTTCCTATATATTTTTTTTGGGGTAGTGAGCCAACTATTTTCAGGCTTCACTTGACGATTTTAAATCCAAGTCCGACAAGGAAAGCGTTCGACATTCGCGTGCGGGATTCGCTGGTTTCGGAGTTCCTGAAATTGTCGGCAGCGATATAATAGCCCACATCCAGGGTAAAGCGCCAGAAGTCAATTCCCACGCCAAGCTGTCCACCCCATTGTAGGGCCCCGGACTGCCATGGATTGTCTTTAAAGTTGTCAGCCACCTTGAAATCGAAGCGTGGTCCGATCGTGAAGTGGAACTTGAAATTATCATTGTCTATGAAATGGTATCCGAACAATGCGGGCACTGAGATGTAGTGTTGCTTGAGCATGTCTCCCGTGCTGGCATCTCCGACATTATCGATCAACGAGGAGCGTTTGAACACGTAGTTAACCTCAGGCTGGAAGTAGAAACGGTCGCCCAACCGGAGGAAGAGGCCGGCATCCCACCCGAAGTTTCTCTGTGTCAGCTTCGAATAGCTTGCCGCATTGGCAGCGACTTTGATGCCCATGGAGAATTGGGCCTTGGCGGAATTCACGGTCATGGCACTGACGCACAACAGGGCAGCCAGGCTCAAAAACATTGAATGTATTACTTTTTTCATAATCCATCATTTTTTAAACTTCACGAATAACGTAACCGGGGCAAATATATTGCAGGTGGCGGTCAGTTCCGCAGAGGTTCAACAGACACCCCGGACTTCGCTGATATTGGAGATGCCTTCTTGTTGGCAGAGTCGGACGAGAGCATCGAGAATATCCCTACCGGCGAGGGGATTATTGAAATTGACCGTCCCGATTTGAACGGCCGTGGCACCCGCCATGACGAATTCCAGGACATCTTCGGCTGTATAGACACCGCCCATGCCGAAGACCGGAACGCGAACTTTCTGACAGACAGCGTGAACCATACGCAGGGCTATGGGCTTGATGGCTGCACCAGAGAGGCCGGCATAGACGTTATTGAAGACGGGCTTTCGTTTGTGGATGTCAATGGCCATTGCTTGAAAGGTGTTCACCAAGGAGAGTGCGTCGGCACCGGCATCCTCGCAGGCCATGGCCATGTCCACGATATTTTCCGCATTAGGGGACAATTTGACAATCAAGGGTTTGTGACAGACGTCCCGCACTGCCTTGACCACTTCGCGAGCCACTTCGGCCTTGATGCCAAACGCCATGCCGCCACTCTTCACGTTAGGGCAGGATATATTCAATTCAAGCATGTCTATATCTGCGTTGGACAGTTTCGCGGCCCCTGCGACATAGTCCTCCATGCTATGCCCGCCCATATTGGCAATCAACACATTGCCGAACTGCCTCATTTGAGCAATGCCCGTATCTATAAACTCATCTATGCCTGGATTTTGCAATCCGACACTATTCATCATGCCTGATGCGGTTTCCCACACACGAATGCCTTCGTTGCCGTCTTTCGGATGCAGGGTCAAGCCTTTGGAACTGATTCCGCCCAGGCAGCCCACATCATAAAGTTCATCGTATTCGCCTCCGAATCCGAAAGTGCCTGACGCGGCGACAAGGGGGTTTTTGAAAGGCACACCGGCAATTTCCACTGAAAGGGTCACATTTTTATCCATATCATCCATTATAAAAACAACATTGAAATCGACATCAAACACCAAGAGGGGGTCACCATTCCAACTCGGAACTGAGGAATACCGGACCATCCTTGCACACGCGCCGCATTCCCGACTTTGTCCGAATGCTACATCCAAGGCAAGCGCCAATGCCGCAAGCCATACGATGTTCGAGCGAGCAATAACAACGGGTGTCGGTCATCGCGCACATGGAGGCGACCTTGCGCATCATGACTTCCGGTCCACAGGTGATAACCGTATCGTAATTCTCAGGAGAGAGGAGATCCGTGATAAACCCTCGATACCCTTCCTCACCCTTTTCCGTGGATATGAAGATGTTTTCACAATGGGGTTCAAAGTCCTCCACGGCAAAGAGAGCATCGCGGAAGCCCAAGTAGGCATCGACCGTGGCGCCCCGGGCCTTGAGGGTCTTGGCGGTCTCGCAGAGCGGCGGTATTCCCAAACCGCCGCCCACGACCGCAATTCTTCCTTTCAACGCATCACAGGGATAACCGTTGCCGCAAGGCCCCAAAAGTCTCATCTTGTCACCTGGCATCAGAGCCGAAATCCGGGAAGTCCCTGAACCCACGACCCGGTACATAAACCATAACACGGACTCGTCGGCTTTGAAAACACTGACAGGGCGCATCAAGGTCAGCTCCTTGTCCCAACTCTTGAGCATATAAAATTGTCCTGCTGCGACTTCAGCGGAATTGCGCTCCACTTGAAGCACAAATATGTCATCCGCAACTCTCTGATTGGCAATCACCCTACTCTCAAAATATCTCATAAACTGATTCTTACGTTGAATTTTGTATGTTGAAAAATGATGCCGCGAAGATATGAAAAATTCAATTGTCCACAGATGTTTTAGTTGGACAACACTATTTTCTCGGTCGACAGCACCGTGTCGTCCTCCATCAACCGCAACAAATAGACCCCTTTTGACAGATCCGCCAAACTAACGATGACCTCGTCTGCAATAGTTCCTTCTCGCAATGTCCTGCCCGACAAGTCATACAACATGTACACGGAATAGGGGGTCTGGACTTTGTCCGGGAAAGTCTCATCAGGATGTTGCCTCTTGATGGTCAGCCTTTTTCCCGGCAATACAGACCATGAGAAAAGGTTGTTGCTGCTTTTCTTTGAATGTGACGCATCGGCTGCGGAAAGTATTTTGGTGACCGGCTCCGAACGAAGTCCCGCATTGTTCTCCACGACCACGCTCAGGGCAACAATCTGGTTCGGAAGGAACGAATAGCAATTGTTGCACACCGTGGACAGGCCATTGTCATGCCACAACGACGACCACTGGCAGTGTGAGCAGGGATAATCCCAGCAATAGTACCGCTTTATGCCTGACTGGCCGTCCGCAGCTTGGTCCCAAGCTGCGGAGAGCGTGATCTGCTGAGTCCCGTTGGGCAAGGACGCGGCATTCTGCTGCAGTACAACATTGGCAACCGGTGTCGGCGGAGTGTAATCCACTCTGATGGACTTTTCCGAAAGAGCCGAAAATTTGTATGCACGGTCCACGACAATTGACTTCAACTTGGTGCGGGCCAATCCATTCACTGCTTGGCATTGGACATTGCAAGTGTCGGCCGGCCCCACGGAAATGGCAACCGACGAAGCTCTGGAACCATAGACCCTGAGGTTGTCAACGCATACAGAGGAACGATACGTCACAAAACCCACATAGGAGTGAGGGGTGGTCGCCAGTGTTTGGTCAACGGCACGAATGAGACGGTTGCCATGACGCATCACCACAATCTCTCCCGTCGAGCTGTCGTACACCACGCGGCACAAGTAACTGGTGCCGTCTTGGAAAAAGACCTGTTTCTTGGTTTTGAGCAACCGCTTAGCCCCCAAAATCAGCCTATAGACACTCACCGTACGATTAGCCTTGTCAAAACAAACCTCATACCCTGAAAACAAGGAGGTCAACGACGGGGCATTGCCGCAATTGAAGAAAAACGAACAACGTTCCCCACTTTGGAACTTGAGGTAGAAATCGTACAGGTAGGCCACGTGGGAAGCCCCGTTGTGCCGGGCAGCCACGCCCGCATAATCAGCATCGGGATTGGCTTGGCAGAGTGCCCCCGCTTGGACGCTCCACGGGCTGGATGCGTTGTTGACCCAAGTTCCGACATCCAAACTGTTGTCGAAATTGTCACAGAGAAAACCTTGCCCGTGGCGCGACATCCAGGTACTTCCCGTGGACTCCATAATCTGATAGAAACGCCATTTTATCCCTTTGTCGTCCGAATCGGAAAAAGAGGCGGTGAAATCCCCTGTTATCCAAGTTTCGGCGTCGACATTGATTCCAGTCAGAGGGCTTGCATTGTCGGTGGACGGTTCTTGCGAATCGGGCTCCCAGTCGTTGACCACATCCGAATCCCAATCATCGTCGGTGTCGTCCCCGACATCATCGTCGCCATCCTCGGGTGTCTGGCCTTGCCCGTTCGCCAGCCACTGCGCAGTCCATCCCGACGCCGTCGTAGCGCAGTCGGAGCGGAACTCCACAAGCATCTTGCTCCCTGAAGAGACCACTTGTCCTGGAGACTGCGTGTTCCACCGTCCTATAAGCGGGGAATGGACGCTTCCGCCATCATAAACCCACATGAAGTCGTAATCCGGCTCCAGCGCGAACTGCTGGAATGTCAACGTGATATTCTCCGCACCGGGAACATCGATCAAGAACAGTTTTCGCTCATCGTTCCCGTAATCCCCGGACGCCCCACCCGAGTCTGTGAACGTGCCGCTCTCTGCATGAGACACCGTCACCGTCGGGTTGTCGTTGATCAGCTTGTAGTACAGGTTCCAGTTCCAATACTGTCCGGGATCCGTATGGGTTTGGCTCGGGTAGTGCTGATGCCCCCGTATCTGCGTGCATGCGGTCGCGCCTCCCAGACTATGGACCCCGTAGTTGAGTACGGTCCCGTTGTCCAGAGTATCCCTGTAGAAAACCCTATGCGGGTTAATGTTTCCTCTTCGGGCGCAAATGTTCTTCACCAGGTTTGCCGACGACTGGTACATACTCGTCGTGAAGTACGAATAGATGTTCCCATACGCTTCGTGTTCGATACCAATGGTATAGCTGTTCGCGACCCCGACATGCCAGGCTTTGTCTGCCTCTCTCACCATCTGAGTGACTTGGCCGTCCACCGAGCGAATCACGTAATGTGCGGAAGCCTTGGCACTACAATTCTGGAACCAAGCGATGGCTCCCGCATAGGTACCCTGCGTATAATGAACGGTGATCGAGGAAATGGTGGCTCCCCCTCGCCCGGATGTGTAGTTACAGGAAGCGGCAGGCACATAGGTGGCCCCAGGATAATCTGCCTGTTCAGAACTGGAGCGGACCGGCGGGTTTGCCTTCAACGAGACGGACACACTCCCGCTTCGGAGGCGGTCGTACTCAGCCCCAAACAGTTCCCTGAAATCAACATCCCGTTTCGGAACGCCATATCGCGCATGTTCATCCCGGTCCAGAAACCAGTAAACCATGTACAGGAAACTGTTCATGGCGAAATCTCCAGAATCCCCATTCCGCACAGGAAGCTCACACAGATCCTCGAATATCCGCCGATACGGTTCGACACGATCCGTATAAATCCCGTACCTCTGCTGCAACTGCCCGAAAGCGCAGGCATACGCTTTGACGGCAACCCCCGGCATCCAAAGAATCTCGTCCAGCGAATAAGGGGTCATCCTCGCCAGCATACGCGCATTCTCCCTGAACACTCCTTTGCCTTGAAGTGTCAGGCCCATAATGGAATAGACCCTCGGCATCT
>Ga0247610_10006109_pt1 | contig 12595 bp, 16 predicted proteins | sample 174DNAGHGhighgp2_FD_193483 | JGI IMG/M metagenome (GOLD analysis project Ga0247610, IMG submission 193483) | Sheep rumen microbial communities from Palmerston North, Manawatu-Wanganui, New Zealand - 1742 DNA GHGhigh gp2 | ecosystem: Host-associated > Mammals > Digestive system > Stomach > Rumen...
TAACCATAGACTTTATTTCACCAGAATATACATCAATTTTGTATCCTAATTTTTCACAGATATCAAATATCTCAAATAATTCTGGTGTATAGTTATAGAATATTAAATAATTATCTGGATTATTCTCTAAGAACTCTTCTAATTTATTTAATCGATTCTTATGATACCATTTATACTCTTCAGCATTACCTTGGAAACCAATACTTAGTTCTCTTGCTCTTAACCATAGTGTTCCTGTTGTATCAGCTATCCATTTAGTTGAAGGATAATCAATATTTCGATAAAAAGGATTTAATGATTGAGCATCTTTTTTGCTATAAGAGTTTAAAATATTGACATCTAAGACATTTTGTTTATTGAGATATAATAATATTAAGTCATTCTTAATTCGTTCTTTAGAGTATAAATCTATCTCAATAGACTTAGGTAATACGTGCTCAACAAACACTTTTTCAGGTAAGTTAATCACATCTTCTGATTTCATAGTTAATGCATACTTATGTATAAGGTTGTATAAGCTATTAACATTTTTATATCCAATGATTGGTTGTTGCCAACCTAATAAACCAGGTAAGTTTCCTCTAACACAATATTCATCTACAAATTCAGATTTATTTTTTTCATATCCTAAAAATCTTAATTGACTATATAAATCTATATAACCTGTAGTAAAAGGTGTTCCAGATAATAAATATAAGTATAAATCATTATATTTTCTTTGAAGCTCTTTTTTAATCTTAACTATCGCTTTAGTTTGAGATGATTGTAGGTCTTTCATTTTATGACATTCATCAATAATAATCGCTACTCTATCATTTTCACAAACATTAATAAATTTCTTTATATCATCAGATAGTTCAACATTTTGTTTTCTATCTTTTTTACGACTAAATAGTGCTTCATAATTAGTTATATACACTAAAGGATTTCTTTTATCTCCATTAAGTATCTTCAAAAAGGATTGGTCTTTCTGTTTTTTGAAAGAGAACTTGTTAACAACGTTTGGAGATTTTGACATATTAAATGACCAGAAAGACCAAGAGCCTTTGTCATCAATCGTTTCTAACGCTTTAGAATTGATTGTAATGACTAATATTTTATCGCATTGATTTTTCTCTGCGAATGCTAATGATATAGGAGTCTTGCCTAAACCCATATCTAAATATAATCCAAAAGAAGGTCTAGTATAGAATTTATCCACTATCTTCTTTTGCCAATCATATAGTTTATCATATATAGACATAAATTAATTTTCCTTCCAAATTAGAATATCTCTACTTCTCTAATAAGTGACCAGTTTATGTCACCTATTCTAGTTTTATGACTATCAATAAAGTTTTCACATTCTTTTCTAGTATTAAATGCTACTAACTTTTTATAGTCATCTTGAGCTGAACTCCAATAGTATTTACGATTCTCTTTAAATAGCATAACAATTTGTAAATTATCTTCTACTTTTAACAATATGTATTTTCTCATACATCAACTCCGTAACTGATACAATTATCTAATTTAGTATTATTAATATAAGTATCAGCATATTCTCTAGTATCAAATATTAATGCATTTTTTAAATCTGCTAAATGTTTTGACCAATAATAATATGAATTATCATTACTAGCTGGAAGATTACACAGAAATGAAATATCTGCTTTCATAGTTTTTAAATCAGGATTGTTGTAACTAATAATTATGTATTTAATCATAATAAGATACCTCGTATTCATATTCACTTAATTGATTGAAACTAACATTTGAATAGTCTTCTTTGAAGCATTCGATTTGGATTAACATATTATATTTAGTTTTGAATTCGAAGATAGAACCTGTAACTCTATCATATAATCTGTATTTAGGTTTCATTATTTGTTCTCCTTATTGTGTTTCTTAGATAAGTATTTTGAGTATGCTTTATCTACTGGATTGTCATACTCAATTCTAATAACTGATGCTAAGTCAAATGACTCAGGTTGTTTATCATACCATGCATCTAACTCTTTTTCATTTTTAAATGTAAATGTGTTGTTGTAAGTAACTACTTTAATCATGTAAAATCTCCTTCATTTTTGTATCTTAATTCATTATAATACAAATTGATTAAATTGTAAATAGTTTTTTTTCAATTAATTTTTGACTTCTAATGAACGCTATCTCGTATATAATATAAATATAAGTATATAAGAGAAACATTCACTAGAAGTCAATTTCGAAGTATTAGAAACTATAATCGTAATATTCGTCAGCTATACCAAATGAAACACTAATCTTTTCAGATACAGTTTTAACTCTCTTACCACTTAATACTTTTTCTAAATTTTCATCATTAAGTCTTAAATAGCATTGAGCTAACCATCTAACTTTTTCAGGATTTTCATCAGGATTAGTGATATCTTTTCTTGCTTCAATTAATGCATTGTTCCAAGATTCTAAATCAACATATTTAACTGATTTCCAACCTTTCTTTTGAAGTTCAAGTTCTTTAACTGGGTTTGACTCATTTTGAGTGTAAGTCCATTCGTTTGAGTAAGGAGTAATCATCTTTGCATCTAATCTTCTAATCTTAACATGTTTTTGGTCTTTAACTTCTACTACTTCATAAGCATGTCTATCAGACCATAGATACTCTGTTGCAAAGTCTCCTACTTTAATATTTTGATAAGTTCCATTGTAATAATGTCCTTCATCAATTCTGTTGTTAATGCTGCCATACCATCTTGTCATTTTTAAAATCTCCTATAAATAAGTGTATTTAGACATATTTCATATATCTATATTATCATTATAATTCAATTTATTTAGAATGTAAATAGTTATTTTTCAAAAAAGTAAAATTTTTTTCTATATACATGCATGAGTATAATAAATATTTTACACTTTTTAATATAGTAAATTTTTAATTGGAATGTAAACGCTTTTCAATTAAGTTCACTTATTAAGAAATGTATGCCGGTATACATCTTAATTAAGATCTCGAGAGTGAAATGAAAAAGTTTTCATAAAAGTATGAAAATTTTCATGAAAATTACATTTTTCATATTAAATTACAGATGACTTAATATAGAATAATCAGAACTTAATTCTGCAACTTAATTGGTTTCTCTGATGAAGTATCTATATTTTATTTATATATAAAATATAGATAAAGTTATATTATTATTAAGAATTATTAAATTATTATAAAAATTAATAAAATAAAATGTATGTATATATATGTATATAATGGTAGAATAAAATAGAAAATCTCTTAATAATTTAATAAAGTTTCGAAAAATGATGAAAAATCAAAAAAATTTTTTACACTTTTTAATATAGTTCTCTTTTACACACATGACATACACAAATCTTACTTATTTAAAATTTTTTTTCACATGTGTGTAAAAAAATTTAATTTTTATTATATAATAATATTAGAATAATATAGGATGAAAAAAACATTATGAGTGACAAAAAAACAATTAGTTCAAGTAAAGTTAAGACTTTAGCAAACATAGTTAAATCACAAAGAGCAGCTTCTTTATTTGATTCGATAGATGAAGAGAGAGACGACTTACTAAAAAAGTTATCAGAAAATTTAGATGATAGTTCACCTCTCAAAAAAGCTATTGTTGATGGATATGGAAACACTTTAACTTCTGTTGGAACTGATGATAAAGTTAAATCATTTACTTCTTATGGTATGTCAAATGATACATTGAATTTTCCTCTTTGGATCGCTCTATACAATGACTCTTGGGTTTTTAGAAGAGCAATTGATAAGCCATCACAAGATGAAATCAGATGTGGCATCACATTAGGAGGAACTGAAGACAAAGATACTGTCTATAATATGTATAAAAAGTATCAAACTGACCTCATAGAAATTTTAAAATGGGGAGCACTTTTTGGTGGTTCTGTAGGAGTTATGATGTTTGATAATTTAAAAGACGAAGACTATTCAAAATCTTTATCAGATAGTCAAATCAAAGCTGCTAAAGCAATGAGAATTTATGTAACTGATAGATGGTATGGTGTTGCTCCTCATGGAAGTGAAACAGTTACTGATATGGAGTCATTAGATTTTGGAAAACCTAAGTATTATGACATCACATTTGCTGATGGCTCAACATTGTTAGTTCATCATGATTTTGTATTAAGGTATGAACATAGAACAGCACCAAGATTAATCAAAAACGGTATGTTACAAGGTTGGGGTTATGCAGAAGGTAGTCACATACTCAATGAGTTAGCAAGAGATGACCAACTCAAAGCAGATATCACTTCATTAATTAATAAATCATTAATTGAAGTTATTAAGATGTCTGGTATGAGAGGTGTATTTATGGGTGCTGATGCAGAAAACCAAGAACAGTTAACTAGAAGACTTGAAATGGTTAACTGGGGTAGAAACTTTAACAGTTTAACATTCCTTGATAAAGATGATGATTATCAACAAAATGAATTCGGTGGTTTAAGTGGTTTAGCAGACTTATTAGAGAAAAACATGTGGTTAATAAGTTCAGCGTTAGAAATGCAAGGTGTATTATATGGCCATTTAAACAATGGATTTAGTGAAGATAACGAAGCATTAGAAAGATATGATGAAACTATTCAAAATAGATGTGAGTCATTAGTTAGACCAATACTAGAAAAATTCTTAAGAGTGCTATACAAAAAATGTGGAATAATGGAAAAAGTTGAATTTACATTCAACTCTTTGCTTATGAAACAACATGATGATGAAAAAATGGAGTCAATTAAGAATTTACAAATGTTATTATCTAGTATGCTAAATGATGGAGTTATTGAACCAAGACAATATGCAGAAATTTTACAAACATATATGAATAAAGGAATTCTTGATTTCAAGTTTGATGATGCAAGATTAGAAGAACTTGATAATAAAGTATCTGAACAAATGGAAGGAATTGATTTAGATGAAGACGAAAACGACGATAACGAAGACGAACCACAAGCCTTACAAGAATTACGAATTAAAGGCAAATAGATATAAATTCTATAAAGGCAAATATATTATCACTTTTTATGATAAAGATGATGAATTTATGCTCCATATGTTTGACTCTGTAAAAGACATATTGAAATTTCAAGGTAAAGAAATCACAAAACAAAATGTTCAACGTATTAGTATCTTATTGTATATAGCATTAAAAAATCCAAACACAGTAACAAAAATGCTAAATGGTGAACCAATGAGGATACATATTGTTGATATATTAGATGAGAATTAAAAAATTGACCTCTAATGAATTTTTAAACTTAAAATAATAAAATATAAATACTTATAAAAAAAAATAAAGGAGAAGAAAAATGGATTTATACGAAAAGTTAAGACAAAAGCAAGATTTAGCTGATTCTATTGATGAACAAATTCAAGATTTAATTGATAAGAAAGCTAAAATCGAAACACAAATTGATTTCATTGAAGAGTTAATCAGTGAAGATGAACTTGAAGATGAATTAGTTCATGGTCCTTCTAAAGCAGAAGCTGATGATGACGATGATGAAGATGACTATGAAGATGACGAAGACTACGATGATGAAGCTGATGAAGCTGAAGAAGAAGTAGAAGATGAACCTGTAAGTGAACCTGCAAGTGAACCCACTTACAAAACAGAAGCTGTCACTGAAGCAGCTCCTGAAGAAATTGTTCTCGAACAAACAAAATTATTCTAATAAAAAAATAATAGGGAGGAAAGTTAATGAAAAACTTTGTTAGAATTCAATCAGAAATTGACATTACTGTAACTGCTGGTCTTCAAAGAGAAGATTTGTCAAATCCAAATGCAAATATTCCAGATAGACTAAAAGTTAATCCTTTATGGCCTAAACTAACAGTAGATATCAGAAAAGGTGCTCATTGGTATCCATCTGAAATCGCTACATGGGAAACAGTAAAAGCTTTAGCTAAAGATAAGACTCTCACAATTGGTGAATTCTCAGATACTTGTGATGAAGACACTGCTGAAAAAGCCAAGACTGAATTAAAAATGTCAATGGAAGAAGTAGAAAAGAAAGTTAGCAAAAAGAATTTAGAAGAAGCAGCTAAATAATAGGAGGTCATTTATATGGCTTTAACAGATTTCAAATTAATTCATCCAGCTGATACAAGTATTACAAGTATTGCTGATATAGCTACTAATGGTATGGTAGCTGGTAATGTTGCTAAAGCAGCAGATGTAAATGCTATATTTAAACAAAATTCTCTTATTGGTGTAGGTCTATTGACCGGACTCAATGCATTAGGAAATACAAATAATACATCAACTCCAAACGATACTGATTTAACCAAAATAACCACATATTTCTCTAATGCGTTGAGTCTTATTCAACCTACATTAGCAAACAATGTTTTAACAATTGGTTTAGGAGCTCAAATTAAGACTATTGACTTAAGTTCAGTTGTTGTAGCAAACGCTACTGAAGCTACTCATGCTACTAGTGCAGATACAGCATTAATGGCTAATGCAGCAAGTAGCGCAATGAATGCAGGAACTGCAAGTGTAGCTCAAACTTTAGGAACTGTTGATGTAGGTTCAGAAAGTCAAGCTATTTATCTTGATGAAGGAACTCCAAAAACAGCTAATATTTTTGAGAACTCTAATAACATTTGTGTTTGTCAAACATTAGTTAAAAACATGAATGGAGCTACAGTATCTGGAGTTTACTTTAATAATTATTCATATCAAGGTTATACTGTAAAGCAATTACAAGATGGTAATGGAAATCCAATCACTAGTTTAGATACTATTAAGAACTATTTAAAACAAATGACTGGACATAAAAGAGTTCCTATTTACGATCAATTTACTCCATTAAATGAATATCTATTTTGTTCAGATGATAATCTTATTTGGAAATTACAATATGGTAGCTCTACTGGTTTATTAGCATTTAGAGTTGATAATTTACCATATTTTGCTCAAATGCCGTATAGATTATATTATAAGAGCGGCGGACAACAATTAGACGAAGGAGATACAATTATCTTATATGATAATCTAAATAATTATTTTTATTTAGAAATTTACTATCATTTTTATTCAACTTATTCTGGTGCTGGAACAATTTATGGATGTAATAAAGTTGAAATTCATTCTAATATGAATATTAGTATTGATGCTGCTAGTTGTTATGATGGAACTAAAGCTATTTATGGGGCTTGTTTATCTAAAGTAGCAAATAATCAATTAGACATGGATGGAAGCTTTATATCTATACTTAGTAATTCAATTAATACTTATGGTTGCCAGTTTTATATTGATAAAATATTAGGATACAAAGGCACAGAAAAAGTATTACCAGAAGTGGTAGAATTATAAAATTTTAAGGAAGGAAAATTAAATGCAAGAATTTACAATAGAAAGTAGAAATGAAAATTTCAGAATAAAAGATATACAACCAACATTGTTATTAGCACTGAGAACAACAATAAATTTTGATGACTTAGAATCTACAAATAAGTTATATAGCTTTATTTTAGAAAACATTGAAGTGAATATTAAAGGAAGTTGGTTTAATGTTAAAGAGAAAAATAGAGAGATATATGTTCCTGATGAGATTAAAACAGATTTTAAAGCATTAAATGAACTAATTAACTATTTTTTAGGAGATTATCTTAAACCACTTTTTACGAAATCCAACAAATAGATGAAGAATATAATTTTGTATTTGTTGGAGAAGAATTACAATTTAAAAATGCAGATGGTGTAGACCCTGTAATATTTATTCTAATTTCAAATCATTATGCTACATTAAAAGAAATAAGAGATGATTATACCATACACGATATAATATACTTATATAAAATATGCATGTGTAATGTGTATAATAAAAGTCTTGCTATTAGAGGTAAAAAATAATGAATAATCAACCTACTGTTAAACCTTTAAAAATAAAAGTTGAATTTGATACAGAAATAGAGAAATCAAAAGAGAACTTAAAAAAGATATTTGAAGACGGTGAGTATGCAAATAAAATTGCAGACGCTTTTGGTGAGGCTGAAAAGAAGCTTGAACAAGATCGTCGTAGATATAAAGGTTTAACTCAAAGAAGACAAGATTTAGAAGCAGTTTTACCTTTTGCTAATAAAGAAGAACAAGAACTTATAAAAGAAGCATTAAAAGCTATTCAAGAAGAAATTGAAAAAACAGCTGAATATCAAAAAGACTTAGAAGATAAAAAAGCTGAAAAATTAGAAGATTTTCAAGATAATGTTCAACGTGTAGCTGAAAATGTTGCTAGAAAAGTTGAAAAAGCTTTAAAAGATATAGCAAAAAATGTTAAAGACACTTTAGATGAAATGGCTTCTTATAATGTTAGTGGTTCTATATTTGGAACTTCTGAAGCAAGACAAACAATGCTTCAATATGGAACTAGTGAAGCTGAAACTTATGGATTGAGTAAAACTAGAAATATTTTAGGATTGAGGTCAGAAGAAGATTTATGGTATATGAACCAAAATCAAAGAGAAAAATTTGCTGAGTTAATGGGAAGATATACCTCTAAATATCAAGAATTAGCAAATAAAGATTTCTTTAAAAAGTATGAAGAGTTTAAATTAGAGTTTGAATTACTAAAAGAAGAGCTAACATATGAATTAATTGATGTTATAATTGATAATAAAGATGTGATAATTCAATTCTTAAAATTAGGAGTTGAAGCAATGAAAGGAATTATCAATTTCTTTGGTAATTTTGCTAAGATGAGTAATAGAGCTGGAGGTTCAGTATCAGATGTAATGAGCAGCTATGTAAATAACACATCTAGCAATTCTCAAAGTTACTCATTTAACAATACATTTAATGTTTCTGATTTATCTTCACAATCTGCTCAATTATTTAGTGCTAATATGATTAACACAATCAAACAATTAACACAAAGTTAGGAGAATTAAATTATGGCTCATAGATTATTGCTTACAGTTACAGATGAAACAAGTGAATATGATGGAGAAGAGTTTATTTTTGATTTAGTGAAATCTAAGTCAATAAGTAAATCTGTTGACATTACTACTCATCCATTAATAAATGGAGATTTAGTTGGCGATCATTTGTATAAACAAGCACTAACTATGCAAGTCAATGGAACTTTTAGCTTAAATGGAAGTAAATACTCAACTTATTATGGTGAAAAAGATAGACTCTCAAATATTCAAGAATTATTCGAAAAATTCATGGATAGTGGAACTGTATTAAATCTTAAGACTTCTGATAAAGATAATAATATGGTTACAAGATTTTTAGAAAGAGTTAATATGGTTTTAGAGTCAATTAACTGGACTGAAAATTATAACTCATTAGATTATACTTTTGGCTTCAAACAAATCATGTTTGCTGATATTCAAGAAGAACCTGAAAAAGTTTTAGCTGAAAACACTTTATTAGCTTTAACTGATGCAGTTCCATTAGATTTTTCAAGTGAAATATTTAATGAAGAAGAATTAGCAAAAATCATTATGAAGATATTTACTGAAGGCGGTTTAGGAACTACTTCATTCTGGAGAGATACTAATTTTGAGCTAGTGTTTAAAAATTATCTTAGTGCAGCATTAATAGCAATTATTGGTGCTATAGTTGTAAAATTTTTAATTGCTGCTGGTGTAACAATTGCATATATTGCAACTACAGCAGCAACTGCTACAGCAATATCAAGTGCAGCTGGTCCAATAGGATGGATTGCATTAGGTGTAGTTGCTATTGTAGCTGTAGTTGGATTTGCTATTTGGGGTATCGTAAAAGAAGCTAATAGAAGATTTAAAAATATTAATAAGTTCAAATTTTTTAGAAATTCTAAAAAAAGAGAAAAAGAAGAAGCTAGATTTAGAAAATTATTTGAATATTTAGCAGGTGAAGTAAAGCAAATAGGAAATTATATGAGAGCATATGATATTACTTCAGACCAAAATCAAGAGCTTCTAACATATATAGATAATAATTATTATGTATTTAAGTTTACCAGAAACAATACTACAGCATCTGAAAATGAAAAAGGTTACTACTCATTAGAAATTGTAAATGTTCAAGGAAAAACTGTATCATATGGTGGTAAAATTGATGCTATTGGACATGGAGATTTTCAAGAAGCTGCTGGTAACTTTATTTTAAAGACAGATAATAATCATTATGTATATTTAATGAATAAAAAAATAGCAGAAATTAAAGGAACATATACAACTAACACTTCAAAGACAACAAGTCCTGCATTACAACAAAAACTTAAAGAAGCTCAATTTGATTTAAGAAATTTCTATATTTTAGAGTCAGAATTTGAAATCGCAGAATTTAATAATGCAGTTGAAGACATTATTGTTAATGCAATGGTAAACTATGATGAGGAATAATTATGAAAAAAGCTTGGATGAGAGAGTTAGAAGTAATTCTCACCTCAGAGAAACTTCATAATAAGATGATTTTTGGTGACAATTGGAAGGTTGGTAAGACTGATTTGACTATTTCTATATCCGGAACAAAAAGACTGTCATCAATGAATGATAAATTTACAATAAAAATTGAAAATTTGACTTATAATCAAATAATTCAAATGATTGATGGTGAATACTATGACGTTGAGATAAAATGTGGGTATAGAAATAAAGAAAATACTGGAGCTTTTACAATTTTTAAAGGCGGAGTGTCATATATCTCAAACGTTTTAGGTGATAGAAAGTCAAATACTGTATATATTTTCTGTGCCAATAAACTTGTTGCTAAATATGGTCAATCTAGAATAAATTTAACATTAAATTCTGGAATAAATATGTATGGAGCATTAGATTTTATTAGTAAAAGAGCTGGAATTAAAGAATTTAACATAGATGATAGCTTAAAAAATAGAATTATAAGAGATACCACTACAACTAACACAAATTTTGCTAATTTTATTGATAATTTTTCAAAAAATAACAATTTTATGATAAATGGTGATGCTTCTTATAATTCTGACTATAGTATTTGGTCACCAAGGAAGAGTATTAGAACAATTGTGTTAAATAGTTCAACTTTTATCTTAACAGGAGGTTATCCAACATTAAATTCAGAAGGCGCACATATAATGTTAATACCGACATTTAATTTTATGCCTGGTGATGTGATAAAAGTTGATAATAGTATATTAGATATAGGAATAACAAGTGAAAATCAGATAACAGAAAATGTCGGTTACTATTTAGATAAACAAGGTAAATATGTAATTACAGAAATTGATTATGATTTAGAAAATAGAGGAAATAATTTTTCGATATCTTTATTAGCTAAGGCATATGATTTCTATTCTAATATTACTGATTTAATGAGGTAAAAATTATGGCTATATATACTGATAAATTTAAAGGCTTAAGAAGTGAACCAACTTCTGATGATTTAATGGATTTTGCAAGAGCAATTATTGATAATGTAATGAGAAATTTACATGTAGCAACATTAGGTATAGTCACAAATGTAAAAACAAATGAAATTTATGTAAAAGTTATTCCAAATAATGAAAATGAAACTGAAAAAGAGATTTTAGTAATAAATGGAACAAGTGAAGAATTACAAAAAGATGATGTTGTATTAGTTTTATTTTTAGATAATGATTTTAGAACTAATTTAGAGCAAATTAAAGCTAACAACACTAAAAATCTTCAAAAAAATAAAAATTTAGAAAAACATACTGAAAAATTTGGAATTATTATAAATAAATTACAAATTTAATATATAATATTAATATAAGAGGTAATACTATGTTTAAGATTACAGAAAAAGGAAGAATGATATTGACAAGAGGCGATAGTTGCGATTTTACTATTGATTTATATAATGCAGATGGAACTCCTTATGTTCCAGCAACAAATGATATCATTCTTTTTTCTTTAAAAAATCATATATATGACGAAGAACCAGTATTAACTAAAGAAGGTCTTACTGTTGAATTTGATAGTGATGATACTAAAGATTTAAATGTAGGAACATATTACTATGATATTAAAGTGTTATTTGAAGATGGTTCAGTTCAAACAGTATTTCCGACTAATTACTTTGAGATAAGATATAATGTAGGTGATTGGGATGGACAAGATACGAGCAGTAATTAGAGCCACAGGAACTCTAACAAGTAACATAGATAATAGTGAACAAATTTCTGCAAATCTTAATAGTGAAACACCTCAAATTACAGGAACTATTAATAATAGTGGTTCATTAAATACACAACTTTCAGGAACATCTCATCTTAGAGGAACTATTGGAGGTTCTGGTCCTGTAGGAAATTATTATACTAAACAACAAATTGACACTTTTAGAGAACAAGATAGAGATTATGTCAATGCGCAAGATTTAATCTTACAAACTAACATTAATAAAAGTGGTCATAAAATATTTGCTTCAATAAGTGGTGAAAATTTAACTATCTCATTACTTGATAAAAACAATAATGTTATATCAATCACTTCAGTAGAAATAGATGATAGAGATACTTATATTGCTAGTGGAGAATATAATCCACTGACTGAGTCAATCACTTTTAGATATAACAATGGAATATCATTTGATGTTTCAGTATCAAGTTTAGTATCTGGATTAGAAGCATTAATTGAAGTTGAAGAAAATAGAGCAAAAGA
>Ga0247610_10006110_pt1 | contig 12592 bp, 10 predicted proteins | sample 174DNAGHGhighgp2_FD_193483 | JGI IMG/M metagenome (GOLD analysis project Ga0247610, IMG submission 193483) | Sheep rumen microbial communities from Palmerston North, Manawatu-Wanganui, New Zealand - 1742 DNA GHGhigh gp2 | ecosystem: Host-associated > Mammals > Digestive system > Stomach > Rumen...
GCAGATATTATGATTGCAACATTTTTTATGGGTATAAAATTGTTCATAATAAATCTGATTATATTATCTCCTATTACATATATCATATGGATATTATTCGGTTTACCCAATCCGATAGCAACATTTTTCTGGTGCTTAGTTGCGATATTAAATCTGGCAATGATTGCGCATTACTACGCACAAATGGATTATGAAATCATTGCATTTAATGAAGATGAAATTGCAGAAAAAGAAGCAAAAATTGCTAAGAAGAAGTAGCCATTTCTCTAAGTTTTTTGAGTTGATCTCTTATTTCGGCAGCACGTTCAAAGTCTAAGATTTTAGCAGCTTTGTGCATGTCTTTTTCCAGTTTATCAATCAATTTCGGTAAATCTTTTTTACTAATACCATTTTCAACCATTTCTTCAGCTACAATATCTCCTAAATCTCTATAGCTTGCAACTAGAGATAACAAATTATTTTCAATAGGTTTTTTAATAGTCTGAGGTATAATTCCGTATTTTTTGTTATATTCAATTTGAATATTTCTACGCCTTTCAGTTTCTGATATAGCTTTTTCCATAGATTCAGTCATTCTGTCAGCATACATTATGACCTCACCGCATGCATTACGAGCAGCACGGCCAATAGTTTGAATCAAACTTGTTTCAGAGCGTAAAAATCCTTCTTTATCAGCATCCATAATCGCTACAAGAGAAACTTCAGGAATATCTAAACCTTCTCTCAACAAATTTACACCGACTAATACATCAAATTCACCTAGTCTTAAATCTCTAAGTATTTCAACTCGTTCTAAAGATTTTATTTCGCTGTGTAAATATCTGACTTTTATTCCATCTTGTATGAAGAAATCGGTAAGATCTTCCGCCATTCTTTTAGTCAATGTAGTAATTAAAACACGTTCATTTTTATCTGCACGTTTCTTTATTTCTTCTTTTAAATCCGTAATTTGAGTTTCGATAGGACGTACTGAAATTTTTGGGTCAACAAGTCCTGTCGGTCGAATTATCTGTTCAACCAATTGGGAAGATGTTTGTCGTTCAAATTCGCCAGGTGTTGCAGAAATATATATCTTTTGATGAACTTTTTTAAAAAATTCGTCATACTTCAAAGGTCTGTTATCTTTAGCACAAGGAAGCCTAAATCCATAATCAACAAGAGTATTTTTTCTTGAAGAATCACCATGATACATACCTTTCAACTGAGGTAGAGTTACATGAGATTCATCAATTACAGTTAAAAAATCACCTTGAAAATAGTCTAAAAGAGTAGCCGGTGCAGAACCAACAGGCCTGCGCTCAATAATCCTAGAATAATTTTCAATTCCGGAACAATATCCCATCTCTTTTATCATTTCAATATCATATTTAACACGTTGTTCAAGTCTTTGAGCTTCAATTAATTTATTTTCGGACTCCAGCTCAGCTAACCTCTGCTTCAACTCTGCTCTTATCATCGAAATAGTTTCATCAACATTTTCATCATAAGAAATATAATGAACTGCAGGGTATATAACAACACTTAAAGGTGTTTCAAGAATTTCACCGGTTAAATTATCGATTCTTACAATTTTTTCTATTTCATCTCCAAAAAAATAAATTCTTGTAATAATTTTTTCATAAGCGGGCATTATCTCAACAATATCCCCCCTAGCCCTAAAAGTCGATCTTTCAAGTACTAAATCATTTCTTGAATACTGGACACTGACCAGATGTCGTAATAAATCATCTCTTGATACTTCATCACCTACTTTAAGTTCTACAGAACCTTTAAAATAGTTTTCCGGCAAGCCTAAACCATATATACAGCTGACTGAAGAAACAATTATCACATCATCACGTTCATACAAACATCGTGTAGCATTATGACGCAACCTGTCAATTTCATCATTTATAGATGCAGATTTTTCAATAAAAGTATCTGTTCTTGGAATATATGCTTCCGGTTGATAATAGTCATAATAACTAATAAAATATTCAACAGCATTCTCGGGGAAAAGCTCTTTAAATTCATTATACAATTGCGCTGCAAGTGTTTTATTATGAGCAATTATCAATGTAGGTTTCTGGATTTGTTCAATAACATTTGCGATAGTAAATGTTTTGCCTGAGCCTGTAATTCCCAAAAGCGTTTGAGTATCCTGTCCTTTATTCAACCCATTCACCAATTCATCAATAGCCTTTGGCTGATCCCCTGAAGGTTTATAACTTGATACAATTTTAAATTTATGATGTTCCATAACCAGCTTTTCTAAATCTTGATTTTGAAGGTTTATTTTTAGATATTAGCGCTTCAGCACGCATTGACGTAATAGGTTGAGGAATCTCTGTTACATAACTATCACCGGAAAGTTTTGCCACTGTTTTCAAAGACAATTGCATTGTTTTTGCATTTGTAAGTTCGACAATAGAATTTAAAACAATAGTTCCTTGAGGCGTCCTATCGAGCATAACTATATAATCAAAATTTGTTAAAGCCTTTGTCTTTGCATACTTTTCCGGAGTTCCATCAGCCATATACATTACAATAAGTTCTTTTAAAGCAAATTCAAGGGTACTTGCCCGCAAGGTACATATATAACCCTTTGCTTCAGAAAATAAAGCATTTGCAGAATTTACATCAGTAACCACATAATCAGGTAATGACTTCATAATGTCTGAAGTAATATTTTTATATTCTTCTGAATCTTTTTTACATTTAAATTTTACAAGCGTATCAAAATTTGCTAATATTTCGTCATCGTCCTCAATTAAATATGTCCTTTTTCCTTTAAGAGCAGAATCGACTAATACATCAGTTAAAACCGATTTACCTGAATTTATGCCTCCTGCGATAACAATATTTTTCTTAAAATCTACAATTGATACTAAGAAATCGAAAATTTCAGCAGTCATCATTTTATTTTTTAATAATGTTTCTTTATCAAAACTAAAAAGTTTTCGTATAACAATATTAACACCATCTTCACAAATATCAGTATTTATTATTTTTACAGAGTAACTATCTGTTTTAAATGAAGTAATTCTTTCAAATTTTTCATGTCCGCTTATTACTTTCAAAGTATGTAACAAAAAATTTATCTGTTTTTCCGACAGTTTTGTTTCGGTATTTAAAATTTTTCCATCTATTTCTATATAAACACTTTTTTGTCCGTTAACATAAACTGCATTAACCTTTTCATTATCTAACAAATATTGAATTGCACCAAAATCAGTGATAGAAGCATATAAGTTATCTATCAAAACATCTCTGTCTAATGCTGTTAAATTTATGTTGTCATATACAATTTTATTTTCAACAAAACTCTTTATTAATTCTTTTTGTCGATTTTTTGTATATTCAAACCATACAGGTATCGTATCTATTTTTTCAAGCAAAGCTCTCTTAAAATCAGCTTCAACATCCGACAACTCAAGATATTTTATTGATTCAGGAATATCATTGTTATCCAATTCAGATTGTTCAAATTTTAGTTTTAAAGAATCTGAATCTAAAACGGCAGCTTTAATCGCCTTTTCCTTTGGATTTTTATTTAATTTAAATCTATTACTTAACTTGTTTTTCTCTACCATTCTACACCTACTGACGATATACGCTATCTGAAACTTTTAATGCTAAATTTTTGTAACTTAAAGCTACATTAGAATCAGGATTAACAACAGATGCAGGCTCACCTTTATTTATAGCTGACATCATTGTAAAATAATTATTTGGAACTTTCCAATATAAATTTTTTCCAAGCACACTTTCAACTTCATCAGATGATATTTCATCATTTTCCATATACCTGTTTACAACTATATTAATTTTACTTCTATCAATAGAAGTTTGCTCCAACATCTCTATACATCTTTGACAATTCCTTAAAGATGGCAAATTTACTATCGCAATCAATAATATTAAATCAGAATTTTCCAGAATTTTAATATTCTTTTTGTCCACACCTGCAGACATATCAACTATGACATATGAAAATGTATTACGCAAAGCACTAAATAACCTTGATATATCATTTATAAAAGTTTTTTCATTTTGCGTACCAAAAGGGGCATCCGCTAATACGTACAAAGAAGTATCTTTATATTTTTCCATAGCAGCTAATACAAAACCTTCATTGACATTATCAATATTTTCTAATAAATACGATATATTGAATGATGGTTTCAAATCTAAAAAAGTTGTAATATCTCCAAATTGAAAATTTAAATCAATTAAAGCAACATTTTCTTTTGTAATTTTTGCCAGTTCGTAAGCAAGATTTGAGGCAATAGAAGTTTTACCGACACCACCTTTGTTGGAATAACAAGAAATTACACGACACTTTGATTTTTTTTGTTTATTGCCTGTTAAATCATTATATATTTTTTTAACAGAATTGATAAAATCTTGCTTTATCAGCGGCATAGGAATAAAATCACCAGCACCTACTCTTAATGTTCTAATAACCAAATCAACATCTTGTTTTTCAGAGGCAACTAAAACCCTGCTTAAAGGAAATTCTGAAGTAATTTTTGAGACAAAATTTAAAGCTAATTCTTGATAATGCGAGATATCAACAATAACCAAGACTTTTGAAAGCTCTTTAATAGCATTATACGCTTTATCAAAATCAAAAGTTGAGGCAAAAAACTTCAAATGCTCCAGCTCTTTAATATATGACTCAAAAAGTTTTGATGTACTGTCTTGTTCCGAAATAATTATTACAGGAATACTCATAATCCGATTATATCACAAAACCGTTATATTGACAAAAAAATCCTGTACAAATGCGATTTTGTTGCCTGCGGAGTCTCGCAGGTGGGTGAATGCCTTGGACTATCCGTTTCCCGCTGGCGATATAAATCGGCGGGTATACTTCACATCCATTCAGAGTCAATTCTCCCTTTTAGTATAAATGTAGGAACAAAATAAACATCTGCACAGGACTAATTTGATTATAGCACATATTTATTAATTTATCAATAAAACTAATGTCTTATTTTTACTCCGATATAAAAGCCCATATAACCAGATAATAATATTAATGCTACAGTATTAAAAATATCAAGATGTTGATATTCATAATAAAAAACATTCATACCAACTGAAAACAGCGCAAACAGTAAAGCACACAAAGTATAAGGGAATGTTCTGAATTTTTTGGATGAATTGTTCATAGTATCAATATTAGAAAGTGATAAAGCGTTTTCGCACACTTCAGGTGAAATTTGTCCGTTTGCGACTAACTGTCTGCAAGCCTTTTCATATGCTTTTTTTAACTGTACTTCAACAAGTTTCAGCATATCATCTCTGCTTAATTTCCCGAGCGCAGCCTCACGTGTCATTTCAAAGGCAACAAAACCAAGTTTTTGAAGAATGCTTTCATGGTAAATTGCCGGAATATTTGATCTTAGCAAATCTATATATTTATGAAAAGTCCACTCTGATATAATCTGGGTAAGAATTTTTGCAGTTTCTGCATCTGTTATTGTATCATCTTTGGAAAATGCTTCTCCTGCAATATATGTAAAATTATATATTCTTTCTAAAAATTCTTTTTTATGTTGCAGAGCAATATCCTTAGGCATGCTATTTTCAGCCTGTTTTGTCAAATTTTTTGCAAACCCCTCATAATCAAAATTTACCGTCATAAACCCTCCGATTTTTACATAATATCATATTATAAAAATTTGGGCAACAACTAATTCATCTTCAATGCTTCAAGAGCTTTTTCTTCGGCAATATCCGCTCTTCTCATAGCTTGATCGGCAGATGTTGCATCTTCTACATTTGTTATTTGTACGCCTACAGGGGATGGGATATAAGTTCTTACAGGTTCACCCGCTTTATTTATTGTAGTCTCAGTTGTAGTTACTGTTTGAGAGTTTTGCGCAATTTGCTGTCCTGGTTTATATTTATTTAACATATTTGTGGTACTTTTTCCTTGCGCATCATAAACTACAGGAGTTACAGGCTGAGTCTGGGTCTGATAATTTTGTTGAAGTTGAGGAGGTAAATTTTTATTATCAGGCTGATTTTGTGTTTTTTGTTCCTGCTCTTTATCTTCATCCAATACTGAATGCTTTGGTTTACCAAATATTAAATGAGAACCTTTTACGGCAAGTTTACTTAAAAACGGCATTAATATTGCCATACCTAAAATTATTCTCATAGGATAGCCAGACATTTGTTTTAATCCAAATTTAGGATGACGTTTCAAATCTCGCAATTTACTCATTATATTTTTTCGGTAAGTTTTAACTCCGTCTTTTCCGACTTCTCCGATATCTGCTTTATCATAAGGCCTGATTTGTTCCAAACCAACAGAAACAATTCTTCCTATACGTTTTGCTAAATTTACAAACGGATTCTTTACACCTGCTTTTCTTAATTTCTTTAATTCTTTAATTTCAGCGTTACAAGCATCCTTACTAGCATATCCGCCTTTCATAGCCTTTTCATTATGTGCCAATAAGCGTTTTCTGTATGCTTCTACCTGTTCTTTAGTCATACCTGCATATTGTAAACCGCCTATACTATGCATTAATTTTAATGCCAGCGGTATAGTGGCAAACATCGCAATTAGTTCAGTAAACCTTTCAGCAAAAGTTTTTGCTTTTTCACTAAAACCTTCGGCCTTAGCAGATTTATATATAGCTTCAGCCAAGAACCAAGCCTGCATCAGAGCTATAAATTTGCCGCCTGCAACACGGTTTGTTGCACCTTCTGTTATAATGTGCAAGTAACGGTTTAAATATTTTGCAAAAGCTGATTTTGGCATTTTATTAATATAGCCTGTTCGTTCAAAAGCAATTTTATATCTTGCATTTTCAGGCTTGCTCAAATCTAAATATTGAAGTTCTGCAAACAATTTATTTGTAAATTCTGATGCATAAACTTCACGACCGACAACTTTTGTTCCGAATCTTGTAAATGAATTTCGATTACTTCCCCAATCCCTTGCAAACATTTTTTTGTTTGCTTTTTGTGTAGCTTCAAATATCTCAGGAATATATTCATGAGTTTTTCCTGTTAAAGTTTTCAAATGAGCATAATCATTAAAGCCCCATTCAAATGCCTTTAAATCTTGAAGTATTCTTGCTCTTCCTTTAGCATCCGCAGTTGCCCAATCTCGTGCCAAACGATTGAAATCGGCTAAACTTCTTGTATTTTTTTGTATTGTCTCAAATTCAGCTCTTTGTACTAATGCTGCTCTTTCAACGTCAGTTGCGCATTTTTCGTACAGAGATTTATATCTAGCAATTTCAGATTTTGTTGCTCCATACATATCCAAATCCGAAATATTCTGAGGTTTTAAGAAACTTTCGGTAGGATTAGAATAGTCAAATAACTGCATTGCTTCCATACCAATAAAGTGTGCCATTGCCATAGAATTTTCAGGAAGTGACGGGGTATACATAGCAGCCCTTGTAATACGATTTTTATCCAAAATTTTCGTTTTAAAGAATTTTCCTACAGACTTAAAACCATTTCCTATTGATTGCATGAAACTTGATTTTGCGACCGAGCTGTCTGCAACTTTATCCCCAAATTTCGCAACTTTATATTGTAAAGTATTTTCATATTCTCCTCTTGAATGTTTTGCAAAAACATCCATAGACTGAGTTAACATCAACCAAGTCGGAAGCAACAACGCCGCAGTTCCCATCATTGCTTTCGGATCATCCGTTGTATTTGCAACACGATTTGCAACATAGGTATCCTGAATATCCTCCTTTAACAATTCAGGATTAGCAGGAATACCGGATTGCATAGGTATAGCAGTCTGTCCGGCGTCACCCGGCTGCATCGCCTGATAGGGTATTTGATTTTTATTTACGTTATTTTCGAGCATTATTTTCCCCTATATAAGTATAAAAAAATTTTTTTGCTAATTATTGACTAAAAAATAGATATGTAAAGAAATGTAAAATAAATAAAAAAATATGAAATTATATAATTGATATATACTTTATATATACAAGAGAGAACAGAGGACAAGATGGCAGTTGCAAATTTAAAAAAAATTGACGATAAATTGAAAGATATGTACGACAATCAAGTTACAGTCAACAATAATCAACCATTTGAGGATAAATCAGATTTGCTGTTTGAACAAATGAATTTCATAGCAATAGCAAATAAACAAGCTTTACATTTAATTTAACTCCAATTTAATTTTTCCCCTACAAATTTTTTACCCGATATTATTATCGGGTTTTTTTTATGTTAATATTACTAAATGAGAGTTTGTATTATTGCCGGGACATTTAATCCTATACACAATGCCCACATAGAAATGGCAAAATATATCAAAGAAAATTTCAAATTTGATAAAATTATTTTTATACCTGCATATAACCCACCACACAAAGAATCTGATATAAATTTTTCAAAACACAGGTATAATATGGTTGAACTTTCTATAAAAAAATATCCTGAATTTGAAATATCTGATATTGAATTTAAGCGTAACAAAAAATCATACACTTATGATACTGTCTCAGAGTTGTACAAAACATACAAAATTGACGGTAAAATAAATATTGCAATAGGTACAGACGCCTTCGAAAAAATCGAGAGTTGGTATGAAACTGATAAATTAAAAAAAATCGTTGATTTTATTGTATTTATTAGAGATAATAAAAGCGTGGACTTTGAGGATATAAAGAAAAAAGGGTACAGTTTTCAATACACAAAAATGCCGTTTATTGATATATCTTCAACAGAACTAAGATTTAAAATAAAAAATAATGAAGATATTTCAGGACTATTACCAAAAGAAGCAGAGGAATATATAAAAAACAATGGATTATACAGAAGTTAAGAAATGGCTGAAAGAAAATTTGAGTGATGAGAAATATATACACTCACTTGGTGCTGCTGATTGTGCCAAAGAACTTGCAGAGCAATTCAACCTAGATAAAGAAAAAGCATACTGCGCAGGAATATTACACGATTGCGCCAAGTGTTTTTCTAAAGATAAATTAATGGAGATAATAAACAAACATTTAACTGTTGAACCTGATGAAATGCTTAACAAAAAAACTTTACACGCACCTGTTAGTGCATATGTAGCAGAAACTGAGTTTGGCGTAAGTGATAAAGATATCTTATCTTCAATAAGATGGCATACTTTAGGAAAAGTTGAAATGAGTGATTTTGAAAAAATAATATTTATTGCAGACAAAATAGAACCAAATACAAGAGACAAGGATGTATCTATAGATATAAAAAAATTATTAGCAGAAGAAAACGGATTAAATAAAGCTCTTTTAAAACTTTATAAGGACAATATAAAATATCTGTTAAAAAAAGATTACAAAATTTGTCCGATTACAACAAAAATTTACAACAAACTACAAGATTTAGTACAAAAATAGCATGTTTGTGATAACATAAAATTAAAAAGAGGAAGTTTTTAAAATGAATGTATTGGAAATTAAGAATAATCTTGTAAAAATTGCATATAATGCAGAAGATAATCTTGCTCTATCAGGATTTGTAATTATTGAAGATGTAAACAATCCTTATGTTGCACAAGTTATGAGCATAAAAGCTGACGGTGTAAAAAACTTTGCAATAGTAAAACTTTTGTTTACATTTGATGAAGAAGGTATACTAAAAAATTACAATGGCACCATACCTTCTACTGATGCTAAGGTATCAATGTTACCGGCAAAAGAATTACTCGATATAATTCCGGCAGATAATCCTTTGAGATTAGGTACAATAGCACAGCAAGAAACTCCATTAAAGATAGATATGGATATTTTGTCCAACAATCTTTTAATATGCTCTAATAATCTTAATAACACACAAACTCTATTAAAAAATATTGTTGCACAATTAAGTAATAAAAGCATAATAATTGACAGTGAAGGTACTTTATCCGGAGATAATAAAGTAGTGTTTGGAGAAGATTTTAAACTTCCCTTAAATTATGAAACAATTGATTATATATATGAAAATGATTTAAACGATGTTGATGCAATAAATAAAGCAATCATTCAGGATGTTTTTATAGAAGTTCAAAATTATATAAAAACATTGCCGGAGAAATTTCTTCCGTTTGATACGTTTGTTAACGTAGTGGACAGCCAATATAGAGAAACACAAATTCCTGAATTGGTTTTATTAAAAAACAAATTGGTCAAATATAAAGAAATGAGTGTTTTTGCTCAAGATTTAAAAGAAATATTAAATCTGAGCATTAGTATTGAACAAAACGAAAGTTTAATTATAGATATATCGAACATTTCAGATAACCTGCAAAAAGAGGTTATCAGATACATATACACAGTTTTAGAAGAACAAAATTCAAAAATGTATGTATTTGCAAAAGTAAATAATTACAATATTACTAAAAAATTATTAAAAACATTTATTTCTAAAGATAAAAGTATATACACAACTGTAATTTGTCCTCACGAGTTTAAATATATTGAAGAAATTAAAGAACTTTCTCAAAATATAATATTCTTCCAACCTTCAACATTAACTCACGATTTTGCAAGTTATAATACATATTTAAATAAATTAAATTCTAATGAATTTATAATATACGGTGCACATACCCAAAATATTCCGTTTATTGTTGAAGTCGATGATTCTGTTGATTTTGATAATGAACCACCTGTTGATGATGATACCGAGAAAAGTACCGTTGAAACATTTGAAGATGATGATCTATCAAATGATGAATCATTTTCAGAAGAAGAAGTAATTGATGATTCTACAGAAGAAAATTCTTCGGAAGAAGAAGTAATTGATATCGTAGAAGAAAATGAAGTTGAAGAAGCAGATGTTTATGATGACAATTATGCAATTTCCGAAGAAATTCCTTCAGACTATAATAATAATATTGAAAATATAGTTAATGAAGAAACGCAGGATGATGAACCGCTTGTTGAAATTTTAGATAATACGGATTCTGAAAAAGAAAATCCAAATGAAGAATTTGAAGATAATATAATTGATGACGAAGTAAAAAAAAATTCTAAAATAGAAGAAATTGAAGAAAATTCCATAGAAAACGGCGATTTTGAGATTTTGGATAGAAATGCCGATATCCAAAACGAATCTGATAACACTGAAGAAGAAGAAGAAGAAGAAGAAGAAGAAATTGATAAAGATATATTGGCGGAACAAATTGCTAAAGATGTAGATAAGGTTTTTTACGAAAAACTACCTGAAGATAACGATTTTGATAATAGCTATATTGACAACAATTCAGACAATGAATCGGAAGAAATTATTCAAGATGAGTTAAACGTAGAAAACACAGAAAACGAGTCAGATGATAATCTTGAGATTATTGAAGAAGATTCTGTTATTGAAAATACTGAAGAAAATATACCGGATAATAATTTATCAGGTGATGATTTAACAGAAGATGATTTAAATTTAATTGATGATCTCGAAGATATACCATTAGCAGGAGAAATTGAAGACAGTACAATTCCTGAAGAAGATGAAGACTTAGCTCCGGTAGTTCCAATATATGATGCAGATGATATAGAAGAACAGGAAGGTTTATACTTTGAACCTGGAGACAGAGTATCTACAGCCAAATATGGTGAGGGTGTAGTCGAAAAAATGATAAAATACGGAAACAAAATGCTTTGTTCTATTGAGTTTCCTAACATTGGGAGAAGACTGCTAAACCCATCAATGACTGAGATAACAAGAATAGGCTAACGTCTTAAATTTTTCGCATCCTTTAAATATACAAAAACAGGTTTAAAATTTTTTTCGCAATTATAAACAATAAGCACTCTTAAGCACAATTTTAAACTATTCGGCACATCCAATTCATGAAAACACATCATTGCTGTATCCCTTAGACCAATTTCGGTTCTTGCAAATTTAGCCGGAAAATCGGCGTTCAAATCATTTGTAGTCGTAAAAATTATATGAGAAATATTATCAATAATAATATTATTTTTGACAAATATCTCATTTAACAACTCAACAGTTGCATTTTTTAGTGATTCAACAGAATTTGAATCAACAGTAATTGCTCCTCTAATTCCTTTTGTTATCATTTTTTAAACCATTACCCCAATCTCTTGCAAGCATCTCACCTTTACCTTCAGGCTTTACTCTGACAAGCAGAAGACAACCTTTTCCGCATCCGACTTCAATACCATCTTTATTCATCGTTAAGAATTTTCCGCATTCACCTTGTTTATCAAGGACACGAGTTTCTAACACTTTAATAATTTTATTATTATAATTAAAATAAGCAGACGGGAATTTATATATACCTCTAACGAGATTATGAATTTCAATAGCCGATTTTGACCAATCAATTTCAGTTTCATCCTTTGAAAGTTTGTTGGCCATACAAACACCTTCTTCACACTGTTTTTCGGGTTTTAAAGTTCCATTATAAATTTCTGTTAATGTTTTATCAATAAGTTTTGGAGACATATCACTTACTTTTTCATATAAATCAACACAATTCATATTTTCAGATATAGGTATATTTTCTCTCAAACAGATATCCCCGCAATCTAAACCAAGTTCTGTAATCATAGTACAAATTCCGGTTTCTTTGTCTCCGTTTATGATTGCACGTTGAATAGGATTCGCTCCACGATACTTAGGA
>Ga0247610_10006111_pt1 | contig 12591 bp, 8 predicted proteins | sample 174DNAGHGhighgp2_FD_193483 | JGI IMG/M metagenome (GOLD analysis project Ga0247610, IMG submission 193483) | Sheep rumen microbial communities from Palmerston North, Manawatu-Wanganui, New Zealand - 1742 DNA GHGhigh gp2 | ecosystem: Host-associated > Mammals > Digestive system > Stomach > Rumen ...
ACACTCTGCCAGTGTGGAAGGGTCGTGAATATAGGGCGCACCCGTCTGAGCCTCCGCAATCAGGGGAAGCAGGAAAAGAGCCGCGAGGCTGGATAAGATCTTAGACATAGGTCGGGAATTTCTCACTTTTTCTTGCCGAACACAGAGAACTGGACGTAACGCTTGGGATTCTCCTTAAGGTCTTCAAGGAGAGAAGCGGCAGCAACAGTAGTGCGGTTCAGATTGAAATAGACAGCTGTGTCGTTCAGTAGCAGACCGAGGCTGTTGTCCTTGCGGTTGAATTTATCTGTTGCCTGCTGCACGTTGTCTATGGTTGCATCCACGCGGGTGAGCGTGCCGTTGAGATCCAGCTGGTTGAGTTTGTCAGTCAATGCAACCAAGTTCTGTCCGGCAGATGTGAAGGTAGTCGTCATCTGCGGCACATCCTTATTCAGGATGGTGTTGAGCTGCTCGGAGCTCTTGTTCAGATTCTCGCTCACCTTGTTTGCATTCGCCATCAGAGCGCGGATATTCGGATCGGAGACAACGGCATTGAGGGTTTCGAGCAGAGTGTCCAGCTTGGCCAGCGTCTCCTCCACCTTCGGAATCATCTTTCCGGCACGTGCCATCAGTCCGTTGTTGTCGCTGCTTGGAATGGTGTCACCCTTTGCATAGCGGGCTTGGGGGTTGTTGCCCATCATCAGGTTCAGAGTGCAACCGCCCAGCATGGCCTCGTCCAACGTGGCCACAGTGCCATGAGGGATACGCATTCCGTGCTCAACGGAAATAGCAACAACAATGCCCTTGCCGGGGTTGTCGTAATCATAAGCGACATCCGTCACGATTCCCACATTATAGCCGTCGGCATACACCGGACTGCTCTTGGCCAGCCCTTTTGCGTTGGCAAAGTTTATGTAGTAGGTATCGTTGGTTGTGAAGATATTAACGCCCTGCAGGAACTTGATTGTGAAAAACAAGAGTACAAGTGCCACGACTGCCGCAAGGCCGATTTTAGTTTCACGTGAGATTTTCATTCTATTTCTTATTTTTGCTGTTTCTTGTAATTAACGATTGCCTGATATATGCTCTGACTCATCTGGTTGACTCCGGAATCGGAACAGAGATAAGTCTCTTCACCCGTGATATAACCCAACTCCACGAGGCACGAAGGCATCGAGGTGGCGCGAAGCACGAGGAATCCTGCCTGATGCACGCCCTTGTCCGGACGGCCGGCTGCTCGGAACTGTTTCTGCACGAGACGCGCCAGATGCACGCTCTTCTCCATGTTCTTGTCCTGCATGAACTCAAAGATGATGTAGCTCTCCGCGCTATTCGGGTCGAAGCCCTCGTAGTGGCTCTCGTAGTCCTTCTCCAGAGTGATTACAGAGTTCTCGCGTGTGGCCACAGCCAGATTCTCGGCGGCGCGGTGCATACCAAGCGTGTAAGTCTCGGCGCCATAATTCACCTTTCCGCCCGGAAGAGCGTTGGTGTGGATGCTCACGAAGAGGTCTGCCTTCACGCGGTTGGCTATCGCAGCCCGCTCGTTGAGTTCCACAAAGACATCGGTCTGACGGGTATAGACCACCTTCATGTCCTTCTGATTCTGCTCCAGAAGCTTTCCTACAGCTTTCGTCACAGCGAGATTGATATTCTTTTCCTTTCCGCCTTTCTTGCCGATACAGCCAGGATCTTTACCGCCATGACCGGCATCGAGCACAATGGTAAACTTGCCAGCAGTCTTTGACTCCTGAGCACACACATTGTAGCCAAAGCACAACGCAAAGGCTACAAGTAACAAGGTTATTTTTTTCAAATCCTTCATTTCGCGGGGCAAAGGTACGCATAATAACGTAAGAAAAGAAGATATTTGAGAAAAATAAAGCAAAAAAGTGACGGAAAAGACCAAAAAGAAATCTTAAAAGGGGTTAGAAGTCAGAATTTCACACAAAATCCGGCTAAGACCACGATGCCCGGCTGCGGAATATTACCCAGATCGTAGTAGGTGTGGTTCGTCAGATTGGTCCCTTCCACCCACAGCTTATAGCGGCTGTCTGTCCATTGCAGTTTCAGGTCGAGTGTGGCATACGGTGAGTAGCTCACGAGTGTTCCCGTGGAGACGGCATCCTCGTATTTGATATAGGCTCCCTCGCGATCACGCCAACGCAGCTGCCAGTTGGCAGAGAGACGACTCCAGATGCGATGCTCAAGAGAGATATTCAACTGATGCCGCAGATATTCCATAGCATAAACGGACTTATAAACGGCCACTTCGTCGTGACGCTTCTGATTCATGTAGGAATATCCCAAAGAGATGGTTCTCAGCACCTTTCCCAAAGCTTTCTCTTCATTGAAATCCAGACGCACGTCGGCGGACAAACCCATATTGTCCAAGTTAAAGTTTGCGCTGTGATAGACATCCGAGGCGTCATACATCACCCAGTCTATCATCCGACGTCCGCGATTGTAAAATCCTTTCAGAGAAAACCGAAGCATAAACGGGGATAGATTATATATCGCCGATGCGCCCAACTGGAAGCTGTGCGACTCCTCAGCCTTCAAATTGCGGTTCCCTTCGTTTGTCGGGCTCTTGTAGTAAAGGTCGGTGAAGGTGGGCAGACGGAAGCCCTTGTTATAGGAAGCAAATAACTTCCAGCCTGTTACAGGACGAAAACTAACATCTACGCCCGGATAAAGATGCAACCCGTCGGAAAGATAAGTATTATAGTTTGCCAACAGACCGACACTTGCCGAAAACGCTCCCAACAGCACGTTGTGCTCCAAACTCAGAGACATGTTCGTACGGCTGTCCCTGTTTGTATAAACCGCTCCGTTCTGTCGCGGAATTTCAGGGTGATGAGCCAGACTGTCAATGGGGCGCCCGAGATTCGTGCTGTATATCCCCTCAGCCCGCACATCTGCAGCGAGAGCCGTGCGTCCGGCAATCCATTTGAAATCCATCCCGAGCCGCGCGCCATAGACATCCGTGCGATGGAAATTCTCCCCCGTTTGCGTGTCGCGAATCAGCTGAAAATGGTCATAGCAACGCTGCCAATAGACTTCCGGGGTGAAACGCACACGCCCTTTGGTTGAAGCTCCTGCGCTGATAATCAGACGGTCGTTACCTTCCCATTGATTGGGGTAAGCAGCTGAATAGAAGGTATTTGCGCCATAGCGTTTATGACTCCAGCCCGCTTGCCAATGGAGCTCTACTGCGGCACTCTCCCACCCTCCCTGATGATAGACGTTGCTGCGATAGAAGTCGGAATTGAGCGTAGCACCGTCCGAACGGAGATAAGAGCCGGAAACTGTTGAGAAGAACTTAGAGGATTTCAACAGTGGAGAGAAAAACAGACGTGCATCGCCGCCCGCTGTGCCGTATGAGCCACCGTGAAGCCCTGCCTCAAAAGCCCAAGGTTTAAGGGTTTGTATTCTGCCAACCTTCTTGGAAACCGAATCTGCCGGAACTGGATTCCCTGAAACGGAGTCCTGCGAAGCAAAATCATCGAGAGTGGATTTATGTGGAACGGAGTTTTCGGGAAGAGTTTTCCTTGTCACGATATTTATTGCTCCGCCGAAGGCGCTCGCTCCGTACACACGGCTCGCCGCTCCCTCAAGCACCTCGATACGCTCTATGTCAGAAGTGTTGACAGGGAAGTCTGCCGCCAAGTGTCCTGTTTGTGGATTGCTGATATTCACGCCGTTGAGCAGAATAGTAATCTGGTCAAAGGTGCCTCCGTTTATGGAGATGTCCGTCTGGATACCAAAACCACCGCGCTGACGGACATCCACGCCTGTGGCTAATTTCAGAAGGTCGTTGACGGATTGTGCCGCCGCACGCTCAATATCCGATCGGGTAATAACGCTCACCATCCTTGCCGACTGCAACAGCGTCAGCGGAGTCATCGAGCCAGCCACCGTCACCTCGTTCATCTCATGCTCATCAATTGTCTCACCTGCAGCCTCTTCTGCTTCATTCGCAGGCATTTTGATGCTGTGTGCTTCCACTTTCTGGATGCATACGCTGCCCAACGTGGCAATGCTTAACACAGCAATACGCACTTCTTGATGCATGGAGGCAAAGATGGCAAATTCCTTTCGGCTGAAACGGCTGAAAGAGGGCTTCCGGCTCGTCTTTAAATTAATTTTCTTCATTTCTTTTATCGATTAATAGTTTATTTGTTTATTCGATTATTCGTGAAATCGTAAAATCCTTAAATCCCTAAATCCTTAAATCCTACTCACTTCCTTCACCCCTCTCACCCCTTGGAGTTTGGTTATGAGTTGGCGGAGGCGGCTTGTGTCGTCGAGCATCACGGTGAGTGTGCCGCTGAAGAGGCCATCGTGACTGTCTATTGAAATGGAACGCAACAGAATTTTCTCATCCTTGGAGATGATGCTGGTGATGTTATTCACTATTCCGAGATCATCCTGACCAACCACACGCAGGGTAATAGCATACTGTGAACCACCTTTTCCAGCCCAGCGGGCTTGCAGGATGCGGTAGCCGAAACGTTCGCGAAGAGCAGGCGCATTGGGGCAGTCGCAGCGATGCACCTTAATTCCTCCACCTGCGGTTACAAAGCCAAATACCTCATCGCCATATACAGGCTGGCAGCAGCGGGCAAGAGTGAAGTCCAATCCTTTGAGATTCTGATCAATGACCAGCACGTCACCCTTCTGAGCCATACGTTCTGTGTCATTCGGCATCACATACGAGCCGGCACTCTGCGTCTGCTGCGGCTGCAACTCGCCCCGGTCGAATTTTTGTTGAGTGACGTATGCATCAAGCACCCGTGCGGCATCCAATGTGCCGTCGGCCAACGCCACATAGAAGTCCGTAACTATCTTATAGCCAAGACGGTTCATCGTATGCATAAGCGTTGCCTCGTCGTATTCCAACTTGCGGTTCTTCATCTTCCGCTCTAATTCCTCACGTGCGAAAGCCGCCTGACGGGTAGCCTGCTCCTTGAGGCTTTGGCGTATTTTGCTGCGAGCACGTGATGTCTTGGCAAACGTGAGCCAATCCTGTTTCGGCTGCTGGTTCTGGTGAGTCATTATCTCCACCTGCTCGCCGCTCTGCAACTCGTGGCGCAGAGTGACCATCTTGCCGCCTACGCGTCCGCCTGTGCAGTGGTTTCCAACGTTCGTGTGGATGGCGTATGCAAAGTCTAACACAGTTGCTCCCTTCGGCAATTTGAACAAGTCGCCCCGCGGAGTGAAGACAAACACCTCGTCCTCATACAAATCCATACGGAACTGGTCCATAAGCTGCATATCATCGCCTGCCTCCAGTGCCTCGCGAATGCTCTTCAGCCACTCCTCAACACCAGCCTCTCCGCCCTTGACACCCTTATATCGCCAGTGGGCGGCCAGACCGCGCTCTGCAATCTCATCCATCCGCTCGGTACGAATCTGCACCTCAACCCATTTCTGCTCAGGACCGAGCACTGTGATGTGCAGGCTCTCATAGCCGTTGCTCTTCGGGACACTAAGCCAGTCACGCATACGTTTCGGATTGCTCTGGTACATATCGGTGACGATGCTGAACGCCTGCCAGCAATGCAGCTTCTCCTTCTCTGGTGGGGAGTCAAGTATGATGCGTATGGCGAACAGGTCATAAATCCCGCTAACATCTGTGTGCTGCTTCTTCATCTTCTGCCAGATGCTGTGGATGCTCTTCGTGCGTCCCTTCATGTGGAATTTCAGTCCGGCCGCCTCCAGCTTCTCTTTCACTGGCCCGATGAAGCGCTCAATGTAAGCGTCACGACTGCGTTTGGTCGCACTCAGCTCTTCTTTGATATGATAGTAAGCATCGTGCTCCAGATATTTAAGCGACAAGTCTTCCAACTCGCTTTTCAGACGGTAGAGGCCAAGCTTGTGAGCCAGCGGGGCATAGAGATAGGCTGCCTCCATAGACACCTTCTGTCGTGCCTCCTCGTTTTCGCTCTCCTTAATCTGACGCATCAGACAGATGCGACTCGCTAACATTATTAGTATCACGCGCATGTCTGAGGCGAACGAGAGTAGCAGTCCTCGAAAATTCTCACTCTGAACACTCGGATTCTTGTCGTAGAGCTGGCGGATGCGGTTTAAGCCGTGTACGATGAGAGCCACATCTTCGCCAAACTCCTTACGGACCTCTGCCTCGGTGATTACGCCTTCGGCAACGCTGGCAAATAGCAGCACGCCGAGTATGGCTCCTCGGGTCATCCCGATTTCAGTGGCCACGACTATCGCCGTCTGCATGTCCAGGATTATGGGATTCATGTCGAAGGCGTTGCGCTGAAGGACTCCGGAAGAAGCCGCACGGACGAGAATCTCCTTCACCTTATGATAGTCGTTCGGGCGCAGCTCGTTCTTGGTGTACTCACTGAGTTGCCTGGTGAGTTCCGGAAGCTGCAAACGTTCCTCTTCGGTCAAGAAAACATGCTGTTCCATATCTGAATTGTTAAGATTTTAATGCGAAGGTAGATATTTTTTCCGAAATATGATTGGAGTTTTTAGTTTTTTAGTACTTTTGGCCTCGAAAAAGCATCAATCACTAACAATTTATCACTATGAACCGCACTTTCACCTCAGAAGACAGAAAACAATTGGCTCGCAAGGGCATCAGCGAGCAGCAGGCTGAGCGACAGCTCGAACAGTTCCGCGAGGGCTTCCCCTATCTGCGCTTGCGCGGGGCAGCAGCCGTGGGCAACGGCATCCTGGCTCCCTCCGACGTAGAGTGTCAGGGATTTGTTGAAGCATGGGATGCCTACAAGGCAGCCGGGCACCACATCACCAAATTCGTTCCGGCCAGCGGCGCAGCCAGCCGTATGTTCAAGAACATGTTCGAGTTCCGCGACGGCGACCACGATGTGCCACAGACAGATTTCGAGCGTGCTTATTTTGGAAACATACACAAATTCGCGTTCTTCCCCGCCTTGGACGAAGCCAGCAAGCGTCTGTATGCCAAAGGTGTGGATGAACTGATTGAAGATGGCAGTTACAAACAGGTGGCAGCAGCAATGCTGAATCCAGAAGGACTGAACTACGGACAGCTGCCCAAGGGACTGCTGCTGTTCCACACATATCCCGAGGGACCGCGCACTCCGCTCGAGGAGCATCTCGTGGAGGCCGCCCTCTATGCCGCTTCCGACGGACAGGCCGACGTTCACTTCACCGTGTCAGCCGAGCACCGTCAACTCTTCGAGGCTCTGGTGAAAGCCGTACTGCCCGCATACGAGAAGAAATTCAACATCAAATACCGCGTCTCCTTCTCTGAGCAGAAGCCGTCAACAGACACTCTTGCTGCCACTATGAACAACGAGCCTTTCCGCACCGCCGACGGCAGCCTACTCTTCCGTCCGGGCGGACACGGTGCTTTGATTCAGAATCTCTCCGACCTGCAGAGCGAGGTGGTATTCATCAAGAATATAGATAATGTAGTGCCCGACCGTCTGAAACCCGCAACAACACTCTGGAAACAGGTCATTGCCGGCATTCTGGTTAGCCTTCAGCGCACGGCTTTCACCTATCTCGAGATGCTCGACGAGGGCCGCTACGGGCAGGCTGAGCTGGACGAAATGTGCCGCTTTGTGCTCAACGACCTCTACTGCGACATTCCCGGTCTTGCTGATGCTGACACCGAGACAAAGGTGGCCACACTGCGCCGCAAACTCAACCGCCCGATGCGTGTATGCGGAGTGGTGAGAAACGTGGGAGAACCGGGCGGAGGCCCCTTCCTGGCATACAACCCCGACGGTTCTGTTAGTCTGCAGATTCTCGAATCATCGCAGATTGACACTCACAACCCCGCCTACATGAAGATGTTCACAGACGGCACGCACTTCAATCCCGTTGATCTTGTCTGCGCCATCAGCGACTACAAGGGCAATCGTTTCGACCTGCCTCAGTATGTAGATCCTGCCACCGGCTTTATCTCCTTCAAGAGCAAGGACGGCAAGGAACTAAAAGCTCTGGAACTGCCCGGATTGTGGAACGGCGCAATGAGCGACTGGTCAACCGTCTTCGTTGAGGTTCCCCTTGAGACCTTCAATCCCGTAAAGACCGTCAACGACCTGCTCCGCGAACAACACCAGTAATAATAACGAACACGGATTGCACGGCTTGAGCTCTGAAACGAATATGAATAATATGAATAATTGTCCCCACCAATTAGAATAATATTTTATGGAGTAGATTATTCATATTATTCACATTTTTTCGGTAATATTAAAACAACGGATTACGCGGATTAAACGGATTATTATCCAACATTAATTGCCATTAATTGACCCGTTAAATTATCATTACTGAATAATTATATGGACAAACCAATGGTAATTATATGTTAAAAATCTAAAGCACCGCGCCAGTTCTTAAACCCTTAAACTTCTTAAACCCCTTAAACCCCTTAAACTGACTTTAGTCCTTAGACTATAAACTCTTAAACTGACTCTAAACTCTAAACTCTCAACTTTAAAGCCTACCCTAATCGCGAAATCTTCTCTAATCGGTTGATGTCGATGAGCTTAATCTTGCGCCCGTCGATAGCTACGATTTTCTCTGCTGCAAATCCGGAGAGAGTGCGTATGGCGTTGGCTGTGGTCATGTTCGAGAAGTTAGCCAGATCCTCGCGACTGAGATAAATGCTGAGGGTGCTTTCATCCTCCTCCAGTCCGTATTTGTCCTTGAGGAAAAGCAGGGATTCTGCCAGTCGTCCCTGCAGATGCTTCTGGGTCAGATTCACCGTGCGCTCGTCGGCACGTCCGAGACCGAGCGACAGCTCCTGAATGAAGAACCACCCAAGCTCCGGATTCATCCTCACCAGCTTGATTATGGTGTCTATCGGAATCTGAGCCAGAATCGATGTCTCAAAGGCAGAGGCCGAGGTGACATATTTCTGACCTGCAAAAGCAGCGCGGTAACCGAAATACTCCACTGGCTTCACCACCCTGACAATCTGCGTGCGTCCCCCCACTCCGTTCTTAAACACCTTCACCTTTCCGGCAATCAGGCAGAACAGAAAAACGGGTACGTCCCCCTCTTTGAACACACACTCGTTCTTCTTCAATATACGTATGGAAATGCTCTGCGCGAAGAGTTCTTTCTGCTCATCGCTCAAAGTGTCTGCGATGGATGCCAATTTTGGCATTACATCCTTTATTGAAGTGCTCTTTCGAGACATTTTTCTTTGTGGAAGTTGCATAATATTATGTTTTTCGGCACAAAATTAGAGAAAATCCTTCATTCTCACATCTTTTTTCGCCAAAATATTTTCTCAGATGTGAAATTTAGCGTATTTTTGGAAAGAAAATCAGTAAAATCATTACCTAATCAATCATCTTATGAGTTATTTACAGTTTGACAAGACTCTGATGACTAACCTTGAAGAGGCGTTGAAGAAGGAAGTTCTGCGCTCTAACCGAAGCGGCGCATATTCCTGCTCAACCATCCTGGATTGCAACACTCGCAAGTATCACGGCTTGCTCGTTGTGCCGGTGCCTGAACTCGACGATGAGAACCACGTGCTGCTCTCATCGCTCGACTGCACCGTAATCCAGCATGGTGCTGAATTCAACCTCGGATTGCACAAGTATCAGGGAGACAACTACAGCCCGCGCGGTCACAAGTACATCCGTGAATATGACTGCCAGCAGGTGCCCACTACTATCTACAGCGTGGGTGGTGTGATTCTGAAACGGGAACTTATGTTCCAGCATTTTGAGGACCGCGTATTCATCCGCTACACTCTGCTCGACGCACACAGCAAAACTACCCTGCGTCTGCAGCCCTGGCTCGCTTTCCGCAGCGTCCGTGAGTTCACACACGAGAACTCACGTGCCAACCGCGACTACCAGGAGGTGAAAAACGGCATCAAGACTTGCATGTATCCCGGCTACCCCGAACTCTACATGCAGCTCTCCAAAAAGGCCGAATGGGTGTTCCGCCCCGACTGGTACCGCGGAGTCGAATATCCCAAGGAGCAGGAGCGTGGCTACTCATCCAACGAAGACCTCTATGTTCCCGGCTACTTCGAGTTCAACATCAAGAAGGGCGAGAGCGTAATCTTCTCTGCCGGACTCTCGGAAATAAAAACCAGCGAACTGCCCAAGATATGCGACTTCGAAGTCGGTGTCCGCACTCCACGCGACAACTTCTACCACTGCCTCGTCAACTCCGCACACCAGTTCCTGATGCGGCGAGACGGCGAGAGCTACATCCTGGCCGGATATCCGTGGTTCAAGTGCCGCGCCCGCGACCTCTTCATCAGTCTCCCGGGCCTCACACTTACCAACGGCGAGCTCGACCACTACGAAGAGGTGATGCGCACTGCCGAGAAGGGCATACGCGAGTTCATCGGAGACAAGCCGCTCAGCGTGCACATATACGAGATGGAGCATCCCGATGTGCTCCTCTGGGCCATCTGGTGCATACAGCAGTACGGACGTTTCGTCTCCATGCCCAAGTGCATCGAGAAATACGGCCAGCTGCTTCGCGACATCATGGATTACATCCTCGAAGGCAAACACACCAACATCTATCTGCACGAGAACGGACTCATCTATTGCAACGGGCGCGAGAAAGCCATCACATGGATGAACTCCTCAGCCAACGGACGTCCCATTGTGCCGCGCTCCGGATATATCGTGGAGTTCAACGCACTCTGGTACAACGCACTCTGCTTCGCCGCACAGGTGTACCGCACCATGAACGACGAGGCTGCTGCCGCACCGCTTGAGAAGATTGCAGAGAAGACCAAGGCTGCCTTCGTCACCACCTTCCTCAACGAATACGGCTATCTGCTCGACTACGTTGACGGCACTATGATGGACTGGAGCGTTCGCCCGAACATGATCTTCGCCGTGGCCCTCGACTATTCACCACTCGATGCCAAGCAAAAGAAAGGCATTCTCGACATGTGCACCAAGGAGCTGCTCACGCCCAAGGGTCTGCGCACTCTCTCACCGAAAAGCGGCGGCTACAACCCGATGTACGTCGGCCCGCAGTCGCAGCGTGACTATGCCTACCATCAGGGAACAGCATGGCCCTGGCTCGCCGGATTCTACATGGAAGCCTGCCTCCGCGTCTATGGACGTTCGAAAGTGGGCTTCGTTGAGCGCCAGCTCGTGGGCTACGAGGAGGAGCTCTTCTACCACTGCATCGGCACAATTCCCGAGGTGTTCGACGGCAACCCGCCCTTCCACGGTCGCGGCGCCATGAGCTTCGCCATGAACGTGGCCGAGATCATGCGCGTAGTGAAACTGCTGGATAAATATAATATGGAGTAAGGAAAACTCCCGCGACAAGAAACTTCATTATAAACTTTAAACATTAAACTTTAAACATCATATTATGAAAGTATTAATGTTCGGATGGGAGTATCCTCCTCACGTGTTCGGAGGACTGGCAACGGCCAACTTCGGTATCACCGAAGGCCTTCACGCACAGGGCGACATGGACATCACCCTCTGCCTGCCGCGCCCCTTCGGAGACGAACCACGCACCAGTTGCAACATCATCGGCATGAATTGCGTGCCTATAGCCTGGCGCGACGTGCAATGGGATTTCGTCAACAGCCGCATAGGCAACATCATGAATCCCGATGACTACTATCGCTTCCGCGACCATATATATGCCGACTTCAACTACATGCACGTCAACGACCTCGGATGCATGGAGTTCGCTGGCGGTTACCCCGGCAACCTGCAGGAGGAAATCAACAACTACTCCATCATCGCAGGCGTTGTCGCACGCGCAGAACAGTTTGATATTATACACGCCCACGACTGGCTCACCTACCCTGCTGGCATTCACGCCAAGCAGGTCAGCGGCAAACCCCTCGTGATCCACGTGCACGCCACAGACTTCGACCGCTCTCGCGGCAACGTGAACCCCACAGTCTATGGCATAGAGCGCAACGGCATGGACCACGCCGACTGCATCATGTGCGTCAGCGAACTCACCCGTCAGACCGTCATCAACCACTACGGTCAGGATCCCGCCAAGTGCTTCGCCATGCACAACGCCGTGTATCCACTCAAGGCTGAGCTGCAGGAGATCGTGGACAAGCGCATACCCTACAAAGACCGCAAGGAGAAGGTCGTCACCTTCCTCGGACGCATCACCATGCAGAAAGGACCTGAGTACTTCATCGAAGCCGCCAAGCGCGTGCTCGACCGCACTCAGAACGTCCGCTTCTGCTTTGCCGGATCGGGCGATATGATGAACGCCATGATCGAGATGGCTGCAGCCTACGGCATAGCCGACCGCTGCCACTTCCCCGGCTTCATGAAAGGCAAGCAGGTGTTCGAGATCTTCCGCGACAGCGACGTCTATGTGATGCCCTCCGTCTCAGAGCCCTTCGGCATTTCTCCACTGGAGGCCATGCAGAGCGGTGTTCCCAGCATCATCTCCAAGCAGAGCGGCTGTGCCGAGATCCTCGACAAATGCATCAAGACCGACTACTGGGACATCGACGCCATGGCCGACGCCATGTACAGTCTCTGCACCAACGAGGGCCTCTACGAGTACCTACAGGTCGAGGGCAAGAAAGAGGTCGATGGCATCACATGGGAGAAGGTCGGACAGCGCATCCGCAAGCTCTACGAGCAGTGCCTCTCAAAATAG
>Ga0247610_10006115_pt1 | contig 12588 bp, 12 predicted proteins | sample 174DNAGHGhighgp2_FD_193483 | JGI IMG/M metagenome (GOLD analysis project Ga0247610, IMG submission 193483) | Sheep rumen microbial communities from Palmerston North, Manawatu-Wanganui, New Zealand - 1742 DNA GHGhigh gp2 | ecosystem: Host-associated > Mammals > Digestive system > Stomach > Rumen...
TTCAGTAAGCAGCTGTTGAAGATGATGGAGATACGCGGCTTTAACTCTGCCTACGTCACCCTGCATTGCAGTCTGGGTGCCTTCGACCCCATCGAGGTGGAAGACCTGACGAAGCACAAGATGAACTCCGAACAGGTGATCATCAAGCAGGAGGCCTGCAATATGGTGAACGCTGCCAAGGAGAATGGCAAAAACATCTGTGCCGTGGGCATCAGCACGCTGCGTGCTACGGAGAGCTCGGTGGGTACCGACGGTCTGCTGAAGGAGTTCAACGGCTGGACCAACCGCTTCATCTTCCCGCCCTACGACTTCGGACTGTCCAACCGCCTGCTGACCAACCTCTATCATCCTGAATCGACGATGATGATGGCTACGGCTGCCTTCGGTGGGTATGACCTGATCTATGAGGCCTACAACACAGCTGTGAAGAACGGCTATATGTTTGGCTGCTATGGCGATGCCATGCTGATCCTTGAGGATTAAAAGCCTCACCCCTAACCCCTCTCCCAAGGAGAGGGGAACTTAAAAAAGATGGTTCACACTGTATATTTAGGGCTTGGATCGAACCTCGGAGACCGCGAGGCGACCATCCTGAAAGCCTATGAGGAGATAGAAAGGCTGATAGGCGTCATACGGCGACGGTCGGCCTTTTACTATTCAGAGCCCTGGGGCTTTGAATCGGCTCACGCGTTTGTGAACACAGTGGTTATGGTAGAGACCTCACTGACCCCCCGTCAGCTGCTGCGCCGCACCCAGCAGATAGAACGTCTGTTGGGCAAGACCAAGGCACATGCCACAGAAAAAACTCGTTCTCTCGTCTTCTCGTCAGAAAAACCTCGTTCTCTCGTCTTCTCGTCAGAAAAAACTCGTTCTCTCGTCTTCTCGTCAGAAAAACCTCGTTCTCTCGTCTTCTCGTCAAAAGACTCGTCTTCTCGTCTCCCAATTTACCACGATCGTCCCATCGATATCGACATCCTGCTCTATGACGACCTGACCATAGACCAGCCCGACCTGAAGATTCCGCATCCGTTGATGCAGGAGCGACCGTTCGTTATGCAGCCGCTGAACGAGGTAAAAGGTAAAAGTGAATAGTGAAAAGTGAATAATTTGCTTCCGCCTTTAAATATTAAAGTTAAAGGTGAATGTATTTTGTATAAAACACTGGGTTTTAACAATTTATTCGTTGATAGACATCAACAACCTTTCTAACGATGGTACCTCTATTCTGCCACGATGAAGCACCAAGAGACCCTGTTCCTGCATCTTGTTGAGTGCCTTGGAGATGTCGATGCGATTGGCACCTAACTCCTGTCCCAACCGTTTCATGACAATATGAAAACTCTTGACTCCGGCAGGGTAGGAGGCGTGGTCGAGCATGAAGCGCACGATGCGGTCTGTCAGCGACTGGGGCGAACGTCGCCAGAAACGATGCAGGGTGCGTTGCGACTGTGTGGCCAGCAGGTTGAGCATGTTCAGTCGGAACACAATGAAGTCGTCCAGCAGTCTCAGCACCTCGTCTTTCGACAGGGTGATGAAGTGGGCCTCTGTCAGCGTCTGTACCGTAGCCGTGAAGTGCGGACGTGCCCCAAAGAGGGCCTCGGGCTGTATCAGCCAGGGGCTGTGTAGCTGTTCTGAGGTGCTGTAGCTGTGGTCATCGCTGGTGGTTGTCATTGTCAGCTGGCCCTTGATGAGGAAGAAGAGCTGTTGACACGTGTCACCTTCGCGCATCACAACCTTGTTGGGAGGCAGTTTCATGAAACCGAACTTCGTGTTGCCAGCCATCTGCAGGAGCTCAGTACGGCTGAGTCCCTGAAACAGTGGAAACTGCAACAGCTGGTCGTAGAATCGTGTCAGTTCGGTGTTCACCATGAAACTTGAATCTTGAAACTTGAATCTTGAAACCTGAAACCTATTTCAGTCCATCTGACTGCCACACGGCAAGGTTGCCGTCAGCATCAGTATAGATCAGATAGGCTTTCAGCTCAGGATGGCGTGCCAGCAGCTCCTTGCTCTTGTCGAGTCCCAGGACCATGAACGAGGTGGCGTAGGCATCGGCAACGGCACAGTCCTTGGCAAGTACGGTGGCTGATAGCAGACTGTGCTGTACGGGATAGCCCGTGCGGGGGTCGATGGTGTGAGCATACTTCTTGCCGCCCTGATAGTAGAAGTTACGGTAGTTGCCGCTGGTGGCCATGCTGATGTCAGTCAGCTGCAGCACCGTCTGATAGTCCTCGTTTACTGCCAGCGAGTCTTCGGTAGGCTGGGTTACGCCGATACGCCACGCCTGGTTGCTGGGGCTCTTGCCTGCCACCACTATCTCGCCGCCAATCTCCACCATGAAGTTGTGGATGCCCTTGGCGCGCAGCAGTCGGGCCACCACATCGCTGCCATAACCCTTGGCGATGGCTGCGAAGTCCATCTGTGAGCGTATCTGCAGCAGACTGTCCACCTGCTGGGGTGTGGGCATCTGTTTGTTCTTGAAACCAAAGCCCCAGGCGTTCACCAGCGGTGCTACGGTGATGTCGAAGGCGCCGTCCGTGTCTTCGTTCACCTGCTGTGCCAACTGGTACACCTCCTCGAACATCTTGCTGCGTTGAGGCTGTTCGCCGCGGTTGATGGCAGCTACGGTAGAGTGCTCGTTGAACATCGAGAACTCGTTGTCTACCTTCTGCAGTTCGGCCTCTATCTCCTTCTTCAGGCTGCCGTTGTATTGATATTTGATGTTATAGACCGTGCCAAACACGAATCCCTGCTCTTCCTGATAGGCGGTCTCCACCTGCACCTTCTTCACGTCCTTCTCCCTATGTCGGGCCACGAAGATGGTACCCACGATGAGCAGGGCCAGGAAAACTCCTTGCCACAGCAGTTTCAGTCTCTGTCTCCTCTCAGTTGACATTAAAGATTAAACATTAAAAATTAAAACTCGTCTTCTCGTCTTGACCTTCGGTCTAGCCTGCTCACGCTCGGCATAACTGATGCAAGCATCATTCTGCACTCGCTTAATCGCAGCCTTCTCGTCAAAAAAAACTCGTTCTCTCGTCTTCTCGTCAAAAAACTCGTTCTCTCGTCAGATATCAATAATGACATTGAACGTGGCCCCCATGTGGTTGCTGTCCTGCTTGCCGTAGCCAGGCACATACCACGTGTTGCCAATCTTTCCATCATCATGGGCCAGACGCCGTTTATAGCGCACGCTCCATCCCAGATGCAGGGGCCCGTAGACCTTGGCATCGATGCCGAAGACCAGTTCGGCCCAATGCTGGTAGCAGGCTTCGTCTTTCACGCCAAACGACGTGTCCCACTGCCATACGGGGTCGGGGAAGGGCTGTCGTGTGATGTCCACCTTGTAGTTGGTATAGGCATAGCGCAGTCCGATATAGATGCGGTTGCCCGAGTGCTTCTGTCGTGCCAGATTCACGTCGGCACCAATGCGGAAGTAGGGGGCTTGGGTCTTGTAGGTGATGCCTGTCACTTCATCGTCCTCATGGTTGGCACGTCCGTAGCCCACCTCAATGATAGGGAAATACTTGTCGCGAAGGTTCAGACGCAGGGCTGCCTCATACTGTCCGTAGTCGCTCAACAGCAGCTGGGCGGCTCCTACCAGGTCGGCCGACACAGAGAAGCCGTTGAACAGGGGCACCGAGTCGGGCTTTATCTCGATCTTTCGCTGCGCACTTGCTGGGCTCAACGACAGAAGGCAGATGAGGCCTGACAGACAGAGTACCTGCCACCATCTATTTGAAGCGGATGTTGAGATGCGTCTTGCTCGTGTCATAGTTCACCTTGGGGTTGTTGATAGTCACCGTGTCGATGGCCTGATGGGTGCTGCGCACGTTGGTCAGCTGGTGGAAGAAGTGGGTGTTGCAGTCCACCGACTCGAAGTGGGGTATGTCCTCTTTCTTCAGCCATAGCGTGTCGATGGTCTCCTCGAGCTCGGTATTTACTGTGCGGAAGATGAGTGTGTCCTCAGGGCGCTGGTAGCTGACAGGCAGCGAGAACGTGGAGAGGGCAATGGCACGGTTCAGAATGAGCGTGTCGCTGTTGTTGGCCCGCTTGGTCCATACGTAGAGGGTGTCCTTCAGCGTTGTGCTGTTGCCGTCGGCATCCACCACGCTGTAGTTGGCCTGCACCGTTGTCTGCACGGGACAGTCAATGCTTGAGCAAGCACAAACGATGACGCTTAAAACAGCCAGCGCCAGGCGACTCTTAATATCTCGTCTTCTCGTTCTCTCGTCAAAAAAACTCGTCATCTCGTTCTCTCGTCAAAAAAACTCGTTCTCTCGTCTCTCAGTTTTCAAATCTTCTCCTCTATCTGGTAGTCATTGCGGTTCTGCGACGAGCGGCTGATGAGGTCGCCCAGGAAACCCGACAGGAACAGCTGTGTGCCCAGTACCATTGTGGTCAGCGAGATGTAGAAGTAGGGTGAGTCGGTGATGTAGATCTTACCCATGAACTTGCTGATGCTCAGGATGATGAGGGCCACAAAACCGATGAAGAACATCATCGAGCCCAGGAAGCCGAAGACGTGCATGGGCTTCTTGCCGAAGGTGCTCAGGAACCACAGCGTGAGCAGGTCCAGATAGCCGTTGACAAAGCGGTTCCAGCCCATGAACTTCGACTCGCCATACTTGCGTGCCTGGTGCTGCACCACCTTCTCGCCAATCTTCGAGAAGCCGGCGTTCTTGGCCAGGTAGGGAATGTAACGGTGCATCTCGCCATACACCTCGATGTTCTTCACCACGTCCTTGCGGTAGGCCTTCAGGCCGCAGTTGAAGTCGTGCAGGTTCTTGATGCCGCTCACCTTGCGAGCGGTGGCGTTGAACAGCTTCGTAGGCAGCGTCTTCGACAGCGGGTCGTAGCGCTTCTGCTTGTAGCCGCTCACCAGGTCGTACTTCTCCTCCTTCACCATACGGTACAGTTCAGGAATCTCGTCGGGCGAGTCCTGCAGGTCGGCATCCATCGTGATCACCACGTCGCCCTGTGCCTCGGCAAAGCCGCAGTAGAGGGCAGGGCTCTTGCCGTAGTTACGGCGGAACTTGATGCCCTTCACGTGTTCCGACTTTTCCTTCAACTCTGTGATGATATCCCACGAGCGGTCGGTGCTGCCGTCGCTGATAAAGATCACCTCATACGAAAACTTGTTCTCGTTCATCACCCGTTCTATCCATGAGAACAGCTCGGGTATCGATTCCTCCTCGTTATAGAGGGGTATAATTACTGATATATCCACTTTGGTAATTCTTAATTCTTAATTCATAATTCATAATTATCTCGTTCTCTCGTCAAAAAAAACTCGTCATCTCGTTCTCTCGTCAAAAAAAAACTCGTCTTCTCGTTCTCTCGTCAAAAAAACTCGTCTTCTCGTCTCACTAAGCCTTCAGTTTTTTCATCGCTGCTGCTACGGGTAGACTCAGGAAGAAGCCTATGATCATGTTGCTCATCATGATGTTCAGCGCCAGGTCTATGGGTCGCATGCCGGCAATGGCACTCAGACTCTGCTTCACGGCTGCCAGCATCTCACTGCCCAGTGCCTGGGCGTTCTCGGGGGCTGTCATCATCTTTGTCATCATGCTGACAAAGTAGCCCTTGTCCATCCACGTGAAATAGACAAAGTGGACGGCAGCAAACAGCAGGCTGGCGTTGAAGAACGTCATCAGGGCGTAGGCCCATGCCCGCTTGAACGAGATGAGACCTTCCAGTCCCGTATCACGGTATTTCCTCAGACGACGGGCCACGAAGAAGGGTGTCACGATAGCCAGCACCAGGGCTACGAGACCCAAGAATGGCGTCTCGAATCCCATGACGTAACAAGCAAAACTGGCCGTCCAGAGAACGGCCAACAAAGCACCGTCCATGCGGGCGAATGCTTTCAGTTGTGTATATTCTATTGGAGTCACGGTGCAAAATTACGCATTTTCTCCCATAAAATCACGCCTCGGCGCGAAAATTAAGTTAAAATCACTTAATCACCACCTTTTTCCCATCTACAATGTAGATGCCTTTCTTCAATTGTGAATTGATTCTGCGTCCTTGCAGGTCGAAAACTGTGGCGGTAGCAAATTTTTCACTATTCACTATTCCCTTTTCACTTATAGAAGTTTCCTCCGCAAAGCTCTTCACCTTCAGCGTGGGCATAGCCAATATGAAGTCGGCATTCTTTGCGGAATTGGTATAGATGCTCAGCACGTAGTCGCCCGTCTCAGGAATCTCAAACTCGAACGATTTGCTTCTGCCGCTCGAGAACTTGTTGGCTGTGTTGCCGCCAACGTTCTTCGTGGGTGTGTAAGCCTCTGAGAACACCACCTCGCCATCGGCTTTCTCGACGGTGACAGTCACGGGCGAGAACTCGGGCTGGTTCCAGTTGATCAGTCGGGCCTGGAACTGATAGCGGCCGGCATGCAGGGTCATCTGCGAGCGCGCCTTGCTGTCGCCAAACCTTGCAAAGGCACCATTCTCCTTGTTGACCGAGCTGCTCACCAGCAGTCCGTAGTCGAAGCTGCGCTGCTCGTTGGTGAACCTCAGCAGACGGTTTCCCGTGGTGAAGGGCAGTCCGCCACCCACGCGCTTCACCCTGCCGTCGCTCACGTACCAGTTCTGTGGCACCACACCCTCGGTTGTGAAGGTTCCTGACAGGCTGTACTCGCTGTCCGAGGTGACACATTTCACCGTGCAGGTGCTCTCACCCGTCTTGCCGTTGGTGTCTGTCACCACCACGCGCAACTCGTGGTTGCCGGCTTTCGGGGCTGTCAGCGTGGTGGAGTAGGGGGCTTCCGTGAACGACGCTAACAGCGTGCTGCCGTCGTAAATCTCCACCTTGGCAATCTCACCTTGGGTGGCAGTGGCCGTAGCCTCTATCTCTACGTCAGGGAAGGTGACGCCACTCTTGGGAGTCAGATACAGATAGGTGGTCTCGCCCTCCGGCTGGGTGATCTTTGCCTTGGGCTGGTTCAGCGAGAAACGCTTGCAGAAGTTCCAGATGAGGTGGCGGTTCTGGTCCGTGGGCCAGTGTCCGCCGTTGTTGTAGCTGTAGAGCCACACCTCGCCACCCCTGGCTCCGCCCGTCCATTTCTCCATGTCGCCGTCCTGCCAGGCGCTGTTGAAGGGCTTGAAGCCCACCGTCTTCGAGTATTTGGTGTGCTCGTCGTGCAAGGCGTAGTTCTCTATGTATTCGTGAATCTTGTACTCCTCGTAGCCGAATGTCTCGTCACCATAGGCTATGCACTCCAGCAGGTTCACGGGCTTGCTGCAGTTGTTCCACGGCTCCTCCGAGAACTGTATGCCGCTGGTGGGGGCGAAGGCCGCAATCTTGTTCTGCATGTTGCCTATGCAGTGGTGTATCAGCATCGAACCCATCGAGAACCCCGACCAATAGACGCGGTCTTTGTCAATGTCGTGGCGGGTGGCCATCTCGTCGATGGTCTTGATGACGAAGTTCTGGTCGTTCGTGCCACCCGTGTCCCACATGTTACCGTTGCTGCGCAGGTAGGCCACCACGAACTTCGCCGTGTCTATCATCTCGTAGATCTTGTCCGAGCCATACTGGTACTCCGGACTCTGGTTCATGCCGTGTGTCACGATCATCAGCGGCGACTTGGCCGGCAGCTGGTTGGGTCTGAAAACAATCATGTTTCTCTTCTGTCCGTTTACGGTGACGAAGATAGAGTCCTTCTGGTACGCATGAACCTGCAGGGCAGACATCACGATCAGAAAGAACGATAAAAGTGTTGAGCGTTTCATTTTTTGTATGTAGTAGTTTTCTCTTATGCTGTAAAAAGGGGTTATTGACCTGCCCACTGTGCTATGCGGTAGGTCTTGTCGGCCTGGTAGGTCAGGTAGTTCTCAGGCGCCAGGGCGTTGACCACATATTTGACCGTCTTCTCCTCGTCGCTGACGTTGCCCTTGGCGTTGACTACGCTCTCCTGCGTCACCCACACCACGAAGTCTTTCTTGTCGTCGAGCTTCCACGTGCCGTTGATCAGCACCTTCTGGCCCTTGGTATCCTGTGTGTAGCACTCGTAGCTGCCGTCGCCATGAAACACCTCGATACCCTCAGGATACTTCGTGTTCTCACTGCCCTCTACTTCGGCATAGTGCCACTTGCCGATGAGGTGATAGTCCCACGTGGTCTCCTTGGCTACCGACTTCTTGGGCTCCTTCACGTCCTGCTGTTCTTCCTGCTCTTCGTCTTCAGCCTCTTCCTCTTTCTCCTTATTGTTGTTGTTACAACCCACCATGAAGCAGGCCATCAACAGAAAATACCATATCTTTTTCATCCTCTTGCGTGTTTACGTTTATACTCCTTGATTGCATTCTCTACCTTTTTCACTATCTGCGGGTCTATATACTCGTTGACGTTGGCACTGGGGTCAATCTTCTTGATCTCCTTGATGGCGTTCTCCACCTCTTTCATGCCTTCCTCGGCACGGCGCAGCTCATCGTCAGAGCGGATCACGATCTTGCTCACCTGCACTTCGCCGTGGGCACTACGACGCACATACTCGTCGTAGCTCATGCCGCCGCCCGAGTAGTCTTCCTCCTCTTCCTCGTAGCCTTGGTCATAGCCACCGTCGCTGTTGTCATACTCATCGCTGCTGTACGATGACGACTTCTTCGTGGGCTGAGGCTTGTCGGCACCCTTGCCCTGCGGCACTTTCAGCTCCTCCAGCCAGTTTTTCTCTTTATCCTTGACCCATTTCTCCTGTTTGTCCATCGACGGCTTGTCGCGTCCTACGAAGTTGCCCATGTTGTCCTTATACACATAGCAGCCGCGCTTCTTGTCCCACTCCTTGTGTACGTTGTACGAAGTCTTGGGGTTGTCGGGGTCGTTGTTGGTGCCTGTGAACATAAAGTCCTTGTCTATGTCCTCCAGCGGCTTCATGTTCTCGTCGCGACACAGGTAGTTGCCCATGTTGTCTTTCCACACCGTTGCGCCTATCTCGCTGTCATACTCCTTGTGCACGCCAGGAGCCTCCGTGTTCACATAGACGGTGCCGTGCTCGCTCAACTGTTTGAGTACCTCGGGGCTGACGCCAAATCTGTGCTGGGCGTTGACAGCAACAGCCGTCAGTCCCAGCAATAGTGTCATTACAATGCTTCTCTTCATAACGGGTTAGTATTTATTTGCCGACAAAGATACGCATTATTGTTGACACCACCAAATTTTCCTCATCTTTTTCTCCGTTTTTCGAACATTACCTCGACAAAAAATCCTCCGCTTCCAGAGTGTTTACTGCGGAAGCGGAGGATTTTCATTTCTTCATTTTCTCATTTTCTCATTGTTACATCAGTTTCCACGCTTGGCTCAGCTCAAACTCTGAGGGCGTATAGCGGCTTTCGAACTCGCTCATGGCCGTGAGCAGCGCGTTGATGACAGTCCTGTTCGTGTAGCTGATGCGCCGCTTGGGGTCAAAGTCCAGGGCGTATTTCCACTCGTTCACCAGCAGCAGCTCCATGCGCTTCTCCACGTAGGCCACGTACGCCTTCGTGGGGTTGCCATCCACGCCCGCTGGTGCCCACTTTCGTATGATGGCTCTGGGCGTGTCCGTGCCCTCCAAGCAGTACTTGGTGATCAGTTTCAAGGCCGCCCTCAGTCCGTATTCCATCGACCTGAACTCCTCAAAGACCTGGTCTTTCTTCTCCCTGTCGGCCACCTTTCCCTGCCACTTGTTTCTCTCTGAATACTTGATGTTCAACGGGTTGTTGTTTCTTTTTCCTCTTGTTTCCATAATTATGAATTTTCAATTTTGACTATTTTGACTTTGACTATCTTGACACGATGGCGAGGCTGCTTTTGCAGCCTTGACCATCCTGACCAACTATGAACTGTGAATTATGAACTATGAACTTTTCTGTACCGACCATCGTCGGTCAGAAAAATGAGTCCTTGCTTGTTCCAGTTCTTCAGCATCTGTTGTACGGTGTTTTTGTTTACACCAGCGCCTTTCACGGCCACCGACTGCTGCATAGCCTGCTCAAAGGTGAATTGGGGGTCCAGCCGTCCGAAGATAGAGTCGTTCTTGCCGCGCTTGGTGCGCTCGCCATTCAGACCGCCCGCATAGTCGCGACTTGCAAAAGCCGCCTCAATGCGTTCACGGAAGAAGAAGAGCGCATTCTCCAACAGCGAATCGGCTATCACGTCGTATGCCTCCAGCATCGAGGGCGTCTGTGCCTTCAATAGCAGCTCCTTCCATAGGTTGGGCTGCTGCTTCAACTTTGTCTCAGCACCGTTCAGCCCGTGCTTCTGAATCAGCGTCTCGCACACCTTGCAGAGCATCAGACAGCAGGTCATACGCTGGGCGGTCACACACACACGGAAGCGCTGACGGGCCTTCACCCTGTCGTCATTCTTCATCGTCTCCAGTCTGATCTTCTCCAGCCATTCTCTGCCCTTGGTCTCCAGTTTCGGCAGCACCACCTCACCACTCATCAGCGGCAGCAGGTGCGCTATCTGCTGGATGCGGTCGCGCTGACGCTCGGTCAGCACAGGAGGCTTGTCCTCCAACGGGGCAAAGGTGTTGTCGGGTGTGCGTGCTACGGCGATACGACTCTGAAAGCCGTCCGTGTAGTTATGCACCACGCGATAGAGGGCATCGGGCGTACCACACATGGTGACGTTCCACAACAGTTGCTTGATATGCACGTTGACCGCATCCACACTCTTGGCCCGACGGTCGTACTTCGAGCCGTCATAGCTCTGGCGCAGCATCACGGAGAAGTCACTCACGCTCGTTTTCCACTTCTGCGCCACCGTGTCGGCCTCGGGTGTAAACGAGAAGGCGTGCTTGCCCTCGGTGTTGGCCAACTGTTGGGCCAGGTTGGCAACGGTGTTGTTCAGCGTCAGGTTGCGGATGGGCAACTGAGGCTCCTCGGGCTGTTCCTTCCGGTTGACCGACGCTTTCTTCTTCTTGCGCCACTCGTCCTCCTGCTGCGTGTACATATCGTCCAGCGCCTGCACCTCGCTCATCCAGGCGTCCACTACGGGGTCGATACCACCCTTACCAGAAGCAAAATCGCCAGCGATGTACGCAATCAGATTAAGACCGCGCTTAGTGCCGTGAACATCCAGCGTCACACCCGTCGCCAACGCCCCGATACACGGGCAGATGGCCGTCACCATCGGCATCGTCAGCTGGGGGCCTACTGCCTCGATACTCTCGCGAATACCTTGTGGCATTCGTTTTAGTGTAGAGTTTGCTACTGCCTCTTCACCATCGTCATCGCACAAAGGGTCAGACCCTTTGTGAGATTTTTCCTCAATTTCTAACGCGTTTAGGGTGTTCTTCAGGCGCAACGGAAATCCGTTGAACTCCGAACTCAGCGCGCTCTTGATCTTCGCCCGCTTCTCTTCGGGTGAAAAACCGTCGTAGCAGGGAATCACCTGGTCGAGCCACTCAAAGTTACGGCCGCAGATGTGCCGCAGGTCACAGGCCAACTGATAGGTCAGCGTGTCGCGATCGCCCTGCGTGGGTTCAAAGCCGCGGTTGTTCACCTCCCAGTACTTGGCGATGATGTCTGCAAACGGGATGCCGTGATAGTGCGTCGGGAAAGAACACATAGGCTCTTTTTTATTTGAACACGGATTGCTCGGATTTGACGGATTATTCGTTAAACCCCTTTTTTCCCTTTTATCCGTTAAATCCGTGTTCGTTAAAACCTGCTCCGTGGTCTCAAAGATGGCATCGTCGAGATAAATCAACTCGGCCTCCGTCGTGGTAAAGAACACGCGGGTGATATCCTTGGCGCCCTTGTCAAATTCCACGCCCAAGAGTTTGCTGGCCCACTTCAGGTTGTCCTCCTGCGACAGCTCGGGGCGACGCTTGAACACCAGGTGATAGCCACCGCCACGGGCACTCTCCTCCAGCATCCCTAATCCCAGCTCGGCCTTCTTCTGCAGGATGCGCTCCTTCACTTTCGTCATATCATCGGCCTCGATGTGGTCGATGTCCATGCCGATGGTGGTGCTCATCCTTTTCGAGCCCTTCAGCGTGCCGTCGTCGTTGGGCAGACATGAGTAGTTCATCTGCACCAGCCGCGACTTCTGCTTCTCGTCGCCCGCTCTGACGGCCTTCAACGTCGCCTTCTGCTCGCCACCGTTCCTCAAACTCAGATACTCCTCTCTCGTCAGGACAGGGCGCATCATCTTCACCCCATCCTTGTAATAAATCATATGTACACTCATAGTCCAGTTCCATTTTTTATCAAGAATTTGAGAATTAGAGAATTATTTCCGTTTCATCCGTTCTGTCCGTGTTTGAAAAATACAATTCTCAAATTCTCTAATTCTAGATCTTAAAATTAGAAGTTCGGATAACCGAGTTTAGAATTCAAATAACGCAGGCCATCGAGCGTCCACGTCATGTACGTGTGCACCTTCTTCTCGCCCTTCAGACTATAGGATACGTGCGTGCGCAGGCGCACCAGGTCGCGGTCCAGCAGATCATCGCAGATGTTCCAATGACCCCCTCGACGGTACTGTATGCCCATGTCGCTGAGCACGTGGTTGAAGTCAAAGACCGTCATGTTGAACGTCTTCGCCACCTGCGTCGCCGTCAGCGTGTCCTCGGCCGAGGCGTTAATCTCCGACAGCGT
>Ga0247610_10006117_pt1 | contig 12583 bp, 9 predicted proteins | sample 174DNAGHGhighgp2_FD_193483 | JGI IMG/M metagenome (GOLD analysis project Ga0247610, IMG submission 193483) | Sheep rumen microbial communities from Palmerston North, Manawatu-Wanganui, New Zealand - 1742 DNA GHGhigh gp2 | ecosystem: Host-associated > Mammals > Digestive system > Stomach > Rumen ...
CCCGGCGCGGGGAGTGTTTCGCCGCAGCGAAAACCGCGCTTTCGCGGGCGAGGGAGAGCCTCCCTGATATCGTTTTGGCGGCCAACGGCATGCGCGAGGCGGCAGAATCGCTGGGGTTGCTCACCGGAAAGGTCTATTCCGAAGATTTGCTTGATTCACTGTTTTCCCGATTCTGCATTGGCAAGTAATGCCTTCCAAAAGCAGGCCACGGGGAACTTCTTGCCAAAAATCGCACGGATAATACCAAAATGGCGTAACATGCCATGAGTGGTTGATTCCGCATCAGGGCGAGCCGCCACGGCTCGCCCGGAGGGCTAACCCCACCACCCTTACTCCACCACGAGCGTCGGGATCGTGAACGTTTCCCTTTGAGATGTAGTTGCCGGTGTACGGGGCGAGCTCGCCCAGTCCCGGGTTCTCGAGAATGATCACTTCATGTCTTGCCATTTTCTTTTACCTTTCATTTGCTTTTTCGTTTGCTTTTGCCGGTGGCTGGTTTTGGAAAACAACTAGAACAACCCTCATCGTTGTTTCCTGACCACTAACCACTAGCCACTAACCACTGCATTCCGCGACGCTGCACCCGCGTCGGGACGCCGTTACATGTTCGTTGTTTTGCCGGTGAGGGCGGCCCAAACCCCTCGTGAGGGCAGTGCAAACCCTTCGTGAGGGTAACTCAAACCCCTCGTGAGGGTAAGCCGTACCCCCAGTGAGGGTAGCGCCCCACCTCCGTGCCGCGCCGTTCGTCACGTACGCCGGCATCACCCGTGCGCCGTTTTTGGTTTTGACTTTGTTCATTGTTTCGTTCCTTTCGGTTGGTTTGTTTGGATCGTGGGGGGCGCATCGCTCGGGAACCTCTCCCGAATCGTGCGCCCTCCACAAGTCTTAAGCGAGGATTTTTCACGTTCTGTAATTTTTCGAGAGGCGTTTTATCTCCGCTTGACAGCGTCCAGACCCCTGTGTTTATTGGACGCAAAAAATATTTAACATTTTTTTGAGGTGAGCAAAATACAGCTTCCGAGCGGCGCCCCAGATGGGACATCTCCGCGACGCCTCGAACTTCCCCTGCGCAGATTCGCGCCGGCTGTGTCCGCGGTCGCGCTCCAGCTTCAGGCACTTCTTGAAATCCGCGTCCAGGCCGGTTTCGCCGGCATCGGGGGCGGTGTTGGTTGTTTCGTTGAGTTCTTTCATTTTCTTTGACTTTCTTTAAGCCTAAATTTGGCAGTTGAGGAGTAGATTTTTAGCCACAAAGAACACAAGGATCACAAAGTTTGTCATTATGGGTACGTATTGCGAATTATACAGACCTGTCTTCTGTTTTTAGTTTTCACCAATTGGGTGAATCGCCATACATCAAGAAAGGCGTGTATAATCAGGAAAAACATCCCTTCTTTGTGATCTTTGTGTTCTTTGTGGCTAGAAGAAATAAGAAGGGCTTGTTCAACTGCGACGTTTAGGTTAAGTGGTTTTCGGTTCAGCGCTCACGTGCGCGCGTGCGCGCGAAATAGACGCGGGTGGGAATGAAAAAAGAAGAAGAATTCTTGACGTCTTGTATAGAAGGCTCATTTCGTCCTTTGTTTTCAAGGGTTTGCGAATTCACCCCCGTCAAAATTCGTCAAGATTCGTCAAGGTTTTCCGGCGATTCGTCAAGATTTCTCAACGCCGATTCGGGCGTTTCGGGCCCTTTTTCGCGTTGACGTTCCTTGATGTTTCTTGACGTTTGCATGAGAAACCTTGACGAATCTTGACGAATTTTGACGGGTTAGGGCGCACCTTTAGCTCCCGGAGGAGTACACCTCCCCGCCGTTCAACGCGAAAAAAGGAAGTTATCAACAGCCGCTTTTGCGCAATAATCATTATTTTTTGAATGTTTGGAGCTGATTCATCCGTGATATTACGTTGCGGACCGACTGTGATATTACGCTTCGGACCGCTTCATTCCGCCACCCCATATCCACCCGTTCCGCACCGTGAGATTACGGCGCGGAATCATGGCGGTCGTGACAGGGCGTGTCCCTCCCCGCCTCGTACCCAGTCCAAGGCGTTCCTACACTCCAGTCTAGGACGCTCTCACACCCCAGTCCAAGAGGCTCGTACACTCCAGTATAAGACGCACCTATACTCCAGTCTAAGGGGCTCTTACACTCCAGACTAAAAACGGGGGTGCTGACGAAATCGGCGCACAAGCATCGGAAAATTTGATATACTTTGCCGTGGAGGAAAATCCGTGAAAATCACGCCATCAAGAATCAACACGCTTCTCACCATTGGCGAAAACCTGAACATCGAGTTCAAGCGTGCGGGCGACGGGCCGAAGGCCGACACCTTCGAGTCCGTTTGTGCGTTTCTCAATAAGGCGGGAGGCGATCTGCTGCTTGGCGTTGACGATGACGGTACGGTCGTTGGTTTGCCGCCTAAGTCGGTTGATGCGATGATTCGCAACTTCGTCAAGGTGATGAACGACCCGAATCTCTTTGAACCGACGACGCAGCTGTATCCAGAGCACATCGTTTACAAGCGCAAGCATCTGATCTATGTGCACGTGCCGGAAAGCCCGGAAGTCCATCGGTTCAAGGGCGCTACGTACGTGCGCGTGCACGAGTCGGATGTGCGAGTGAAGGGGACGGAGCCTCTTGCGCAACTTTTCATTCGGAAGCAGCACGTCTTTACCGAGCAACGGGTTTTCCCGTACGTGACGAAAAAGGACATGCGGCTCGACTTGCTGCCGCGCATCAAGGAGATGACGCGAGACGGACATCCGTGGCGTCGGATGTCCGCGGACGCGATATTCAAGAGCGCGAAACTGATGGGCGTGGATGCCGAGTCGGGCAAGAAGGGATTCAAGGCTGCGGCCGTCCTGCTGCTGGGATCGGACGATTGCATCGGCGACGTGTTTCCTGCCTACAAGACTGACGCCTTGCTCCGCCGCGTCAACATCGATCGCTACGACGACCGCGTGACAGTATCGACCAATCTGCTCGACAGCTATGACCAGCTTTGTGCCTTTGGCGAAAAGCATCTTCTCGACAAGTTCTATCTTGAGGACGACATGCGGGTGTCGCTTCGCGACAAGATACTGCGCGAGATGATCGGCAACCTACTCATCCATCGTGAGTTCTCAAGCGCACGTTATGCACGTTTTATCATCGAGCGTGACCGCATGTACACCGAGAACGCCAATCGTGCGTTCCGCTACGGACGCATAACGCCGAAGAACCTGGAACCCGAGCCGAAAAACCCGATCATCGCGAACTTCTTCCACCAGATTCGTCTTGCCGACGAACTCGGTTCCGGCGTCCGGAACCTCTACCACTACGTCAAGATATACTCGAATGCCGAGCCCGTGTTTGACGAAGACGATGTGTTCCGGCTCACCGTTCCCCTTGACGACGCCTATTCTGCCGACCGCGCATTAACGGAAGGATTGCCGCAAACGACGACCGCCCAAGATGGTGTGTTGAAAGGTGGTATGAACAGTGGTATGAAAAGTGGTATGAAAGGTGACGTTAGTGGTATGAAAACCGCAGACGCCATCATTGCCCTTATGAGAGCAGATTCCCAGATAACTCATGACATTCTTGCGGCAAGACTAGGCAAGGCACGCAACTCGATTATAAAGCAGATTGCTAAGTTGAAGAAGAACGGATTGATCCGCCGCGTCGGTCCAGACAAGGGCGGCCACTGGGAGGTGATCGGATGAAGTCAGCCAATCGCACAATCCTTATCGCAGGCATGGGCACCTCTCCGGCTGTGCTCACCGAGACGGCCTGGACGCTCTTACACCCCAGTCCAAGAGGCTCGTACACTCCAGTATAAGACGCACTTATACTCCGGTCTAAGGGGCTCTTGCACTCCAGACTAAAAACGACTAAAAACGGCGGTGCTGACGAAATCGGCGCACAAGCGTTGGAAAATTTGATATACTTTGCCGTGGAGACAAGGCATGAGCCAACGCATTTTCATCAGTAGCGTCCAACGCGAGTTCGCGAAGGAACGCAAGGCGCTCGCCGAGTACGTGCGCAAGGACGCAATACTCGGGCGATTCTTTGACGTTTTTCTTTTCGAGGAAGTCCCGGCGCAAGAGCGCAAGGCCGACGGCGTCTATTTGTCGGAAGTTGACGCATGCGACATCTACCTCGGCATCTTCGGCCACACGTACGGCAACGTTGATTCATCCGGCGTCTCGGCTACCGAGCGCGAATATCTGCGGGCGGCTAAGCGCCACAAGACGCGCATCTGTTTCGTCGACAAGTCCGCTGGCGACACCGAACCGCGACAGGCCGCGTTCATTTCCAGAGTCAACGAAGATGTCGTCCGCAAGGGGTTTGTCGGCTACGATGACCTGCGGACGGCGGTTTACGCCGCGCTTGCCAAGTGCCTGGAAGATAAAGGGTTCATAAACATCCTTCCGTTCGATGCGTCAAAGACTGCGGGTGTGACGATGAAAGACCTGAGCGTCGCGAAGATGCGAGACTTCATCCGCACGGCCCGCGAGAAGCGACAGTTTCCTCTTCCCGTGAACGTGCCGATAGAGCAGCTCCTTATGGCACTTGAGTTGCTGGACGACGAAGGCAGGCTGCTCAATCCAGCCGCGCTGCTTTTTGGAAAACGACCGCAGAAGTTCTTCATCACTTCCGAGGTGAAGTGTGCCCAATTCTACGCAGATAGGGTGTCTAAGCCAATGGCCGACCATCAAATTTACACAGGAGATGTATTCGAACTTGTCGATCAGGCAACGCGGTTTGTGATGACGCACATCTCCAACTGGGTCGGCACACGGGAGACGGGTGACACGGCGGAAGTCCCCACAAAGTTTGAGTTGCCGTATGATGCCGTGAAGGAGGCTATCGTCAACGCAGTCGTCCACCGAGACTACACGAGCAACGCGAGCGTCCAGGTGATGCTCTTCAGGGATCGACTCGAAGTGTGGAGTCCCGGCGGATTGCCGCGTGGCATGACTATCGGCAAGCTCTTCGCGGCGCACAAGTCGGTACCGGTCAATCCGCTTCTTGCGCGGGCGATGTATCTCAAGGGCTACATTGAGAAGTCCGGTACTGGTACTGGTGACATGATTGCGAAGTGTGCCAGTTGGGGAGTTCCGGCACCCGAATGGTACGAGGACGATTCCGACGACTTCCGCGTTGTCCTGAAACGCCCTGTTCCCGAAGTCGGGGCGGGAAAAATGGAACAGGAAAGTAGGGTGAAAAGTTCGGAGAAAACTAGGGTGAAAAGCAGAGGCGTGAATTACAAGAAAGCCTCTGGAAATAAGGGCGAACGCACACAATGTGAAAAACGGGGCGGTGTAAAAGGTAGGGTGAAAAGTAGGGTGAAAATAATGTCGAGTGCGGAGAGAATCATTGCCTATCTTATGGCGAATCCCGAAGCTTCGGCACATGAACTCTCAATCGTAGTGAATTTGTCGGTGAAAGGAGTCGAAAAAAACTTGAGGACACTCAAGGCCTCTAATCGTCTTCGCCGCGTCGGTCCCGACAAGGGCGGCCACTGGGAGGTGGTCGGATGACCGCGGTATCGGTAGGGTCACGCGTCCCGCGTGACCGCAACGTAATGTAAAGGGCATAACAATGACATTGTGGAGAAAAGAGGAGATCGAAATCGCGGACGGCACGAAGGTGTTGGCCCAGATGCCGGTCATTGTCTCCGCGAGTCGTTCGACTGACATTCCGGCTTTCTATTCCGATTGGTTTATGGAACGATTGAATGCCGGGTATGTGAAGTGGTTCAATCCGTTCAATGGCGTGCCGCTTTATGTGGGCTTCAAGAAGATGCGGTGCATCGTGTTCTGGTCGAAGAACCCAAGGCCGATGCTCGCACACCTCGATGCGCTTGATGCCATCTGCCCGAACTACTACTTCCAGTTTACGCTCAACGACTACGACGCCGAACGCATCGAGCCGCGCGTTCCACCGCTTGAAGAGCGCGTGGAAACGTTCAAGCGGCTGTCCGAACGGGTGGAAAAAGATCGTGTCGTCTGGCGGTTTGATCCGCTGATCCTGACCGACAAACTCTCCGTCTCTGACATTCTCGCGAAGGTCGAACGGCTGGGTGACCAGGTGGCGCAATACACCTCGCGGCTTGTATTCAGCTTCATTGACATCAACGACTACAAAAAAGTTAGCGGCAATCTTAAGAAGGGCGGCGTCAACGCACGCGAGTTCACGCCGGATGAAATGTGTGCCGTGGCGCAACGTATCGGCGAATTGGCGAAGGGCTGGGGTGTCACGGCGGCGACGTGCGGCGAGAACAAAGACCTTGACCAGTACGGCGTCGAACATAACCGCTGCATCGACGACCGACTGATCGCGAAATGCTTCCATCGCGATTCCGAGCTCATGAAGTTCATTGGCGCACAGTTCGTCCAGGGCGACATGTTCGGCGCGACCGAGGAGGAACGCCATGACCGTTGGATAGTGTCCAACGATGTCCACGCGAAGCATAAAGATTCCGGCCAGCGCCTCGCCTGCGGTTGCATCATGTCTAAAGACATCGGCGAGTACAACACCTGTCCGCATCTTTGCCACTACTGCTACGCGAACACGAACAACGCTGCGGCACTAGCCAACTGGAAACGCCACTGCACCTGCCCACACGCAGAGACGATAACGGGGAATACCTCGGTAGAGGCGAGGTGCGCATGAAATGCATTGTTGAACTCTTCGGTGATGTCCCGTCGCGGCACCTTGCGTGGCAGGCCGTTCCGCTAATGGCGCTCGCCGCGAGGAACAAGCCCCGGATGGGCAAATATATACCTTGTGAAAAGCCCGTGTGAAATATTCTTTTGGCAAATAAATAGAAGTAGGCACGGGTTGACGGTACGACTGAAAAAATGTATACTATTTCAGTCAATGAGAAAAGAAGGTTATTCATCTGCGATTCAAAATCGCATCAAGCGGGCGAAGGCGGGCAGCGTCTTTGCCATGGTTGATTTCGCCGATTTGGCACCTAACAATGCTGCAAATCGTGTTGTGACTCGGTTGGTGGCCGAGGGTGTTCTGACGCCAGTTCTTCGCGGCATCTACCAGAAACCTAAGTTCAGTAAGCTCCTCGGTGAGTATGTCTTGCCGTATGTCGAGGACGTGGCTGCGGCGTTGGCGCGAAAATGTGGATGGACGATCAGGGCGGACGGCGACACGGCGCTCAATCAACTCGGTCTTTCCACGCAAGTCCCCGCCAACTGGGCGTACTTGAGTGACGGGCCGTACCGCAAGTATGCGTTTCAAGGAGGAACGATCGTTTTCAAGCATTCCGCAAATCGACTGCTCGGCAATCTTTCCCGCGAAGCGGCACTCGTCGTGCAAGCACTGCGTGCACTTGGGCGCGAACACTTGACACATGAAACCCTGCAACGCCTTGCCGAACGGTTCGACAGGAAAACGTGGAAGCAGATTGAGGTTGAGTCGATTTGCGTATCCGACTGGATTCGTGAGGTCATTTCACAAGTCAGGGAGATTCGACATGAATAGCATTGTACGAGCCACACAGGATGAACTGAAGGTGCTTTTTTCAAATGTGTCGGCAAAGATTGGACTTTCGCCAGGCATTGTCGAAAAGGACTTCTGGGTGGTGTGGACGCTTGACTACCTCTTTGCGCGGTCGCCGTGGCGGACACAGCTCGCGTTCAAGGGCGGAACGAGTCTTTCGAAGGCGTACGGCCTTATCAAGCGCTTTTCCGAGGACATCGACCTCATTCTCGACTGGCGGCTTCTCGGCTACGGTCTGCGCGAACCGTGGGAAACGCGTAGCAACACGCAGCAGGACCTTTTCAACGAGGCGGCGAACGCCCGGAGCGCGGCGTTCCTCAAGGACGTGTTCGTGCCGCGCGTAAAGGCCGATCTGGAATCGGAAAGCGGGCGGACGCTTGACATCGGCATGGACGCGCTTGATCCGAACACGGTCGTATTCCGCTATCCGTGCGTGTTCGGCGAAACGTCTATCTTGCGTGAGATTCGGATCGAGAGCGGCGCGCTTGCCGCCTGGACGCCAGCGAAGACATGCGACATCGTATCATACGCCGCCGAGTATTACCCGCAGCTCTTCAAGAATCCGGCGGCGCACGTCTACACGGTCGCGCCCGAGCGGACGTTTTGGGAGAAGGTCACGATTCTTCATCGCGAGGCGATGCGCACGCCCGAGCGGGGACTTCCTCCCGGACGCTATTCGCGGCACTACTACGACCTCTGGTGCCTCTGCCAGTCCGACGTGAAGGAACGGGCGTTCGGCGACATCCCGCTTCTCGATGCCGTCGTCGCCTTCAAGCGCAAGTTCTACTGCTGCAACTGGGCACATTACGAACTGGCGACGGCGGCGGCGATCTCGCTCATGCCGCCCGAACATGCGCTGTCGGCACTGGAGTCCGACTATCGGCACATGCAGAACATGATTTTCGGTCCGCGTCCGCCATTCTCCGAGATCGTAGATATGGTTCGCAATCTCGAGGCGGAAATTCACGGGAAAGGCGCTCTCGTGAGCTGATTTGGCGCTTTATCAACGCTCCGATCTGCATTTCCGCCAGAAGGATGTAGGGGACATGCCGCAAAGGCTCGCGGCGGTCCGCACCGCCGTCCGCCCCGCGAGCGCCCCCGCTGGTGGGGCGAGCCGTCCTCGGCGAGCCGCACGGTAGCGACGGCGTTCCACCGCCGTCCGCGACTCGGCGGGACGCCTCGCCCTACCCCTGCATGGGAGGGCCGCGCTGCCGCGCGGCCGCTAGCTGGGAAAGCAGCCTTCCAGGCGGTGCGTTCCCGCCGCGCCCCAATTGAAAACTGACAACACTTCCTTCTACCCCAACGGCGGGGATTTTGGTATGTTTCAAATGCTTCTGGGAGGCATTCGCCAAGCTGGGGCGGCAAGCTTCGCGGCGCTCTCGCCGCTTCTTTCGGGACGAACGACATCGCGTTCGGAACTGATCCGGAACGTAAACGGCTAGTAGATTGCGATAGATTAGATGTTTTATGTCTTATAGGATTTTGACATCTTGCCCTAGCTCTGACTTATAATGATAAAAATCGTGTTACATAATCTAAAAACATTCTAATGAATGATTCTTGGCGACACCATATAAATATCTTATAGGGGTCATTGACTGCTCGGGCGAGATATGATATACTACCACGCATCCAAGGAAAATTAGCAAAGGAACAAGTTGGAAGAGCAAGAGATAGAACAGCAACAGGCGTTTCGCACAGAATTGTTGAACTTGTGCGAGAGACACCATGCTATGTCTGTGACCTTGAATGAATACAAGGCGAAGGACATTGCGGGGAAAGCCCCTGTCTGTCTTTTTGTCGATGGCGTAGAGTATCCTGTTGCAACATGGCGTGAGGTGTACATTGCGGCATGTGATGCTGCTACGAAAAAGGATGTTGAATTGTTGCGTAAGGCAGCCACAACGGTTAACAACAACTATTTCGGTATCCAGTCAACTGATATGATGCGTACGCCGTACAAGCACGAAGCTTCTGGCGTCTGGCTCAACCTATGTCTCAATGCTGACACACTCATACGATACTCAAAGCGGGTGTTTGAACTTTGCGGATTTCCCCTCGCGAGAATAGGTATCGTCTATACGGACGAACTGGGCCCAAATTACATTGGACGTCCAAGGCGCCGTCCTACCGATTTGATGACTGGCACATTAAAACGTAAGCTTTCGCCTGATGAGAAGAAGTTTGTTGCAGACCTCATGGATGTCCTTGCGCAAGGTTTTCCGCGAGGTATTTTGGCTGAATCGATAATCGACATGAAGCGGCTTCGTCAGCGTTGGCTGGAACTCGGATTGCCGCAGCTTGATCGGAATGATGCCGAGATTACCAAGGCGATTAGGGAAAACGCGCTTGATTTCGGCAAGGGTCGTTATTACTCTCCAAAGGGAATTGTCTCTGGAGATGTGCTAAAGCGCATCCTCAATGAGGTTTCATCTTCGTTCGCCGAAGGGAAAAAGGCCGTATTCTTTTCCTCGCTTTATGGCAAATTTGCCGACGTGATCGGTTCGCGCATCTATACGCCAGAACAATTACGACTTGTGCTTGCCCATACTCTCTCCACGAAGGATGGCTACATATTTCGGGAAAACTACCTGACAAACGATCCCGGTCAAGCTCCTGATCCGTTGGACGAGATTGTCGAGTTCATGCGCGATGCGGGCAGATGTGTCTCTGTTGACGAGATTGCAAAGCGGGTTGACTATCCCGTGGAACTTATTCGCCATACGATAAGCCGCAATGGAAATAGAATTTTCTGCGTTGAACGAGGACTCTTTCTTCTTGCGGAACTGGTGTCAATCGAACAGCCTGAGCTTGATTGTGCGCGGGAACTTATCGCACAGTCGCTGTCAGAATGCGATTTTGTCCCGACACGGAAACTGATTGCAGAATGGCTTGCCAAGTGTCCTGACATTGAGGCGCGCAATCCTGATTTCCCGCGAAAGACATACTGGTGGGTACTGAAGAAGAGCCTTCCAGATTTGAAGGTCACCGAAAGCTTCATCGCCTCGTTGGCAAACACGCCTCCTACGTTGGGCGACTACCTCGATGAACTATATCGTGATCGGGAAGAAATTTCCGTGCAGGAAATGCGCGACGTGCTGGACGTTGATTTCGGGAACGAGCCTGGTCTGCTTGCAATTTATGGCGAGAAACTTTTTTCACGGTTTTGCCATGTAGAGAAGGACAGATACGTGAGGCCGGAGCGTATGCATTTCCCTGTGGAATCTGTCGACGAGTGCCTAGATGCGGTATGCAAAGGGGACTTCATGTCGCTTCGAGCTGTTGATGACTTCACGCTCTTTCCGCATATCGATGGGTATAGGTGGAATTCCTTTCTCTTGCAAGGTTTTGTGTTGCACTTTTCAAAACGATTCAAATACGTCGGCGAATCAAAGGCCCTTGACAAATGCGTTGGGGCGCTTGTGCGGCGGACAAGTCCGATCGAGAACCAGACGCAGGTTATGGCCGCCGCCGCAGCGGAACATATTGAGTTCGGACTGAATAACGCCGAGGAGCTTTTGGAATGGTTCGTTGAAGCCGGATTTCTGTCGTCGAGGAGATTCAAAGGCATCAGAGATGTGATGGCGCTCGCCCAGCAGGAACGCCAAAGAAAGGACGCCGAATAATGTACGCTTATGACTGGGATCCCGAAACGGGTGGTTATGTGCTTAAGACAGACCCTAACCCAATGAGCAAAGAACCTCGCCCTGTATATGCCGAAGAACTTGACATTCTTGGCTTTGATAAAAAATTGGGTTGGAAATATCCCAAAGACAGTTCGAGGCCTCTTCTATGGGCTGAGATGAATACGTACATTTATAAGGGCAGGCGGGTTGCAATTGTCAAAGGTGGGAGTGTATATGAGGCACCTGAAGTCATTGAGATAGAGTCACCTGAACCTACAGGCTGCGAATTAGATTTTGTGGATATTGATTTGATGGTGGAGAAAAGCAATGCAAATGGAATACTTGAATCTCTTGTTAATGACACAGTAAAAAAAATCTACAATACATGGAAGGCTTATGAAGGCCGAGTCGATATCTTTTACGTTGCGTTTAGCGGTGGCAAGGATAGCATTGTCCTTTTCGATTTGGTGAGAAGGGCATTACCACATTCGACTTTCAAAGTTCTTTTCGGTGATACGGGAATGGAGTTTCCTGACACGTACGATATTGTTCGTGAGATTAAACAGTTTTGCGACGATGAAAAGATTGAGTTTATAAGTGCGAAGTCTCATTACTCACCGGCAGAGACATGGAATCTGTTTGGACCGCCCGCAACGACAAATAGATGGTGTTGTAGCGTGCATAAGACGGCACCTCAAATAATTGCGTTGCGAGAAAGAGCTGGGAAGCCTGATTTTACAGGGATGGCATTTATTGGTGTACGTGCTGCTGAAAGCAGGGCGAGAAGCGAATACGACTACGTGAGCAACGGTGAAAAGCATAAGGGACAGTATAGTTTCAATCCGATTCTTGACTGGGACACATCAGAATTGTTCTTGTACATATATTCCAATAGACTTCCGTTTAATAACGCATACATCAAAGGAAATAGGCGCGTTGGATGTTTGTTGTGCCCACGCGCGGCAGAAAGAAACGAATACCTTTGTCAAGTTTCATATCCGCAAGAAGTTGGTAATTTTGTCGAACTGATCAGAAGCCAGTATTGCAAGAAGATGCCCAACCGAAAGGTACTTGATGAGTTCATAGCCCAAGGAGGATGGAAGGCACGAAAGAATGGGCGCGATATTACCGATGAGCGTAGATATGCCGAGGAAAACAGTTCTCCGAACTTTACAATTACCGTGAACAACCCAAGGACGGATTGGAAGGTATGGATAAAAACTATCGGAAAGTTAGTAGGCGAAGACGATGGCCTATATGCTATTCTCTTTAAAGGAACGGTAATTCACTTTGCATTGCATGAAAACGGATCTGGGTATGGTGTCACGATCTCTGAGAGATTGCTTAAAGACAACCCAGAATTCGTAAAATTGTTTAAGCATGTTTTTAGAAAAGCGGCCTACTGTATTATGTGTGGCGTATGTGAGGCGGACTGTCATAACGGTGCATTGAATATGA
>Ga0247610_10006118_pt1 | contig 12582 bp, 9 predicted proteins | sample 174DNAGHGhighgp2_FD_193483 | JGI IMG/M metagenome (GOLD analysis project Ga0247610, IMG submission 193483) | Sheep rumen microbial communities from Palmerston North, Manawatu-Wanganui, New Zealand - 1742 DNA GHGhigh gp2 | ecosystem: Host-associated > Mammals > Digestive system > Stomach > Rumen ...
TCACCCTGCTACTCCTCCTCGGCATCGCCCGCGTCAAGGGCAAGCACAACACCGACACGTTGCTGCTCATCGGCATTGCGCTCAACTTCTTCATCTCCGCCATGATCACCCTGCTGATTGTCATGAACCAGAAAGAGATGCACAAAATCTACTTCTGGACCATGGGCAGCCTCACCCACGTCTCCTGGCTGGAAATCGCCTGGCTGCTCCCTGTGATGGCGCTCTGCATCAGCATCCTCTTCTACTATTCCAAATCGCTGAATATCATACAGGTAGGCACAGAAACGGCGCAAACCCTCGGCATCGACACGCAGAAAACGACCTATATCGTGCTCATCACCTCCTCGGTGCTGATTTCCGTGGTGGTCTCCTTCTGCGGCTCCATCGGCTTCATCGGACTCATCATGCCGCACGTGGCCCGACTGCTTTTCGGCAGCAACAACCGGCGACTGTTCACCTATTCCCTCTTCTTCGGGGCCTTCTTCCTGCTGATTGCCGACACCCTCGCCCGCACCATCGCCGCCCCCGCCGAACTGCCCGTCGGCAGCATCACCGCCCTCGCCGGCGCCCCGTACTTCATCTATTTGGTGCTAAGGAAACGATGACGGTTAACCATTGCCTGTTGCCTATTGCCTAAAAAAAGTATCTGCCCATATCCGAAAATATTGTATTTTTGCAGCATATTTAGAATTCAGAGTAGAAGCGTATGAAGATTCTTTTTGTCATAGACACGTATTATACCAATAATAACGGAACGAGCATCTCTGCACAGCGTTTTGCTGCGGAGTTGCGGAAACGCGGGCACGAAGTACGCATCTTGACGGCCAACGACTCCGGCGAGAACGACGAGAACCTTTTCTCCCTGCGGTACTTCCACATGCCGATATTCCAGCCTTTGATGAACAAGCATAACTTCAACTTCGCCAAATTCTGGGGAAAGGAATCCTTGGAGGTTATCCACTCCGCCGTGGAGTGGGCCGACATCGTCCACAGCTTCCTGCCCTTCCCGTTGGAGTCTGTGGCGACACGCTACGCCAACGAAATCGGCAAACCATGCACCGCCGCCGCACATCTACAGGCCGAGAGCTTGACCGCCAATATCGGGATGCACAAAATTCCCTGTGTAAACCATTGGTTTTATAAATTGTTCCGGAAACTGCTCTTTGACCATGTCCGTCACACCCACTGTCCCTCCCAATTCATGGCCGATGAAGTCAAATCCCATGGATACCCCGGTAAGATGCATCCCATCAGCAACGGCATCCAACCCGTGTTCATTGAGGCAGGCAAACGTCACATCGAAGGTCACCGGACCGAGACTTTCGACGAGTACAAGGGTAAAATCCTGATTATGATGGTGGGACGACTCACGCGCGAGAAGCAGCAGGCCCTCATCATAAAGGCTGTCCCCTACTCCAAATACGCCGACCGCATCCAACTGATCTTCGCGGGTCGCGGACCCATGCAGGAACGTTACGAGAAATTAGGCCAGAACCTGCCCCTCAAACCGCAATTCGTCTATGTTAAGCGGGACGAGCTCATCCGCTTGCTCTCCCAGGCCGACCTCTACGTGCACGCCGCCGACATGGAATCGGAGGCTATCTCCTGCATCGAGGCCTTCGCCACCGGACTGGTGCCCATCATCGCCGATAGTCCGCTCTCCGCCACCAAACAGTTCGCCCTTGACGAGCGCAGCCTCTTCAAAGCCGGTGATGCACAAGATCTTGCCCGCGCCATCGACTACTGGATGGACAACACCGAAGAGCGTCTGAGGATGGAGAAAATTTACCAAGAATCTGCCTATAAGTATAACATTGACAACTCAATAACCCTCTTCGAAGAAATGTTGAACGAAGAGATTTCAGAACATTCTCAACAATAGTGTTTTATGTTTCCTAAAAAATATTAATTTTGCCGCTGGATTTTTTAGGGAATATTGCTTATGAAAATTTTGTTTGTAATTGACGCTTACAACACTAACAACAATGGCACCACCATTTCAGCGAAACGCTTCGCTGAGGAGTTGAACAAGCGTGGGCACGAGGTTCGTTTTTTGGCGGCCAGCAAGCCTAAAGAGGGCGTTTATGGGATGAAGGAGTTCAAGATATGGCCTTTTACCGGCTTGATTCACAAGCATGGATTCCAATTCGCCAAAAGCAACAAGAAAGTCATCCGCGAGGCGGTAGAATGGGCGGACATCGTCCATTGTTTCATGCCGTTTTTCTTAGAATATAACACCAAAAAGATTGTTGACGAAATCGGAAAGCCTTCTACGGCAGCTTTCCACGTCCAGCCCCAGAACATCACTTCCTCGCTTGCGCTGGGCAGAGCCGACTGGGCAAATGAATGGCTATTCAAATTGTTCAGAAACACCGTTTACAACAAATATGGACATGTGCATACGCCGTCCCAATTCATGGCGGATGAAATCCTGAAGCGCGGCTACACCGCCAAAATTCACCCTATTTCCAACGGCATCCAGTCAGATTTCTACTGGACAAAGGTGCCGAAGAAGCTTGAGTTTGCAGACAAGATATTAATCATGATGGTAGGTCGGCTTGCCGGAGAAAAACGGCAGGACATCATCATGAACGCCATGCAATACTCCAAATATGGGGACAAAATCCAGCTGATCTTTGCCGGAAGGGGACCGAAAGACAAACAGTACTACCGATTAGGCCAGAAATTGAAAAACCCTCCCATCTTCACCTACCTGTCCAAGGAGGAATTAAAGGATTTACTGGGACAGTGCGACTTATACGTCCACGCTTCCGACATGGAGTCAGAGGCTATCTCTTGTATCGAAGCTTTCGCCACCGGACTGGTGCCCATCATCTCCGACAGTGAGCTGTCCGCCACGAAACAGTTCGCCCTCGACGAGCGCAGCCTCTTCAGAGCCGGCGATCCCAAAGATCTCGCCCGCGCCATCGACTTCTGGCTCGACAACCCCGAGGAAAAGGCAAGAATGGAGAAAATCTACGCCGAATCCGCAAAAAAATACAACATTGAGCACTCCATCACCCTGTTCGAGGAAATGCTGAACGAAGCCATCGAAGACCACAAAAAGGGATTGAAATAATTGGCATAGTTTTTGTATCTTTGCCTCCAATTTAAAACACCCACTTTTTATGGATATCAAGTACTCCGAAGAGATGAACTATATTTTGGCTGAAGCGAACGAGTTAGCCAAATCTTATCACTCTCAACAAATTGGATTAGAACATCTTATGGTTTGTCTCCTCCGCTATCCCGGGGAGAGCGTCACCCAAAAGATCTTTAATATATTTCAAATCGACTTGGCAGGTCTGCGCACCCGTCTGGAGCAGATGCTGGAGATGCCTGACAGCCGTGCTGACGAACCGGCAGAAAAGATTCCGATGAGCGTCCAAGCGCAAGGCCGTCTGCACCTTTCTTTCTTATTTTCAAAGCAATACAGAAGCGAAGCCGTGGAATCCTACCACCTCGTTTTGGCCATCTTGAAGCCAGCACAGCTGGACAGCCAGAATACCATCAAGATGTTGCTGGGACAGGCTGGACTCACCTTCGAGACCTTCGAGGACGAGCTTCGTCATGAACTCCACCTCACCGAGTCCATCGCCTCCGCCGGCGCCTATCAGGACGAGGACGACGAGGAAAACGACCGCCGTACCATGAAGAAGGGCAAGGACAACGGCAAGTCGGCCACGCCCATGCTCGACAGTTTCGGCAAGGACCTCACCAAGATGGCCGCCGAAGGCAAGATCGACCCTGTGGTGGGCCGCCAGAAAGAGCTGGAGCGTATCGCTCAAATCCTCTGCCGCAGAAAAAAGAACAACCCCGTGCTCATTGGTGAGCCCGGGGTCGGAAAATCTGCTTTGGCAGAAGGACTTGCACTGCAAATTTCCTCCGGACACGTTTCCCGCACGCTCCTGCACAAACGCATCGTCAGTCTCGACATGGCTGGTCTCGTGGCAGGCACCAAATACCGGGGGCAGTTCGAGGAGCGCGTCAAGACCATCCTCGAAGAACTGGAGAAGAACACCGATGTCATCCTTTTCATCGACGAGCTGCACACGATGGTGGGCGCCGGCAATGCCCCCGGTAGCATGGATGCCTCCAACCTCTTCAAGCCTGCCCTCGCCCGCGGTGAACTGCAATGTATCGGTGCCACCACGCTGGACGAATATCGTGAGCACATCGAAAAAGATGGTGCTCTCGAACGCCGTTTCCAAAAAATTATCCTCGAACCCGCCACACCCGAGGAAACGCTGGACATTCTGAACAATATCAAAGACAAATACGAAGATCATCATGCGGTGAAGTACAACGACGAAGCCATCAAGGCGTGCGTCACCATGTCAAACCGCTATATTTCAGACCGTTGTCTGCCCGACAAAGCTATCGACGTGATGGACGAGGCTGGTGCGCGACTGCACATCCAAAACATCCACGTGCCCGACGAGTTAGTAGCCGCAGAAGCTGCCATCGCGGAGCAGGAGAAGCTGAAAGTGGAGGCTATCCGCAACCAGCAGTACAACGAGGCCGCCAAATATCGCGACCAGATCAAAATGCTGGAAGAGGAACGCCAGCTGATCCAGAAGACCTGGGAGAACAGCGTCAACGAGAACCGTCCCAACGTCACGGAAGATACCGTGGCTGAGGTGATTGCGATGATGACGGGCGTGCCCGTGCAGCGCATCGCCAAGAATGAGGGCGAGCGGCTGATGCGCATGGCCACCGAACTGCAAGGGGTGGTCATCGGTCAGGACGAGCCTGTGGTGAAAATCGCCAAGGCCATCCGCCGCAACCGCGCCGGTCTGAAAGACCCCAACAAGCCCATCGGCACCTTTATCTTCCTCGGACCCACCGGTGTCGGCAAGACCTACCTCGCCAAAGTGCTGGCCGAGTATCTCTTTGACTCCCAGGACGCTATCATCCGCATCGACATGAGCGAGTACATGGAGAAGCACACGGTTTCCCGCCTCATCGGCGCGCCTCCGGGCTACGTCGGTTACGAAGAGGGCGGCCAACTCACCGAAAAGGTACGCCGCAAGCCCTATTCTATCGTGCTACTGGACGAAATCGAGAAAGCGCACCACGATGTCTATAACGTTCTGTTGCAGGTCTTTGACGAAGGTCAGCTCACCGACGGCATGGGCCGCAAGGTAGATTTCAAGAACACCATCATCATCATGACCTCCAACGTCGGCACGCGCGAGCTCAAAGACTTCGGCACGGGCATGGGCTTCAACACCGAGGCCACCAAGGCCGCCGAGCAGAAAGTCGCCCAAGGCATCCTCGAAAAGGCCCTGAAATCCACCTTCGCCCCCGAGTTCCTCAACCGCGTCGATGACGTCATCTACTTCAACAGCCTCGACAAGGAGGACATCGGCAAGATCATCGACATCGAGCTTAAGAAAGTGCTGCAACGCGTCAAAGACCTCAACGTCGAAATCAGCGTCACCGAAAAAGCCAAGAACTTCCTGGTCGATAACGGCTGGGACGCCAACTACGGCGCCCGTCCGCTGAAACGCACCATCCAGAAATACGTTGAAGATGTCCTCGCCGAGGAGATCCTCAACATGACCCTCACCTCCGGCGACTCCGTCACCCTCGACTACGACGACCTGAAAGAAGAGATGCTTGTTGCACACAATTAGTTAGCAGTTAGCAGTTAGTAGTTAGCAGTTAAACGAAAGCACCTCGGTCGAAGGACAATTCCCCTTCTTTTAAGAAGGGGTGCCCGAAGGGCGGGGTAGTTATATAAAACATAATTCCTTAAGCAGCCTCGAAGAGGCAAAACGCACGAAGTGCAATTAACCCCACACAAGGCGAAGCCGCAGTGTGGGGCTCATCAACAAAAGTATGAAGAACTACAAAGAAAAACTCCACCACATCCGCGCCTTCATCCTCGACTTCGACGGCGTACTATCCAACGGCATGGTCTATGTGACGGCCGACGGCGAGCAAGTGCGCGCCACCAACGTCAAAGACGGCTACGCCCTCCACTACGCCCTCAAGAAAGGCTACAAAGTGGCCATCATCTCCGGCGGGTTCGCCGAATCCATGAAGCTGCGCTTCAGAGACTTCCACGGCATGGAATTCTTCCTCCACGTCAGTGACAAGATCAAAGTCTTCACCGAATATCTGGCCAAGAACAACCTCAAGCCCGAGGAAGTGCTGGTCATGGGCGACGACATCCCCGACTACCCGATGATGAAGCTCGCCGGCGTGAAGTGCTGCCCGGCAAACGCCTCCACCGAGATTCAGGAGCTCGCCGACTACATCTCCTTCCGCAACGGCGGCGAAGGGGCGGTCCGCGACGTCATCGAGCAGACCATGCGACTCCAAGGCACCTGGTTCGACACCGACGCACACATCTGGTAACAACAGTTTAGAAGCTTAGAAGTTTAGAAGTTTAGAAGTTTCAGCTACTAAGCTACTAAGCTTCTAAGCTTCTAAGCTTCTAAGCCACTAAGCTTCTAAGCCACTAAGCCACTAAACTTTCAACCCACTAATCATAAATGATTTACACCATCATCTTCAGCATCATCGGCCTGTACTTAGGCGGGCTTGGCGGGGCGTTCGGGGGCTTCCTGATCGGCTCGCTGTTCGACAGTATCCGCAACGGCCGTCGGGCGAGGAAGGCACAAGAGGCCTTCAACGAGAGCCGGCAGCAGTACTACAACGATCCTCAACAATTTGAGGATCAGATGCTGACGCTCATCGCCTACGTGGCCAAGGCCGACAACAACCGGCTGCTGCAATCGGAGTTCGACTTTTGCAAACAATACTTCCAGAAAACCTTCCCCCACAGCGACATTTCCGAGATGATGCTCAAATTCCGCGACATCCTCAACGCCAGCGACACTGCCAGCGCCTGTCAGGAGGCATGTTCGAAAATCAGCCAATATGCTACGATTCACGAGAAGATGGCCATCCTGCAGTGCCTGTTTGGGTTCGCCACCGCCGACGGTAACGCCCACCAGCAGGAGCTGGAGGCCATCCACCGGATAGCCAACTGGTGCGGCGTGAACGATCTCACCTACGAAGCCCTCAAGATGATGTACACGAGTTCCTACAGCAACTACGGCGGCGGTTACAGTGGAAGCTATGGTGGCGGATACTCAGGCGGTTACGGCGGCTACTACGACCAGTCCGGCGGCAGCTCCTACACCCCGCGTTCCGGTCCGAGTCTCGACGACTGCTACAAAATACTGGAGGTCTCCCCCAACGCCACCGACGAGGAGGTGAAGAAAGCCTACCGCGTGGCAGCCATGAAGCACCATCCCGACAAAGTGAGCCACCTCGGCGAAGATGTCCGCAAACAAGCGGAGGAGAAATTCGCCAAGGTAAACGAAGCCTACGACAAAATCAAGGCCGCACGGGGTATGAAATAGGTAGAGACGCTATTTTGCGTCTCTATGGGTAAAATTGGGTAGGCACCCCTGTAGAGACGTTTCATGAAACGTCTCTACCATGGCGACACACAAATATTATTCCTTTATTTCTTCCAAAACCTACTGGTAATATCTTCCGAATGTCCGTTGACATTCCGATAGAGCCGTTGGTTGGTGGTGCGGGAACGCAAACCACCGAACTCAGGTTTGTAACCGCCGACTTTCACGTAGTCGAAAAGGTTGGCATAGCGCGGCAGAATGTCGTTACCGGAATACCACGCCACCTTCAACTTGGTGTGCTGATGCACATGCTTAGCCAAAGTGGCCACATCTTTGGGCTGCCGGTCACCTCCCATGAAGCAGACACACGTAATCTGCCTTCCGTATTTCGACAGCAGACCGTCCAACGAATTCTCGTCCAAGACCTCTCCGATGTCCAAATGCAGATGCGGACTATGACAGCCCACGCACCGATGCGGACAGTTGGTGATATTCACCGCGAGGGTCACCTCATCGGGAATCTCTTGGAAGACGATATCGTAGTTGTAGTATTTTAACACGGTTACAGGGTTACACGGTTACGCGGTTACCGTAGAGACGTTTCATGAAACGTCTCTACATCTTCACATTTTCGTAATATCGACGGGCGGCCTCCTCCTGACGTGCCTGCGAGAAACTGCTGACGCGTTTCATGTAGCCGATGACGCGGGTGAGGTAGTCGAGGTTCTTGCTGTGACACTCAGGACACTCGTGCAAATAGCGTTTGTCGATGTGACCGCAGTCATTGCAGACGGTGTTCGGGATATTGAACGTGAAGTAGTTACAGCCTTCTTGCGCCGCCACGCGGAGCAGTTGGCGATATTGCGCCTGTGAGAGGTGCTCCTCCAAGTTGGCGTGCAAAGCAGAACCGCCGGTGAGGTGCGCGATGTAACGAGCGCCATGCAGACGGAACTTGTCGAGCAGATTGAGGGAGTCGTCTTCCACACGGTAGAAGTAGCTGTTGTAGCAGTCGCGGGGCACGCGGTAGCCGTCCTCGCGATCCCACTTCGCGTGCTTCACGCCGACATTCTCGGCGGGAATCATCTCGCAGTTAAACAGCAACTCCTTGCTACGATACTGGTGGTTGTACTTCTCGACCAGACCCAGAATATCTTCGACAAATTTCTGGTACTGAGGATTGTCGTCAATCGGGATGCTGAGGAATTCGGCAGCCTCCACCAGACCGTTCACGCCGATGGTGAGGTACTGGCGGTTGATGGCGATGTAGCCGGCATCGAACAACGGAAGCATTCCCTTGGATTGCAGATATTTAAGGTTCTCGTTGTAGGCAATCTGGACCTTGTGCATCAGGTCGATAACCTCTTCGATGAACTGGAATTGCGGGATATTGTTGCGGCATTCGTACTGAATGCAGCGGTTGATGTTGATGGTGAGCACGCTCTTGGAACCGGTGGAGACACCACCCGCACCAAGCGTGTAGCTGAAGCCATTGTCCTGAATTTCGTTGCGCAGACGGCAGCAGCTGCTCAAAGAGTCGGCGTTGTCGCTCACGTAGGTGAAGAAGGAGTGGCCGGCGGCGTACATTTCCGCGGTAAAATCAGCATACTCGGTATCGATAATGTCGCCGTCCTTGCTCAACAGGGCCATCGTCTCGACCGGGAAGGTGAGCACGGAACGGAGGCGTTCCTGGTTGAACCAGCGCATGAAGCGCTTCTGCAGCCAGCTGAGGGATTCCCAAATCGGCTTCGTGCCGTCGGGGAAGCGGAACTCGCCGAAAAGGCTCTGGAAGTAGTAGCGGTCGTAGTAGGCCACGTTCCAGAACACGGACTGGAAGTTGCGTGCGCCCGTGGGTTGGTTGATGGAATAGACCACCTGCTCGAAGCTATCGGTGATCATCTTGTCGATGGTGCGCTGTCTGAGCGAAAGATCCACCACCTTGTCGCTGTGCTCATAGTAGTCATCGCCGTACTCCTTGCGGATGAAATAGTCCATGTACATGAGGAACTCCGGCGTAGCGCAGGCACCGCTGAGCATGCTGGAAACCATAAAGACCATGTTGATGAAACCACCGCAGTAGGACTTGAGGTTCGTGGGCGCGGAGGCATTGCCGCCAATGCTCTTCGTACCTTCCAGCAACCACGGATACATGGTGATGGAGGCACAGTAGTTGGCGATACTGGTCTCGTCGTTCTTGTAGATAAAGTGATTATTGAGGAGATATAAATATTTATCGGACAACTCTTTACCAAACAAATCCTTAATCTTGTCGCAGAGCAGGCGACGGTTGAGACGGATGAAGTTGGATTTGGGCAGCTCGCCGATAAGGGTGGCGATATTCTTCTTCTCCACATTGGCGTTGGCGTCGTATTTCGAGCCGGTGGCCGCATTGGAAGCGTTGCAGTAGTTGATGAGGAAATCGAGCTTCTCCTTAACCTCACGATCCTCGTAATGGCGCTGTCTGTACAAAATATAGGCTTTGGCCACCTCATAGTAGCGTTCCGCCATGAGGGAAACCTCCACTTGGTTCTGGATCTCCTCCACGGAGATGCCGTCGTGAATCTTGAGGCGGCTCATGACGTTGATGAGCACGTCCTGCGTCGCGAAGCTGTTCACGGAGAGGAACGCCTTGGCGATGGCGTTTTTGATTTTGTCGGGCGAGAAGGGTTCCCGCTTGCCGTTACGTTTGATAATGTACAGTTGGTCCATAAAATGGTTAAGGTTTTGGTTGTTAATAAAAACAGCTCAGGGAGAAAGCATAGCCACTGCTAAATCTCGTTTGCTCTTATTCCCGAAAGCCACGAACGTCAGGTGCAGGCAGGTCTTCTGGCTCGTCCTCCCCTCCACCGCCTTCCCGACCGAAAAGTCAGTGACATCATGGTGGAGGCGCAAATCAGGACTCACAGCTACGGGCATAGCCGCTGATTCTCACAGCGTTCCCTATTAATCCGTTCAGAACCTGAACCCGATGCAAAAGTACATTTTCCTTTTTTGGGTCTTCAGCCATTCCAGAATATTTATAAACAGGGTTATTAACAATGCTGATAATCAGAGAATTAGATAAACAGGAGGATTAGATAATGAGAGGATTGGATGATGGGGATAATGAGCTACTGCGGGGATTCAATACGTACACCATAACTACTAACTACTAACTGCTAACTACTAACTGCTAACTAAAAAAATACTATCTTTGCCGCCAAATTTTTCCGAATTAAGTTAAAATATAAAGCTATATGAAAAAATTACTCCTTCTCGTGTGCGCGGCGGCCTGCATGACGGCCCTCCAGGCGCAACCCATCAACAAAAAAGGCGGTCTCTCCATGGAGCAAGTCAACATGCTGAGAAGCACCTACCAGGCCAACCCGACCAACAAAGCGTTGCGTAACGCCATCAACGCCAACGACATCAGCAAGCTGGCGCAAAACTACGACAACAACACGGCCTTCGACCCGCATATCTCGAACACCGTGCCCTCCAAGGCCATCTCCAACCAGGAATCCTCCGGTCGCTGCTGGATGTTCACCGGCATGAACGTGCTGCGTAACAAGGCCATCCGCAAATACGACCTGCCCGCCGACTTCCAGTTCTCGCAGTGCTACACCTTCTTCTACGACCAGCTGGAAAAGGCCAACCTCTTCCTGCAGGCCATCCTCGACACCCGCGCCAAGTCCATGGAGGACGAAACCGTGCAATGGCTCTTCAAAAACCCGCTCAGCGACGGCGGACAATTCACCGGTGTGGCCAACCTGATGACCAAATACGGCGTGGTGCCCAAAGAGGCCATGCCCGAAACTTACAACAGCAACCACACCTCCCGCATGTCGGAGCTCATCAAGCTGAAACTGCGTGAAGACGGACTCATTCTGCGCGATATGTGCAACAATAAGGGCACGACCGAGCAACAGTTGCAAGCCAAGAAGATGGAGATGCTGGAGACCATCTACCGCATGCTGTCCTACACTCTCGGCGAGCCCCCGACAGAGTTCACCTGGACCCAACACAACAGCAAGGGCGAGATTGTGAGCACTGAGAAATACACCCCGATGTCGTTCTACAACAAGTTCGTGAACCAGGACTTCAGCCAATACTATATGATTATGAACGACCCGACCCGCGAATATTATAAGGTATATGAGATCGAATATGACCGCCACGTGTATGACGGACAAAACTGGAAATACCTCAACTTGCCGATGAACGAGATTTCACAGATGGCCATCGCCAGCATCAAGGACAGCACCATGATGTATTTCTCCTGCGACGTGGCCAAGTTCCTCGACCGCGACAAGGGCTACATGGACGTGAACAACTACGACTACGGTTCCCTCTTCGGCACCACTTTCGGCATGGACAAAAAACAACGTGTCAGCACCTACGCCAGCGGTTCCTCCCACGCCATGACCCTCTGCGGTGTCGATCTCGACGCCAACGGCAACCCCACCAAGTGGATGGTGGAGAACAGCTGGGGCAGCAACCGCGGTCACAACGGCTTCCTCATCATGACCGACGAATGGTTCAACGAATACATGTTCCGTCTGGTGGTGGAATCCAAATACATCCCCGCCGCCACGCTTAAACTTTTCGACCAGAAACCTATCGTATTACCCGCTTGGGATCCGTTGTTCGCGTTTGAGGAATAGTGGTGGTTGATGGTTTAGAGTTTAGAGTTTAGGGTTTATGGTTTAGAAGGTTAACAGCTAACAGCCAAAAGCAAAAAGCTAATAGCCAGCAGCCAAAAGCAAAAAAACAAAAAGCAATGAAAAGGTCATTTACGTTAATCTTAATAACTGTACTGTGCATTGGCGGTTACGCACAAAAAGCCGATGACATCTTAGGCATCTACTTCTGTGTCGATCCCTTCTCGAAGAAGCAGTCGCAAGCCGAGATTTACAAGGCCAAAGACGGCACCTACGAGGCCAAGGTGGTCTGGACCAACGACATCAAAGGACAAGATCAGGTTGGACTGGTATTCATGAAGGGGCTGACCTACAACGCTAAAGAAAACGAATACCAGAATGGAAAGATACAATATCCTGGGAAAAAAGGCACGTACAAGTCTTACATCCGCATTGTGGATGGCGGCAAAACACTAAAGATGCGAGGCTACCTTGGCGTTTCCATGTTCGGCATGACCGTCGATTGGAAACGCGAGGAAAAGGTGCGACCGGCACCAACGAAATAATAATATAATGACAAAAAAATC
>Ga0247610_10006119_pt1 | contig 12580 bp, 12 predicted proteins | sample 174DNAGHGhighgp2_FD_193483 | JGI IMG/M metagenome (GOLD analysis project Ga0247610, IMG submission 193483) | Sheep rumen microbial communities from Palmerston North, Manawatu-Wanganui, New Zealand - 1742 DNA GHGhigh gp2 | ecosystem: Host-associated > Mammals > Digestive system > Stomach > Rumen...
AAAGAACATAAGCCATCAACATCAAAAAGGATGGCCCTCTTGGTTTTTGAACATAGTGCATTTTTTGGTCAAAAAAGTTGCACCAAGATGAAAAGAAGGCTTGTTTATGAATAACTATGCACAATTGGGATAATCTTGGAAAAATGCATATCATGCAGAAAATCAGAGATTCACATAGAGATGCAAAGGAATACTCACTATTGCACAAGAAGTATGCAATGTCCAACTCTAATTTCGTATGCTCCACAGCAACAAAATATAAAGCCCTTTCTGAATATAACCAGAGAGGGTTTTCTTCTTGTGCAGAAAAAAGTTGCACAAAAAATGCAGGGCCTCAATTAAAACAGTTCATCTCTTGGCTTCTTTAACAATCTTTCATATCTTTGAAATTTATAAATTGTTTGTTTGAAACTCAACAAATTGTCAATGATATGAAGGACTACAACTTAAACAAAGAGAGTAAAGGCACAAAGGCGTATACCCCTCCTGTCTGTGAGGTGTTTTTTGTGGAGACACACAAAATACTCTGTGCAAGTGAGACAGAAAATGTTGGTGAATTTGATGGTGAATGGTAACAAAGGAGACAGATTATGAAAAAAGTATTTGTTTATGGCCTTTTGGCTACCCTGGTCACCACTGGTTGCCAGAAAGAGCAGGAAGTGTTTAATCCGGAGAATAATGATGGACAGAAAGAAATCACTCAGGAACCTGCCAAAGTTTTCACTGCAATAATTGATGATGATTTTGGTAAAGGCACAAAGACATCCCTGAATGGCTCAGGTAATGTGCTTTGGAAACTTGGAGACCAGGTAAGCATCTTTGCAGCAAGCACTGTCAATGAACAATACCAGGTGTCTGATGACTCTGATGGAAAGACTGCTGCTACCCTTAACAAGATTCCTGCTGGTGGATTTGTTGCTGGTACTGACATTGATAATAATGTGGCCTTTTACCCCTATGCATCCACAGCTGAACTGTCCAAGAATGGGGATGACTATGTAATCAGTGATATAGAGCTTCCTGCAACCCAGACCTATACAGCAGGTAGTTTTGGCAATGGAGCCTTCCCTATGGCAACAGTGACCAGTTCCACAGAGGACATGAACTTGAAGTTCAAGAATGTACTTGGTGGTCTGAAACTCCAGTTGAAGGGAACAGCCACAATCACCTCCATCACTGTGACAGGAAACAATAATGAAATCCTTTGTGGAGATGCAGAAGTGACAACAACTTATGGTGGGGTTCCATCCATTAGCCTCTCTGATGCATCTGCAAAGACTGTCACCTTGGATTGTGGTGCAGGAGTGGCCCTTGATTCAGAGACAGCCACCTCATTCATCATTGCCTTACCTCCTATGACTATGACAGGTGGATTCACTGTTGTTGTGACAGACTCTGAATCCAAGCAGATGGAAATAAAGACCACAAGATCCCAGACCATCACCAGGTCAAACCTGCTGAAGATGCCTGCTGTGGATTATGTGGGACAGGTAACTCAAGAATCATCTCTCAAGTTTACATCTATAGGTTCAACAAGCATTTCTCTAACAAAAACAGGTTCACCAAATGCTATTTCTCTTGAGTATAAAGTTGATGATGGTGTGTGGACAAGCTATACAATTGGAGATGTTATTGAATTAACAGATGGCCAGGAATTATCTTTCAGGGCAGGAGTTGGTGGAAATGCTTCATTTAGTCAATCATCAAGCAATTATTACAAATTTACTGTTACAGGAAGCGGTACTGTTGCTGCATCAGGGAATATTATGTCTCTTTTAAATCAGGAAGGAGGATTAACCATCCCTACTTCATATTGTTTCTATTTTTTGTTCAACGGTTGCATAAGTTTGACAACTGCACCTAAGCTCCCAGCAACCACTCTGACAGATTACTGTTATGGTTATATGTTCGAAAATTGTACAAGTTTGACATCTGCACCTGAATTACCTGCAACAACTCTGGCAAATTATTGTTATCACTCTATGTTCTCTGGCTGCACAAGTTTGACAACTGCACCTCAATTACCCGCAACAGCATTAGCACAAGGTTGTTATTATTATATGTTGAATCGTTGCACAAGCTTAACAACTGCACCTGAATTACCTGCAACAACTCTGGCAAATAGTTGTTATTATTGTATGTTCTCTGGTTGCACTAGTTTGACATCTGCACCTGAATTACCTGCAACAACTCTAGCAAATAATTGTTATTATTATATGTTCAGAGGCTGCATAAGTTTGACAACTGCACCTGAATTACCTGCAACTTACATGGTAAATCGTTGTTATGGTTATATGTTCGAAAATTGTACAAGTTTGACATCTGCACCTGAATTACCTGCAAAAAATCTGGCAAATAATTGTTATTATTGTATGTTCTCTGGTTGCACTAGTTTGACATCTGCACCTGACCTACCTGCAACAATTCTGGCAAGTGATTGTTATAGCTACATGTTCAATAGTTGCACTAGTTTAACAACTGCACCAGAACTTCCTTCAATAGCTCTAGCACAAAATTGTTATAATTGTATGTTCAAAGATTGCACAAGTTTGACAACTGCACCTGAATTACCTGCAACTTACATGGCAAATAGTTGTTATGGTTATATGTTCGAAAATTGTACAAGTTTGACAACTGCACCTGAATTACCTGCAACAACTCTGGCAACAAATTGTTATGAAGGAATGTTCTATGGTTGCACTAGTTTGACTACTGCACCTGAATTACCCGCAACGACATTACGAAGTTTTTGCTATCGTTATTTGTTTTATGGTTGCACAAGTTTAACAACTGCACCAGAACTACCAGCAACCACTCTGGCAGATTACTGTTATGGTTATATGTTTTATGGTTGTAGCAATCTTAACTACATTAAAGCATTATTTACCACCACACCATCATCATCATATACAATTGAATGGGTTTCTGGTGTTGCAGCCACTGGTACATTTGTAAAGAGTAGTTCTGCATCTTGGGATGTATCAGGAACTAGTGGTGTTCCTTCTGGATGGACAATTCAAACTGAATAATCAAGTATTACTTATACTTCTTGAGGAGACCTAACAGGTCTCCTCTTTTTTTGCACTTACTCCTCTATTATTAGTCAAGGCTATCACTTCCAGAGGTCCCTCTGGGTTTTTGAACACAGTGCATTTTTTGGTCAAAAAAGTTGCACCAAGATGAAAAGATGGCTTATTCATGACCCTAATCATTTGGACACAATTTGGACACAGAAAACACTGCTACATTTGGACACAATTTGGACACAAAACATAAAATGAACTGGTGCATTATGGAGTGTCCAGAAGGTAAAAAACTGATGTCCAGCACAGAATAGCACAATATCCCACTGTTTCACACAAATAGAGTCCTACGGCTCTGGGTACAGAAAAAGGAGAGGTTTTGACCCCTCCTTTTTCTGTACCCAGGCCGGGGCCGAACCCGTTCCTTATTTTAGTTCGCCACAGCGAACAGGGCGGCTTCCAGCCGCTCTCGCTCGCATACTCGCTTCGCCCCAATACGTTTGTACCTGCGTGACAATTTCGCCAAAGTGTCCCACAGTAACACCCGCGAGAGCGCCCTCTGACGCAGGTGCGTGTGTTACATACCCTCATCTAGGGGGGGGTGTCCCACACCAACCCCGCTCACAAGCCCCACAGGGCCGATGCGCGTGGGACACTTAGGCGGATTACGGACAGACGGGACGAACGGATTGTCCGTGGGCGCGAAAGGTTATTTTCAGGCATTCGCTCGCCCCAATACGTTTGAACCTGCGTTGTATTATGAAAATATAGTAATCGTTTGGATTATTATGAAATATTGGTAACTTTGCGTTGTAATAGTTTCGATTATGAAAACAACATCTGTAGCACTAGGTCCCCATTTTGAAGAATTTATACAGGCCAGCATCCTGAGTGGCCGATATAACAACGCCAGTGAAGTGGTGCGTACCGGCTTGCGCCTGTTGGAAGATCAGGAACAGAGAATGGCCGCACTGCGTACAGCCATTCAAGAAGGTTTGACTAGTGGCTGTGTAGAGGATTTTGATTCAAAGGCTTACCTTCAGGAAATGAAAGCACGTAAACATGGCAAAATATGACATATCAAGACAGGCCTTAGAAGACCTGTACAAAATCTGGGAATACACCGTTGATACCTGGTCCGAAACACAAGCCGACAAGTACTATGAACTTCTTGAGGATGCCTTAAACACAATCGGTACTGATCCACAGAAAATCGGGAAGCCATACGATGAAATCATGATCGGCCTTAAAGGCTATCACGTCAAAAAGCATATGGTGTTCTATATCATTCAGGAGAATGGACGCGCATTCATTGCACGTATCCTCCATGAGAAGATGGACTATAAGCGCCACTTCTAATTAATCAAAAACCAATACGTTTGAACCTGCGAGATAACTTTGCCAAAGTGGCCAAACGAGGTGGCTCCGTATACCCAGGCCGGGACCGAACCAGTTCCTTATTTTAGTTCGGCCCAATACATATTCCGATTATGAAATCATCCGGGATGAATCCCCAATATCGGGAGTCAAAAGAATCCATGGAATTGTCACCCAAAGCAAAGTAATAGTCTCCCTGGAATGTATATTCAGTAACGTCCTCATCCAACGGAATGCCGGTTTCATATTCAATGACCTCACGGTAGAGTTCTTTCGAAAACTCATCAAGGGAGAGGGTCAGTCCTTTGGCCGGAACAGTCAGCGGCCCCCAGTTCTTTATGTTCCATTTATGGTGAACCAATGGGATTACATCATAACAGTCCATCATTATGAACAGGCTGTCAAACATCCAGCGCAGTTTCTCCTGCTTCGCTACAGAGCCGACAGGTCTGAGCGACCTGTCATTCCAGCAATGACCGTCCACCGTACCGATTCTGTCTCCCGGGGTACCCAAAATCCGTTTGCAATAGACTTCATCCTGCTTAAATGATATGGTGTGGCTCCATTTATCCATCGGCATGTTGAACATGACTATATCGTCGGTGGCGATTTTACGCAAACCGGGAAGACGGAAAACGTGTTTTCTTTTACTCCGTTCCGAACCGATGACAATGCGCGCACCGTACAACAACTTGTTGACCGCTATCCTCTGACCGGGTTGTATCGAAGGTGCCATAGACGGGGTTGCCACTGTATACCAGTCAACAACCGCCATCTTTAACAAACCATATGAGAGTAATGCCATGGACAGCAAATAAACAGTTTTCTTTTCGCAGACTGACAGTCTGGACTTATTCTTCATTTGCAAGTTGTTTAATTATTTTATGGTATTCACGAGTGGTATTTGATGGAATCTTGGGTCTGAATGTATCAGCAAATGCATCTATTCTGTCCAGTTTCTCCCTATCTCCGGTCTGATGATAGAGTCGGGCTAGAAAGAGCAGCGGGGTCATCCTGTTGGGAACCATCAGAAAGGACCGGATATATGACTTTTCGGCCTCATCGTATTGTCCGTTTCTCAGATGATTGTTCCCCATCTCCTGCCAGAAGGCAGGATCACTGCTGCGGGAAGCACCCATAGACAATACGGAATCTGATTTATGATACTGTCCTGTCATGCTTAGCGACACCCCATATTCATAAACCATCGTAATGCTTGAAAGGTCCTTGTCAAAATAACTTTCACAACAGTCACATACCGTCTGATACTCCCGATTCCTGAAAAAGAATGCGATGTCACTCTCCTTGTCGCGCAACTGATTCCGCCGTTCCATCCCCGGCAACTCAAGAAACAGCATCAGCCCGGACAACAGCAGCCCAATAACATCCGCAGCCAAAGGACTGTATGATGACACTGCATTCTCAAATCCGCTATCCATATCTGATGCCGATCCCAGAAAAATGGAAAGCAACAGACAATAGGCCGAATAACAGTGGGGATATGAGAACAGGGAGACAACAGATAAAGACAACAGTCCGTACCCCAGAGGACTTCTCCTTTTAAGCAGGATAAAGATTGCCCTCGCGATGATATAAAGTGAGAGTAGCATGGCAACTATCCCATACTCCACCCCTACACGCAGAAACTCATTGAATGCCGTCAAAGGCTCGCATGCAAACCTGTCTCCTGCCCTATCATTCTCAACTACGGCATCTATATCAGCGTTGCCGCTGTCACTGCTGTAATACCTGTATTGCTCCTGTCCGAAAGCACCCGCGTAGCCTTCTGTCCCCGCGCCGAACATGCCGTTGTGTACCATTGCCCGCGCCGCTATCTTAGCCATATATATCCTTCCGTCGGCCGACGGTTTCTTTACAAAATACATTACAGTAAACAGAACCGCAAATAAGACAGCGACAGATAACGCGTGTTTCCTGATAAAAACAGAGTATCGCGGATCAAGACAGCAGTAACACATGCCCGGTACAATAACGGAAAGGAATGCCAGGCGGCTCTTTGAAAAGAGCATCAGGATTATGTACAGCCCGATAATCACATATAACAGCCATTTGTATGCCTTCTTTCCTGTCTTAGGAATCAGCGTCATAAGTACGCTGCATGTCACTGCCAGAAAACATGCCAGGATATTGGGATTCAGCATTGTACCTACGGGATAACGAGATCCGCTTATCAATTGCGCCGCTCCGATGCAGGCCTCCCTCATGGAAAGAAGCAGCATGATTGTCAGCGTCAAGGCAAACGAAACCTTGCTGAAATAACGGAATGACAAACTTGACAGGGAATAATAAAAGAACAGCAGTACGGCATTCCTCATCCTGACATCAGACAGGAATCCATTCAGTGAATGGAAACCGTCATGAGCCAGATGACATATCATCACCCATACTGCCAGCAATAAAGTGACACGTCTTATCGAAACTGCATTTGCGGTCATATCAATCGTACAATTCCTTAAAGGCGGAAATACACTTTTCAAGCCTGTAGATATCAGCATCAGTATTTTCCATACGGAAATAATCCCTGACACGACCGTCTTTCAGGACAATAAGCAACCTTTCATTGCCTTTGAGCATGGCAGGGAACCGGTTTTTATAGTCAATGAACATGTCAAATGGAAGGTTCAGATACTTGACTTCATTTATCAGCCATCCGAAACCGATATTTTCCGAAAGCGATATGATCACCTTCAGACGACCTTCAGGCCCGGCAACATTCTCACAGTTCCTGCTCAGCGACTCATAATTGAACAGACGTTCCATTTCACAAGGCGTACAAATGGCAGAATCTATCCAGAGTATGACAGATGCATCTCCGAATATCTCATCGCTGGCCACGGTATACTCTCTGTCGCGGTACATGAGCAGACTGTCACATTTCAGCTCCATACCGATAATATCATGCCGGCCCAACGCCCTCCAGCCACACGATGACAGGAGAACCGGAATGAATACGGCAATTGCCGCAAACCATTTATAAATGTATTTATCCTTCATTGCCTTAACATTACAACAGATCCAGCCTGACAAAAATCATATCATCGTCAGAAAGGTTCTGGGTCTTAACATACTGTTTCAGTTCACTGTAGAAAGCCTTTATCTTCTCATCATGCAAAGATTCGGTCCCGGAGAGTATACTGTAAATGCTGTAAGGTGCACAACAATAAACAGAATTGTCATAGGCACAGAGACGCACGCATGAGAACAATATATACTCCCAAATGTTCCGGGTGGTCAGTTGTGGAACGATGGATTCATCAAAGAAAGATTCCGGACGGGGTAAGAAGCCTCTTGTACCCTGAATCTTGTCATAAAGTATTATCCTGTTCTTTTTGTGCAGGTCAAAGGCCACCATAATGTAGCGGTCAGTCTCTGCCAACTCCGAAAAGAAACAGGCAAATCCTTCGGACACGAATTGCGAATAAAACTGAAGATCCATCATTTCAGGGCCTGTCTTGCCTTTGAAAAAATCCTCGGGTATATCATTGTCCGAAACGAATCTGAAAGAGGATTCCACTCCGTTCTCTGTCAGTGAAAAGATATTGTTATCATGCATCACCATGAATCTCAGTGTGTCATGATACAGATATGACATGTCAGTATAGCCTGCAGATGAATTGAATCCTATCAAATGAGTAGGCATATAGAGATAGTTATCCAACGCGGTACCTTCATCATCATATTTTACGCAGTAATGATTTTCAAATTCATTTCTTCCGAAAACAGAAAGCCCCCAAAAGCGGCCGTTGGTACTGTAAAACTTTTCGGCCTTTACCTCCGAACGGTTCAGGAAGGATCTGAAAGACCCGTCTTCGGAGAAACCCAGCAACCTGCCCAACACCCTGTCATAGATCATAATAGTGTCATTTCTCATGAACATGTTTCCCACATCCATGATTTCGCCGCGGCCGCGTCCCTTGACCTGTTTTGAGAACTTAAGGTTGCCGGACCTGTCATAACCTACAAGGAAGAATGTCCTGTCGGACAGAAAGTAATAACCGTTGTCTGAAACCGCCATCCTGGGATATCTCAGATGTATCCAACTCTCTTCATCGACCTTGAGATTGAGTATACAGACCTTCTCAATCCTGTCAATAATATCAAAGTCGCCCGACTGTCCTGTCAGGTCTATCGTATGTTTGGGTTCAAACTCATATAACTCATGGCTGTTACCGTCTGAACACGAAACCGCCAGCATTGGCAAAAGGAGCAGATAAATGAATCTTTTCATACTTGTAAATGTTTAATATTTGGGGCCGAAGCCCCAAATAGTCTGTTAATAATACATTAATTCCGGCGTTACGGGCAACCGTGTCAAATGACCGTTCTCTTCCAGGAAAGAGCCGACAAATCTCATCTCACAGAGAGAATTGTCCATCTGGCTACACCATTGTTCAACCACTCTTGTTCCTGATTCCAGTTGGAATCCGTAAATCCTACTGAATTCACTTAGTGACAAGACCCTGTTTACCAGGGTGGTTTCAAATTGTATCTGGACTTCTATTCCGTCAACCTTCATCCATCCGTACCAAGGTTCATTTGTGGCATAAGCAATCTTTGTGTCAAATGACAAAGCCTTACGAAAAGATTCGACAGAGAAGAGCGAGGTAAGTGCCACCAGAATCACAAACAGGCATAAATTATTCTTTTTCATATGATTACGTTTTCTATATCCTTAAAAGCCATTGGCCCATACCTGTATCACTTCACCTTCTTTAGTCACCACGAAAACCCCTGTCATTGAGAACGGACATAGATTGTCTTCGCTCGCTTGACACTGGGTCTCCAGTATCTTGCACTCATTCAGCGCTTTCTTGGATAAGCCCAGGTCCAAATTGATTTTTGGGGCTCCCCCCTGGGCCGATCCGTTCCAGTCGCTGGGATTGCTTATAACACGGGTATGAGGATAGAAATTGTTTACCGCCGCATGCTCTGAGCCGTCAGGACCAAAGATATATGTGAGAGTAGGGTCAGCATATGCAATCCTGGTATCCAGACATAAGGCATTCCTTACTGTATTGACAGACAGCACGGTAACTGTTACCGCCATAATAGCAAACAGGATTAGTTTTCTCTTTTTCATTTTTAATTACAAGTCAGTTTTTAGGTTAATAAATAGTAGTAATGTGATTTCTGAAATAAGATCAATGTATTATTCTTTTTTGCGGCATTAGGTTTTAGGTTGGACAAATGACTTGGATATGGAGAGGGGGTCCGGAGGGATACTTTGCAGGAGTGGCACTCTTATGTCCCTTCTCTTATTCAAATCCGATGATCACTTTCTGTTTTTCAGGTACTTAGTCCGGTCTGAGCCGGTCCGGTACTGCTCTGTCCTCAAGAATTGCAATGAGACGCGCCCCACGGCGATTCCTTTAGACAGGCAACAAACAAATTTGAAGTGTGTATAAGGTTTTGCATTGCTTTAGTGTATGTCCAACCGTCCGGATCAGGACCAGCACTGCATCTCTTGCGGTCCTGACCGGTACGGATGGCCGGAACATCGGGTACCTCTGTGTCTGTCAGACAGTTCCGGGCGTGTTTTTCAACAGTTATGACTATATCTGTCCGGATAAAGCATAAAGAAACCAATCCCAATCCTGCACGGATAAAGCCGGCCGGATTGGGATTATAACCAGGTCCAGAAAAAACTCTCTGTAAGGATATTGACACAAACAAGTTCTTCATAAGCAGGTACTGTTTAAGCAAATAAAAAAAGTCACAACTCAGAACCTTACCGAATCTAAGCATGCGACTTCAAATTGTTTGCATTGCAAATATATGGCTTGGTTTTTTTCCCTGCAACACTTTTGAAAGATTTTTTTAAAATTTTCAATAACAACTACTGCATTTGGAACACGTTTTCTGAAACTAACTCCTTATATTTGGAGTAGCAAACAAACTAAAACTGAATATGAAGAAATCCACCCTGACAACACTGTTGTTAAGCGCCACACTGTTCTCCTGCAATAGTCAGACAAACGTCTACTATCTGCACGGCAGTTTTAAAGACACATCAGGCAGCATGGTTTACCTTATCTGCTCAGGAAAGGTTATTGACTCTGTAAAGGTTGATGACAAGAACCATTTCTCATTCCACGGCGATGCCACATTCCCGCAGCTGGCATACGTGGCCAATGCCCCATCCACACGTGAGGCCACCCAAAGCTGTCAGGTGGTACTGGAACCCGGAATGCTCACAATGTTCCCACTTGAAGACATGGATGAATATTATGTTCATGGCAGCAAGAGCAATGACCTTATGACAGAGATGGCCCGCAAATCACTGGAGCTTACCCGCTATTATGAGAGCCATGAGGGACAGGAGGGTATTATAGATGAGGTGGAAGGCAAGTGGAACGACTATCTGGAGCAGAACGCCCGCAAGCATACCGATAAGATCTTTGGTCTGGCATGCCTTAAGGAGCTGGCATACGAGCAGGACCCCGCCGTAACCCGTAAGATGCTGGATAAATTCACTACAGACGTACGCAAGTCTGAGCTGTGGAAGAGTCTGGATGAGCGTAACGTGAAGATGCTGGCCACCAGCGCAGGACACAAATACATGGAATTCAGCCAGGCCGATGCATACGGTAACGTGATTGCATCGAAAGATGTGCTGGCCGCACCGGGAGTCAAGTATGTCCTGATAGATTTCTGGGCATCGTGGTGCGGCCCCTGCATGCGCGAGGTGCCGTACCTTACTGAGACCTACAGCAAGTATTTCGGCAAAGGTTTCCAGATTCTGGGAGTATCGCTGGACCGCAACAAGGACTCCTGGCAGAAGGCTATTGTTGACAACCAGATGAACTGGGTGCACGTAAGTGACCTCAAGTACTGGGACAACGCCGTGGCTAAGCAGTACGGAATCAACTCCATTCCCGCCAATTTCCTGGTAGATGCAGGCACGGGAATGATTGTAGCCACAAACCTAAGGGGCAAGGAGCTGGAAAAGAAGATAGCGGAACTACTTAAATAACTCATTCAGGGTATTATGGCAAGCGGCAAGATGGCGGCATTGGCCAAGGATACGGCCATTTACGGAGTAAGCAGCATTGTAGGCAGGTTCCTTAACTACCTGCTGGTACCGCTGCACACCAGGTTCATAAATCCTGCCAGCGGCGGTTACGGCATAGTAACCGAGATGTATGCCTGGGCCGCCCTGCTGTTTGTGCTGCTTACATTCGGCATGGAGACCACGTTCTTCAGGTTTGCCAGCAAGGAGGGGGAGAACGAACAGATGGTCTATAGCACCGCACTGCGTCTGGTGGGAACGGTGGCGGTGCTGTTCATCGCTCTGGTGCTTATATTCATTAACCCCATATCGGATTATCTGCATTACTCTGAACACCCCGAGTATGTGGGTTGTTTTGCCATCATAGCCGGAATGGACGCTTTCCAGGCCATACTCTTCAGCCGCCTGCGCCAGCAGCACCGTCCCATCAAGTTCATGGCTCTCAAGATGGCGTTCATCATCCCCAATGTGCTGCTCAATGTGTTTGTGTTCTGGCTCATGCCCAAGATGTTCGGGTTCATTCCCACTCTTGAGACCTTATATATAAAGTTCAATTATGGTGTAGGCCTGATATTCTTTGTCAACCTGCTGTGCACATTCTGCGTCACGTTCGGGTTCATAAAGGAACTTAAGGGTATAGGCTACGGATTTGACAAACAGCTGGCACGCCGTATGCTGGCGTATGCATGGCCCATTCTGCTGCTTGGCCTGGTGGGTATCCTCAACCAGGTGTTTGACAAGATTGCTTTCAAGCATATTGTGGCCGATAAGGAGTTAGGACAGGTACAGCTGGGTATATACGGCGCATGCTGCAAGATTGCCATGCTACTGGCTCTGCTTACCCAGGCCTTCCGATACGCATACGAGCCGTTTGTATTTGGAGGCAGCAAGGGTAAGGACAGTGCCGATACGCTGGCTCAAGGAATGAAGTTTTTCATAATCTTTGGCATCCTGGCTTTCCTGGGCGTGATGTTCTATTTGCCCATATTCCGTTATCTTGTAACCAACCATGATTACTGGGTAGGGCTCAAGGTGGTTCCCATTGTCATGCTGGCCGAGCTGTTCATGGGCATATACTTTAACCTGTCATTCTGGTACAAGCTGATAGACAAGACCTGGTGGGGTGCCGTGATGAGCGGCATAGGAGCAG
>Ga0247610_10006120_pt1 | contig 12579 bp, 19 predicted proteins | sample 174DNAGHGhighgp2_FD_193483 | JGI IMG/M metagenome (GOLD analysis project Ga0247610, IMG submission 193483) | Sheep rumen microbial communities from Palmerston North, Manawatu-Wanganui, New Zealand - 1742 DNA GHGhigh gp2 | ecosystem: Host-associated > Mammals > Digestive system > Stomach > Rumen...
GAAGGTATATTACAATGGCAAAGAAGGATTTTACGGCGGCGGACAAGGCGAAGTATAGCGCAATAGGGGCGGCAAGCACCACGGACACCACAAACACCGAAGACACCAAAACCACCACGAAGAAGAACAACGGCGGAAGGCGGGCATATACACGCCTTGACCCCAGGGACGAAGCCCCGGCGGAATACCGCTTCACGGCAAGAATGCCGGGCGAATATGGACGCTTCCTTAATGAACTTGCTTACCAGCGAAGAAGCACTATTACGGCGGAATTGCAACGGCTTGTAAAGGAAGAAATGGACAAGCACCCGGAAATATTGGCTTCCCTGGACGAATTAAACGGATAATGAAAGGGGAAATAACGCTATGAACACCGATAAAAAGAAGGCTTCTTCCTTCCCGGCGGGAACCTTCACGAACGACGATATAAAGGCATTGCGTGAATATGTGGATTCCCTGGACGCTTTAACCAGGGAAGAACCGCAAGGCAAATTAACCCCGGAAGAATGGGACGAAGCAATGAAGGAAATTACCCGCACGGGCAAGATTCCGGCAAAATATGAAGGACGCATTGCCGAAAATGAAATTGAAGTGCGGGACGGGGTAGAACGACTTCTTGATGATAACGGGGAACCTATTCTTGACGATAAAGGGGAACCCCGTTACAAGCACGTTGTTTATGACAAGCCGAAAAAACAGAAGGCTTATTATGACATTGCGGACGAAGCCCACAACCACAAAATAGCAACCCTTCAAAGTAAATATCACGATGTAATGGTAAAGGCTATATTGAACACCCCGGCGGAAGCGGCGGACGAAAAAGGATTCCTTCCCGTTATGGACTTAATACGGGAACTTCTCAAAAACCCGGTTGTATTGCGGGAACTTGAAAAGGAATTGAAAGCGGGGCAATTTACAGAACTTGCGCCCCTGGGAAGCGTGCCGAACGGGGAAATTGTTTATTGGCTTATACGCACCCTTAATTCAAGCAAGGGCGGGCGAATGGTACAAGCAAGCACCAGGAACCGGCACGAAGAAATAACCACCCTTCAAAAGGGGGATTCCTTGCGTTTTGTCCGGGAAAATAAGCAAACCAAAACAACGCAAATTGTAGAGATGAAGAACGCCTTGAAGTATTTAGGCAAAACAAAAACCTTTGTTAAATTGCTTATTTTTTCGCTTCAAAAAATGGCCGCCCAAAACTTCCCGCTTGAAGTGGGCTTTTCCCTTCAAGAACTTGTAACCCTGGGCGTGTATGAGAACACCAGCAACGCCCGGCGTGCCGTAAAAAAGTTTTTTGAACAACAATTAGATACGCCGTTAAGCGGAACCCTAAAAAAGGGAAAGCGTATTATAAACGAACGGGAAAGCGTACTGTTTTATGATTTATCCTTTGATAACGGCTTTGTGACTTTGAGCGCAAACACTAAAATCAATATGGAATTTATAGCGAACTATTTTACTATATTTCCCCGCTTTGCTTACGCTTTGAACGGCAACGCTTTTTCCCTTGTTCATTACATTTTCTTCCTTGCAAGGCAAAAAGCCCAGGACATAAAAGACAAGGGAACCTTCACAATAAGCCTTGAAGCCGTGCGGGAATACCTGGGCTTGCCTTCCGTTGATGAAGTGAACAACCGCAAGTATAGGCAATATATTATTGAGCCTATCGAAAAGGCAATTGAAGAAACGGAAGAAGCCTTGCGGAAAGTGCCGGAAGCGGCGGAATACGGCTTCACTATTACCCCTTACGGGACGGACACAAGCAATATTAGACAATGGCTTCAAGGTTATCTTGAAATCGGCTTAAAGGGGGACTTTGCGGAAACCTTCATACGGATTGCAACGAAGGCGGAAAAAGACCGGGCGCAATGGGAAAAGGTAAAGCAAGCGGAACTTGCCCGCATTGCCGCACGGACGGAAGCAAAGGAAGCCCAGGAAGAAAAACCGAAAAGCACCAGGGGAAGACGAAAAAAGGCTTGAAAGTCATTTTAGGGTGCAACCCTTCCGGCGCAAGGTATTGTATGACCTATAAAAAAGAATGCTTTATCTTGTGCCGGGAAGACCTGGGCAAAGTCATTTTAGGGTGCGTGTTAGTCATTTTAGGGTGCAAAAAAGTCATTTTAGGGTGCAATCCATTCATTTTAGGGTGCGGACGGATAAAAACTAAAAGCCCGGAAACCCTTGTAAATAAAGGCTTTGCGGCACTTTTCCGGCGGCGGCGTTTTGTGATAATAGATAATCAATGGATTATCAATTGATTATTAAGGACGCACGCCCGCCCGCTTTGCGGCGGCGGGCTTTGCTATAATAGGGGCGAAGCCTGGAAGAAGAAAACCAGGACGGAAGACCGGGAACTGGGAAGGGCATTTCCTTTTAACGGCACCCAAACAACACCCAGGAAGGGGGGCTTGATTCAATGGCAAGGTTTGAAGATACCTTTGCACCGGACATAAAAAAGGGCGGCGCAACCACCACGAAGCACCGCCCGGACACTTGAACACCTCTTACCAGCGAATTGAAAGGGGTATTGAAGCCCTTTCACTATACCACGAAAGGAAGGATTTATAAAGATGAAACGTGAAGACGCAAGAAAAGATATTAACGGAAGACCCCTTACGGACTTTGTACCCCTGGAAAGAAGCCGGAAAGCCGGGCGGGGAATGTATGTTTGCCCGGTATGCGGAAGCGGCAAAGGAAGGAACGGAACGGGCGCATTCCATATTTACCCGGATTCTAACCGTGTTATGTGCTTTTCCGGGAAGGGGTGCTTCACGGACAAAGGGGAAGACACTTTAGGGGCATTGCGGATTATATGGCAATGCGAAGAAACGGAAGCCCTTGAACGTGCGGGCTATATCCTGGACAAAGAAGCCCCGGCACCAGCGCACCAGGAACACAAGAAAAACACGGAACACCAGGAACGCAAGCCGGAAGCGGATTACACTTTCTTTTATAGGAAATGGCACGAAGACTTGAAGACAAGCCCGGAAGCCCTGGAATACTTACACGGGCGGGGCATTACGGACGATTCAATAGAACGGTTTAACCTGGGCTATTGTGGCACCTGGAAGCATAGCAAGGCGGGGGAACAAGTACCCAGCACGAAAAGAATTATCATTCCCCGGACGAAGGGAACCTATACCGCCCGCCGGATTGACAAGCCCGCAAACGAACTTGAAGCGCAATATGTGAAGCAAGTACAAGGAAGGCAAAAAGACCTTTTCAACCTGGAAGCATTGAACGGGGCGGAAACGCCTATAATATGCGAAGGCGAACTTGACGCAATAAGCCTTTACCAGGCGGGGGCGGCTTCCGTTGTGGGAATAGGTACCACCACGAACGCCGGAACCCTTCTTGAAGAAGCGAAGAAGCACCCGGAAGCCGTTTTTATACTTGCCCTGGATAATGACCCGGACAAGGAAGACGGAAGCAACCCAGGGAAGGAAGCGCAAAAGAAACTTGCGGCGGATATGACGGCGGCGGGGCTTGCCGTGTTAAGCATTGACCCGGCGAAGATATACGGGGAAGCGAAGGACGGAAACGAAGCCTTCACGAAAGACCCGGAACGCCTGGGAAAGGTTATTGCTTACCTTCAAGGGAAAGCCCAGGAAATGAAAGCCGGACGGGACGAAGAACGGGAAGCGGAATTGCGGAAGCGCACCGGGGAAGGAATGCTTGAAGATTTCCTTTTAACGGTAAAGAAGCGGGACTTTGAACCGATACCAACGGGAATAAGTGACCTTGACCGGGCATTAGAAGGCGGATTCACAAGAAAAACCCTTGTAATGTTGGGTGCCGCCCCTGGAATGGGAAAAACCGCCCTTGCCGCCTGGATTTTTGAAAATATGGCAACCGCCGGGAATGATGTTTTATATATCAACCTGGAAATGGCAAGGGAACAATTGCTTGCAAGAAGCATTTCCCGCCTTGTGTGGAAGTATGAAAAGAAGGACATAAACGCCCTTAAAGTGTTACGGGGCTATTCCTGGACGGACGAAGAAGCGGAAGCAATAGGACGGGCGGCGGAACGGTACAAAACGGACATTGCAAGGAATTTTATTTACAACCCGGACACGCCGGAAGGCGAAGAACGAAACAATATAGACACCATATTAAAGACTATGGAAGCCGAAACGGCACGCATTAAAGCCCAGGGGAAGCCCGCCCCGCTTATCTGTATAGACTATTTACAGATGATTACAACGCCGGAAAAAGACGCAATAGAAGGCTTAAAGAAGGCTATAAAACGCCTTAAAGACTTTGCAATAGATAATGAAACCGTTGTTTTCTTAATTATGGCAAACAACCGGGCAAGCAATAAGGCGGGAACGGCGGAACTTGAAAGCGGAAGGGACACAAGCGCAATTGAATATTCCGGGGACTTAATGTTAGGGCTTGCCTATACGGCTATTGAAGACCGCCGGAAATATCCTTGCGGGGAAGACAAGAACGGCAATACCAGGTATGCGGAATATGACCTTGAAACAATACGGCGAATGAAGAAGGAAGCATACGAAGCCGGGCAAGAAGTGCCGCAAGTATGCAATGAACTTTCTTTGAAGGTATTAAAAAACCGTTTTGGCGAAGCGGAACGCCGGGCAAACCTTATCTTTGACGGAAAGCACGCAACCTTCAATTTAAGGGAATACCGCTTTTCAGACTTCACGGACGGAACCCAGGACACCAGCGGCACGGGCTGGACGGAATACCACGGGAAAACGCCCTTTGAAGCCGATTAAAACAGAATAAGCACCAGGAAACGGGCGGAACCTTCACGGGAACCGCCTTTTTCTATGCCTTAAAATGCAATATGCCCGTATAAGCCCCAGGAAGCCCCGTTACGGGCTTTTCTTCTTATAGGGTGTATTTATACCACCCAGGCACGGAAAACGCCGTAGAAGGCAAAATAGAAGGCTTGTTTTCCTGGGATATGGGAAAAAGGGGACGTGCGGGGACGTTTTGAATACGTTTTAGGGGTGCTATGCCGGGAACCTTCCTTCTTTCCGGCGGATTCCCTGGAAGGAAAAGAAGGGCATTTCACCCGGCAGAAATCGGCAGAAATCGGCAAAATGCAGAAAACCGCCGAAAAATGCAGACCAGGAAGGGGGCGTAACCGTAAAAAGGACACCAGGAAGCCGCCCAGGATCACGCCGCCGGGGTGCCTTTTTCAATGTTAAGGTTTGCATATACCTATACATTGAACACCATTGACACCAAAAACACCAGGAACATTTATTGCACGAAAAATGCACGTTGTTTTCCTTGTGTTTTTCGTGTTTTTACTATATAATGATAACAAGAAACATAAAGAACACAAGATATTGTTTTTGTGTTCTGACACCAAAACCACCACAATATAAACCAGCAAAGAAAGGACGGTAAAAGCACTATGAAAGCAAACGGAATTGAACGGGACTTCTTGAAGGAAGTACGGGACGCACGCCCGGAAGATTGCAAGGTTATCATTGAAGCCTTGCACGCCCTGGACGGAAGGGAAGACGAAGCCGGGGAATTAACGCCCCTGGGCTTCCTTGTGGGTGCCGTTGTGGAAGAACTCACAATAAACGGCATTATGAAGCGCAAGTACGAAACGGAAGCGGAAATATGATTGAAGTTGAAATTTACAAAATGCGCCCTTCAATCTTTAACGGCTTTGAAAGGGGCTATAAGGTTTTACAGTATGAAACCATAGCCGGAAGGCGTGAACTATGCGGAAGCCGTTATTTTGAAGGGATAGACGGGGCGGAACGATACAAGAAGGAAATAGAAGAACGGGAAGCCCGGAAAGGATCACTTGAAGATGTATAAAGAACATTACGAATTGCGGAAGGTACGAAACCCGGAAGACCTGGGAAAGCTTGGGAAGCCGTATTCCGTAACGCACTACATACCGAAAGACGGCGGAACCTGGATTGCGTGCGGCGGCACAAAGTATTTTGAAACCCAGGCGGAAGCGGAAGCCTTCTTAAACGCCCAGGAAGACCGCTTAAAGGCGAAGGAAGGGGCGAAGGTATGAACTACTTACAACGGCGAATAAAAGCCCTGGAAAAGGAAATAAAGGGGCGTACCGGGGGAATGTTTACCGTGTATTACAAGGACGGCACCACCCGGAAAATACACCCAGGGGACGCAATATTATTAAGCCTTAACGAAGCGGACAAAATAGAACGCTTTGAAGAAGACCCAGGCGGAACCAACGCCGGAATATTGGAAGGACTTGCAAACGCCCTTCTTCTTCCCGGCGATGATCCAAACGAAACCGAAGACGAAGAAGACGAAGGAAAGGACGGTATACAATGACGGAAACAAAGAAGAATAAAAAGACTATGAGCGAAGCCGCAAGGGAAGCCCGGAACGCCTATAAAAGGAAGTGGGCGAAGGAAAACCCGGACAAAGTAAAAGCCGCAACCCGCCGTTATTGGGAAAAGAAAGCCCAGGAAGCGGAAGCCCTGGAAGGTTGAAGCAATGGCAAGAAAACGCCTTACCGATGAAGCCATAATAGCGGCACTTATAGCGGAAGGAAGCATAAAAGGGGCGGCGGCTTCCCTTAAATGCACCGCAAGAACGCTATACGATAGAATGAAAAGCCCGGAATTTAAGGACTTATACGCCCAGGCGAAGGCGGATATTTTGAAGACCGCAACGGCGAAACTTCAAGGGAAACTTTGCGAAGCCGTAGACACCTTAACGGAAATAATGACCGATACGGAAGCGGCGAAGCAAACACGGGCAAATTGTGCCGTTTCAATTCTTCAATACGGCGCACGCTTCACGGAAACAACGGATATACTTGAACGCCTGGAAGCAATAGAAGAAGCCCAGGCAATGAATGATAACTTGTAAAGGAAGGCATGATATGAAGAAGATAACGGCTTTAATTGCCCTTGTGGGCTTGTTATTTGCCCTTACGGCGTGCGGATCGAAAACGGGCGATAAAGTGACCCTATACGAAGGAAACGCCCTTAAAATCGAACGTGAAGGGGCAATAACACGAATTTATGACCTGGAAGGCGGCGGGGAATATTCCTTCACGGCGCACCGCACCATGGCGAAGAAGGGAACGGAAGACATTGTAAAAACCGCAAACACCACAACCACCACGGACACAATAAATATAAAGACCGTACACGGAATTATTATTGTGACCACGGCGGACGGGGAAACCCTTTATATAAGGTAAAAAAGGGGGCGGACATTATGGCATTATCAACTATTAGAAACCGCATAAGGAAAGCCCAGCGGAACACCCACGCCGGGGATTCCCTGGGAAGAATAGCGGAACTTATAAGCCGGGGCGCATTCTATGACGAATTAACCCCGGAAGAACGGGAAGCATACAAGGCATATAAAGAAAGCCTGGGCGGCGTTGCGGACGATATAGCCGGGGCGGAACTTGAAAAAATGCTTATGGACAAGCCGGAAAAAGAAGCCTATCACTTCCCGCTTACCAGGCGAAGGAAACCACCCACGCCGGAAGAACACGCCCAGCGGGTGCAAGAAGTGGAAGCCTATATGCAAGAAATAACGGACGAATACAACGCCCCGGAAGCAAAGGCGAAGCGTGAAGCGGAATACCAGGAATTGCACCGTATAGGGGCTTTACGGGCGGCGGCATTCCAACGGGGCGAACCTATGGACGCTTACCCCTTACCCTGGGAAAAGAAGGGGGCGGAAGTATGAAAGCAAGCCTATTAAAACGCCTGGAAGACCTGGAAGCACGTTACAAGCAAGACCCTTTAATAGTGCTTGCCCGGACGGATCACGGCGAAGAAGTCAAAATAACAATGCGGGAATGCCTGGAAAGGGAAGACACGCACTTTATAAAGGTTATTGCCGGGGCGAACCTGAAAGACCTGGACTTATTCTTAAAGGCAATGCGTGAAGAAGCGGAACGGCAAGCCCAGGAAGGGGGAAGCAATGGTAACGAATGAATTTATTGATTCCCTGGGAATTGAAAAGGAAAAGGCGGACGCACTCAAAACCGCATTGAAGAAGGATTCCTTTTACCGGAATATCCTTTACAAAGTGGGAATTATGCCGGGCGTGATTGAAAATATTATGCGAATGACGGACACAAGCACCCTTGAAGAAGACCAGGCGGACATATTAGCGGAAAAAGCCCGTGTAGAATGGGCGGACTTCATACCAGCAAGCAAAAGGAAGTGACCTTATGAAAAGCATTAAAGCCCGCCTTAAAACGGCGGAACGGAAGCAAGAACGGGAACCGCCCCTTGATATTATAGGGCGATACTATGACACCTTAACCCAGGCGGAAAAGCGGCGTTTTTGGAAATACATTTACGGCGATTCCTACACCCTGGAAAAGGCGGAATACATAGAAAAGAACTATATTTCCGGCACGTTGCATTTTGAATGTACCTTAAAGCCGGGGGACTTTTCCTTCCCGGAATTGGACGCCTGGGAAGCGGCACTTGATAGAATGATTATTTGATACCAGGAAAGGACGGTATAAAAGTTATGATTAAAAATACTGATTTATTTTACACCAGGGCGAAGGAATACCAGGACAAGCGCAAGGGCATTGTTGACGAATACGAAGCCCGTATGAAAGCCCTTGAAGACGCAAAAGGAAGCAAGTATTTCACGGACGAAGCGAAGAAGGCGGAAGACAAAAGGGACGAAGCCTTAACCGCCTTGAAGGGCGAATACGGCGAATATTTCCGCATTTCCCTTGACGCTATGAGCAAGGCGAACGCCGCCCGGAAAATGACCCCGCCCACGGAAGAAGAATTACGCACCCTTCAATTACTGAAAATGAAGGACAAGCCAACGGAAGCGGAACTTGCGGCGGCGGCGAATACCTTAAAAGGAAATGTTACTTGCCTTTCCGTGCTTACGGAAATTGCACACAACGCCGGATATATGCGGGGCTATATGGGCTATTCCGAAGCAAAGGAACTTCCCGTTTCTGATGTAGAAGACACCATAAAGGGGCTTCACGCTTCCGTGCGTGAATTTATGGACTATGACACGCCCAGGGCGGCACGGATCGTTAAAGAACACAATGAAAGAATGTACGGCGTAACGCCGAACGCCCCGGAACTTCGCAAACGCCCGTTATTTGAAGACAAGGCGGGGTGCTTTTACGAAGTGGCAAGAATGGGCGGGGACACCTTCACCGCATTTTGTAACGCCGTAGACGGGGAATAATAGGGGGACGCTATGAAGACCACCAGGACGAAGGAAAAGCCCGTAGAACGGCACCAGGAAGCCCAGGAACGGCACCAGGTAAAAGACCCTTACGAAACCCGGACATTTACACCAGCAACGCCCCGTTGCAATGTTACCATTAACCACCACCCGGAAAGCCGCCGGGAAGGTTAAAGCCATATTTTCATAAAGGGGGCTTCCCGTGCTTTGCGCCGGGGGGCTTCTTTTTTTGTGCCTTCTTCCTATAATGCAAAGGTAGCCGCAAACCTTAACATAAATTATTTTCCCGGCACCGTTAAAACCGTTGACAAGCACGGATAAAAACTATATAATGGTAACAAGAATAAGGACACCACGCCCACCAGCGGACGAAGGAACCGAAAGAAGGAAAGGAAGGTACAATATGAACGAATTAACCACCACCACGAATAACGCCGTATTGACCGCCCAGGGCTTCAATTCAAGCCGCTTTGCGGAAGCCTGGGAAGCCTGGATAAAAGACCGGGCGGACACCACCCAGGCGGGATATAACGTAACGGTAAAATGCTTCCTTGAATGGCTTGTAACGGAAGGCATAGCGCACCCGGAAAGGGAAGATATTGTTTCTTATAGGCAATGGCTATTAACCCCGCACCCGTCACGGAAGACCGGGGAAACAATAACCTTTTCCGCCGATACCGCCGCCCGTTATTTCCGGGGGTGCAAGATGTTTTTCGCATTCCTGGAAGACCAGGGCTTATATAAGGACATTACAAAGAACGTGCGAAGCCCAAAAACAAAAGTGAATGAATTTAAACGGGATGCCCTTGAAAGGGAAGATTGCTTGCGGATTTTAAACAGTATAGACACGAAAACAGAAGAAGGAAAGAGGGATTACGCTTTAATTCTTATGTACGTTACTTGTGGGCTTCGTGATATAGAAATAGCCCGTGCAAGCATAGGCGATATTGAAACCCACGCCGGGGAACGCCGCTTATATATACAGGGCAAAGGACACCTTGAAAAGGACGATTACAAGAAGATTGAAGCGGAATTATGGGAAGCCCTGGAAGACTACTTAAACACCAGGGAAACCCGCAACCCGAAAGCCCCGTTGTTTGCCACAATAGCTTCAAATGCAAACAAAGGCGGAAACCGATTAAACACACCCACACTTTCAAGAATTATCAAAAGAAGATTGATAAAGGCGGGCTATAATTCCCCGCGCATTACGGCGCATTCTTTACGGCATACAAGCGTAACCCTTGACCGCAAGGCGGGGGCTTCCCTGGAAGAAGCAAGCAAGCACGCCCGGCATTCTTCAATAACCATTACACAAAGATATGACCACGCATTAGAAAAGGCGGAAGCGAAGGACGAACGCCGGATAATGGATTATCTTTTCAACGGGGACACGGTAAAGGACACGGAAACCCAGGCGGCGGAACTTATGGCAAAGATACCAGCGAACAAAAGGGCGAAGGCGTTAGAACTTCTTGAAGCCCTTGCAATGTGAAAGGAAGGGACGATATGAGCGAAACAAAGAAAAGGGCGTTTACCCTGGAATTGACGGACGAAGACACGGCGGACTTTATAAGGAAGTGTTACCAGGACGGAACAACCCCGGCGGAAGTGCTGGAAGGCTTCATAAATGACCTTATAGCCGGAAGCCGTACACGGGGAAGTGATGAAAGAATGTACGCCGGGCAATATTACGAACGTTGCGGCTATGGCTTCTTCTTTTCCGGCGAATACCGCACCTTCACGCAATGGCTATTAAGCGAATACGGGGACTATTCCTTAAAGGAAATTGCGGATTCCCTGGACTTCACAAAGACCATTGAAGAAGATATAGCATACTTGAAGGAACACCCGGAAGAATGCGAAGAAGGCGAACTTGAAGACCTGGAAACGGAATTAAAGGCAAGCAAGGAAGACATTGAACGGTATTACCAGGAATACACGGAAGGCACCAGGAACCCGGACACGCTGGAAGAAGGTATAAAGGGCGTGCGTGAATACCTGGACATGATAGAACGAATTAAGGAAGGGGGCGCAATATGAGCAACGGCAAACACCCAGGGGGAAGACCCCGCAAGGAACTTTCCGGGACTATTACCCAGGAACCCGCAAACGGCATTTATTACACCGTAGACGAAGCGGCGGAATTGCTGGGCGTACACGTTAGAACGGTACAAGCCCGGTTAAGGGACGGAACCTTGAACGGGAAGAAACTTTCCGGCGTGTGGCGCATTTACAAGGATTCCTTGAAGGCGTAAAACCCCTTCAATGCAAAAGTAGTGACAAACCTTAACATTGAGGAAATGAAGAAAATGGAATTTAAAACTATCACTATTGAAGAAATGATAACGGAATTGCAAAAAGAAAAAACCTTTGCCGATACGGTTTTTTTTGACGGGCTTTCCGCACCTTCCCGTTTACAAAACCAAATTTTGCGTGATGTTTACAAAGTGGTAAATATGCAATGCTTTAAGGGAGAACTTCCCAACCTTCAAGAAATAACAGTTTCCTTTAAAGGGGCACCCCCTAACGCTTTAGGGTGTGCTTTTGGCGGACACATTATTTCTATATCAACGGAACATCTTGTCACTTTTGCTGGAATAGTAAACATTATGTTTCATGAAGCGGCGCATATTTTTAATCAAATCAATGGAGTAGAAGACGTTTCACATAACAAAACAAGAAATCAATATCATAACAGAAATTTCAAGAAAGTAATTGTTGAGCATGGCGGAATATGTAACTATTCAAGCCGCCTTGGTTTTTCCGATTCATCACTAAATGAAAAAGATATGAAAATAATTCTTGACCACATAGAAAGGAAAGTTGAAAAAATGGGAATGAAGAGAATTTGCCCTATTTGCAATAATACCTATTATGAACCGCCCGCAATTTCCCGCAAAGACAACAAAACGGAAATTTGCCCGGATTGCGGCACCCTGGAAGCCCTGGAAAGTATAGGGGCTTCCGATGAAATGAAAGCGGAAGTATTGGCAAAGATACACGAAGCAAGGAAGGGGGCGGGCGTATGATTGTAACCATAGCGGCGCAAAAAGGCGGCGTTTCCAAAACCACCACGGCGGCGGCAATAGCCCAGGCATTGACCTATAAAGGAAAATCCACCCTTTTAATTGACATGGACGCACAACGAAGCGCAAGCCTTATTTACGGGGCGGACGAAGCCGGAACCGGGGGAACCTATTCTTTAATAATGGGAACCGCCCAGGCGGAAGACCTTATACAAGAAACACCCGCCGGAAGTATCATTTCCGGAAGCAAAGACCTTGAAGGGCTGGACGTTGAATTAAGCCGGAAACCTGGGCGGGATTCCTTCTTAAAGGCGGCTATTGAGCCTATAAAGGAAAGGTTTGAATGCATTGTATGCGATACCCCGCCGGGGCTGGG
>Ga0247610_10006121_pt1 | contig 12573 bp, 10 predicted proteins | sample 174DNAGHGhighgp2_FD_193483 | JGI IMG/M metagenome (GOLD analysis project Ga0247610, IMG submission 193483) | Sheep rumen microbial communities from Palmerston North, Manawatu-Wanganui, New Zealand - 1742 DNA GHGhigh gp2 | ecosystem: Host-associated > Mammals > Digestive system > Stomach > Rumen...
TAAATCTGTATTAAGAGTACTTGTTCAAATATGTTTATTCCATTCAATTCCATATTTTATTTATAGATCATTTGGACTAAATTCACTAAATTTCTTCCAATTATTCTCAATGCAAGCAGTATTATATACTACTGTATCAGGAATACCTCTTCCAGGAGCAATTGGTGTTAGTGAATCATTATTCTTAAAGATATTTGGTATAGCATTTGGTAAAACTTTATTAAGTGGAGCAATGTTATTATATAGATTTGTATCATTCTATCTATACATTATGATCTTTGCTGTAGTAGTAGTTATTAATGCTGTTAAGACTAAAGATGTTAAAGGAAGCATTGATAAAGACGTAATGGAAATAGATTATGGAAAAGCAAATAAGAAGAGAGCATAAGCTCTCTTTTTTGTTTGCAATAATAAAACTATTAATATATAATAAACACCAAGTTATTAGGGGGATTTATGAAGTTTGACTGGCTAAAAAGACTATTTAAAAAGAAAATAAAAGAAAACAATAAAACTAGTGATGTATCTACAATTGATACTAGTCTTGTTTATGTACCTAAATTTGAAGAATTAACTAAAGAAACTCAAGATGAAGTCCTAAAAGAATTAGAAGCATTAAATAAAGATGATAAGGAATATGAAAAATTACTTAAATATACATCTGAATTAGATAATGTATCTAATCGTGAGAGGGCGGTTCTTACTAAAACTCTAGAAAGATATCATCAATGGTATGGAAAAAAATCATCTAAAAAAGATGGCATAGGTTTTAGTGAAAGAATTTGCTATGGTTTGCTATCTAATTTAGAATTAAAAGAAATTATTAAAAATATGCAGGATGTTGGTAAAAAGCTAACAATAAAAGCTGTTGCTCTTGATTTATATATCGAACAAAAAGAAAGAGAAAGAAAACCTTTAAGACAATTATTTAAGCATGCAGAAAGAATAGAATATCAAAATTTAAGAACTAGATTACTAGGTGCCAAAGAAAGAATAAGAGTATCAATAAAAATAAATGAACAAATACTAAGAACCGTTTATATTGATATAAACGAAAATGATACTCTACAAACTGAATATAATTATTTAAAACAACTGCTATGTAATTCAACTGAAGAACAAAATAGTTATTACAAAAGCACTATAAAAGAACCATTAGACTCTATATTATGGCATTATTCTCATGATTTCATTGGTACTGGATTCGATGACACATTTGTTACCAAATTAAAGGCATTTACTCATAAGCTAGTTGGAGAAAAGGCACCAGAAGGTTTTTCAAAGAAACATAATTGTTATTATTTATTAAGCAATGTAACAGTTATTACCGAAGAGGTAGTAGATAAAGTTGAACATCTAGCATTAGATGGTGGAGAAGATTATACTTTTAGTCCTTTACTAGACTTAATTCCAGACCATATGTTTGAAGAATTCTTTATATTAATTGCGGATATAATGCATAGCATGGAAGAATATCGTTTCGATCATAAAGAAGATTATAAAACTTATATCGAAGAAATGAGAAAAATAGTTGAAGAACATGAGAGTAAACCAACTAAGAAATGGAAAAAGAATAAACTAGAAGAACAAACTAGAAAATACGATTATGGTATTTATTGCTATCGAAAACTTTTAAGAGAATATATTGATAGTGATAAAATTCGAAATCTCAAAGAAGCATATATAAAACTATTATTCTTATGCAAATTAAAGAATGATAATTTATATAATATATATGGATGGCTTGGTACATTTTATACAGCATTAGACAAACTTTCAATGGAACTCCTATCTAAAGTTGAAGAAAAATATGGTGTAACTGCCGCTCAAGATGAAGAATCAAGAGATAAATTTATAAGAAGTTATGATGATGATTATTTCATCTTTCTATATGATTTATTACAAGGAAATACTAATGTATTAAATACAACAATTTCCCTAAAAAATGAAAATGATTCTGCGAAGAAACAAGTTGATGAATTTGCTAAGGACAAGAAATACTATGTATCTACTGATGAGGAATTCAGTGTAGAAGACTTAATTCATACAATGAGTCTTTTAGGTTATGATAACGAATCATTAATTAGTAAAATAGCAACTTCTGGAGATAATTTCTTAACAGGATATGAAGCAATAGATACTGACTTTGCTAAGTTTATTACTAAAATTAAAATACATGACCTAATTAATAAACAAGATGGAAGAATAGTTATACTTCCAAAGCAAGTAAGATTATATGCTGAAAATGCTCCTGATTTAAGAAAACAAATATCTAATATTGATGAACTAGATGCCAGTTTCTATTGTGTAGCGCTTTATGTAACAACTGCACAACAATTAGAAGCATTATTAAAAATTAGAAATAGAAAAAGTTCTTCAGATATTAAATACATCTATGTTAGCGAAAGTGTATTAGAAGAATATAAAGAAAAATTTATAAGAGAATACCAACCTAAAATGTCAAAACTAGTTGATTTAACAAAAGAATCTATTGAGGAATCTAGAAAGAAATGGGCAATGGAAGAATTCGAAAGATTAATTAGCAACGACAATAGTTCAGTTAAATTAATTCCAGTTCTAAGGGATACCGAATATAGCGAATTATCAAATATTCTAGATCATGAACTATATTATTTTAATCCTGAAAGAGATACTAATAAGCCTAGAACAAGAGTAAGAGAAAAAGAAGATGAATAAAACATGTGTTTTTCACATGTTTTTTCTTTTCATATAAAAGAAAATAATATATAATAAATAACCAGAAACGTGGGGGAAATTATGAAAAATTACCAAAAATATATATTTGACCTAGATTATACTTTATTAATACCAGATTGGTCTAAAGAAGATGATTATTTAAGAAAAAGTATTCCAGCCGAGGAACAAGATGAATTTTTTAAACAAAAACAAGGCATATTAAATAGCTATGAATTTAACTATCCAAGATATGATTTTAAAACTCTAAGTGAATATTTTAAAAGTCATGGTTTTACTGTCAGTGAAGAAACATTAAGTGGATGGATGACTCACAATGGTGAAACAATTAAAGATCAAGTTGCAGATGGCGCAGCTGAACTATTAGGATGCTTAAAAGCATATGGTAGAAAAGTAATAATTCTAACAAGTTGGTTCAGCGGTACACAAATACCTAGACTTAAAAGAACAGGATTATATGGTCATATAGATAAAATAGTAGCTGGCGATGATGCAATGAAACCAGATTTAGAGTCATTTGAACTAGCTATGGGAACAACTCCAAAAGAAGAATGCATTATGATAGGGGATAATCCTAAAAGTGATGGAATTGGGGCTCAAAATGCTGGAATAGATTTCTATTTAGTTGATAAAGAACACACATTAAGAGACTTCTTAAATGAGTTTAGAGAATTAAACGGTAGACCTGTGTGTCGCACAAGAAAGAAATAATAGTGATTCATTTCACTATTTTTTTATGATATAATTTTCTTATAATAAAGGAGTTGTCTATATGTCAAGGAAAAAACATAAGAAACAAAACCAAGTACAACAAAATATATTAAAGAAAGAAGAAACGAAAGTTGAAGAACAACCAGTTGTTGAAGGACCAGTTCTAGAAGAAGAGAAAGAAGCTCCACTAGTAATAGGAGAGAAAGAGACTAATACTTCTGAAATAATATCAAATTCCGCAACAAAGTCAGTTGAACAAACAAAGAACACTATTTCAAAGAAAAACATAATTCTATTATTAATTGTGGTAATTTGTATAGTGGCAATATTATTTGGAGTAAAACAATTAAATAAAAAGAAACCAGTAGAAAATCCAACAAATAATAATACACCAAATACTAACGAAGAAGAGGCTCCGCAAGAATGGGACGAAAGTGTTTCACCACCAAAGGATGCAGAAATTATAGATATATCAAGTTTTGGAAAAGAATCTATTAAACTTAGTATAAGATGTCTTAGAGACGTTGGCTATTATTCAGATACTTCAAATAACATAACTAGATCAGGTGATAGTATAAAATGTAGCTATGATATAAATGCGGTAGAAGGATTTAAAATTGATACGGTTTTCCTTGAACTTAATTATGGTTCGGAGCTAGAATTTCAAAATATCGAATATTTAGACGAAGAAAACACTACTATTAAAGATAACAGAATTAAGGATGTGATTTCTTCACCAACTAACACAATACTAGGCAATTTCAAATATGTTTTAAAAGTTAAAGATATTAGTTCACCAGAAAATCTCTTTATAGAAGCGAAAAACATAATAATAAAAACAATAAAAAATGATTATTATAGACTCGAAAACGTCAAAATTGACTTTATAGTTCCCAGTCAGGAATATAGTATTTATAAGGTAACTGATGAATACAATGATTCATATATAGGAGCATATAATTATAATATTGAAAAAATGGATCCCTCAAATCAATATACTCTTTTGGATAAATATAAATGTAAAGAAAAAGAATGTGTTTTTAAAGATCTAAGTGGAGATTATGCATTATTTGCGGACGATGGTTTTGTAGCATACAATTATGTAACAAAAGAAGAAACATATATATTGGATTTTGATACAACAACAGATATTGGACTTGTAGCAGACTCTAAATTAAGAGGATTAATTGTATGCGAATATTCCAAGACTAGCCATGGATGTGGATATTATTCTCTTGAAAGAAATGAATATATTTTTGATATAAAGAACGAACAATATATATATAAAGAAGATGGATATTTGGTCTTTGCTCCTGAAGACGGAGAATATTTGCTTGATTATGACGGAAACCCATTGGTGCCAACCGAAAAAGAGTTGAATAGATTTGGTAAAACTGACTTCTATTACCTATATGGTTCAGGATATATGGGAGGAGCCCACATACATTTTTATACTAAAGATGGAAAAGAATTATTTAAAGGTAAAAATTTATATGATAGCGATTTTGAAGCTAACTTTAAGGTTTCCAAAGAAAATAATCTTTTATTAAGAGAAGGTGACCAATTTAAAGAATACAATATAGACGAACAAGTTCTATATGAAAGTAAAGAATATCAAAATTTTGATTTTTGGAGAGACTATATTGTAGTTGTAGATAGCGATAGAATGCTTAAAATAATTGATGAAAGAGAAAATGTGATTCATGAAATCGAACAATTACCAGATGATTATTTTATTCATTGGCCGTTATCATATATGGATGAAAAAGACAGAATATATATTGTTGTGGAAACTAACGAAGTAACAAATGAAGAAAAGCAAAAATATATAACAAAAGATGGTGATGATGGAGATTATGATGGATTCGAATGGGGATATGAATACATCTATGATCCCGCAACAGGAAAGGATTCTAAAGAAGTAACTCCTATAGGAGGATATGCTAAACCAATATTATATTTATATCCTGAAAAAGAAACCAAAGTAACAGTTAACTTTGAACACGAAGATAATTTAACTACAACATATCCTAAGTTTAAAGATGAATGGTCAGTTACAGCTAAACCAAATGGTGATTTATACGATAAAGATGGTAAATACTATTACGGTTTGTATTGGGAAGAAGATTTAAATCATTTTGTTGATTTTAAAGAAGGCTTCTATGTAACTAAGGATAATGCCATTGAATTCTTAGAAGAAAAACTATCAATCATAGGATTAAATGATCGTGAAAGAAATGAATTCATTATGTATTGGTTACCAATACTAGAAAGAAATGGCAAAAACTTAGTATATTTCGAATTAACTGAAGAAAGAGATTCATATAATAAAATTAATATATCTCCAAAGCCAGATTCATTATTAAGAATGGCTATTCATGTTAAAAAAGTTAATCAAAAAGTAAATATTAAAGAAGAAAAACTAACTTCATTTACAAGAGTAGGCTTTACAGCAGTAGAATGGGGAGGAGTATTATATAATTAAGCATGTTTAAACATGCTTTTTTATATACAATTATTTAAAATTAAAAAAAGTAAGATTTATATCTTACTTTCTTTTTTTCTAATAATCATTATTATGATAAATGCTATAACAGCAGAAAGGCTTAATCCAAGTACTGGAACACTAGTACCGGTGTTAACTTGTTGTTGAGGCTTAGATGCTTCATCTGAATTCTGCACATCAGATTGTATTTCTTCGTCTTTATTTGTTACGTCTTCAGAAATAGTAGTGGGAGTGATTTCTTCATTTGCCTCTGTATTATTTTCTGGTAATTCTATATCTACTTTAATATACTTTTCATCTATTGGCTCATTAGTCATAATATAATCGCTATTATGATATAGTTTAAACTCATACCATCCGTCTTCGTTAATTTTAACAGAAGATTCCATAAATTTGGTTAATGGTTGCTTGTCATCTTTATTTATGTAATAAACATTAAATTCTTGCCCAATAAAATTTTTTAAGAAATAACTAAATTGAAGTCTAATTGTAACAGGCCCTGGTAACACGCCGTTATTTGCAAAACATAATATAAGGCCTTTATTAATATTATATTTTGGAAGATTCATTTCCTCATAATATTCAGGAGAATTTAACATAGATGACATACTAATATCTTTTATATTTTCATCTTTGATATCTTTTCCATAAAAGATCCATTCTATACTATTATATTTAATATGAATAGTTTTGTTTGTTCCCTTAATAGCCTCAAAGACTTCTTTTTTTATAATATTGTTATCATCAGAATCTAAATAAATAATATCATTATCTTTTGCATTTCTAATTATTTGTAAATAATTCTCATCACTTGTCTTTGCAATTACATCCATAGATTTTGAAACCAATTCAAATCCTGCATCAAATGTTGTTAAATCATCTTCATTATAATAAGAACTATTCCCAGAATTGTCGCTAAGCGCAACATATGATAATTTATATTTTCCTAATTCCGCATCAACATCAACAAATATATTTCCTCTATATTTATTATCATCTTGTAAATCAAGTAAAACAGTTATTATATTATCGCCATTACTGAATTTAACCACAGCACTATCTTTTAATTTTTTGTTATCGCTTGCAGTAAGTTCAACTTCACCGGACGCAGAAGGAATGTTGAATTTAGTCTTGTTAACAGAGACATTAATCAGTACGGGTGCTTCATTATCTATAGTATTATCTTCTTCGACTTTGTCGTTTATAACTTCAAAGTATAACTCATCACTATATTTTTCAATTCTATCACAATAACTATCATTCACATCGTGTTCATTAGGCTCTGATCCTATATAATAGCAAGATTTATTATTATATTTATCTGTTAATATTATATTTTCAAAATCAATTCTACCATATCCATTGTTATTAATATATTCATATGCAGTGGTATCATTATTATTTAAATTTATTGCTGTGTTAGCATAGACTGCACAATCAAGTGGGTGTTCACATGATAGTTTAAAATCAATATCAACAATTCCATTACTATTGTCAGATACTTTAAATAAAAAAGTATTAGATTCACCTAAATTAATTACATTTTTTTCAATATCAATATTTAGCAAAACTGGAGGTTCTTTATCATCTTCTGATTCATCTAATGCATTAACTATCCCAACATTTAGTATCAACGCAAAAAACAACACCATCCAAAACCATATTCTTTTTTTCATTTATCTTTCCGCTCCATTCTACAATTAAATGATATCATTGAATAATAATTGAGAAAAGGAAAAAAAGTCAAAAATTGTCGAATAATGTCAACTCGTTTGTTATAATAAATATATCAAACGGAGGTATGGTTATATGGTATATTTAAAAAACTTTTCATTACTAAGCGAAAGACAAGAACACGATATTCTTTATTATGAAGAAACAAGACAAATATATAACAATAACTATTATCCATTACACTTATTTTCTCAAAAAGAATTTAAAGATATAGATTTTGATAAAATAACCATATTTTATGGTGGTAATGGTTCAGGTAAAACCACTCTAGTTAATATGATTGCAGAAAAACTAGATGCAGCAAGAAGGTCACCATTAAGCAAGGGAAGAATGTTTGATTTATATGTAAGTCATTGTAACTATGAAATGGCCTTTGAACCACCCATGGAAGTAAAGCTTATAACAAGTGATGATGTGTTTGACTATCTACTGGATATCCGTTCTATAAATGCTAATGTTAATAGAGAAAAAGAAAGATTAAGTAAAACTTATTTAGAGCATAAATTTAATAGGGATGAAGTTCCATTTGATCAATACGATGAATTAAAAATGACATATGCTGCTCAAACTAAATCAATGTCTAAATTTGTAAGGGAAAGATTAGCAAATAATAACATAACAGAGTGGTCTAATGGCGAATCCGCTCTTATGTTCTGGGAAAGAGAAATAAAAGAAAATAGCATTTATATTCTAGATGAACCAGAAAACAGTTTATCAGCAGAAAATCAAATGAAATTAAAGAAATTTATCGAAGAATCAGTAAGATTCTACAATTGTCAATTTATTATATCTACTCACTCACCATTTTTACTTAATTTATACGATGCCAAAATATATGATTTAGATGAATTACCAGTTAAAACCAAAAAATGGACCGAATTACCAAATGTATTAGTATATTATAATTTCTTTAAAGAACATGAAAAAGAGTTTGATAAAAGTGATAATAAATAGGAGAGTATAACTATGGCAACATACCCAATTGAAAATTATTATGTAGGAAAATTAAATATTGGTCATAAAATGGAAAATATTTCCGAAGATAAACCAATGAGCCCTGAAGATGAAAAATTAAATAATATTATGTATTGGACTATCGCAGATGGTGCAATCAATCTAGAAGGCATTTCATTCGAAGAATCAACTGATTTAGAAAAAGGCTTAATATATGATAGACTTTTCACTTTATTTTATAGAAGTAATAAATGTACATATATTTGCTTACATAATGGCCTCAATTATACTACAAGTGGCGAAACATATTGTAGTGAATTACAACCATTAGCAAGTTTTCTTCCTAAACTATCAGCAGATCCTGAAATAACCCCTAATCAGCTAGTACCAATTAGCACAGCTAAATGGTTATTTAAAACATTATTTACTAAGAACAATATTCATTTATACAACAAAGATAGATATCCAATAGAAAACTATCATTTAGCTAATTTTAAGATGTGTATTGCCCAGGGAAATAAAGACTGTAACCTTCCACAAAGATTAATGTTAAATTCCAAAGGAATTGATCCTTATAGTGGTTCTATTCGTTTCGACGATCCAAGCGGGAAAGAAACTCATTACAACTATTATAATGTAGTTCTAATGTGGGTAATGAATTGTCGATATTATAATATAAATGATCATCGAACAGATGGTGAATACACAATAAGTGGTGATGGTTCACAAATACATGTAACAGGTGAATTGAAGGACAATGATTTCTATAATCTTAGAACTTGGACATCAACACCAACTATCCCACATGTACTAGGAGTACAAAGAAGATTAATTAAAAAGCAAAAAAAATTAAAAGAAAAACAAGAAAAAGAAGCTTAACGCTTCTTTTTATGTTCTATTTCTAACTCTAACTATATTATTTTTTCTTCTTTTTTGTTCTTCTAATATTTTCTTTCTTTGTTCTTCTTTCTCTTTTATTTGATTTTCTCTTTCTTCTTGACTATGTAACAAATGATGAATTGTTACAGTTTGTAATGATAAATTCATATTAATCAACCCCCCCAGTAACTAATTTAATTATACCATAAAATAGATAAAAAGTCAAACGCATGTTCGTGTATAAACAAATTATAAAATATGTTATACTTAAATATAGCAAGAGTATGATATAACACATAGATAATATATGGAGGTGATTATACGACTACAGTATACTTAATTAGACATTCAGAAGGATTTAAAAAATTGCAAGGAATACTTAATACAAACGATTCAGTACAATTATTAAACGAAAAAAGTCCATTAAGTTATGATGGAGAAAAAATGGCAGAAACTTTAGCTAATAATCCTGAATTCAAAAACATTGATGTAGTATGGAGTTCCAACTATGTTAGAGCAATGTCTACAGCAAAATACTTTGCTGTTAATAATAATCTAAAAGTAAACATAGATGATAGATTAAGAGAAAGAGTTCAAGGAATAAAATCCTGGGATGAGCTACCAGATGATTTTACTGAGAGGCAATTTTCTGATGAAACACATAAAATTGGATTTGGTGAAAATCAATTAGAAGTTAGAAAACGAATGGAAGAAGTATTTGCTGAAATACTAAATGCCAATCAAGGTAAAAGAATTGTAATTGTTGGTCATTCAACTGCAATGGCATTTCTATTAAAAAGATGGTGTACTATAAGTTTTAAGTCGCCATACACTTTTAATGGTAAAGAATTCTTTGATGGTAATTGGAACTATTGTGAAACGTTTAAATTAGAATTTGACGATAACAATAAGTTACTAAATATAAAAAACTTAAGGGAGGAATAAAATGAAAAAGAAATATTTAATTTTGCCAGTATTGTTATTATGTATGTTATTTTTAGTAGGTTGCAATAAGGGTGGAGATAAAGCAACACTTACTGAAAACACTGATTATACTATTGATAACACATATCCAGTAAACAATATGGATTTAACACAAAGAGGATATTATATTGATACTTTAAATGAACCAGATGCCCCTTATTTCTACATCATTAGTTTAGGAAATAAGAGTGAGGAAATGTATACTCTAAAAATAAAAGAAGTAACTAGAGTAAACGATAAAACAGAAATAGTTGTTGAAGAAGTTGCACCAACTCAGGAAGAAATGGCTCAAGAAGGATTTAGATATCAAGCTATTGTTGTTAAGTTCCCTAAATATCAAAAAAACGTAACAATAAAGAATACTGCTGGTGAAGAATATAAATTATTAGAAAATTAAAACAGTCCTTAGACTGTTTTTTGTTGTCTAAATAACATTTATAATATATAATAACTCCCTAGAAACGGGGGGTATATCATGGCAAAGTATCCAATAAGTAATTTTTATGTGGGTAAATTAAATATTTGTTTTAGTGCTTCATTAAATCCTCGTGACCCTAATTCTTTTACTAAAGAAGATATAAAGAAACAAATATTAAAAACAAGAACACTAATAAATGGAGCAGTAGAATCAAGTTGGACTACGCTTTGTAGTTTAAATGATTGGAATAAAAATATTAGATACGATAATATATTTACTTTATTTTATAGAAATGAAGATGGAACATATTATTGTCTTCATAATAATGAATTATATACAACTGAAGGAGATGTTTTTGTTAGCGATTTAACTCCTTTAAAAGCATGTATGCCATCTGAAGGAACAATATTTACTCAAGATGAAATATCAGCCCTTGATGCCAAAACTTTTTTCAGTTATTTATTTAAAAAAGTATTTCCAACACGTAGTTTATACGATAAAAAAGATTATCCACTTGATAAATTATATCTTGCAAACTTTAAATTATATGCAGGCGAAACTGGTAAGAGAGAAACACCTAATTTAGCATCAAGACTAACTTTAGCAACTAGTAAGATTAAACCACGTAAAATAGGCTATGAAATAGATCCTGAAACAGGAATAAGACGTGAATATAGATATTATACAGTATTAGCGTTATATCTTAATGCTTATAGATATTATAATATTAATGAACATAGACAAAGCGGTTTATATGAGCTTCAACATGATGGAACTAAACTTGAAATAATATCTCCTCTAGAGGAAGTAGACTATTTTAGGCATAGAATTAATTATGATGAAGTTGATATACCACATTTATTAAGATTACAAAGAAGACTAAATAGACAAATAGAAAGAATAGAAAGAAAAGAACAACTATTTAGACGATAGATTAAGACTTATTTTTAAAAGTGGTGAAGAAACACAATTATTTAATACATTAACACCTAAAATGTATCATATGGCTTACGGAGAATATAATCGAATTTTGCCTGAAGAAGATTCAATAGAGCGTTAATTATAAAAAAAGAAAGTATAAACTTTCTTTTTTTATGCTATAATTATTACATAATAGAGGTGAACATATATGAAAAAGGACGTAAGATATTTCAATGAAAAATTACAAAATTTATGGCATGAAATTCTTGTTTCAAACATATCTGAAGAAAATTTTAGATTGACAAGTGACAATTTAAAAGCCTTAGAAAAAGAATTAGAAGAATCAAAGGAAATAAGTGTTATTGATAGAGAAGACTATAAAAGTCGTTGTGCCTGGGCAAGTATGTTTATAGGTTGTTCATATGCATTTTTAAAAAACAATGTTGATGTTTTGTATACAGATATGCTTGCGGACTTTACAGAAGAACCTAGTGAAATAACTAGATTTTTAAATAAAGAGAATGAGAAAGCATTCGCCTATAAATTAAAGGCATTCAATGAGCTTTTAAAAGCATCAAAAAATGCAGATTATTATACTAATGAATATAAAGAACTATGGGCCAAAGTTGTAGACCCACAAACAACAGAAAAAGATTTAGACGATATCGCCTCTAGAACAGAAGAAATACGCTCAGAAGCTATTACTTCTGGAGTTCTTTCAATTGATGAGAAAAAACAACTTAGACAAAAT
>Ga0247610_10006124_pt1 | contig 12571 bp, 14 predicted proteins | sample 174DNAGHGhighgp2_FD_193483 | JGI IMG/M metagenome (GOLD analysis project Ga0247610, IMG submission 193483) | Sheep rumen microbial communities from Palmerston North, Manawatu-Wanganui, New Zealand - 1742 DNA GHGhigh gp2 | ecosystem: Host-associated > Mammals > Digestive system > Stomach > Rumen...
CAATCAGGCAGATGGCCCCGTCGATCACCTCGCCCAGGTTGTGGGGCGGAATGTTGGTGGCCATGCCCACGGCGATGCCGGACGCGCCGTTGACCAGCAGGTTCGGGAAACGGCTGGGCAAAACGGTTGGCTGCATCAGGGTCTCGTCAAAGTTGGGGTAGAAATCCACCGTGTCCTTGTCGATGTCCTGGAGCATGAAGGTGCACATCTTGCTCATGCGCGCCTCGGTGTAACGCATGGCGGCCGCGCCGTCGCCGTCCACCGAGCCGAAATTGCCCTGGCCCTCCACCAGCATGTAGCGCATGTTGAAATCCTGGGCCAAGCGCACCATGGCGTCGTACACGCTGCTGTCGCCATGGGGATGGAACTTGCCCAACACGTCGCCCACGATGCGGGCGGACTTGCGGAAGGGCTTGTCCGGCGTCATGCCCAATTCGTTCATATCGTAGAGGATGCGCCGGTGCACGGGCTTGAGCCCATCGCGCACGTCGGGCAGCGCGCGGTCCACGATCACCGACATGGCGTAGCTGATAAAGCTCTGCCGCATCTCGTGCTCTAAATCGGTAGGGATCAATCTGTCCTGAATATCGCTCATGGAAGAGTCGTCCTTTCAAATGGAGGATAGTAAAAGCGTTTGGCGTGCGGAGTAGAAAGCGTGATCGCGGCTCGGTTTCGTGCGGGTAGGCGGATAGCTCCACGCTCGGCATTCCGCACGGATCGTCCGCTAAAAGCCGCTCTCTTCACCTTAAAAGTCCAATACCGCCAGCTCGCTGTTCTGCTCGATGAATTCCCGCCGGGGCTCCACCTTGTCGCCCATCAGCAGGCTGATGATTTCGTCGGCGGCCATGGCGTCCTCCATGGTCACCTTCATCATGGTGCGGGTCTCGGGGTTCATGGTGGTGGTCCACAATTGCTCCGAGCTCATTTCGCCCAGGCCTTTGTAGCGCTGGATCTCGGCCTTGGTTTCCCGGCCCAGATTATCCAGCAGCTGCTGCAGCTCCTTATCGTCGTACACGTAATGCTCCTGCTTGCCCTTGGTCACCTAGTAAAGCGGCGGCATGGCGATGTACACAAAGCCGTTTTCGATCAGGGGCCGCATGTAGCGGTAGAAGAAGGTGAGCATCAGGATGCGGATGTGGGCGCCGTCCACGTCGGCATCGGTCATGCACACGATGCGGTGATACCGCAGTTTGTCCATGTTGAATTCATTGCCCACGCCGCAGCCAAAGGCGGTAATCATGTTCTTGATTTCCTGGTTGATGAGGATTTTGTCCAGCCGCGCCTTTTCCACGTTCAAAATCTTGCCGCGCAGGGGCAAAATGGCCTGATAATGCCGGTCGCGCCCCGTTTTGGCGCTGCCGCCGGCGCTGTCGCCCTCTACGATGAAGATTTCGCACTTGGCGGGGTCCCGCTCGGTGCAGTCGGCCAATTTGCCGGGCAGGGAGGCGGATTCCAGCACCGTCTTGCGCCGCGTCAGGTCCCTGGCCTTGCGGGCGGCTTCCCGGGCCCTTGCCGCGCCCAGGCACCGCTCCAGAATGATCTTTGCTTCGTTGGGGTGCTCTTCCAGGAAAATATTCAGGCCTTCGGTCACCAGCCCGTCCACGATGGGCCTGACCTCGCTGTTGCCCAGCTTGGATTTGGTCTGGCCCTCAAACTGGGGCTCGTGCATCTTGACCGAAATCACCGCCGCCAGGGATTCCCGGGTGTCCTCGCCCTTCAAATTGGCGTCGGCGTCTTTCAAAATCTTATAGCGCCGGCCGTAATCGTTGATGGCGCGGGTCAGGGCGCTTTGGAAGCCCATCAGGTGGGTGCCGCCCTCGGGGGTGTGGATGTTGTTGGCGAAGGCGTAGATATTTTCGGCGTAGCTGTCGTTATACTGCATGGCCACTTCCACCGACACGCCGTTCTTCACGCCCTCCACGTAAATGGGCTCGGGGAAAAGCACTTCCTTGTGCTTGTTCAGGTATTTCACAAATTCCCGGATGCCGCCCTCGTAGTGGAAGGTGCGCTCGTTCACTTCTTCGCCGCGCTCGTCCCGCAGCACGATCTTGACGCCCTTGTTCAGGAACGCCATCTCCCGGATGCGCACCTTGAGCACGTCGAAGGAAAAATCAATGCCGGGATCGAACACGCCCTCCGGGTTCTCCTCGGAGCGGATGTCGGGCCAGAAGCGCACGGTGGTGCCGGTCTCCTTTGTTTCGCCGATCACCCGCAGATCGTATTCGATCTTGCCCACGTTGTATTCCTGCTCGTAGATTTTCCCGTCCTGCCGGACCTCCACGCGCAGATGCCGGCTCAGCGCGTTCACCACGCTGGCGCCCACGCCGTGCAAGCCGCCGGACACCTTGTATCCCTCGCCGCCGAACTTGCCCCCGGCGTGCAGCACCGTCAGGCATACCTCCACCGCGGGCCGGCCCATCTTGGGATGGATGCCCACCGGGAAGCCGCGGCCGTTGTCCTTCACCGACACCGAGCCGTCGTTATGCAGCGTCACCAGGATCTCGGTGCAGTAGCCCGCCAGCGCCTCGTCAATGGCGTTGTCCACGATCTCGTATACGCAGTGATGCAGGCCCCGGGCGTCGGTGGAGCCGATGTACATGCCGGGGCGCTTGCGCACCGCCTCCAGGCCTTCCAGCACCTGGATCTGCGTTTCATCATATTGGCCGGAAGCGTGCACTTCCCGGTTTTCCAAATCCATATTTTCCGCCATAATTTCCTCCAAAAATCGGCTTGTCGCCTTGCGGGCAGGCCATGACCCACCACCTTTCTATTATAGCACAAAAACAGCATTTTGGAAAGAGTTTCTTCATAATAAATGCAAAAAATCATTTGTTAAATTTGGGCGCAAAAAAAGCCCGGATCGCACCGGGCAAATCACGCGGTTTTCTGTTTCAGCTTCGGGTGGGATTGTTGGTCTGGCAGAGCAGATAATCAATGCTGACATGATAAAAATCCGCCAGCTTGATGAGGATTTCATCGGTAAGCGGCTGCGTGCCGGTTTCCAGATAGCTGTACTTGCGCTGCGTGATGCCGATGCGGTCAGCAAGCTGCTGCTGGGTCAGATCGGCGTCTTCCCGCAGGTCTCTGACCCTGTTGCGCATCCGGAATCCCCCTCCCGTCATAGCTTTCCCAGAATATAGCATAGATAAAATTTATCTATTGACATTTAGATAAATTTTATCTGTAATTAATTACATCATGTGAACTATATTCTTCCATCCCAAGCAGCAAAAGAAAGGAGCTGTCTTTATGGATTTCGAGAATAATACTCAGCCAGCAGACCAATGAATCAATGTAAAACAAAGCCGAGCCATAAAAGATAAGACAAGCAGGGCGGCAGTTTTCATGGAGATTTGCGCATACATCGCCTGGAGCGTTGGAGCTCTGGCAGTATTGATTCTTCAATTCTCAAACAAAGACCTTGGCTTCATTTTATTAGGGCTCCCCCTTGTCTTTATAATCGGAGCGCCCTTCTTGTGCATGGCCGAAATGTTCAGAAATATACAAGAAATCCGAAATTCATTGATTAAAATGGATAAAAAGCTTAATTCGCATTGACCCGTAAATCGTTTCCTTTTCTTACGAGATTATTATTTTATCCCAAAAAGCAGATCAACACGTTCCGCTTCCTGACCACCTGCCGTGAAGAGAAAGACACCTCATCCGGCCCTCCGGGCCACCTTCCCCTTAAGGGGAAGGCTATTCCAAAAGGCTTCCCCTTGAGGGGAAGCTGTCGCGAAGCGACTGATGAGGTGGAGTCGCGAAGCGACTGATGAGGTGGAAAACGGCAAAAGACAAGCCATGGCAGAAAGTATCCGCCATGGCTTTATGCTCGTTCCTTATGCGGCGTTCCAGGAAAGGGGCTCGGGGAAAACCATGCTTTCACCCTGAAAGCGCGGCTTCCTCCGAAATCCTTTTCTTCTTTTACGCCTGCACGGCGCCGTCTTCCAGTTCCTCGATGCGCACGGTGCCGTTTTCCAGGGCATTGCGCTTGAGCTCCTCATAGATGCCGCCGAAGGTGATGGATTCGTAGGGCCCCACGAACACGATTTCCAGGATACCGAAAGTAAGGATGGAAAGCATGCTCCAGCCGATGAAGCTCAGGTAAGCCACGAAAATGTCGCCCTTATAGCCGTTGGTCATGCGCTCGGACAGCTTATGCGCGTCCTTGGGCGCCACGTTGGGGTACTCCGCCAGGATGTAGGGCACCATGAAATAAGCCAGGGACTTGATGATGCCGGGCACGATGAACAGAAGCGTCCAGAGGAACACCTTCAGCTCCATCAGGAACACGCCCAGCCACTTCCGGCCGAAATCGTTGAACATCCCCTGGAAGAATTCGCCCACGGTACGCTTTTCTCCCTGGTACACCGCGGCGAAGTAACCGCTGACGGCCACCATGAAAATGGGCCCCAGCACGATCAGGCCCGCGCCATACGTGCCGCTCAGGGCGCCGACGATCAGGGTATAGAGCACAAACACGCCGATGGACGGCCCCCGGTGCGCCGCAAAGCGCGCTTTGGCCGTTGCCTTGATTTCCTGCCGGGTTTTCATCGTGTAATCCATGCGGGATCACTCCTTTTCTTCGTTCCCCACCAGCGCCCGGCGCATTTCTTCCATGGTGCAAAAGCGCCAGGGCGCGTCATAGTCCGTGTAGAAATTTTCCGGGTCGAACAGGGCGCAGCTGATGCCGGCATTCTTGCCGGCGTCCAGGTCGATGTCCCGGTCCCCCAGCATCACGCTGTCCTCTTTTTCCGCGCCATGTTTTTTCATCAGGTAAAGCAGGCCGTCCGGCGCAGGCTTGCGCGGAAAACCGTCCAGGCTGGTCACCTGATCGATGAACAGCGCCGCGATGCCGTCCTTTTCAAGGTATTTGAACAGGCTTTCGCCCCGGTGGGTGAACAGGTAGTTCCGCCCGCCGCCTTTCACCACGGCCTGAAGCATCTCCCTGGCTCCGGGGTACAAACGCACCTCTTCGATGCTCTCCTCCTCGGAATGCCTCCGGTACGCCGCCAGAAACGCTTCTTCCCCCAAGGCGGGATACCGGGCAGCAAAAGCCCGGGCGCATGCCTGGTTGGAGCGCTTGTTCAGGGCGTAGACCTCCTGATAGGAGGCCTCCACACCCAAATCCATAAGCCCCCTCAGGAAGGCCCGGGTGATCCGAGGATAGGTATCGTAGAGCGTGCCGTCAAAATCCCAAAAGAAATGACGGTAGATCACTTACTTCAGCTCGCTGGTGCAGTGGGGGCAGCGGGTGGCCTTGAGCGGCACGGCGCTGAAGCAGTAGGGGCAATCCTTGGTGGTGGGAGCGGCGGGAGCCGGCTCTTCCTTCTTCTTCATCTTGTTGATGGCCTTGATGACCAGGAAGATGCACAGGGCAACCAGAATGAAGTCGATCACGGTCTGGATGAAGTTGCCGTAGTTGAAGGTAGCAATGCCGCGCTCGGCCGCTTCTTCGATGGACTTGGGCACCGCTTCGCCTTCGGGCACCTTGCCCAGCAGCGCGAACATGCCGCTCACGTTGGCGCCGCCAGTCAGCAGGCCGATAACGGGCATGAACAGGTCGTTCACCAGGGAGGTGACGATCTTGCCGAACGCGCCGCCGATGATGACGCCAACGGCCATATCCACCACGTTGCCCTTCACGGCGAATTCCTTGAATTCCTTAACAAACTTGGACATGAGAAACCCTTCCCTTCTTTTTCGTTCAGTATGGGTACTGTATAATTATAGCATTTTCACTCCGGGGATGCAAGGGCATGGCATGCGAATTTCGATGGGAAGCCGTTTATTTTTTGTTTTATACCGATGCCTATTTAAAGCTTTACGAGCAAAAGGGGCCGAAACGAGCGAGGGCTTTGCCCTCGCGCTCCTACCAGGGTGGGCGTCCCACCCTGGACCCGCCAGCGGCGGATGCTGCGCTTATCGAATAACATGCAGCTTCCCGCTGCTGCTCGATCAACGCAGACCGCAGCTTCCGGGCAGCGCGGCAAAGCCGCGCAGGCTGTGCGCAAGCGCACAGCAAAAAGCCTTGGGTCTGACCGAGAAAATGAACTCGTTCATTTTTCGGCCTGATCCAAGGCTTTTTCTTTGCCCAGAAGCTCTCTTTGCGTTTATCAGGCTTCAGGCACAATTTGTTTGTTTTTTTCATCCAAGCCGGTTCGCCTGGGTGGGATGCAAGGGCGAAGCCCTTGCCGCGGGATCATAAGGGCCGCGGAGGCCCTTATCATATCCCCTTTGCCAATTCACAACATAAAAAGGCTTCGTCCTCATCAGAGAGCGAAACCCTTTTTACAAGAAATTGATGGCTCCATCGAAGGCTGCTCGCAGGCTTTCGATGGCAGAGCATCGATCAGTCCACCGTGTAGGGCAGCAGCGCGATGGCACGGGCGCGCTTGATGGCCTCGCTCAGCTGACGCTGATGCTTGGCGCAGTTGCCGGTCATACGGCGGGGCAGGATCTTGCCGCGCTCGTTGATGGAACGGCGCAGACGGTTGACATCTTTATAATCGATATATTCGATCTTGCTCACGCAGAAATCGCACACCTTACGCCGGGGGCGCTTTCCACGGGGACGGGGGCGCTTTTCGCCGCGATCCTCAGACATGGCTCATTTCCTCCTTTAATTGATTTCCGATCAGAACGGCAATTCTTCTTCATCCACCTGCACGAATCCGCCGCCCTGGGGCGCGGAGCCGTAGCCGGTGTTGGCACGGGGCTGAGCAGGAGCCGCGGGCGCGTAAGCGCCGGCGTCGCCGGCCTCTCCCTTGGGAGAGAGGAATTCCACATCATCCGCCTGCACTTCCAGGCTGGCGCGGGTCTGCCCGTCGTTGCCGGTATACGTGCTCACGGACACGCTGCCCACCACGCACACCTTCCGGCCCTTGGCCAGATACTTGGCGCAGATCTCACCCAGCTGCCGCCAGGCCGTGACGCGGAAGAAATCCGCCTCGGGCTGGCCCGCTTCGGCATTGTTGCTGCGGCGGCGATTGACGGCCACGGTGAAGGAGCAGACGCTGATGCCGGACTGCGTGGTGCGCAGTTCCGGGTCCCTTGTCAGGTTGCCGATCAAATAGAGTTTGTTCATCGTTCGCTCTCTCCCTTATTCAGCGGGGGTTTCAGCGGGCGCTTCAGCTTCGGCAGGCGCTTCCACAGGGGCGGGAGCCTCCTGGGGCGCTTCAGCGGCGGGGGCCACAGGGGCGGGCCGCACGGCGCGGGGCTTGATGCCCACTTTGCGCTCGATCAGCTTGATCACCTGGTAGCGAATGACGCTGTCGGAAATCTGGAGATTGCGCTCCAATTCCTTGGGCAGCTCGGCTTCCGCCTGGAAGTTCACCAGCACATAGTAGCCCTCGGTCTTGTAGTCGATGGCATAGGCCAGGCGGCGCTTGCCCCACTCTTCCACCTTGTCCACGCTGCCGCCGTTGCCGGTGATCAGGTCGTTGAACTTGGCGATGAGCGCTTTGCGGGCTTCTTCCTCCACAGCGGGGTCGATGATGTACACCACTTCATACTTGTTCATTCTTTTCACCTCCTCATGGACGTATGGCGTCTCATCCTTCGTGAGACGCAAGGATGTGCCAATTAGGTATTATAATGGATGCGCCGGAAAATTGCAAGGGTTTTTCACAAAAAATCGGCTGCAAGACACATTTTTTGCTCGCCATATCCTGGAACAGCAAAAAAACCGGAGCAGGTTTTCCCCCGCCCCGGTTCATGGGGTTTGAAGATTATTTGTTGTCCTCGGTCACGGCGTCCGCAGCGGTGCGGCCGGACACGAAGATTTCCACGATGGCGTTGCCGCCCAGACGGTTGCCGCCGTGGATACCGCCGGTCACTTCACCCGCGGCATACAGGCCGGGGATCACGTTGCCGTTGGTGTCCAGCACGTGGCGCTGGGTGTCCACCTTCAGGCCGCCCATGGTGTGGTGGGTGGAGGGCGCCATGAGGCGGATGGTCAGCAACGCGTTGTCCAGATCGTAGGTTTCGGGCAGGTACTTGCCGTTTTCATCCTTCTGCACGTTGCCCACGGTGCGGGAAGCGATGCCCTTGCCCACGTCGGGGAATTCGCCCTGGCCCATCACGGCGGCGTCGTACTTGCGGATGGTGTCGATCACCACTTCGGGATCGGCGGTGATGCCCAGTTCAGCGAACAGTTCGGGCAGTTGGGCGATGGTGCGGCGGTAATAGCGGCCGGGATAATCGCCCTCAGCCAGCTGCATGGGCGCGGGCATGAGCTGTTCCTTGTTGTAGAATTCCAGGAACACGCCCTGGGTGCCGTTCACTTCCATGCCGTTCTTGAACTCAGCCAGGGAGAGCACGTCGCGCTCGCTGCCCTCGTCCACAAAGCGATGGCCAGTGGTGGGATTGATCCAGCAGGCGTAGTTGCCGCCGCCGAAGGCCAGGTTGCCGTTGTCCACCCAGGAGATGGGCATCAGCTGGGTGAATCCCATGCCGGTCACGTCGGCGCCCACGGCCTGGGCCATGGTGATGCCGTCGCCCTGCAGGGAGGAGCGGTTGGTGGTCTTGGTGGCTTTGGTCAGGTATTCGCTGGACCAGTACACGTTGCCCTCCAGCACCTTGTCAATGTTGGCAGCATAGCCGCCGGTGGCCAGGATGACGCCCTTCTTGGCATGGGCGGTCACCTTGGTGCCGTCATACTTCACGGCGTTCACGCCGGTGACCCGGCCGTCTTCCACGATCAGGGATTCGGCGGTGGTGCGCAGCATGATGTCGTTGCCGATCACAGCGTTGATCGTGTTCATGGGAGCCACGAAGTAAGCGCCCCAGCGGCCCTGCTCCTTGGTGAACTCGTTTTCACGATACCACAGCGCGCCGATCAGGGTCTGCTGGGAATCCTCGTAGAATTCCGCACCCTGGGCTTCCAGCCACTCCTTGAGGCCCTGGCCGCCTTCGATGAACTGCTTGACCAGGTCCACGTCACCGTAGATCCACTGGCTCTTGTCCGCGCTCTGGCGCAGGCCGCCGTAGTAGGTCTGGAAGATATGCAGGTTGATGGTGGAGAAGAGGGTCAGCTGGCTTTCGTCCATGCCGGCGGCCAGCTTGGGCGCGGCCCAGACGAAGTATTCGCGGATTTCGGCCTTCAAAGCCTGCAGGGTGGGCAGGTATTCGGCGTGTACGCCGTGCTTGCTCAATTCCGCCGCGTCGCCGGCCACGAATTCGTTGGTCTTGTAGTATTCCTCGTCGAAGGGCTCTTCGCTCCAGTTGAGGATGGTGTTCAGTTCCTTGATGCAGCCGTTGACGGACTTGACCTTATTGTAGGTCTGGCCGTTGCCGGGGTATTCGCCAACGCCGGTGTACACGCCCGTTTCAGCATCGGGATCGGCGGGATCCCACACCAGGTAAGGCATCACGCTCTGATACTGGCCGCCGGACACCAGGGTGTTGCCGCCCACTTCGGCGTTCTTTTCGATGACCAGCACGGAGTTGCCGTTCTGCACGGCCTGAGCCGCCGCGGCGATGCCCGCGCCGCCGGCGCCCACCACCACCACGTCGTAGGTGGCGTCGATGGCTTCGCCGGCTTCATGCACGATCTTGTTGCCCTGGAAGGCGGTCAGATTGGTGCAGGCAGCCTGCTGCGCCGCATCGTTGACCGCGTTCTTGAGAGCGCGGGTGGAGAAGGTGGCGCCGGAAACGCCGTCCACACCGGTGCCGTTGGCTTCGATCATTTCGGGGATCAGGATGTCGAAGGCCACGTCGCCCACATGAGCGGTTTCCACAGTGGATGTGACTTCGATCTTCTCGATCTTGCTGTCGGAGAAGGTCACTTTGAAGGTGCTTGGGCCGTTGTAGCCAGTAGCAGTGGCTTCGTATTCACCGGCGGTGAAGGCCAGCGCCGCGTCATTGGCGGTATCCTCCCCGCGGGCGGCTGCCAGCGCTTTGCCCATGGCTTCCTTTACGCCCGCGATGGTGAAAGGCGCCGTTGCGCTGGTGACAATGTCAATGTCCGCTTCCGTCTGGCCCACGTAAGCAGCCGCGATTTCAGGGAACAGCGGCACGCCGAAGGGCTGCTCTTCCGAGCCCTCGATTTCCACGTCGGTGATCGCGTTTTCGTCCACCGTCACCTTGACCGTTACAGGCACGCTTTGCCCATATCCCTGGCCGGTCCCTTCATAGGTGCCGGGCGTGAACGCGCTGTCCGCATGAACAAAAGCCATGCAGCTCACGATCAGGCACAGAGACAGGATGAGAGCAACAATTTTTTTCATGGTACTCCTCCTCGTACAATATATTGATTCCCGGCGGATCGCCCGCCGTACCCTTTCGGTAAATTTAATTTTAGCAAAATCAGCGAAAAAAAGCAATATGCGGGATGAAATCGTCCCACGGGATGAAATCGTCCCACATATTGCTTCTTTTGGGAAATTGCTTCCGGCTTATTTTTCCAGGATCCTGTACGTCCCTGCGGCCAGCGCGGCACCCACGAAAGGCCCGACAATAAACACCCACAGCTGAGACAGCGGCGCGGCGTTGCCGGTGAAGGAAGCCGCCAGGGCAGGCCCGAAGGAACGGGCAGGGTTCACGGAGGTGCCGGTCAGGCCGATGCCCAGGATGTGCACCACCGCCAGCGTCAGCCCGATCACCAGGCCGCCGAAGGAGCCGTGGTTCTGCTTTTTGCTGGTCACGCCCAGGATGGCGATCACAAAGATAAAGGTGAGCACGATCTCCACCGCCAGGCCAGCCACAGCGCTGCCATTCACGCCGGCCAGGCCGTTCGCGCCAAAGCCCATGGCCTTCGCCGCGGCGTCCGGGGCAGTTTTATCCGCCACGCCGCCCAGGGAGAAGATCAGCGCCAGTACGCCGCTGCCCGCCAGGGCGCCCACGCACTGGGCGATCACATAGCCCACGAAATCCTTCACACTCATGCCGCCCGTCAGCAGCACGCCCAGGGACACCGCAGGATTGATGTGGCAGCCGGAAATGTTGCCGATGGAGTAGGCCATGGCCACGATGGTGAGGCCAAAGGCCAGGGCCGTGAGCAGATAGCCGCTGCCGGCGGCCGCGTCGCAGCCCACCAGCATGGCGGTGCCGCAGCCCAGGATCACCAGGGTGGCAGTGCCAATGCATTCCGCCAGATATTTTCTCATGATTTTTCTCCTTTCAGGAATCTGTCTCGCTTGCCCGTTTCCGGGCAAGAAGAGTATACAGCTTTTTGTTACTTTTTTCAATATAATTATTTCGTTTTTGTTACATATGCCGTGTTCCTGCTCATTTTTTGCTCAATATTGACGCTTTGCCCTTCCGTTTCTTTTGCGGTTCCGGCTCCCGGGGCTCATGCTCCGAAAACACCCGGTCCCGAGGCGGCACGTCCTGGCTTTCCGCTTCCGGATGGTATTCGTTTCTTCTTGCCGTGAGAAATGCAAACAAGCGGAATATGCCCACGATCATCAGGATGGGCAGCAGGATCAATGCCAGCGTCAATGGCAGCGCATATCCCGAAAGCATGATTCTCTTCCTTTCACATGGGATGCTGAAATACAGAAACGCCCCGCCGGAATCCCAGCGGGGCGAAGCTGAAACTCGATCAGAATTTCAGGCTGTTGATCTTGATGGCGGGGCCCATGGTGCTGCTCATGTACAGGCTCTTGATGTAAGTGCCCTTGGCAGTAGCGGGCTTGGCCTTGATGACCGCTTCCATCAGGGTGGTCATGTTCTCCACCAGCTTGTCGCTGTCGAAGGACACCTTGCCGATGGGGCAGTGCGCGATAGCGGTCTTGTCGATGCGGTACTCCACTTTACCGGCTTTGATTTCCTGGATGGCTTTGGTCACATCCATGGTCACGGTGCCGCTCTTGGGGTTAGGCATCAAGCCTTTGGGGCCCAGCAGACGCGCAATGCGGCCGATGGTGCCCATCATGTCGGGGGTAGCCACGCAGACGTCGAAGTCAAACCAGTTTTCGCTCTGGATCTTGGCCACCAGATCGGCGTCGCCGACGATGTCCGCGCCGGCGGCTTCGGCTTCCTTGGCCTTGTCGCCCTTGGCGAATACCAGCACCTTCACCTTTTTGCCCGTGCCGTGGGGCAGCACCACCGTGCCGCGGACCTGCTGATCTGCGTGCCGGGGATCCACGCCCAGGCGGATGGAGAGCTCGATGGTTTCATCGAATTTGGCTTTGGCGGTCTGCTTCACCAGCTCGATGGCCTCGGCGGGATCATAGAGCTTGGTGGAATCGATCAGCTTTTTGCTGTCGGTATATTTCTTGCCGTGTTTCATCTTTCTATCCTCCTTGTGGTAATAGCGGCGCTATGTCCTCCCACAATACTTAAACCCTTTAATTATTCGTCGGCTACGGTCACGCCCATGCTGCGGGCAGTGCCTTTGACCATGCTCATGGCGGCTTCGATGGAAGCGGCGTTCAGGTCGGGCATCTTGGTGGTGGCGATTTCGCGCACCTGAGCCTGAGTCAGCTGGCCAACCTTGTCGCGGTTGGGCCGGCCGGAGGCGGTGTCGATGCCCAGGGCCTTTTTGATCAGCACGGGGGCCGGGGGGGTCTTGGTAATGAAGGTAAAGGAACGATCGGAGAACACCGTGATCACCACGGGGATGATC
>Ga0247610_10006125_pt1 | contig 12568 bp, 12 predicted proteins | sample 174DNAGHGhighgp2_FD_193483 | JGI IMG/M metagenome (GOLD analysis project Ga0247610, IMG submission 193483) | Sheep rumen microbial communities from Palmerston North, Manawatu-Wanganui, New Zealand - 1742 DNA GHGhigh gp2 | ecosystem: Host-associated > Mammals > Digestive system > Stomach > Rumen...
CACGAGGTCGACAGCCTCCTCGAGGCTCATAATGAACCGCGTCATCTTCGGCTCCGTGAGCGTAATGGGATTCCCCTTCCGGATCTGGTCGATCCACAGCGGAATCACGGAGCCGCGGGAGCACATCACATTGCCGTAGCGGGTGCAGCAGATCTTCGTATCACCGCTCAGGCGGCTCTTCGCGACCGCAATCTTTTCCTCGATGGCCTTGGTGATGCCCATCGCATTGATCGGGTACGCTGCCTTGTCCGTGGACAGGCAAATCACGCACTTCACGCCCGCGTCGATGGCCGCATCCAGCACATTGTCCGTGCCGATGACATTGGTCTTCACGGCCTCCATCGGGAAGAACTCGCAGCTCGGGACCTGCTTCAGTGCCGCCGCATGGAAGACGTAATCCACGCCCTTCATCGCATACTTCAGCGTGCTCTTGTTCCGCACGTCGCCGATGTAGAACTTGATCTTGTGCGCCACCTCCGGCATCCGTGCCTGGAAGTCGTGCCGCATGTCGTCCTGCTTCTTCTCGTCGCGGGAGAAGATGCGGATTTCGCCGATGTCCGTGCGAAGGAAACGGTTCAGGACGGCATTGCCGAAGGAGCCGGTGCCGCCGGTGATTAACAGGGTTTTGTCTTTGAATAAACTCATATCTTCCTCAAATTGTATTTCTTAAGAATAAAGGGCTTAACATCTGGAGAATCACAAACATGGTTGATTGCTTCTTGCAGATCGTCCGCCTCTATCGCTCCGAGATATTTCGCGTAACGCATGACCCGTTGTACATCAAACTCACGGATAGAATAGCCGTCAATATAGCTGGTGTGATCCAGGAAATCGTATCTATCCTTTGTTATTTCGCGCTGGTAAGGGCCGATTATACTGAATAAATGCGCGTTGATTTGGGAATTGATCAACAGCGCAGCTACCAATTTGTCCTCATGTCTGCCAATGATGACAAAGCGCTTTTCTTTGTGGTCAGCCCCTCTTTTGGTCACGATACGGTCCGATGGATACATATCCATCTTCAGTACCTGCCCTATCTCCACCGCCTGTTTTCTGAGTTCCTCAGGAAACACGTCCAACTCCATCATACTACCCCAGGGCTTTTTCCAATTCGATGTATTCTTTCAGGTATGCAATCGTAGATTCATCGGCCCCACCTTCCTCGGCGATTTTGACGATATCCATGACCTTCTTGCCTTTCTTCTTGCTATTGAAAGCCCGTTCCCACTCAGTGCCATGGGTGTCCGTATAGATATCATCAAAACTCATCTTGGAGACGCGTGCGATGGCCTCGTCCAAAGACTGAATGTCGGACTCCGAAAGGAAGTCCATATCCGGATCTTCTTTGGCGAAGAAACGTTCATCTTTCCATCCAATCGAGTCAGAGACTTCCCGAAGCCCGTCATTCTCATGAAAAGCCATTTCTCCCTCATCCCCCCGGGCCATTTTCAGGATATTATACATGCTGGAGGGAACCGGTCCGAAAGGAAGGGCACAAATCTCGTCATTGAACAGAGGACTTCCTGACTTTGCCAGATGAACCTGCTGAGCGTAGAAAGCCGTTTTCACGATTCCGTACACATCACGACGACTCGCCTCACTCTTCTTGATAATGTAGAGCAGGGCCGCCTTCAGAATCATGATGTCATCTCTGTTCATCATAGTTTCGCAAAAATAAAGAATAATCCAGAATTCACAAAGAATACACTCCTAATAATAGCCTATCTGTTCCGCCCAAATCGGATCACCGGTCCTATCGCTATATAATGTATACCAATCCAAATCATATTCATATGTCAATACCGGGACCTTCCTCTTTAGATGCTGAAGGATATAACAAGTAGTCCCATCCCACATGGACTCCCCTTTCTCAACAGTTTCATCTTTGCAAATTATGACGAAGGACAAGGCATCTGAGACATCCAGATACTCGTCATCATCCTCGTTCTCCGCGCGACGTATTACCCGGAATTCTTGCTCATATTCCCACTCTTTCCGCTTATAGAAAAACAATTCCTTTCTACGGCGCCATATTTCCGATCTAATACCTGCTTTTGTTTTGTTCTTGAACTCGTAATCTTCTGGAATAAAGTTCCGATACTCTACATCGTTGCAACAATCTTTTTCCTGCAATCGTAGTCGATTCTTGTCAAACACCAAGCATACCCCATACCCTTTATCAGCATAAAGGCCCCACATAGTATGCAAATCAAATCCCAAATAATCAACACCTTCACGTTCATGATCCTGGGTGAAACTCACTTGCTGATACCGATTCATTTCTTCCTCCGCATACAATTCCCTTTCGGAAAGCTCATCCTTTACGATTCTCCCAAATACAATCCTGTTACTCTCAATCAAATCATTCATCCGGTACATCTTCCCAAATCTCAACTGGCGGCTCTCAATGATACAACAAGCTGCCTCCACATCAGTGAAATGATACAACTTGGTCATCTCCTGAAATCTTTGACTGATAGACTTTCTCATGCCATTTGCTTACCATAGGAAGATAGGGTATTCAATCACCCTTGGCCTCAAAATGACGGAATCATCCTTCGACCAAATTACTTTGCGTAGGCAATCCCGTCTACAAACTCATCTTATACACATTCGTCTCCCGCAGCTCGAAGCCCAGAGCCTGGTACAACGCGTTGGCCTCCGTGTGGGAGGAATTCGAGGTGAGGCGAAGATCAATGGGAGAGAGTTTGGTTCCGGCGAACTCGATGATGCGCTGCATGAGCGTACGGCCGATCCCCTGCCCCCGATAGGCCGGCAGGACCACAACATCCTCCACACTCGCCTTCCGCCCCGTCGGCGACTCAAACACGCACAGCGTGGCGCATCCGACGATATGCTTTTCATCGTTCTCCGCGATGAAGATTCGCGTTCCCGGCGACGCCACCGAACGCTGCTGCTGCAGCGGCGTGACATTCAGCTCGGCATTCAACTCCTTCATAAGTCCCAGCAGATCAGCGATCTGGGAGTCGCTTAAAGTACAAAGTTCAAGGTATCTCATAGTATATAGGAAAATGCTTTACTGCATTTGATAAACGCCAAAACCGCCCTCCATAGGAGGTCATACATCACGGGGATGAGCCCCTTTTGCGGCCGGTACAAACCCACGAGGGTCGCCATTCCTGCTTTGGCTATCCCTTCTTAGCTTCTTGTATTCTTTTATTAATCCGATCGATGATTGACTCAAGTTGATTCCGAAGCAAGCTATAACCGTTACGAATCATCTCCAAAGTCACTGATTTATCCGCCCGGTGTTCAAAGGCCATCCGATACAATTCCCCATTGGCATCATCCCATTCCAATCCCTCAATATCAGGACGAAAATAGCCTGGCCGCGTCTTGCGAACATACGGGCAAATCATTTGAAAATAGTCATCAATCGGGAAAGTCGGATCGAAAGAAAAAAGGAATCTCACTGAAGGATCAATTCGTAAGTTCTTAAACTCCGAATTGCATGGCATCATCGAACGTCCATAATAACCGAGCTTCAAATAGCTATTAGCCCATATTTCGTAATCGGCAATTGGCTCTTTTTCTTGACAATAAAGCACAACTCTTCTGTCTTCTACATATCGTTTTCCATCATTGGATACGAAAGGGTGCGTCTTCTTCAACTGTCCTAGAAGAAAGATAAAAACATCTTCATGGGAAACTCTAATGACAACTGAATCTTCTTTCTCCTCAAAACCAAATTTACCGCTTGTCTCAATCCACACGACGGGTTTCCTCTCAGAAATCTCAAGGATTTCCCCAAAACTGTGACCGAAACTCTTCCTATCTGGAAAATCCAGATACTTGTATTCAAAGTCTTTCCATGCATTTTCCAGATCTCCATAGGAATAATCCTTTGGGATGCCGTTGGTATGGATAAACATACTTGCGCGGGGGCGGGAGGTAACCGGGACAATCTCGGGATTATTCTCTATCGCCTCAACTATGGATTGAATAATGCGCATCCTTAGCGGGGACACTGCTTGATACTGCAACTCATTCCTATTCAAAGAAAGAATATCCTTGGCATTTCCTCCCAGAATATTAGCCTTAACGGAAAGAAAAGGGATCCTCAGTTTGCTCTTGGCGACAAGTTGATTACGATAGTATAGCTCCCAATACTCATCTCTATCTTCTATAAAACAGATCTGCATTCCCTGTTTCTCTGAATAATAATCGAATGAGTCTTCTTCCTGTTTAGGGAAAGGAACTATTTCATTATCCAGAGTCATCTCAACCGGGACCCAACTGGCAGACGCAAAAGAAGAGACCTCATCCATCACACGAGCCGTATCCAGGTCAAGGGTCTTATCCGAAACGAAATCGAATGAATAAACGGCATGCGAAGAGTAGACATCACCTGAGGAAACGCTCCAATGGTCTAGATTCTTATCCGAATAAAAAACGAACTCAATGATTGTTCCCGAATGCATCTGAGCCGGCTTCGTTTTCAAAAGAATCGCACCCCTACGAGGTCCTGCAGGATTAAACAACTCGGCCGTTATTTCCTCTGCCGCATTAGTTTTACGCGTAGACAGCACAACTCTATCTGTCATTAAGAATACGCTCTGGAAGCCAATTCCAAACGTCCCAGACGGCCTCATATGCTCCGGCATGGATTCTATCATTCTCCTCTTCTCCTTATTCTTGCTTCCAGTCTTGGTAAGAAATCGCAAGTCCTCACGGGACATTCCCAGACCGAAGTCCTCTATGGATACATGCCAAATGATGTGATCTCCTTCCACTCCTTTGTTATTGACCGAAATCCTGATCTTCTTATCTTGACAGGCGTTCCGGAAATCGTCCAAAGAAAGAGGACCTTTTTCTTGGAAAATAGCCAAGTACGTAGCGTCAACTGCATTTTGGAGAAGTTCTCGGACACATTGGGCAGGTTTATCATACAATCCTGCTCCTTGCAACATCTCAATTGCCTTCGACGTATCAACCTCAAAACTTGGGCGCTTATTTCCGTCTATTGTATCATACCCATCCAAGTCCACCTTCAATTCCCCGACCATCGGAAGATGGCCCGTGAACCCACTGGGTACTATGTCATTCCACGAATTACGTTGCCGACGGAACTCATCACCTATCATTTCCAACCATCGGTTCGTAATATCTGCCACATCATAATCTTTACATCTGGCAGAGACCTCGATCTTCCGAGAATCCAGTCTCAAATGCTCGATGGACAAATGCTTCTCATGGTGCAGTAAAGAGTCCCGTGGAATGGAAGGAAGCGTGCGTAAAAGGACAGTTGAGAAACGGTTATTGTCCAAATCCAACAAATCGCCCAATCTAAGCATGCAGGAGACAAATCTGGGATGACAGTCATCCAAACCGAGTCCGGCTTCACAGACAGGTAACGACATCACATCCGAAAAACTCTTGGCATGAGATTGACATATCCGCCTAAGGAGGTTTATTATCCGATTCGGAATGGGGTCTCCTGCCAAATGAATAGAACTGTCGCCAGCTAACGACTTCCCAGAGCGTTGCGCATGCCTTCGGCGGATAAACTCTGCCATCAAGAATTGAGGTGCATCGAATGTACTTCCATCCAGTGCTACATCCCTGAAATGCAACTTCCCTTTTTCAATACGGAACGCCATAGCGTAGGGATGAAGAGCTTGCCCCGAATCCTCCTGGCATTCTTTGACAAAAGAGAGGAATTCCTCATCGTTAAGGGTAGCGACAATATCATCGGCATAAACCGCCATTCCCACATCATGGTAATACGCAGAAGAAAGCAACAGCCATAAGTCCACCGGGCCAAGTGATTTCAGCGCCTCCTCACCAAGTATCCGGACAATGCAATTCAGAACCGTTTCGGAATGAGTTGCATCGTGCAAACTGTAATGCGGGAAAACTCTGACGATAACAGAATGCACCTTGGGGATATAATCCTTTGCCAGCAACCATTGCGTGTAGAAGACCTCGCTTTCGGTTCCCCTACTCTTTTCTTCCAGGAGTTTTTCAATAAAATTAGCCATTCTGCACGTTATGCAAGTATTCTCAACCGAAGCACTCAAGTATAGTTAGAAAGACACTTCCCTATTTCCGATAAACATAGGGCTGCGTGATATTGGGGTAGATGTTCTGTAGCGGAAGGACCAAATCGTGCAACTTGGTACCTTCTAGTTTGGTATAGACGATTCCTCTCAGCGTACTATAGGACAACGACGCGACATGACCCAGCATTTCAGCGGGAAAAACGATAGCATCGTCTTTGGTCAACGATGCCAGGGAATCCTCCCGCACCTCAAAACCGCAGGAGACATCCGCCTTCAGAACCAGATCGCCTGGATTCATGGAAATCTGGACACCGAAACGACAGATCAGTTGATTGCTCATCTCATCGAACTGGAAATTCAGATTACTCGAAAGGGTCTTCTCGCCATCAATTTGGAACGCTTCCTCATAGAAAGCGAACTGATCCAGGTGAATGGAAGAGAATCGATAATAGAGTTCCAGCATGTTTCCGTTTTTTTATGACAATTGAGGAACCGTATACATCCGACTATGATTGTCGCTGATCATGACGGCATCCATTTCGCGCCCGAACACCATTGAAAAGACATACATAGCTGTCTGGCGAACGGCGTTCTCTTGATAATCAGGCATCCCCTGGACTCTTATGAGTGTACAACCCAACGCCTTTTCCATTTTTGCGATGGTCTCCAGTGTAAGGTTATCCTTACCCTTGAGAAGCTTCCCCACATACTGCGGCGAAACCTTCATACGCTCAGCAAGTTCCTGCTGAGAAATGCCTTGGTTTCTAAGCTCGCGCCTCACAGCGAGAGCGATCTGCGCAGATTTCAGAAGCCAGTCACGATTCTCGTGACGGTACTCAGCTTCCTGACGACTCTCTTCCGAGACGGGCTGCGCAATCCGTCTCATCTTTTCAATGTCAAATGGCATAATCGATTCAAAAGTCTTCTCGGGTCTCTATCCCCTGATCCCTTAAGAAAGACCTCACTGTTTTGATTTTATCAAGTTCTTTGTTTAAGTCTGGGTCTTCCTGCATCGTTCGGCAGACTTTGATTCCTCCACCTGTAACTAAATAGCAGTTATCACCCATTTTAATTGCGTACAATCTCAATAGAGAAGGTCTTTCAGGTCCATATGCTTTCACCGGGATGAGTTCCCATTCATATACAAACTCTCCGTCCAGCGGCTTGAAGAAATCATCAAAGTCAGGATGAAGGACATGATCCGTATTCCATTTAAGTTCTTCGAATGTATCTTCCAGCTCGTAGGCTTCATTGAGCGCATGATTCGCCACAATTTCCGGTTCGAGTCCATCACCCCAAACATCAGGACTCATCCGACTGCAATTGGTTTCAAAATAAGCCGACAGATAATCGACATCGGTCCATAATCCTAGCAGACGGGTAAACTCGTCCTTTTCTTCGCCATCTCCATATCTGATGCTGTAAACATATGGAGGAAACACTGCATCAATCGTCATAAAGTAAATCTATATATTTATCTTGCTGCAAAATACGGAAATAAAAACCAAATATGCAAGACAAATATAAACTTTTAAGTGAAGACCGTTTCATCTCTACCATATTTCGACTAGTTGACTTCACCTTGCAAAACAATCAACATCCACTAGACGGGCATCAACAATGTCATACTCATACGAACGCATCTTCCGAAGCGAACCATCTTGATCCACACGCGTCCAAACCATAATGGAGGGATTTGACGAGTCATCCGAAACTACAATATGGCTAATTCCTATTACGAAAGGATTACGACATACTCTTCTTAACGCCTCCTCGACAAAAGACCGGTACTTATATCCCACTCCACCGATGAGCTTATCCGATTCCAGCAACTCCTCAATATCATACTCCACCTTATTCGGGCAATACTTTTCCTCCGTGGGATACATATCTTCCAAAGGCCTAACAGTGAGATGATATGTATTCTCTTTCAAGTCTATTCGATAGTACTGAAGGTCTCTCCCTGAAAAAAGACGCATGATAGTGTCAATGTCCTCTTGCGCCATCCTACATCCGAATACGAACCCCTTCAAAGCCCTATAGTCAACCCTTAGACTCGTCCCACCCTTGTCAAAAACCAGCCGGTGCTCTTTCTCATGCTTCCACGCCTTCGACTTGCGACCAATAAAGCATGCCAGGGTTTTCTCAATAGGCTCATTACCCACTCTGGTGATATCAAAAACCGGAAGCCTGTCGGAGTATTCCACATCCAATTCATACATTCCTCCCCAGTTTCCTTTTCCGTAAGACGAGGAGAGCACTTCCGTATCCCAGATAACAGCATAACCACTATGCCCACTTGCGTAATACGCCCACATCAACTCATTATCTATCGCCTTGCTCAATGAAAACACCCCGGATAAACGTATCTTTTCCCGGAATCCGTCATATACAGTTTCCACCCGCTTAAAAGACTCAGCCTGCACATGCGGTCTAAACAGGCCAAGAAGAGTTTTGAATACATGGTCATCGACCAAAGCCTCTGCCGGATCATTTAATTGCCCAATAGTAGGGACGTATATTCTATCTTGGGAAAGCAGTTGGATATCCCTATCAAACAGATCATTTCCACTTTCATCCTTGAGCCCTCTTCCCGAGCGATATTTATAAGCTATCATTTCTTCTTAATAGTATCCTAACTGTTCCGCCCAAATCGGATCGCTTGCGCTGTCATGCCAGTCCAAATGGACTCCCCTGTCCCCAGGCTATCATACCCGTTCAAGCGCATAACCAAGCTGTTTGAAGTACTTCTCAATAATATCGTGGCTCAAACTATCCAAAGATGGCATGATAAAAGAACGGACAAAACCAATCTTTGCCAGTTTTGTCAGGATAAGGGTTTTAGCACGAGCGGGGATTATATATTTCGCCACCAAATAACTGTCATCCTCCATCCATGGCTGAGGATAATAGACGAAAAGACCGTTCTGACTCTTATAGCGAACGTCGGTAAGATTTGGAACTAGAAGGGTTCGATGAGGAAAAGTGAGAGCATCCGTCCTGGCATCGTCGTACACATTTCTACTGAAAGGGAAAGCACGGAAGACAACTCCATCAATTCCAGGATTTGACTCACAAGCAAAATACAACGCAATTAAAGGGTTAAATGTCCAGTCCAATAACCGAGTTGGCAAACCATAATGTTGTGCAAGGAAAAGAAACTCTTTATCGTTCTTTGGACGGACATCTGTAAACATAGAATACTTCCGCTTAAAGTCATCAAAAAGGTAGCGTTCGAAATCCAATAAAGCTTTCTCATGCCCGACTTTAAAGAAACGACCTATATACGGAATCAACTTATAATCAACAGAAGAATGCCCCCGAAAGAAATCTGTTTCTTCAAAGCTATCAATCTCTTCCAGAAACGATTCCAAGGAACTAACAGTCTTCGTAATAACAGTGTTTAGCATAAGACACACCCAAAAACGGCAATTAACAAATTATAGTCCCAGCAAATCAACCATCTTATCAAACAACCTCGATTTCTCAAAAGCGATATTCCCTCGCCCAGTTATTCTATTTCTGGGGTGGTCAAGTAAACCAAGGTTTTCATATCGACTCAGCAGACTCTCAAATTCAATAGGGGTTAGTCTAAATTCTTTAATCGTTTGCGAAAGCACCGTACCGCTAACTATCTGACCGGAATCATACAGTTGTTTCAAATATCGGAGACATATAATATCCTTTTCTCGGAAATCGGAGATTTGGCGCACCATATCTTCCAAGTCAGGAATAGACTCGCTTCTTGTAAGTGCCGATCTAATAATCCGGGCATAGCCAGTTCTAGTCTCAGGGCATCTACTTTGCGTAACGACAGGGGCGATTTGGCGAATGAGATCAAAGAATACCTCTGACTCAGCCACTCTTATTCCTAGCGTAGAATTCTTCAGATCCGCCAATTCTGCTTCGAGTTTTTCAAGCATCTCAATAATACGATCATTGTTATACTTGTTCCACTTTGAAGACAGCGCAACATCTAAAGAGCCGCCAGCATAAGGGATGGCGTTTACAATAATCCTTGCAATCGGATTTTCCTCATACCACTTACTAATACCCAGCATGTCCATCACTAGAGCCTTTTTAGGAGGGAGAATAGCTGATTCGAAATAACAATTTGATTCATCTTCACTCCATCGTAATATGAAAAGATTATCTCTCTTACCCGACTTTAAACACATTGGTATTATACCCAACGTAGATGCGACGGAGGAGATTCTCTGGGGCTTTCTCCATACCAAATCGTTCGATAAGTAAAGAACGGGCACCATCCATCCGAGCGATAAGATGGCTATTCCTTCTAACTGGCTTTTTGTCATAGAGAAAATAAATCAGTCTAGCTGGGGCATGAATCATTCTTTCACCTATTGCTTCCCACCACATTTTATCCGTTTCGCCTAACGACAACCCGAACAGGCACAACAAGTCAGCGTCTTTGATCATGGCCAGACACTCATCATCAACGAGATTCTGCATCTGTTGGTTAATGTGAGGCTTAACCAATAATCTAAGACAGGCATCATTAATCAATGTTTTGTTCTTAATCTGGTCAACATCATTTACCCCCATGATGAAATCAGAATCCTTCAAACTCATATGGATATGACGGATATCCCGAAGCGACGTCTCCACATCCAACGAATGAGGCAGATTTGAACTCGAGCTATAAGAGACAAGGATTCTCTCCAAAGTATCCGTATAATTGAAAGTAATGATCGACACGTCTTTAGCCTTAGAACCAACGAATGAGGTAATCTCTCTCCTCATTCCATCTGGCAGGAAATAGTACGGTTCACGTAATCCCCGGAAGATAGCAGCCTTCATTTCTTGCGAAACCGAGAAAGATAAAGATAATCGTCCAAGATAGGACCTCAACTGGTCACCAAGGTCAAAATACAATTCTTCCAATTCGCCCATTGAAGAAACCTCAGCCGTGTACTGCCCCAATCCCCATTCAAGGTCCGACCAAGACTCATAACGCTCCTGGGCTAAATATTTCTTCATCTTAGAGATTGCCTCCGAATCCGACTTCTGTTTCAGATAGAAATCGTAAAACGACTGATAATCCGTTGGCATCCCAAGATTAATGTCGAAACCGTTCCCTATTAAGAAAAGAACATTCATTTCTTCGTAATCTGCTCAGTGAAACAATACATCAATTCATTGATTCTCATCAAATCAACATTTCACCGCAATAATAGCAAAAAAGGTCGTAAACGGCGAATAATCTTTTCAACACAAGTACCGTTGAAAAACTATCGTAGATCATTTCGAATCGATTTCACCCTGTCAGCCCCATCGCAACCGCGCCATACACCGGGCACTTCTTCCGGATCAGAAGGATTACGGTCAATGCCAATGACACCAAACCCATCATTGCCCAATACCCCAAGGGATATGCAAGAGAATACCGTGGATGCAAGTAAAACACTTTATCCTCGTGCTGAAGTTTCAATGCCAACAGTCTTTTTTCTTTTTGACTGAACAGCACCGAAAAAGGCCACTCCTTTTCAAAGCACTTCCTACATTTCCTTATCCAACACCTCATACACCGAGTTGTTGCTCTTGTACTCGGGGACGATTTGCTTCATCTTCCGTACGGTGGCCATGTTGTCGAACTTCTTCGCAATGTCGACGAGCTCGTCGATTTCTCTCGCCACTTCGTCATAATCATACTCCCGCACCTGCGCAATCCTGATCTTCTCGTGGAAGGTCGGTTTCGTGCCTTCCATCTCGTTCAGGACCTCTTCGTAAAGCTTCTCGCCTTCGCGGAGGCCAGTGTACTTGATCTCGACCCCCTTAGCATTCGACAACGCAATCATGCGCTTCGCGAGGTCTGCAATCTTCACAGGCTGGCCCATATCGAACACGAAAATCTCGCCACCATTTCCCTTCGTGCCAGCCTCCAAAACGAGCTTACACGCCTCCGGAATGAGCATGAAGAACCGCACAATTCGTTCGTCAGTCACTGTGACAGGCCCGCCCCGCTTAATCTGCTCGCGGAATAGCGGAATCACAGACCCATTGGAACCCAGCACGTTACCGAAGCGCGTGGTCACGAACTGCGTATAGTTCGCTCCATGCGCTTCCTTCTGAAGCTTCTGGTTCAGGCTCTGCACATAAATCTCGCAAATGCGCTTCGAGCAGCCCATCACGTTCGTCGGGTTCACAGCCTTGTCCGTCGAGACCATCACGAACTTGTCCACCCCGTATTTCACACTTAGGTCGGCGAGGATCTTGGTACCGGCAATGTTGTTCAGGACGGCTTCGGAGGGGTTGTCCTCCATCATCGGCACATGCTTGTAGGCGGCGGCGTGAAAGACGTACTCCGGTCGGAAGGAGTCGAAGATGTACTCCATCCGAGTGCGGCGGTCGATGCTGGTCACGACCACGTCGGCCGGGATGTCCGGGAATTCCCGCTTCATCATCAGGCGGATGTCGTGCTGCGGCGTCTCGGCCTGGTCGATGAGCATCAGCCTCGCAGGCTTGAACGCGGCCACCTGGCGGACAATTTCCGAGCCGATGGACCCGGCGGATCCCGTGATGAG
>Ga0247610_10006126_pt1 | contig 12567 bp, 17 predicted proteins | sample 174DNAGHGhighgp2_FD_193483 | JGI IMG/M metagenome (GOLD analysis project Ga0247610, IMG submission 193483) | Sheep rumen microbial communities from Palmerston North, Manawatu-Wanganui, New Zealand - 1742 DNA GHGhigh gp2 | ecosystem: Host-associated > Mammals > Digestive system > Stomach > Rumen...
ACCGCGTGCTGAAGTGTCATTTCTTGGTAGAACTGAAGATTGACAAGTTCCACCATGAGTATGCTTCACAGTTGAATATGTACTTGAACTATTACAAGCACGAAGTGATGACGACCGATGACAATCCGCCGATAGGCTTGCTTTTGTGTGCAGACTATGGAGAAACAGTCGTCAAGTATGCAACAGGTGGTTTGGATCCGAATCTGTTTGTGCAGAAATACCACATCCAGTTGCCGACCGAAGAAGAAATCAAGGCATTCATTGCCCAAAGTATCCGCTCTGCGGAATGACATAAATCGTCACCTCTCCGAGACGTTAACCTATAAAATTAATAATGTATTGGCGAAGCTTGACCGATAAAAAAATCAACCAACAACCGCCTATGGCATAAAGTGGCATATTTCTGCAAATAAATTTGCATAATTCGAAAAAAAGTTGTAACTTTGTAGCCGGAAATTGCAAAGGGTTAGTTATATGGACTTTAAAATCTTGAATTTTACGATTTTTTGCGTCAATAATGTGGCATCGTATCTGAACAAAAGCGCAAGGGATGTGTATCATGCTATGCAAAACGCAGGTATGATAGATGGGTATATTGTGCCATGTTACGATGTCTTGCACTCTTTCTCAAAGGAATACATAGTGGATGATTTAGTATCGCTTATGCGGCAGAAAGGAGTTCAGTTATGATTCTTTATCACACCTCCTATATAGAAATTCCTCATCCGGATTTGCAATACTCCCGACCTCGCCTTGATTTTGGCATCGGGTTCTATCTCACACCTTTGCGCGCACAAGCTGAGCGTTACGGAGAGCGTTTTATCAGACGCGGACAGAAAGCCATTATGAACATCTACCAGTTCGATGATGACAGTCTGGATTGTACTCGTAAAGTCTTTTCTGCATATGATGGCGAGTGGTTGGATTTTATAACTGCTTGTCGCAAAGGATTGCCCCATGAACAATTTGATATTATCGAAGGCGGCATAGCGGACGATCAAGTGTTTGACACAATTGATCTCTATTTCTCAGGCATTTATACACGCGAACAGGCTTTGGGCGAACTGCGTGAGAAGAAACCGAATCATCAGATATGTATTACCTCTCAAGTTGTATTGGATAAATTCCTTCATTTCAAATCATCCCAAAGACTTTAACCATGCAGGCTAATCCAACCATATTACAAATGAAATATGCTCGCATTGTAAAACTCTTTGCAGAGCAAGCAGGGCTTTCGTACGAAGAGGCATTGGGCAAGTTCTACGATTCCACAACATACGACCTCATCAGCAACGGCATAGCCGACATGCATTGTTTCAGCGATGAATACCTCGCTGATGAATTACTTATTGAATTAGGTTACAAACAACGAAAATGACATATATCGTCCCTCTCCGAGACGTTAACCTATAAAATTAATAATGTATTGGCGAAGCTTGACCGATAAAAAAATCAACCAACAACCGCCTATGGCATAAAGTGGCATATTTCTGCAAATAAATTTGCATAATTCAAAAAAAAGTTGTAACTTTGCAGGCGAAAGTTGCAAAGAGAGTGAGTTAAATGGCAAAATCGGTCATAGATAGAATCGAATATCTTGTTCTGCTGGTGGCGGAATTCGCCCGTTTGAACAAGGTCTCTGAAGTGCAATCATACCGCTATCTGCAGCAGTATGGTGCGTTAGCCTTGTGCGAAAAGCACTATAATATCATGCACACGCTCTCTGTGGAAGAGAACCTGCAAACGCTGCGCGAGTATTGTCAACGGAAAGGAGGCAATCTATGATTCTCTATCATGGTACAACGGTAAATATAGATCGTATTGATCTAATGAGATCCAAGCCCAATAAGGATTTCGGGCGTGCTTTCTATCTCTCGGAGGACTACAGCCAAGCCTTGGAAATGGCGCAATTCAAAGCGGAGTTTGCTGAACTGCCACCAGTTGTGAATGTATATTCTTTTGACGAAAAGCTTTTGCAGGACTTGCGTTACAAACGCTTTGAATCGTACACGGAAGAATGGGCGCATTTTGTGTATAACCATCGTACAGAACCGCAAGGGCGCACGCTGCATGATTTCGATATAGTCTATGGACCGATTGCAAATGATACTATCGGCGCACAGATTACTCGTTACAAGCAAAACTATATCACTTTTGAGGAGTTCCTTCAACGTATCCAATATCCCAAAGGTATCACTTTTCAATACGCTTTTTGTACGCAAAAGGCGATTGACCAATTGATTAAACAATGAACGTATCGCAAGCTGAATTTCAAAACATGAAAGAGGAGATTGTAAAAGACCTCATCGCTCGCCTTATGGACGAGCGTGGTTTGACGATGCAAGAAGCCTTTGATACGGTCTATAACTCGCGATTGTTTGAAAAACTCAGCGACCCCAAAACAGGCCTGTATTTCCAATCATCCGGCTATGTATATAGTTATTTGCAAGAAGAAATAGAAAAGTAACATCGTCCCTCTCTCCGCGACGTTAACCTATATAAATAATGTATCGACCATATGGTCGATCAAAAAACACTAAAACAAATCTGCCTATGGCATAAAACAACAGACAAACAACATACATAAATAATAAAGCATACTGCTAAGAACTTGGGCCTTCGAAAACTGGACACTTTCGAACCTATTACTAAACCAAGAACAAGGCTTTTATGCTCACGCAACGACGTGAGCCTTGTTCGGTAGATATTTGGTTTAGTAAGGTAGTCCAGAAATCCTCGAAGACCCAGATTGAAGCTAACAAGCCTCACGTTTTTTATGGATTTATATCAAGATATTCAAAACGTAATCCGTTTTCCAAAACTCCATGAGTTTATCCGCTTTGCGATAGTTGGCACTATTGCAACTTGCATTCATTATGGCATCTATCTGTTGCTTGTTTGGCTTTATGACATAGAGCAAACAGAAACCTCTTATGCAGACATTGCATATACCATCGGTTATATACTTAGCTTTCTTTGTAATATGTGGTTAACGGCACATTTTACTTTTAGAGAGAAACTAACGATAAAACGTGGAGGAGGCTTTGCGCTTAGCCATGTTATCAATTACTTGTTACACATTGTTTTTCTAACATTATTCTTGTGGATCGGAATCCCGAACAAATGGGCTCCTATCCCTGTTTTTTGTATAGTTATACCGATAAACTTTCTATTGGTACGTTTTGTCTTTAAGTCTAAACATTTTGAGAAATGAACAAAGCCTCTGTTATCATACCTTGTTATAACGAGGCGCAATCTTTGCCACTGCTGCATACCGAGTTGTGCAAATTAGCAGAGTCAGAGCAACAATATGAGTGGGAATTTCTATTCATCAATGATGGTTCGCGTGACACCACTATTGATGAATTAGTCAAACTTCATGCAATAGATGAGCGTTGTAACTATGTGGATTTGAGCCGCAATTATGGCAAAGAGGTTGCTCTCTTGGCAGGGTTTGATTATGCTTCTGGAGATTGCGCGGTTATTATGGATGCTGACTTACAACATCCGCCTCATGTGGTACATGAAATGTTGCGCAAATGGGAAGAAGGCTATGAGGATGTGTATGCGCGCCGAATTTCGCGAGGAAAAGAATCTTGGCTGCGGAAACAACTCTCCCTATCTTACTATCGATTATTGAGCAAATCTACTCGCATAGATGTGTTACCAAATGTGGGCGATTTCCGATTGTTAGATCGTCGTTGTTTGGATGCGCTTTGCCAATTACGTGAACAAAGTCGCTATACTAAAGGTATGTATTGCTACATCGGCTTTAAGAAGACCTTTGTGGAGTTTGAAACACAAGACAGAGTTGCTGGTGAATCTTCGATGAGTTACCGTGTGCTTGTAAAACTGGCGATAGAAGGACTAACAGCTTACACAACTTCTCCGCTTCAATGGGCTACAGGAATCGGTCTTATTGTTTCGCTCGCCTCTTTCTTATATGCCTTCTGGGTTATTATCAAAACGCTTGCTTGGGGCGAACCTGTTGCAGGATTCCCAACAATGATGATAGCAATTTTGTTCCTTGGCGGAGTGCAACTTCTCTCGCTCGGAATAATTGGAGAATATTTGGGGCGCGTATTCAACGAGACGAAAAATCGTCCGGTGTATTTTGTTCAATCTTTTAATGGAGACAAATATGAAAAATCTAGAAAACATCATTAAGTGGACATTCTGTGGAATATGGCTTGCCATAGTTGCAGTATGTTCTTATTTTATTGTCGCAAACGCGGCTTGGGTAGATTGCGATGACTCACAAGTAATCATGTACACAGGCTGGGACAAACCGATTTTCGGATTCTTTGTTGATCCTGCCTATGGGCGTTTCTTCCCCTTGGATTACACAGTCTATGACATCCTGCCCATCTTTTATGACGGACAAATACCACCATCTGCCCATTATGCGATTCATGTCTTTTGGTTTATTATCTACATGGCATTCTTTGCTGCCATAGGATTGTATCTTCTCAAAGATGAAAAGCCTATTTGGAAATATACCATTACGCTTGCACTATTATTGACCGTTTTAGGGAGAACATTCAGTCTGTTTATGCAACTTTGGACGGGCATTTGGACTATTTTCACATTTATTCCAATATTTCTATATTGCTATATTCGCTTCATAGACACAAAGAAATGGGGCTTTGGAATCCTTGCTCTAATAACCATTAATTATGTGCTTTATTATTATGAAACGATGTTCACAATCCCAGTAGCAATAGGCGCTTGTTCTCTGCTCTTTTCTTACAAAAAACAGGATAAACAAGAGCGTCTATTTAATTACTTGTTGATAGCAAGTGGTGTGCTATTCTTGTTGCTATACCTCATCCTTGTTGTGCCAAGAATAGAACACATGTACCATCATTACACCCACGATTCAATTTTTGCAAATGCGATGAAGATCTTGTTTGCGCAGAAAATAATGTGGCTGGTAATTGTAGCGTTGATTGTCCGTTTGGTTGCGTTCATCAAAAAGCAAGCCGACTACACTATCTATGACAGCATGCTTTTGGCTTCTTGCGCTTATTGTTGCGGAGCGGCGGCTTTGCATTTAGATTACACCTTATATTATACACCTGCGGCTATTTTGGCACTTCCGGCACTTTTGTATTTCGCCAAACTATATCTCAAACCGTGGATGATTCTTGTTCTGTTTGTTTGCTTAGCGGGATTCTATTGCCGCAAACTTCCCAAGGAAATTAAAGAAAGACAATCAATGAGAATTAACTATTACAATAATATTTGCAAATTCAACGAGATTGTGGCTACAAATGTTGATTTATTCTACTATTTGCCTGAAAATCCCGCTTTGGACGAAGGAGAATTAGATATTCGCTCTTGCAAAGTCATGTATTTGGAGAGTAAAGCCGGTTGGTATCAAAACAATCCTGATTTTTCTATTACTCGTGTAGAGGAATGTGATGATTTTGCACAAGGTATTTGGATTATGGATAAAAAGGACGAGCAAGCGTTTAACGCTATATGTCCTTCTGCACAATTGGTAGAACACATTACATTCGACGACTACAAAATCTATTTGGTAGAATAGTTAATATTTTTCAATTAATTCAATATCTTTCTAAAACCCAACGCAACATTTACTACATGTACAGCGTTGGGCTTTAGCGTTATATTTAGGCGACCATTTCGCGACCATCGTGGACGTGCCGTAGTATGTTCATAGAGTGTGCGTGCTGTGTTCATCGTGTGCTCCTTTCTTTTTCAAATGACGATGCAAAGATACGTCAAACATTTTAGGTTTTCCAAATTTTTTCGCAGAAAAATTTAAAAAAAATGAAAAAAGAGTAAAAGCTGTCCCGAAAAGGTTAAAAGTTACATGGATGGAATTCGGAATTGCGAGGTTGGATTGCATGAATTGCAGAATTGCACATCCATGCGGGTTTAGTTTTGGAGCATTATATATAATATATAAATATATTATTATAATGAGTATTTTATCAAGCTACACAGATATGCAATTCTGCAATTCATGCAATTTTCAAAGGTAATTCCTATCAGGCGATTCTTAATAATCATATATCTTTCAACTACGTTCTAAAAACCTTCCAAACAGCGTATCTCGCGCCACTCTCGCGCGTCTATTAAGTATATGGGTATAACGTCCAAATCTTAATAATCGTAAACTTTCGCCCTTTAGTACTTCACTTCGCACTCAACGGAATAGCCGGCTTTGAGTTTTTGCAGGTTCTCGGCGCTATTCTCATCCAAGGCGATGCGGATGGTGAGGCGTTGCTCCACCTTGACGAAGTTGCCCGTCGCATTGTCAATGGGGATGAGGGAGAATGCGCTACCTGTCGCATCGGAGAGGCTGAGTACACGGCCTTTGTATGCGATGTCAGGAACGGCATCCACATGAATAGAGACCTCGGAGCCTTCATGGATATGCGGCAGTTGCGTCTCGCGATAGTTGGCTTCCACCCATTTCTGGTTCTCATCCACAATGCTGACAAGCGTCTGACCCGGGTTGACCAGTTCGCCGATATTGATGTCGCGCGAACCTACAAAACCCGAGTGCGAGGCAATGATGTAACAATAGGAGAGATTGAGTTCGGCTAACTCGACCGCCGCTTCTGCCAGTTTGACCGCGGCTTCCACTGCTGAGCGGTTATGACTCGTCTCATCCGCCATGCTGCGTTGCATTTCGATCGTGTGACAGATCTGCTCGTAACGAGCCTGTGCAGCCAGATAAGCCGAGTGCGTCTGGTCGGCTATCTGCTGCGAGACAGAGCCCGTGCGAAGCAACTGCTCGCAGCGTTTGTCCTCGCGAGCGAGGTTATCCAAATTGGCTTTCGCCTCGGCTTTGGAGGCTTCGGTAGCAGAGATGTTCGAGGAGGCAGTACGAACGGACGAACCGGCTTGTTTGCTTTGCTGCTGCGCACGCGCCAGATCGCTCTTGGCTTGCGCCAGACGCAGACGAAACTCGCTGTCCTCGATGATGACCAGCGTGTCGCCTTCGCGCACATGCTGGTACGCCTCAAAACGAATCTGTTTAATAAAACCCTGCACGCGCGTGTTCTGCGGTGCGATGTACTGGCACACGCGGGCATTGTCCGTGTACTCGATGTGCCCGAAATGAGTGAACTGCAGCACAACGTACGTTATGCCTGCAAGAAGAAGCAACACGATAACAGTGTTGTACAAATACGTGAAAATCCGGGATTTTTGCATAAATAAAGCAACCCATTTAGTTAATACTCTTTGGAATATTCTCGGGTTGCCCCTTGCCTTTACCAAGGCCGGTCCGCGGTCACTATCCTCGTAAGCGCCTTAAAACAAAGTTTTAAGGGTAGTTACTCGGATGTGCGCCGCTCTCCCCCAAAATTAAAATTATTTGGGGACCCTATTTAGGGAAATCGGGTGCAAAGATACAAAAAAAATCTGAATTATGCAAGTTATTTATGCAAAAAAAACAAAGGTCTTCCTCTCGGTCAGACCTTTGTTTCGGTTCAATGCATGTAGAAAGAAATTTAGTCGTCAATGCGGATGAACTCGTATTTGCTATTGAATTCGAGTTCGAGGCCTGAATTGAGTTCGGCTTTCCAACGGCGGTCGTCTTTGCTCCACTCGGTAATGAACGCGTTGGGGAAATTGGCTTTTACGTACGCGCGAACAGTTTCGGGGATGAGAGCAGCAGGCACTTCGGTCTGCTTGCAATCAACTTTGAGCAGTTCGCCTGCCTTGTTGAACTCCAACGAACGACCATCGTTGAACTTGACATCGTACTCTGCGTCCAGCAGACCTTTGTCCAATGTGACATAAGCGATTTGTGAGGCATCAAAATGCGCTGCGACGATGGCTTTAGCCGGTTCAGGAACTTGATCGAAAGGAATCACTTGTTCGTTAGCACAAGCCGTCAGGCTGCAGAGTGCTATAAGCACTACAGAAAAATACTTTTTCATAATTGTTAATTTTTTTATGGTTAAACTGTTATTTATTGTAAATCCCGAATGGTTTTGGCGACGTTGATGAGGTGGTCGGCAACACGTTCGGAGTTCTGGGCAAGGGAGATATACTCGGTACCGGCTTGCGGTTTGCAGATACCCAACGAGAGCCGCTGGATATGATTGCGCTCCATCTCGTCGGTCAGACGGTCGATCTCGTCCTCTATCTGGTTTGCACGCCCGAGTGCGGACATATCCATCTTATGGTACGCCTGCATGGTCGCTTCGTGGAGTCGGGCGATGAGGTGGTTCATCCGGTCAATCTCGTTGAGGGCGTAGTCGGAGAAACGTACTTCCTGTTGGCGCAAGCTGTCGGCGTACTCAACGATGTTCTTCGCGTAGTCGCCGATACGCTCCAAGTCGCTGACCGTTCGGATGGTGGAGACGAGGTATTGGTGGTCGAACTCGCTAAGTTGGCTATTAGAGAGCAGCAAGGCATAGTGGACTAATTCGCGGTTGAGATAGTTGAGCTGGCGCTCCGTGCGGTTGAACTCGTCGCGTTCGGAATCGTCTAATGTCGTGACTTCCCGAATAGCGCGTTGGTAGTTCTGCAACGCCATTTGCGACATGTTCTCGATCTCCTCTTTGAGCTGACGGATAGCGACTACCGGCGTGCGTAACATCTGCGGGTCAAGGAAATAGAGATGGGGTTCGTCGGTCTGTTGTGCAGGCTGCTCTTTGACGAGTTTGCAAGCGATGTTCACAAGCATATTGGTCAGCGGAAGGGCTACTAACATCGTCGTCACATTGAAGACCGTGTGGAACATAGCCAGCTGGAGTTGCGGCGTGTGGAAGAAGCGCTCGAAGAGAATTCCAAAACTGTATGTGCCAGCGGTTGTGAGTTTAATCAGACCTCCTGCGCAGAGGAAGAGCACGACACCCAAGATATTGAAAATGAGGTGGATCATCGCTGTCCGTTTGGCTGCTACGCCGCTGGTGAGACCTGCAATAATCGCCACGACGCACGAACCGATGTTACTTCCCATCGTGAGGTAGATACCTTGGTCGAGCGAAATAAGCCCCGTGACAGCCATGGTGATTGCGATGGACGTCATGACGGACGAGGACTGGATGATGGCGGTTATGATAGCACCTAAGAGCACCAATAACAGCGGGTTACTGATAGAGGCGAGGAAGAGTTTAACGGAATCGAGTGCCGCGAACTCATCCATGGCGTTCGCCATCATACTTAGACCGACGAAGAGCATACCAAAACCCGTGAGGATACCGCCAGTTTTCTTCCATGCATCGCTTTTGGAGAAAAGCATCATAAATGCTCCTATGCCTGCGAAAGCCGCAAAGATAATGGTTGTGGAGAGGCTGTTGGAGCCCGATAGACCGAGTGCCACTAATTGCGCCGTGACGGTTGTTCCGATATTTGCGCCGTAGATGATGGTGGCGGCTTGCGTGAGGGACATGATTCCCACGTTCACGAAACCGATGACCATGACCGTTACGGCTCCACTGGACTGGATAGCTGCCGTTCCGAGGGTTCCGATACCAACGCCAACGAGTTTGTTGTTGCCGGTGTGCGAGAAGAGTTGTTTGAGCCGCCGTGAAGCCGCGGACTCAAGGTTGCTACTCATCATCGTACAGGCTACAAGGAACACACCGATACCTGCCGTGAGTGTCAAAAGAGCTGTTAAAATACTAATTACATTTACCATTTGTTCATTTACAATTTGACGATTTACGATGTACGATTTGTTTACGATTTGCAATAAAAAACGGTACAAACTCATTGGAGTTCATACCGTATTGTTTATGTCAGAGCATAGTTATAACTCAGCAACGCTTTTCGTGGGGCATAGCGACGCACTAAACCGAGCCGCTGTTTGGTGGAAATAAAAGGAAAGGAGCCTGATCCTAACCCTTCCCAGAATGGAAGGGAGAAAGAGAAGGCATAGGGACGACTTGTAGTCGTTATTCCTGCCCCATTATCCCCGCCAAACTCATCCCATTCGAAATCTTCGACCTCAATCTCTGCCGTGGTCTCAATCTGCATATCCTGCCATGCATATAGCATATCGCTCCATTCGTCCGCAATCAGACATGTCGCAAAAGCACTCATCAAAATGAGCACCACGACATACGCATATTTCCGGACAAACTGAATCACGGTGCAAAGGTACAAAAAAAATCCCACATATGCAAGTTTTTGTGGGATTTTTTTGTTTATAAAGGATGATTTTGTTATTCTATCATCTTAATCACTTTCGCCGGAACACCTCCGACGATGGCATTGGCAGGGACATCCTTGGTGACCACCGCTCCGGCGGCAACGATGGCATTGTCGCCGATGGTCACGCCTTGCAGGACGGTTACGTTTGCACCAAGCCACACGCGTTTGCCGATGTGTATCGGTTTGGCAATCATCCCTGCCCGTTGAGCCGGATCGGGGATGTGATTGAGCGTGCAGAGCGTGGCGTTATGCCCGATGAGCGCATCGTCGTCGATGAAGATTCCTCCTTGGTCCTGGAACTTACAGCCCATGTTGATGAACACCCGTTCACCGACATGCGTGTTCTTACCGCAGTCGGTATAGAACGGAGGGAACATACCAAACGACTCCGGCACATCTATCGCCCATAGTTCAGATAGCAGTTTGCGCAGTTCCTCGGGCGTGTGATACGAGCCGTTGATCTCGGCGGTGATACGCAGGGCTTCCTGCGAGTATTGATGGACCTTCCTATGCAAGTCCGAGCCGCCTATTATCGGCTCGCCGGTTGCCATCCGTTCACGAAACTGTTCAATTGTCATACTCATGCTACTGTCCATCTTTATGATTCTATCTATTATTTAACTTTTGTTCAATCTTGTTCAAGGTATTAAAAAAACGATGGGTGGCGACTGCTGGTCCGAACAGAAGAATACCAAATGTGTTCCATCCGAACATATTCCACCAAGACGTGTGCGGTCCCTCAATACCCAGTTCAATAGCTTTGACTTTGAGTTCTTCCGCAATACGTGCCATCCAAACCAAGGTGTAGATAAAGGCTGTGGGAATACCCCATAAGTAAGCTTTCCAGTAAGGCTGCACTTTATGCCCGAGAATCGTCTCTATCTCATCTTGCAGCCCACCTAACGGCATATAGAACAAGAAGAATAGTCCGGCTGTAAAGAAATCAACAAAGCCAAGGAGGAAACCCTGTCGATGGGTGTGATGGAACGTCGTGTTTGTCATCGTTTGCTACGTATTTTGAGGGCATAGCCTGTGGCTACAAAGTAATCCATTCAAAATTCTCTTTTCCGGCGGCGACTTCGAAATGGTATTTGACGATGCCGAGGTCGGTGTGGACGTAACTACCGATAAGCAAAAAGTTCGGTTTGGCTTCCACGCGATTGTTGTCATGCAGCACAAAGAGGAACTTCTGCTGATTGACAGCAGTGGGTGCCAGCAACGCAGCCTCTACGCCCGCACGAAACCAATCAGGGCAAACGCCATCCGCCGTAGCAATCTTTGCTACATCATCAAAACTCTTCTTCTGCGGATGTTGCACACCTTGCGTGGCGCCATAACCAAGGGCGATAACACTATTGAGCACCTCGCCTTCGCGGATCTCATACTTGTCAGGCTGCTTGCGGAACGTCAATCCCACCCAGCAGGAGTTCAAGCCCAGCGTCTGAGCCAACAACACGATTTTCTCGCCACAATATCCGATGGCTTCGTCGGAACCTTTCTTACCGATCATTGCCAGATAATTGCTCACACCGATGAACTTGCCATATTTGGCGAGTCCGCCGGAGAAAGCGTTCGGTTCGTTGGTCACTAATTGGATGTGCACGCCCGCCTCGCTGTTGCACTCGTCAATCAGCGCTTGCAGTTGCGCTATTTTCTCCGCCTCGATGGCGGTGTCCTTGTACTGCCGCACACTATGGCGGACTTGGATTGCTTCTTGTAGTGTCATATTCATTTATCTATTTAGTGCCCACGGACAAACTGCCCTTCGGGCTGATATTCGAGAAAACAGCTATCGTCCTGCTGCTCCTCGTCTATCGCTTGCTGCTGTTGGGCTATGTACTCGTCGTATGTCATATGAGTTTCGGATGATCTTATTTTTACTTCTCGCTGAGGATCATGAAGAGGACGGCGGCAATGCAGATGACGATGCCGACGAGGATGTTAACCGTCAGCGGTTCGCCAAAGACCAGTGTGCCGACCAAGATTGCCGTTACGGGTTCGAAAGCGCCCAAAACAGACGTTTTAGTCGGACCGATAAGGCGTGTGGAAAGGGCTATCGTCAGCATGGCTATCATAGTCGGGAAGATAGCCAAGCCGATGAGATTCAGCACGTCCGAAGTGGTGTCTATGCCTTGCAGCACCGGTGTTCCGTCAATAAGCAGGTATGCCAGAAAAGCGACAGCGCCTACCACCAGACCATAGAACGTCAGCATGTGTTCGGAGATATGTTTGATACGCTGCGAGCGGTTGACGATCACCAGATAGACGGCATAACTCAAAGCGGACATCGCCGCGAGAACAATGCCGAGCCAGTGAATCTCAGTTCCGGCGGCGGGCCAACTGAGCAAGACCACTCCCGCAACCGTGGCGGCTATAGACAGCCATACCTGCCATTTGGGATAGACATGCAGCCCGACCATG
>Ga0247610_10006127_pt1 | contig 12567 bp, 15 predicted proteins | sample 174DNAGHGhighgp2_FD_193483 | JGI IMG/M metagenome (GOLD analysis project Ga0247610, IMG submission 193483) | Sheep rumen microbial communities from Palmerston North, Manawatu-Wanganui, New Zealand - 1742 DNA GHGhigh gp2 | ecosystem: Host-associated > Mammals > Digestive system > Stomach > Rumen...
TATGGTATGAAAAGAGATGTTGATTATGTAGTTCAAGATGGTGAAGTATTAATTGTTGATCCTTTTACTGGACGTATTATGAAAGGAAGACAATGGAGTGATGGTCTTCATCAAGCAGTTGAAGCAAAAGAAGGCGTTAAAATTAATGAAGAGACAAAAACTGTTGCTACAATTACTTTCCAAAATTTATTTAGAATGTATCAAAAATTATCTGGTATGACGGGTACTGCTAAAACGGAAGAAGAAGAATTCCGTAATATATATAATATGTATGTTATTGTTATACCAACTAATAAGCCAGTAGCTCGTATTGACTATGCTGATCTTGTTTACCCAAGTTTAAAAGGAAAATATAATGCAATTGTTAAAGCTATTGAGGAAATTCATGAAACAGGAAGACCAATATTAGTTGGTACTGTAGCAGTTGAAAATAGTGAACTATTAAGCTCAATGCTTACTAAAAAGGGTATTAAACATGAAGTATTAAATGCTAAAAATCATGCAAGAGAAGCTGAGATAATATCTCATGCAGGTGAAAAGAATGCAGTTACAATTGCAACTAATATGGCAGGACGTGGAACCGATATTAAATTAACTGATGAAACTAAAGCCTTAGGTGGACTTTATGTAATTGGTACAGAAAGACATGAATCACGCCGTATTGATAATCAGTTAAGAGGGCGTTCTGGTCGACAAGGAGATCCAGGTGCAAGTCAATTCTATGTATCAATGGAAGATGACTTGATGGTAAGATTTGGTACTGATAGAATAAAAAATATGCTACAAGCTATAGGAATGGCTGATGATCAAGCTATTCGTAGTAAAACATTTACTAAATCAATTGGTAGTGCACAAGCTAAAGTAGAAGGTAATAACTTCGATATTCGTAAACAATTGCTTGAATATGATGATGTTATGAATCAACAAAGAGAAGATATATATCGAAGACGTAACGAAATACTTGATAATGAATCTATTCATGAAACAGTACTAAATACATTCTATAATCATATATCTGATATTGTTAATGATCACATTCCACCAGAGAATTATTTAACAGAAAATGATTTATCTGATATTGTTAATTATGCTAATCAAAACCTATTACGTAAACATATTAGCTTTGATGATATAAAGGACAAAGAACCAAATGATGTAATTGAATTTATTTATCAAAAGACAGTTGGTGAATATGAAAAGAAATTAAATGATTTACCAAAAGAAATTCAAGATGAATTTGAAAAAGCAATCAGTTTAAATGTTATTGATAAATATTGGACGGAAAATATTAATGCTTTAGCTCATTTACGAGAAGCTGTTATGATGCGTGGTTATGGTGGACAAGATCCATTAAGAGCTTATTCTATGGATGGTGTAGAAATGTATGATAATATGCTTATTAATATTGATAAAGATATAACGCTTTTCTTATTACGTGCAGAAGTAAAACAAAATATTGAAAGAAAAGAAGTAGTAAAAAATAAATTAACTAATGATAAAGATGAAACTACAACTAAAACACAAGCTAAAAGTAAAAAAGTTGGACGTAATGATCCTTGTCCATGTGGCAGCGGATTGAAGTATAAAAACTGTCATGGCAAATAGCCTCGTAAAGCCTCGCAAATAAAAGGATTGCGAGGTTTTTTCTCTTTCAAAAAAGTTGTAATTTTTTTCAAAAAAGTGCCTCTACATACGTTTTACATACGTTTTTATTTTTCAAAAAAAGGAATAAATAGCATAATTAGAAGAACTTAATATAGTAATCTTACGATGTAACTAAATATTAAAATGTATGGTATAATATTTGTATAAAAAAGTTAATTATTATTTGCAATTAATAGCAAAATTAAATGTTAAAATACATTGCTTGTAGCAACGGCATATTTGTAATAAACTGAACTTGATGAAAGGAGAAAATGTAATATGTTAAAAGATAATCTAAAAACATTAAGAAAAAACAAAGGACTTTCACAAGAAGAATTAAGTATTAAGTTAAATGTCGTAAGACAGACAATTTCAAAATGGGAAACAGGATTATCTGTTCCAGATGCTGAAATGTTAGTAACAATATCAGAACTTTTTGAAACACCAGTTAGTGAAATTCTTGGAGAAAATATTGAAAAAAAAGAAAAAGATGATTTAAAAGTAATATCTGAAAAATTAGAAGTGATTAATGAGCAATTATCAAATTATCAAAAAGAGAAAAGAAAGAAAAAAATTCAAGCGTTGATAATTATAGATATAAGTATCATTTTGTTATTCATATCGTTAGCAATATTAGACAGCCCTTATCAGACTTGGGATTATAGTATTACCGAATGGGCTATATTAGGAACATTTTATCAAGCATTTGAATGGATATTTATGAGATTAGCACCTATTGCTGTAATAATATTATCAACAATAATATTAATTAAAAGGAATAAATGATAAATTACAATTTATCAAACTAATCGGAATATTAAGATTTTACGAGCAGTCATTATGACTGCTTTTTACATAAGTTTTTACATACGTTTCGTGGAGATTTTTAAGAAAAAATAAGTTGTAGAAAATATAAATTATTTGTAATTTCGATAAAAAAATTGTAAAAAGTGCAGAAAAATTGCAGTTTCTACACCATGTGGCAGTGGAAAAAAATATAAACAATGTTGTGGTAAGTAAGAAAAGCCCTGTAAAATAAGGGCTTTTTTAATGCCTAAAATTAAAAATATTTTTTAGATACCTTTTTGGATACCTTCCGCTGAGTATCTAAAAGGTATCTAGATACCCAAAAATGGGCTTAAAATACAAAAAAATTAGTACGACTAAAAATTGCATTATTTCCTTTATTTATAAGGACTTGCAGAGATTTATTAAATAAAAAAAGATGAAATTGTGTCCAGAGCCAAAATGACATAGTACATTGAAATTATAAGATATCATATTTTTACTAAAAAGGAAGTATTTTTATGATATAATAATTTGTAGGAGGGTTTTATGGGAAAGACATTAACTTTAAGTGATTTTACAATTTTAATGATTGCTACGTTGGCAGATAATTCTAAAGTAATTGATTTAATAAACCGAGATAATAGAGTTGCAGTTATACCTGTAGATTATAAACAAAGAATTGAAAACATATTGTGTGCAGAAAATGGATGGAAAGAAGAATTTTCAATATTAATTAATACAGATGAATATTTTGAAGATCACTTTGCTTGGGAACAACAATTAGCAATGCAAATAAAAAATGTTATAGAACGATTAGGTAAAAATTTTGAATATGATTTTTTAAGGGACAGTATTAATATTTCGTTTGCACAAAAAGAAGTTGATTTTATATTATCAAATTATAGAGATGAAAAAGTGAAAAACATAATGGATCATTTTACCTCTTTATTAAGTGATTGGATATACTCAAGAAAATTTCAAGAAGAATTTCAAGATTACAGTTCAAGAAGTGTTCAATATATGAAAAAACTTAAAAGAAACATTTAAAAAAACTTAATAGCGAATATACAAAAATATTGAATACAAATAATTTTCGAAAAATGCTAATTTTTAAATTTTAGATACCTTTTTAGATACCTTCTGCTAGGTTTCTCGAGTGCTCTCGGAAGCTAAAAAGGGCAAAAAAGTGCTTCCAAACGCCCTTAAAAGCCCGAAAGTGCATTCAAAAACTTCAAAATTTAAATCCATGTGGTAGTGGTAAAAAATATAAACAATGTTGTGGTAAATAGGCTTCAAACCCCCGTAAATAAAGAATTTGCGTGTTTTTTTAATTTCTCAAAATATTCAATGTTTTATAATTTGATGAAAGATTATACTTTTTGTGATATAATTGCAATATGAAGAGAGAGGTAATGAAATGAAAAATAGTAAAGATGTTTCTTCAAAAAAGATTATTAATAATTCGAAAAATGTGGTAACAAAAGTATTAAATAATGCTGATAATATTAGTGAAAAAGTTAAAGCTTATGAATCATATAGTGAGATAATAAAATCATTAAACGAAAGTGATAATGTAAGTACTAGAAGTACTTTTGATATTTTAAAATCTGAGATGGAAAATAATAATAATACTGATGAGTTTAATACTTTAGCAAAAAAAGTACTAGATGATTATAGTAGAGTTTTAGATAGTGATATTTCTATAGAAGAAAAAGAAAAGATTCTCGATTCTGAAAAACAAATTTTTGAAAAGACTTTAGAAAATGAAATTAAAATACAAGAAAGAAATAAAGAGATTACTAATGAAGCGCTTGAACTTGATAAACGTAATAAATATAATAATTGGAATAAATTAAAAGCAGCTAGTGTAGTTATTATAGGTATTGTTGGTGGAATAGTAGGATATAAATTTATTGATAAAAAATAATAGGAGTGTATATGGGAATGTTACGTTATTTATTTAAATCAGATAATGATTTAAGTAATGAATATGAAAAAGAAAGACAAAGATGGATTAAAACAGGCTTTAATGGAGATGGATCACATACAAAAAAGATGAATTCACTAAACAAAGAAATAAATCGTAGAACAGCAATTAAATGGAAAAATGATCCTAGTAGAAATCGTGATCCCAATTTTCGTTGGACTGATGCAAATCGTTGGGATAAAGATTAAGAGATTAAGAGAATGTAAATATTCTCTTTTTTCGTGATATAATTAATATAGAGGTGTGAATTATGAATGAATACGTTAATTTAGATGAAAATAATATTGAAAAAGAACACATATGCTGTGCAATAGGAGATCCCAAACATCAAGATGGTGTAGATAAAAAGAAAGAGTGGATTAAAAGTAAATTAAAAGATGGTCATGTATTTAGAAAACTAAATGCAAGAGGTAAAATCTTTATTGAATATGAACCAATAGAAACTGCTTGGGTTCCAATTCAAGGTAAAAACTATATGTACATTTATTGCTTATGGGTAGCAGGTAGTTTTAAAGAAAAAGGCATTGGAAAAGAATTATTAGAATATGCAATCCTAGATGCAAAGAATAAAAAAATGAGTGGTGTTTGCACTTTAGTATCACAAAAGAAGAAACCATTTATTGGAGAAAAGAAATTCTTTGAGCATTTCGGTTTTAAAGTAGTAGATACAATTAATGATTATGAATTAATGGCATTACAATTTGATAATATAGAAACACCTAAATTTAGTGATACTGCAAGAAAGATGGAAATTGATAGCCAAGACTTTACTATTTATTATTCTAACGAATGTCCATATGTAGAATATGAAGTAAAAGAATTAACTGATTATGCTAAAGATAAAGGAATTAAATTGAACTTTATTAAAATAGATTCATTAGAGAAAGCAAAAAATGCACCTTGTGTATTTAATAATTGGGCTAACTTTTATAAAGGTAAATTTGTTTCAAATACTATTCTTAACGCAAATGCATTTGAAAAATTATTAAAATAAATAGGAGTTGATAGAATGGCTACTACAAAAGATTATAGAGATTTTATTTTAGAGCAATTAAACTTATTAGATAATATAACTTGTAAATCTATGATGGGAGAATATTTACTTTATTATAATGGATTATTATTTGGTGGTATTTATGATGATAGATTACTTGTTAAAATAGTTGATAATAATAAAAAATATAATATGCAAGAGGCTATTCCTTATAATGGAGCTAAACCAATGTATTTAGTTGATGATGTAGATAATCAAGAAGTGTTAAGAGATATAGTATTGGATACTTGCCAAGAATTAAAAAAATAGAATAATATTCAAGTCTTGTAATGATTTATATAATGGTGTATTAAATATATGGAGGTAGTGGTATGGAATCAATATGTGGTGCAAATTGCGAAGAATGCGAATTATTTAAAAATAGTAAATGCAAAGGTTGTAAAGAAACAAATGGTTGTCCTTTTGGTAAAAAATGTTGGATAGCAAAGTATATTGAAGTTGGTGGAAAAGAGAGTTTTGAATCTATTAAAAAAGAATTAATTAATGAGTTTAATTCTTTAAATATAGATGGTATGCCTAAGATAGAAGAACTATATCCACTACATGGAGAATTTGTTAATATGGAATATCCTCTTTCAAATGGAGAACATGTTAAACTGTTAAATGATAATGAAGCATATCTTGGTAATCAAGTAGAATGTTTATTTAATGATGAAGATATGAAAAAATGCTTTGGAATACTTGCTAATATGAATTTCTTACTTGTCTGTGAATATGGAGAGAATGGAAGAAATCCAGAAATAATCATTTATAAAAAAAGATAAAATAGTATTGTAATATAAGATATTACTATAAATTAAAGAGAGAATACTTCTTTTTAATAAAAATATTAATAAAATAGTATTTTTTAAACTTCATTTAATATTCACCAATTATTATTAATTTGTGAAAAGGAGGAAAAAGAGAATATGTTATGATACATAATAATAGATTATATATCTTTTAGAAAGGAGTTGATTATATGAAAGATAAAATAATTGTTTTTGTTATAGGTTTACTTGTTGGTGCTGTTATTACAACAGGAGCATTTTATATATATACTATATCAAGTAATAAATGTGATAGTATTAGTCAAAATACAGGAATGAATGGTGGACAACCACCAGAAAAACCAAATGGTGAAAATGGACAACCACCTGAAAAACCTAGTGATAGTAATATTGGAATAAATAATACACAAGAAAGTGATTAATGAAGGGAGGGTATAATGAATAATAAAAAAAATATATTATATGCAATTATAATAATAGTATTAATTATAATTCTTGGAACATTATGGTTCTTAATTATAAATAATACCAATAATAGTTCAAATAATGATAGTAATAATATGCCTGGTGGACCTATGAATAATAATTCTAAAGCCACGTATTCTTCCGTTAAAGAAATAAATAAAGATGAGGATATAACATCAGGTGAATATAAATCAAATAATTCTGATGAAAATACCATTTCAATATCAGGAGATGTTAAATCAACTATATCAGGAATAACAGTAAGTAAAACAGGAGACTCTGATGGTGGTGATAATACTTCTTTTTATGGAACTAATTCAGCAATAATTGCTAAGGATGGTGCAAATGTAACTATTAAAGATATTGAAATAACTACTGATGCTACAGGTGCTAATGGGGTATTTAGTTATGGTGGATCAGCTACAACAAATAATTCTAATAGTGATGGAACAACTATAAATATTAGCGATTCTATAATTACAACTAGTAAAGATAATTCTGGTGGAATTATGACTACTGGTGGTGGAATTATGAATGCCACTAATTTAACAATTACAACATCAGGTACTTCTAGTGCAGCTATTAGATCAGATAGGGGTGGTGGAACAGTGATAGTAGATGAAGGTACATATACGACTACCGGAAAGGGTTCTCCTACTATTTATTCTACAGCTGATATAACTGTAAAGAATGCTACACTAATAGCTACTGCCTCTGAAGGAGTTGTAATTGAAGGAAAAAATAGCGTTACTTTAGAAAATGTTTTATTAACTGATACAAATAATACATTAAATGGACAATCTACTACTTATAAAAATATTTTCTTATATCAATCAATGAGTGGCGATGCAGCTAATGGTAAAGCTGTATTCACATCAAAAAATTCAACTATAACAACAAATCAAGGTGATAGTTTTTATGTAACAAACACAACAGCTGAAATTAATTTGGAAAACAATATTATAGTTAATAATGATACTACTGGTAATTTCTTAAGAATACAAAAAGATTCTTGGGGAAATACTGGAAGTAATGGTGGAACAGTTACATTAAATTTAACTAACCAAGAGGTAAATGGAAATATAGTAGTAGATTCTATATCTAAGTTAACCATTAATTTATCAGATAGTTCTTCAATTAAAGGAGCAATTAATAATAGTAATGAAGGTGAGGTATCATTAACAATAGATAAAACAAGTAATATTACATTAACTGGTGATACTTATCTTAAATCATTAACTAATATAGATTCTACTAATAGTAACATTAATCTCAATGGTTATAAATTATATGTTGATGGTGTAGAATATAATAAATAATAAATTAAACACGAAGAAATTCGTGTTTTTGTGTGACTAGCCATATAATAAAAGTAATAATACATGATATAATATTTATGGAGAGTGATATTATGAGTTTTACGATGAATATATATTATAAAGGACAAAATGGTAATGCAAAAAAATTCGCTAGTGAGATGATATCTTCTGGTATAGTAGATGAAATAAGAGGTAAAAAAGGTAATTTAAAATATCAATATTTTGAATCATTAGATGATAGTGAAATCATATTACTTATTGATAGTTGGGAAGATCAAGAATCACTTAATAAACATCATGAATCTGATACTATGAAAAAAATAATTAAACTAAGAGATAAATATGATTTACATATGAAAGTAGAAAAATATCTTTTAGATAATAGTAATAAACAAGATGAAAAATATATTCGAAAGTAGAAATAAATGGGAGAGAAAAATGATCACTAAAAAAGAATACAAAATGAAAAGAATAGAATTAAATGAAAATAGATTAGACAAATTAAATAAGATAATACCTTGTTTAGAAAAATATTTAAATGAATTTAAAGAAAACATTTCTCACTATCATGAATTAAATAAATACTATGGTAGTAAAGAATGGTTTAAAGATAAAGATGATTACGAAAATGGTAAAATAAAAAATATTAAAGCTGGTGTTTTAAGTGAAGATGCAATATGGAATTTAGATGAAAATACCCGTGATTTAATAAATCGAATGGATATAATAATTAAAAAAATTAATAACATTAAATAATATAAAAATCTAATGAAGAAGATGAAAAGTCTTTTTTTTTGTGCTATAATCATTATGTTGTTGGAAGTGGTAGTATGTTAATAGCAGCTTATATAATAATGTTTATTTCTGTAATAATATTTTGTATGTCATATTATTATATTTTTGTTATGGGAACAGTTAGTTTTTATGAATTTGCTTATTTATTATCTCATGAAATGGGTGCTGGTGGTTCATTTACAGTAGTGTTTGATACTATTGTAGCTTGCTTTTGGCCATTTACTATTTTAACAATTGTTTTTCTATTATTAAGTAAATTTGTTTTTAAAGAAAAGAAAACCAAGTTTATTTTTTCAATGATAGTACTAGCTATTGGATTAATTTTTTTAGTTAAATCAGTTCATTTAGATGATTATATTGTTAATAAAAGTGAAAATACAGATATTTATGAAAAATATTATGTAGATACTAATACAGTTAATGTAACATTACCTAATAAAAAAAGAAACTTAATTATTATTTATTTAGAGAGTATGGAATCATCACTTTTTTCTAAAAAAAATGGTGGTGCTTTTAATGAATCAATTATTCCTGAACTTGAAGATATTGCTTTAAATAATCTTAATATTTCTAATACCAATTTATTAGGTGGTGCTTATACTTTAACTAGTACATCATTTACTATTTCATCCATTACGGCAAGTACAACTGGTACACCAGTAAATATTAAATTATTTAATGGATATTCTAAAGAAAAACCATTTATGAAAAATGTTAAATCACTTGGGAATATTCTAAGTGATAATGGATATAATCTTGAATTAATACAAGGTAGTGATAAAGAATTCGGTGCTTTAGATTTATATGCCATTGATAATGGTAATTATAAAGTATTTGATAATAATACTGCTAAAGAAAAAGGATTAGTTGATGAAGATTATTTTGAATGGTGGGGAATTGAAGATAAAAAAGTATTAGAATTTTCTAAAGAGGAATTAAAAGAATTAGTTAGTGAAGATAAACCATTCATGCTTATGTTATTTACTATGGATACTCATTTTAAAGATGGTTATCAAGATAATACTTGCAAAAAAAAATATGCTGAACCACTAGCTAATTCATATGCATGTTCATCATTAATGGTTAGTGAATATATTAATTGGTTAAAAGAACAAGATTATTATAATGATACAACTATTATATTGATGGGAGATCATCAAGTAATGCAAGATAGTTTTTATAAAGATCATAAGGATTATAATCGAGTAAATTATAATGCTATTATTAATAGTGTTAATAGTGGTAATACTAAGAATAGACAATTTAGTCAATATGATATGTATCCAACTATTTTGTCTAGTATTGGTGCTACAATACCAGGTAATAAACTAGGCTTTGGTGTTAATTTATTTAGTGGTGAAGAAACATTAATTGAAAAACTAGGTAGAGAAACATTTGATAAAGAGTTATTAAAATCAAGCGATTATTATGATAAATATATTTTTATTGACAAATAAAAAAAGTGATAATCACTTTTCAATAATTCCTTCTTCTACTTCTTGCAATTTAAGAGTTATCATCTCTTTTAATTCATCTTCAATTGCTAAACAACAACAAAGAGCTTGCATTAATGCCTTGTCTCTTAGAACTTTATCTTTAATTTGACCTTCATCGATTAATTTATGTAATTTAATAAAATCTTTTTCTAGATCATCAACATCTCGACCTCGATAGTTTTCTTTATAATACTGGGCAAATCCCGGCTTTTTTATAAGTTCTTCAATGTAAGAAAAGTTATCTACCATGAATTTATTCCTTTTTTCCTCAGTTTCTTTTGCAATATGGTAATCAGTCATATTTTACCCTCCTATAATCATTATAACATGTACTTTATTAATATTAAAATACTAAACACACAAATAATTCAATAAAAAATGTGTCAACTGTAAATTAATTATATTAAATAATAGTATAACATTTGTTATACTTTTTTAATTAATATGTTATAATTATAATGGAGGATGATATATGAAATATAAGAAAATAGTAGTAGTAGGTGGTGGGGTTTTAGGTAGTCAAATAGCTTTTCAAACGGCATATTGTGGTTTTGACGTAACCATTTTAATTCGTGAAGAAGACTCAAAAAAAGAATTAATAAAAAAATTAGAAAAATTACGTGATACATATCTTGATACTATTAATTTAATGAATACTAAACCAGGTCGTGTTTCTGGTGTATGGGCTAAAGGTATTGCTAGTTTAGAGGGCTTTAGAAAACAAGAATGTGTTGAAAAAGTTAATAATGCAATTAATAATATTATTATTGAAACAGATCAGTCTATAGCAGTTAAAGATGCAGATTTAATTATTGAATCTGTTACTGAAAATATTGATGTTAAAAAAGCATTATATGAATCAATTGCTCCACTATTGGATGAAAAAACAGTAATTGTTACTAATTCATCAACTCTATTACCATCCAAATTAGCTAAATCAACTGGTCGACCTGAAAAATTCTTGTCGATGCATTTTGCTAATACTATTTGGAAAAATAATATTTCTGAAATAATGGTTCATAGTGATACTGATGAAAAATATTTTAATGAAATAGTTAAATTTGCTGAAGCTATTAACATGATTCCTCTTAAAGCTAGTAAAGAAAAATCTGGTTATTTATTAAATTCAATGTTAGTACCATTTCTATTAAGTGCTATGGACTTATTAGCAAATGGTGTAAGTGATCCTGAAACCATTGATAAGGCTTGGACTCTTGGTACAGGAGCTCCTAAAGGACCGTTTGGAATAATTGATACAGTTGGTCTTGAAACGGCCAAAAATATTGTTTTACAATATCAAAAAGTACCAGATTTATTTGATCCATTATTAAAGAAAATGATGTTACCATATAATTATGATGGTATGCTAGATATTCTAAATGATTATATTGAAAAAGGAAAACTTGGTAAATCAGTAGGTAAAGGTTTTTATAAATATGATAAATAGAGAGAAATCTCTTTTTATTTTGCATAAGTAATAGTATAATAAGTATGAAATGTATAATTAATTATACAAAGGAGGAGTATGAAAGATAAATTTATAGGTATTGCTAAAGTAGGTGAGAAAGGACAAATTGTTATTCCAAAAGAAGCGAGAGATATGTTTAATATTAATCCAGGAGATTCTATTGTTGTATTATGTGATAAAGAAAAGGGTATCGCACTTTTAAAATCAGATTTTATGGAAGATAGTATTAATGAAATTATGGGTGGTAATAAATGAATGCAATTATAACAAAGAATTTAACTAAACAATATAAAGATAAGATGGCAGTTAATAATCTAAATTTAAATATTAAAAAGGGTGAACTATTTGCTTTACTAGGAGTTAATGGTGCAGGTAAAACAACTACTATTAAAATGATTTCAGGTCTTATTTTACCTACTAGTGGTGAAATATTAGTGAATAATATGGATATAAAAAAAGATGTTTATAAAATAAAATCAATTATTAATGTTTCTCCACAAGAGACTGCTGTAGCACCTAATTTAACTGTTCTTGAAAATTTAGATTTTATGGCTGGTGTATATGAAATAAAAGATAAAGATAAGAAAATTAATGAGCTTATTAAATTATTTCATCTAGAAGAATACCTTAGTAAAAGATGTAAAGCATTATCTGGTGGTATTATGAGAAAAGTAAGTATTGCCATTAGTTTAATTAATGATCCAGAAATACTATTTTTAGATGAACCAACTTTAGGTCTTGATGTTATATCAAGAAAAGAATTATGGAAAGTAATAGAAG
>Ga0247610_10006130_pt1 | contig 12563 bp, 7 predicted proteins | sample 174DNAGHGhighgp2_FD_193483 | JGI IMG/M metagenome (GOLD analysis project Ga0247610, IMG submission 193483) | Sheep rumen microbial communities from Palmerston North, Manawatu-Wanganui, New Zealand - 1742 DNA GHGhigh gp2 | ecosystem: Host-associated > Mammals > Digestive system > Stomach > Rumen ...
TGTGTCTGTTTCCACCCATCCGGTTGGGGCCGCAGATGAACGAGTGGCGGCTATGGCGCGGGGGCGCACCTCTTCCCATTCCGAACAGAGAAGTTAAGCCCCGCCGCGACGATGATACTGCGCGAAAGCGTGGGAAAGTAGTTCGCCGCCCACCCACAACGGTAACCCCGACAGCGTATGCTGCCGGGGTTTACTGTTTTTATAAATCCTCAGGAAATGTCGTTGTGCGAATTGTTCGATGCAGAGGAAGCCTCATATTCAATTATTAACTGAAGTAATGAAAAAAAACAACACTTTTTGTTGTTTTTTTTCCTTTTTCCCTTTATCTTTGAAGCCTCGAAATACACTAAAACTGTAAATGTAAGAATTCATTAGATTATGCACAAAAACCTTATCGTTATGAAAAACAAAGTTTTACAATTACTGATGCTCTTCTGCATCGGCTGTTTTGGCGTGGCGAGAGCCGACATTGTTACGATTGGGACGGGCACCAACTACAATCAAAACTCTATGCCGGTCAAATCGGATTGGAATTACTTCCTAACCCAACAAATCTTCAACGCCTCGGAGATTGGCACAGGTGGAACCATCAACGCCATCTCCTTCAATTATTACAACGGGGTTGGTGCATTTTCCATGTCGGATATCCAGGTGTATATGAAGCATGTCTCCAAGACCCAATTCGACTTTGATTATGATATGGTTCAGGTCAGCCCGAGCGACAAAGTGTTTGACGGCACCTTCTCGGCTTCGGGGGCCGGCTGGGTGACTGTCAACCTCGACACCCCGTTCATGTATGACGGCAGCAGCAACCTTTTGATATGTTTTTACAGCCCTGTTAATAATAAGTTGGGCAGCAACACCAATATGTTCTATTATACGAATACCCCAGACTTAAATACTGGTATTGCGTACCATTCTAGCAATTATATCGACATTACCAATGTGGCCGCTTATAGTGGATACGCGAATCGTTATAATTTCCGCGCCAACATCCAAATCGACATCACCCCGATGATGTCCATTCCATTCACTGAGGTCTTTAGCACAACTTCCCTCCCCAGTAATTGGGCCAAATACAGCGGTCTGCTGAACGATGTGATGAATGGCACAACTCAGTTAGCCACGACCACAAGCGGTTGGTTTTTCAATACCTACAATGGCGTGTTTAACACCCATGCCCGACTCAACATCTGGAGCAATGTTACCCAACATTGGCTCGTCACGCCGCAGGTGGTCATGCAAAACGATTGCCTGCTCAGCTTCGACATGGCCTTGACCAAGTATTCAGGCACTATGCAGCCTGTCACCCCAGGACAGCAAGCCGATGACCGATTCGTCGTCTTGGCCTCGACCGACAATGGCAGCACATGGATCATCCTCCGCGAATGGAACAACACAGGCTCACCCTACGTCTACGATAACATCCGCGCTACAGGAGAGCATGCCGAGATCGACCTTGCCGCCTACCAAGGCACCAACCTTTTGATTGCCTTCTATGGTGAGTCCTCAGTAGCTGGCGGCGACAACAATATGCACATCGACAATGTGAGCATCGACTACAAACCACTCTGCTGGGATATGAAAGTCCAAGAAATCACCCTTACCAATATCACGCCCTATGCAGTAACTATCGGTTGGGACGTGAATGGCGGTGCTACCGTTTGGGAGATCCAATGCAGCTCCGACCCCAACTTCAATAACGACCTGCACGACATAGGCGTAACCGATTATTACAGCAGTTGGACATTCGACGACCTCAATCCCGAAACCACCTATTATGTGCGTGTGGCTCCCAATTGCCCTGAAGGTGGCTACGAACCTTTCTCGGAGGTGGTCACCTTCACTACGCCATCGCCTTGTGCCGTACCCACCAATCTGACCATCACAAATGTCACGCCTCACGGCGTCACGGCTACCTTCGAACCTGGTGGAGATTGGCAAACCCTTTGGTCCTTTATGTTTACTACGACAAATGAGCCGCCCACATACGCTAATGGTTCAACACTTAACCATACTATCTTTTATCCAGAACATTGGAAAATGTTCCAATCCAATACCCACTATTATCTTTGGGTTGGCGTTGATTGTCCAGAGGGTAGTTACGGCAACTACGTCTGGGGCGAACCTGCCGAATTCACCACGCCCGAGGCTTGCCCAGCAGTGGATGTGTCAAATGAAGTGGAAATTGATGACGTACAACCCCATTCTGTTTCCTTGAATTGGGAGGCTTACCAAGGCATGGCCACACAATGGCAAGTGTTTCACAACTTATATGATATTCTGCCTTCTGACGAAGAGTACATCAATGAAGTTGCTATCGTGACCGACGAGCCATACGTCACCATCGACGGCTTACTCGGCGACTATGACCACCATTTCTGGATCCGCAGCTATTGTGGTGAATGGCAAGGCACACCCGAATGGAGCAGTTGGAGCGACATGATTACCGTCCACACCTTGGTGTCGTGCCCAGCACCCACCAACTTGGTGGCCCGCACCACGGCCAACTCCGCCACCATCACCTGGAGCCCTGGCGGCAACGAAACCAATTGGACCGTTGAAATCATGAGCGAAGATTGGGGCGACTATCCGCCTGCGTTCGAAGTGGACGTGCCTTACATCACCTTCGATGAAGAATTCCTCGACGGAATGATTGACGATGGCGACTGCTACGAAAAGAGCTTCACCGTCTATGTGTATAGCGAATGCGGCGAGGAAGACGGCACAAGCGAAGTCGCAGAACTTGAATTCATCGTCACCGATAGGCAATTCTTCACCGTGTATGACGGAGACGTAACCAACAACCGCATCCCCGCCAATATCTACTACTTCGATGATTTTACGAAAAGCCAGTTCGTCATCCCCGCCGAGGAATTGACGGAGATGATTGGCACGCCCATCAGCAGCATGACATTCTATACTTCTTCCAATGAGTACTACACCACGGTGAGTTCCGCCGATGTCTACCTGATGGAGGTGGATTACACCTCGATTAGCGACTACGAGCCCAAGTCTTCCGCCACCAACGTCTATAGTGGCTATTTCGATATTGAAAGGGAAGGCAACGGTGGCAAAATGACCATCAACTTTAGCACGCCCTACACCTACCAAGGCGGCAACCTCCTAGTGGGCATTGAGAACACCGATGACGTAAATTATAAAAACATTTACTTCTACGGCCAAACCGTCTATGGAGCTTCCATCTCCGGCTCAAACGGTAGCAGCACGGGAACCATTCCTGCCGACCAGCAAAACTTCATTCCCAAGACCACCTTCGGTTTCCTTCCCGCTTGTGAGCCGAAGAGCTTGCCTTACTTCTATGGATTCGAAGACATTGATGAGTTCAACTGCTGGACCAAGCTGGATTGCCATAGCAGTTCAGCCATCAACAGCAATGAAACCTACCAAGGCAACTACAGCTTCCGGTTCCGTTATAATACTACCCCGCCTCAGTATCTCATTTCACCCAAGTTTGAGAGTACAACGGGTATGAATGTTTCGTTCTATTACAAAAACGGTTCCAACTCTTACCCCGAAACTTTCCAGGTAGGTTATTCCACCACCACCAAGTCGCCTAACGCCTTCACTTGGAGTGAGGAAGTGACCGCCGCCGACAACAGCACTTGGATGCACTATCAGGAGTTTTTCCCCGAAGGCACCAAGTATGTCGCCATCAAGCTTACTTCTAACGACCAACTTTATCTTTACCTCGACAACTTCCGATTCGAGCCGGCATTTTGTATGGATGAAGACCAGTGTGAGCTTACCTTTGAGCTTACCGACAGCTACGGAGACACCTGGAATGGCAATGCCATCCGTGTGGTGGATGTGCAGACCAACACTGTTTTGGCAATCATGACCAACGACTACGACTATTATGATGCTACCGGATCGTCAGCAGCCTATACACAGACGAAAACGCTCCCCGTGTGCGACGGCCGTGAGCTCCGCTTCGAATGGGTGAGTGGCGAATGGCCTGATGAATGTTCCTATACCGTCACTGACATCAGTGGAAGCGTAGTCTTCTCCGGTTCAGGTGTGATGAGTGAGCCCAAATATTTCACACCGAACTGCGCGCCAGTTTTCATTGCAAACGGCTTTTGGAACGATGGCAGCAACTGGAATATCGGCGAAGTGCCCGAAGAAGGCAGCGATGTCATCATCCAAGCCGATGCCGTCATTCCTGCAGGTTATACTGCTTACGCATGGGATGTTACCCTCGACGGCGGCAGCATCACCGTTGAAGACGGCGGCCAACTCAGGCATAACACAAACGGCCTTGTGGTTACCATGGAGAAAAACATCGAGGGCTACGGCGACGCGAACAACCAGAACAACTATTACCTGATGGCATTCCCCTTCAACGATGATATGGACGTTCCTGCCGCCATGACTGCCGAAGGCTGCGACTTGTACATGTTTGACTCATCCCAACCTGATGCCGAATGGCGCAACAACAAGCAAACGCCCGTTGATCAGCTCACTTCGCTTGAGGGTTACCTTTTCGCCAGCCCCAACGACCTTGAGCTTTCGATGACGGGAGCCACCATTAGGGCTGCAAATGGATATTATATGAACATGGAGTATTCTGAAGGAACGTCCAACTTCAACGGATGGAGACTCTTGGGCAATTTCTTCACCTGCAATGCCTATATCTATACTCGCGATGCCAACAACGAATACGTCCCGATGGATGTCATGGTCTACAACGAAGAGGGCGAACTGGTGACGCTGACCGCAGGCCCCATTGCACCGATGCAAGGCTACTTCATAAAACTTACAGAGCCAACGGAAGTCTACTTCTTGCCTTATCGTTCCGAACCAGAAGGAGTCATCAATAGCAAATTCACCGTAAATGAAGATGGCGACCAAGTGTATTTCTCGCAAGGCAACCTGCAATACATCGGCAGCGCCGGCACGCCTTACTGGAAGTTTGCTGACAAACAGTGGGAGTCATTTGGCGACAATGGTCAAGGCAGTACGAGCCAAAACGTCGACCGCGACCTCTTTGGCTGGGGCACGAGTGGCTACAACCATGGCGCCGTTTGCTACCAGCCTTGGAGCACGAGCCAAACAAGCAGCGACTACTATGCCTATGGTAACGCTTACAGGGATCTCAATTACTCGACAGGCCAGGCCGACTGGGGTTACAACGCAATACGTAACGGCGGCAACCAAGAAAACAGCGGATGGCGCACACTGACCAAAGATGAATGGGTCTATGTTTTCAATGGACGTAATACTGCATCAGGTATCCGATTTGTTTTGGGTAATGTGAATGGTGTGGATGGCGTCATCTTGTTGCCCGACAATTGGGATGCCTCTATCTACACGCTGAACGGCATAAATGATGATTATGGAGATTACCTGGATAACACCATAAATGCAACGGATTGGACTACGATTTTTGAAGCCAATGGAGCTGTCTTCTTGCCCAAAACAGTTGGCCGCGAGGGGACTTCAATAACCACTTACTGTAATTACTGGACATCCACTTATAATAGTAATGACTTTTCGGATTGTATTTTTATTAGCAATTATATCGGTTTTGATCATAATGTAAATTACCGAAATACAGGTAATGCTGTGCGTTTGGTGTACCCTGATAACAATTGATTTCCCAAAGCCAATCATTTTCCAATCGAAAATGGTTGGCTTTGTTTTTTTTCCTATCTTTGCCCGTTATTACGAAGCAAAACGATAAATCTATGATAGACATCAAGTTTTTAGTCAAGAACCCCGACGTGGTCAGGGAGAACATCAAGAAGAAATTCCAAGACAATAAGTTGCCCCTTGTTGATGAGGCCATCAGCTTGTACACCCAATATTGCGACTGCCAGCAGCGCGCCGACGACCTGCGCTCGCAACGCAACTCAATCTCCAAGGAAATCGGTATCCTTTTCAAGAACAAGGAAGTCGAGAAAGCCAACGAGATGAAGAAACTCGTGGAAGCCAATGCCCAAGAGCTGGAACAACTTGGCAAGCAGCAGACCTCACTAATGGAACAACTGACCAAGGTGATGTATTCCATCCCCAACATCATCGCGCCTGAAGTGCCGATAGGGAAGGACGACACCTTCAATGTAGAGAAGGAACGCTTTGGCGAGCCTGTGGTGCCCGACTTCGAAGTGCCTTACCATGCCGACATCATGGCCAAGTTCAACGGCCTGGATTTGGATTCGGCCCACCGTGTAGCAGGTAACGGCTTCTATTACCTCATGGGCGACATCGCACGCCTACATTCCGCTGTCATCACCTACGCTCGCGACTTTATGATCGACCGTGGCTTCACCTATTGCATTCCTCCTTTCATGGTGCGCAGCGAAATTGTCTCCGGCGTGATGAGTTTCGCCGAGATGGACGCCATGATGTACAAGATTGAGGGTGAAGACCTCTATCTCATCGGCACCAGTGAACACTCGATGATCGGCAAGTTCATCGACCAAATCGTCCCCGAAGAGAGCCTGCCGCTGACCTTGACGAGCTACTCACCCTGCTTCCGTAAGGAGAAAGGCGCCCATGGCATTGAGGAGCGCGGTGTGTATCGTATCCACCAGTTCGAGAAACAAGAAATGGTGGTGCTCTGCAAGCAAGAGGATGCTGACTACTGGTATGAGCAGATGTGGAAGAACACCGTCGACCTGTTCCGTTCCATGGACATCCCTGTTCGCACATTGGAATGCTGTTCTGGCGACTTGGCTGACCTGAAGGTGAAATCACTCGACGTGGAGGCATGGTCACCGCGTCAGAAGAAGTATTTTGAAGTGGGTAGTTGCTCTTACCTTGGTGATGCCCAGGCCAGACGTCTGAAGATCAGAATCAAGGGCAAGAACGGCAACTATTTTGCCCACACCTTAAATAATACCGTGGTCGCCCCGCCGCGCATGTTGATTGCCTTTTTGGAGAACAACCTCCGCGCCGATGGCAGCGTAGCCATCCCGAAGGCTTTGCAACCTTATATGGGCGGAAAAACTGAAATCAGATGAATTTTTGCTGTTAGCTTTTAGCAGTTAGCTATTGGCTTTAAGAGCTACTCAGCTAATAGCTAATGGCTAATAGCTAAAAGCCAGCAAAATAGAGATAAGTATGGATATATCAGTTGTTGTACCGCTGTTGAATGAAGCTGAGTCTTTGCCTGAGTTGGAAGCATGGATTCGGCGCGTGATGGACGAGCATGGCTTCACCTACGAAATTGTTTTCGTTGACGATGGCTCCACCGACAATTCTTGGGCCATTATCCAAGGTCTTGCTGAGGCCAATCCTAATGTGAAGGCGTTGCGTTTCAGGAGAAATTATGGCAAGTCACCAGCATTGAATGAAGGCTTTAAGGTTGCACAAGGCGACGTGGTCATCACTATGGATGCCGACCTTCAGGACAGCCCCGACGAGATCCCTGAGCTCTACAAGATGATCAAGGAGGACGGCTACGACCTCGTTTCTGGTTGGAAGAAAGTGCGTTACGACTCTAAACTGATGAAAAACATTCCTTCGAAGTTCTTCAACTGGACGACGCGTATGATGTCGGGCATCAAGCTGCATGATTTCAACTGTGGCTTGAAAGCCTATCGAAATGAGGTGGTGAAAAGCATTCAAGTGTACGGAGAAATGCACCGTTACATTCCCGTCATAGCCAAGATGAACGGTTTTGGTCATATTGGTGAGAAGGTGGTGCACCATCAAAAGCGCAAGTTCGGTAAGAGCAAGTTCGGCATGAGTCGTTTCATCCGTGGCTATCTTGACCTTATTACAATCAACTTCATCTCTAAGTTCAGCAATCGTCCGATGCACTTCTTCGGTGTGCTAGGTTCGATTACCTTCCTTGTGGGTTTTGTTATTGCAGTGTATCTCGCTTGCTCACGCCTGTTTTTCCATGTCTATGGCATGACGCGCAGACCTCTGTTCTATTTTGCACTTTTGGCCATTGTTTTGGGTGTGCAATTGTTCTCTACCGGTTTTTTGGCAGAAATGATCACTTCTACGCAGCGCGAGAAACGGATATATTCCATTTCGGAACGTATCAACGCATAAGCAAACAAAAAAGCCTGCCTTCCATAGAATTCCCTAAGAAGGCAGGCTTTTTTTACTGATTAATACAATTCGTCGAAGCCTCCATCAATGCTTTCATCGAAGCTGTCGCCGAACTCATCGTTGAATTCATCTTCGTCAAACTCGTCTTCAAACTCATCAAAGGGCGAGTCGTCGGCAAAATCGTTGTTGTCCCAGTCGAAATCACGTTCCAACTTTGATTCGTCGAATTCGTCTTCTTCATCGTGACCGCTGATGAAATCGTCGATTTCGTCGTCGCTCATTTTGTCAAAGTTGACATCAAGCAAAGCCGAGTCGTTGATGGAGCGGTTCATCGACTTCAATTCTCGCATCACCGAAGGGGAGACATAAAACTCGTCAATGTTTTCTTCGCAGTATTTCAAGTACTTTGGGTCTTTTTCGTACACTTCGGCGATGGTCATGCCCTCGTATTTTCCGAAGGTGAAAACTGAATCAATGTCATAGAATTTCATATTATTTCCTTTCTTTTTTGTCAGTTAATAGTGTCTTTTTCAGTCCGCAAATATCATGCATTTTTCTGTTTTTCGCAACAAAAACCTATTTTTTGAAAGCAAAAAACACGGCAAGGATAATAAAGATAAATGAGAGGATGTGGTTCCAACGGAAGGTCTCTGTCTTGAACACCGTGATGACGATGACAGTAAACACCGTCAGCGAAACAGCTTCTTGTATGACTTTCAGCTGAATAAGGTTAAAAGGGCCTCCGTTTTGCATCGCGCCGATGCGGTTGGCGGGAATCATGAAGGAATATTCGAACAAGGCAATGCCCCACGACATCAGGATGACCAGAAACAGCGGCCAGTCTTTAGAGGAGGGGACGATTTCGAGCAGTTTCAACTGTCCGTACCATGCAAAAGTCATGAAGACATTGGAAACAATGAGTAAAAGAATGGTGTAGAGGCCTTTCATTGGAAAGTGTTTTTAATGGGCTGCAAAAGTACGGGAATTTCTTTCAAGTCCGACATTTATTCCTATTTTTGCACAACCAAATTTGAACATCATGAATGCAACCATCATACTTGCCGTTTTTGTTTTGTACACCGTCCTTTTGTTTGTGATTTCGCATTTCACGGCACGGAAGTCCGACAACAATGCGTTTTTCCGGGGCAACAAAAACTCGCCGTGGTTTGTGGTAGCCTACGGCATGATTGGTGCCTCTTTGTCGGGCGTGACTTTCATGTCGGTGCCGGGTGGGGTGTACACGGGACAGTTTACCTATATGCCTTTGGTTTTTGGCTATGTACTTGGTTATGCAGCGATTGCACTTGTGCTGTTGCCGCTGTACTATCGGCTTAACTTGACTTCGATTTATTCCTATTTGAATATGCGTTTCGGGCCAAGGTCGGAAAAGACAGGTGCTGCATTTTTCATCTTGTCGCGATTATTAGGCTCCGCTTTGCGCATGTATCTTGTCGTTTTTGTACTGTATGAGTTCGTCTTCAAAGACTGGGGCATTCCGTTTTGGGTGCCAGCGGTCATTTTTATCGCCATTATTCTTCTTTATACTTTCAAAGGTGGCATCAAGACGGTGGTTTGGACCGACACTTTGCAGACGACTTTCCTATTGCTGGCTGCTTTTTTGACGGCTTGGTTTATCATGAAGAACCTGAACATCTCGCTGGGCGACCTGCTGAAATCCGCCTCCGCAAAAGGATATACCAAAGTGTTTGAGACCGATTGGACTCACAACAAGTTTTGGGTGAAACAGGTGCTGAGTGGCATGTTCATCACCATCACCATGACGGGCTTGGACCAGGATATGATGCAGAAGAATTTGACTTGTAAGAACTTGCGTGATGCTCAAAAGAATGTGATGACATCGAGCCTGTTGTTCGTGGTGGTCAATGCCTTGTTCCTCTGCTTAGGCGCAGCATTGATTTATTACGCTCAAGCTACTGGATTTCAACTTCCTGTCAATGAGGCTGGTGTAGTGGTCAACGACAAGATTTTCCCCTCAGTGGCCTTCTCCTTGAGTAAGTTTACGGCTATTGTATTTGTCATTGGACTCGTTGCGGCTGGCTATTCCAGTGCCGACGGCACTTTGACAGCCCTGACAACCACTTTCTGCTTCGATTTCTTGCATTTCGACAAAAAACAGCTGACCGAACAGCAAATCACGCAACGCCGCAAATGGATCCATGTGGTCTTTGCCTTACTTTATTTGCTGGTTATCATAGCTTTCCGACCTTTCCATAATGAGTCGTTAATTGATAAGGTGTTCGACATTGCTGGCTATACATACGGGCCTTTGTTGGGCTTGTACACCTTTGGGCTGTTTGTCAAGAATAGAAGAGTCATCGACAAGGCCGTGCCTTTCATAGCTGTCGCGTCACCTATCATCAGTTACTTTTTGAAGATGTATTCGCCGCAATTGTTTGGTGGTTATAAAATAGGTTTTGAAATCCTGATAATCAATGGGTTGCTGACGTTTTTGGCCTTATTGCTTTTCAGTCGAAAGGAAAAAATGGTCACTGAATGACAAGATTGACGAAAAATATGTATTTTTGAAATTTGAAACTTAAATATTAAAGAAATGAATAGAATTGTCACTAAAATCGCTTTGATGCTGATGGCTTTGACCTTGATGGGCGGCCAGCTTCAAGCACAGTTCACTACTACCTTTGCCAAGAATGTTGCACCTGGTCAGCATAACGGTGTGTATTATTCTTTGCCTCAGACTATGTTGAAACTTGATTTCATCATCGAAGAGGTTAAACTTGAGAAAGGCCCGCTCAGCGACTATGCTTCCAACTATTTTGAAATGGAAGACATTGTTGAATTTGAAACCACTGAATATAAGCTTCTTGGCGTGAAAATGTCGACTGTTTCGGGTCCCGACCCCAATGCATTGTTTTTCGTTACCATGCAGGGCACAAGAGGCAGCAAGACGCAATTCGATGTGCTGTCCAATGGCATTATCCGCAGCGTGGGTATCGGTAATGCTGCCGATGCCGTGGTGGAGATGCCTTTGCCTAGCAAGGAAGAGCAAGTTAATAATCAGGAAGTGGATGAAGTCGGTGAAGGCTTTATTCCTCTGATACTCGCAGGAAAGAACAATTCCCAGTTGGCTAAAGAAGTGGCTGATAAGATTGTTGAGATTCGAAAGGCCAAGTTTTATTTGATTTCGGGTGATGTTGAGATGGCTTCCAATCCCGAGACTTTCAACACAATGTACAAAAAGTTGGATGCCATGGAGAATGAATATACCAGCTTGCTTTTGGGTAAGCATGTGGGCAAGAAAGTGGTGAAGACAGTCTATGTGATTCCGAACAAGGAAGTGCCGACCCAGACTGTTGCCAAGTTCTCTGAAACCGAAGGATTGACAGTGGGCACTGGAGGTTCAGGAAACATGATTACGGTGCAGACCCTTTCACTCAATACGACGGCGGCCATCAATGCTCCCAGCCAGTCTGCCATCGAGTCGATGTCGTATGAGAACAAGGTCTTCTATCGTGTACCTGAAACGGCTCAGGTGAAGGTGATGTGTGGCAATACCACTTTGTTGGAAGACAGAGTGACTGTCAACCAGTTGGGCGCCATGCTGATGGCTCCGCTGACGAATACGAAGTTGGTGTTTGATACGGAGACGGGACAGATTGTGAATATTAGGATGCAGTAACCGCTTCCTTGATTCTCACCAATTGTCTCAAAAGAGATTCAGCCAAGTCTAAGCGGAGCATGTTAGCTCCGTCAGACTTGGCTTTTTTAGGCTCTGGATGCACCTCCATGAAGATGCCATCGACACCCGCTGCAATGCCTGCCTTGGCAATTAAGCCAATCATTTCAGGCTGTCCGCCCGTGACTCCGCTACTTTGGTTGGGCTGTTGCAAGGAGTGTGTGACGTCAAGGATGACGGGCACATCGAACTTCTGCATGACAGCGATGTTGCGGTAATCCACTACCAAATCCTGGTAGCCGAACATGGAGCCGCGCTCCGTCAACATTACCTTGTTGTTGCCCGATTGTCTGACTTTCTCGACGGCAAAGCCCATCGCTTCACCCGAAAGGAATTGTCCCTTCTTGATGTTGACGGTTTTTCCCGTCTTGGCGGCAGCCACCAGGAGGTCGGTCTGACGACAGAGGAAAGCAGGAATTTGCAGAACATCCACGTATTCAGCGGCCATAGCGGCTTCCTCAGCTGAATGGATGTCGGTCACCACGGGGAGTTCGAATTCCTTGGCGATTTTTTGCAGCACTTTCAAAGCTTTCTCGTCACCAATGCCTGTGAACGAATCCAATCTTGATCGGTTGGCCTTCCGGTAAGATCCCTTGAAAACAAGCGGTATGTCCAGCTTTTGGCAGATGCTTTTCAAGGTTTCGGCGATAAAGAGGGGAGAGGTCTCATCCTCAATCACGCAAGGGCCGGCCATGAGGAAGAAACGGTCGGCGTGCAAGCCTTTCAGGAAGTTGTATTTTGTGGTGTCCATGGTGGAGATTTTTTGCAAAAGTAGTATTTTTTTGAATGTCGGCCCTTCGACAGGATCAGGGACCTT
>Ga0247610_10006134_pt1 | contig 12560 bp, 12 predicted proteins | sample 174DNAGHGhighgp2_FD_193483 | JGI IMG/M metagenome (GOLD analysis project Ga0247610, IMG submission 193483) | Sheep rumen microbial communities from Palmerston North, Manawatu-Wanganui, New Zealand - 1742 DNA GHGhigh gp2 | ecosystem: Host-associated > Mammals > Digestive system > Stomach > Rumen...
TTTGTGATGCACCTTTATATAAAGATAAAAAAATTGTTGTATTAGGTGGTGGAAATAGCGCATTTGAAGAAGGAGCATATTTAAGTAGATTTGCATCTTCTGTAACTATTATTGTTAGAAATCAAATTACTGCTGATATGCAAGCTAGAGAAAGTGTTAATCAAGATAATATTAAAATAATAGCAGGTAGAACAGTAGTAGAATTTTTAGGTGATGAATTTATTAAAGGTGTTAAACTAGATGATGATACAATTATTGATTGTGATGGAGTATTTATTTATTTTGGTACTGTTGCTGATACTTCATTTATTGAAGGATTAGATATAACAGATGAAAAAGGATATATATTAGTTGATAATTGTATGAAAACAAAGTATGATGGAATATATGCATGTGGAGATGTAATTAAAAAAGAATTGTATCAAATAGCAACTGCAGTAAGTGATGGTGCAGTAGCGGCTACTTGTTTAAAAAGGGAACTAGATAAATGAAAATTTTTATAGGTTGTTCATCTTATGATGATTTAAATGATATTTATTATAAAGAGGCAAAAAATATATCAAATGTTTTAGTAAATAAAGATTTTTCTTTAGTTTTTGGAGGATGTGCTCATGGAATAATGGGCACTGTTTATGATGTATTTAAAACTAATAATAAAGAAATATTTGCTATACAAACAGAACATTATAAAGAAGAATTAAATAATATAGATTGTAATAAAGAAGTTAAATCTTCTACATTAGAACAATTAGAAAGATTTATGGAATTATCTGATATAATAATGTTTCTACCAGGAGGCTATGGAACCTATAATGAAATATTTTATATGATAAGTGAGTATGTAAATGAAACTCATCATAATAAAATAATAGTTATGAATATTAATCATTATTTTGATGAATTAAAATTAATATTAAATAAAATTAAAGAAGAAAAGTTTGCATCTTTATTTGATTTTGTTAAAATAGTAGAAAATTCTAATGATTTAGATAGTTTGTTGGAGGAAATATGTTAGTATATGGAAAAAATGTAGTTCGTGAAATATTAAATTCTAATACTAAAATATTTAAGGTATTTTTAGATAATAATTTTAATGATCAAGAACTAATGAGTTTAATAAATAAAAAGAATCTTAAGAAGTTTCATATTGATAGAAATAAATTAAATAAGATGTGTGATAATGGTATTACTCAAGGAGTAGCTTTAGATATTGAAGAATTTAAATATCATGATTTAGATGAATTAGTAGATGATAAAGATGCTAATTTTGTAGTAATGCTTGATTCTTTAGAAGATCCACATAATTTTGGTGCTATTATTAGAACATGTGAATGTGCTGGAGTAAATTATATAATTATTCCTAAGAAAAGAAGTGTTTCAGTTAATTCTACCGTATATAAAACAAGTGCAGGAGCACTTAATAATACTAAAATAATAGAAGTAGTTAATTTAACAAATACAATAACTAAACTTAAGGATTTAGGATATTGGGTATATGGTGCTGAAGCAGGAAGTGCTGACTATAAATCAGTTGATTATAGTGGCAAAACATGTTTAGTAATAGGTAGTGAAGGTCATGGATTAAAACAAATAGTAGCATCATCTTGTGATCAAATTATTTCTTTACCTATGAGAGGAAAAGTAAATTCATTAAATGCAAGTGTTGCTGCTGGTATATTAATATATGAAATATTAAAATATAAATAGGAGGGTTATGGATTATACTAAATTAAATGATAATGAATTGGTTTATTTATGTTGTGATAGTAATGAAGATGCTATTAATTTAATGATAACTAAATATAAACCACATATTTTAAAAATATTAAAAGAATTATTAAAAGAATATAATATTATTGGATATGAAGTATCTGATTTATATCAAGAAGGTTTAATAGGTCTTTTATATGCAATACATTCTTATAAAGAAAATGAAAAAACTACTTTTTATACATATTCAACTAAATGTATAAAGAATAATATTATGAATTTTATAAGACGTTCATTTAGAAAAAAGAATAGAATATTAAATAATTCATATTCTTTAGATAAATTATTTGAAGAATCTAATGAAAATTATTATAATTTATTAAAAGATAATTCATTTGATCCAAATACATTATTATTTAATAATGAAAATGAGAATGAAATAATTAATAGATTAAGGGCTAGACTTAGTGAAAATGAAAAACTAATATTTAATTTAAGATTAAAAGGTCTTAAAAATAGTGAAATATCAGATTTATTAAGTAAAGATAAAAAATATATAGAAAATACTATGAATAGAATTAATAGAAAATATAAGAATTTATAAATTGTTAAAATAACTAGAAATAGTTATTTTTTATTTTCATAATATGATATAATTAAATTGAGGATGATATTATGTTTGATTATTTAAAAGGAATAGTTACAAAATGTATAGCTAATTATATAGTTGTAGATGTTAATGGTGTTGGATATAGAGTTTATACATCTAACCCTTATAGATTTCATGAAGATGAAGAATATACTGTATATGTATATAATCATGTTAGAGAAGATGAATATACTATATATGGATTCTTTAGTGAAGAAGAAAGAGATTTGTTTTTAAGATTAATAGATGTTAAAGGATTAGGACCTAAAATGGCACTTTCTATTCTTGCTACTGGAACTATTAATGGTATTGTAGATGCAATTGATAGAGAAAATATTTTATATCTTAAAAAGATACCTAAAATAGGAGAAAAACTAGCTAGACAAATAATACTAGATTTAAAAGGAAAACTTGCTAGTATTGAAAGTCATGAAGATGATAGTGAAGAATTAGTTTTAGCATTAGAATCACTTGGATATAAAAGTAGTGATGTTAAAAATGTTATAGGTAAAGTAGATAAGACACAAAATATAGAATTACAAATTAAAGAAGCATTAAAATTATTATTAAAGTGAGGTTATTATGGTAATTGGAATAGATATGGATGATACAATTTGTTCAACTAATGAAAGAATAATTGTAGAAGCTGATAAATATGATAAAGAAGTTTTAGGTGGAACAGGTATTAAAGATATTAATGCTTATGAATTTACTGAAATGATGGGTTGGGAAAAAGATATGAAAGGTCAATTCTTTGCAGATAGACTTGAATATATTATGGATAGTGCTGAAATAAAACCATCTGCTAAAGAAGTAATTAATAGATTACATGATGAAGGTAATAAAATACTAATTATATCTTTTAGAAAAGGAAAATATATTAAAGATCCATATAAGTTAACTGTAGATTGGTTAGATAGAAATGGTGTTAAATATGATAAAGTATTTGTAGATACTGGTGAAAAAACTGATGAATGTATTGAAAATGGAGTTAAATTATTTATAGATGATAAAGAAAGCCATTGTGAAGATGTAAGTGGTGCTGGAATAGATGTACTATTATTTACAAATCAATACAATCATGATGAAAAAAGATTTAAAAGAGTTGATAATTGGTATGAAGTATATGATTATATAAAGGAGAACTATTATGGAGGAGAGAGTAGTAACTAATCATGAATTAGCAGAAGATACTTTTGAAAAAAGTATTAGACCTGATTCTTTTGATGAGTATATTGGACAAACTGATGTAAAAGAGAATATTAAAGTATTTGTAGCAGCAGCTAAATTAAGAAATACTTCTCTTGATCATGTTTTATTATATGGTCCTCCTGGTTTAGGAAAAACTACATTAGCACATATTATTGCTAATGAACTTGGAAGTAATATTAAAACTGCTAGTGGTCCTACTATTGAAAAAAGTGGTGATTTAGCAGCAATATTATCTACTTTAGAACCTAATGATGTATTATTTATAGATGAAATACATAGAATTCCTAAATATATAGAAGAAATTTTATATAGCGCTATGGAAGATTTTAAATTAGATATTATTATTGGTGGAGATGGACAAAGTAGAAGTATTAAGATAGATTTACCACCATTTACTTTAGTAGGAGCAACTACAAGAGCAGGTGATTTATCTAGTCCTTTAAGAGATAGATTTGGTATTGTTTCTAAATTAGAATTTTATACTGATGAAGAACTTACTCAAATAGTGGAAAGAACTGCTAGAGTAATAAATTGTGAAATTGAACATGAAGCTGCTCATGAAATTGCAATTCGTAGTAGAAAAACTCCTCGTATAGCAAATAGATTGCTAAAAAGAGTTAGTGATTTTGCATTAGTTGAAGGTGATGGTAAAATAGATCTAAAGATAGTAAAAAAGAGCTTAGATCGTCTTAAAATTAACTCTCATGGTCTAGATAGTACTGATGTTGAATATTTAATGAGTATTATTAAGAAATTTAATGGCGGTCCAGTTGGTATTGAATCAATTGCTTCATCAATTGGAGAAGAAGCTACTACTATTGAAGATGTTATTGAACCATTCTTATTGCAAGAAGGATATGTAAAAAGAACTAGTAGGGGTAGAGTAATAACAGAAAAAACATATAGAGAATTTAAAATAAATGAACAAAAAACATTATTTGATGAATATTAAGAGGTAAATATGGAAGAAGAAAGGGATTACAGTTTATTAGTTGAAGATGCTAAAAAAATAGCCTTTCTTTCATTGCGCAATTTTTTTAAAAACATCGGTTTAGATGATTCATTATTTGATCATCTATTTAAGACTGATGTTCAAATTGATTACACAGAAGATATTACTAATGGAGAATGTGCAACATATGATCCTAATCTTGGTAAAAATAAAGATGTTGTATACCTAGGTGTTGATTATTTAGATGATATGTATAATGCTATTGAAGATGGTAATAATAGAAATGTAGTTATCTTAGATATAGCTAATAGTATTGTTCATGAACTTATACATAAAGCTAGATTAGTTACATTAAAAGAAGAAGTTTCTTTATTAAATGTAAGTAATGAAATATTTAAGAATGCAGAGATATATCATAAAATAACTAAAGAAACAAAAGATTATGATGATTTACTTGCCTTATCTTTATTAAAAGAAAAGAGTAAATCTAAATATATACCTATAAAAGTAAAATATTATAAGAATCATTATTATACTTTTGTTGGTTATAATAAAAAATCTAAATCATTTGATATATTTGAAAAGCAATTATTTGATACTGAATATAAAGGTAATTTAGATGAATTTATGCTTTTTTTAGCTAAAGAAGCATCATATTTACGTCGTCATATACCAAGTTATTCATATAGAAGTTTTTTAGTTAATAATAATCATAAAACAATATTTAATTCAATGGATTTATATACAGATATAATTAATGATCATCAAGATCCAATAGATTCAAAACAAAAAGTAATTAATAAACTTTCTCAAATAAAATATACTCTTCATTATCAAGAAATATTAGAAGAGTCAGTTACTGAAGTATTATCAAATATGATAATTATGTCTAGAAATAAAGATAGGTTAGATGTTTATACATTATCAAATAGATTATGTAATTCTGATATATCAAATATATTAAAAAGCGCTGCTTTATTATTAAATAAAGGTGGTATTAATTTTATAAAAGGATTTATATTAGCACCTTATGATGAAGAATTTAGAAATGTATTTAAAGAATATTATCAAGAAGATTATGATAAAGTATTATCATTATATGGAAAGATTAATAAAGAAGATAATGAAGAATTATCGCAGGAATTAGATGATATTACTTCTAAAAAATTAACTAAATAAAAACAGAACTATTTATATAGTTCTGTTTTATAATTCTCAATTATTTCATTCATTAAAGATATATAATCTTTTCCTTCAGCTCTTTCTTCTTCAGATAATGTAAATAAATCATTTATTTCAATCTTTTTAAGTGAATTTTCAGATATAAATTTTTCTTGTGAAGCATTTAATTCTTGTCCTTCAATATAATAAATATATTCTATTTTTTTATCTGTAATTAACTTTTTAGCATCAGCATAAGATTTATCAGATTGTTCATTTTTTTCATCTATTGATATTACATTAATATTATATTTAGATAAGAAATTTAAGTCATCAGATGCTGATAATATAGTATCATAATTACCATTTCTACCTATATTATATAATTGAACATCTAATTCAGATATTTTTTCATTTAATAAATCATAATTACTTGCAATTTCTTCTTTAACATAAGCATTTTCAGTATAATCTATAAGGCTTGATTTAATATTACTACATAACATTAAATAGTTAGAAGGATTTAACCAAACTCTTGTATAACTATAATTATTAGATATTCCTTTAGTAGCATCTATTATTTGTAATTTACCATTTTTATTTAATAAATCTCTTGCTAAGAAAGCTTCATTTGAAATACCTGAATATATAAATGTTTCACCTTCAGCATATTTTTCTTTCTTTTTTTCAGTAACTTCATATTTAGAATTAGCACCATTAGGATATACACTTGATATATTAGCATGATCTTTATATAACATATTAGTAGCATATTCTATAGGATAACTAGTAGTATATACATATTTATCACTGAAATCATCTACAAAATCACATCCAGTTATTAAAAATAATACAGCTAATAAAACTAAAAACTTTTTCATACTTCATCTCCCTTAATAACAGGGTCATATCCAAATTTTCCAAATGGATGACACCTTAATATTCTTTTTATTCCTTTAGGTATACCTTTCAAACCATATATCTCAATACATTGTTTCATATATTCACTACATGTAGGAGTAAATCTACAAGCAGAATGTGAATGTAAAGGCATAACCTGATATAAATTTATTAATTTAATTAATATTTTTTTCATAAAACAATTATATAATATTTTTAACCAAAATGAAATATTTACTAATATTTTTTTATATAATATGTTATACTTTTTATAGTAGGTGAGTATATGAAAAGAATAATTATGTTGGCTTTAACTATATGTTTATTAATACCATTAAATTTAAAAGCATCAGGTATTGTACTTAAAAAGGTTCCAGTAGGTGAAAAGGTTAGTCCAACAGAGGTAGTTGAAGATTGTGATTTAAAATTAAATTATGTTGTAACTGATGAAGATTCTACTACATTTAGTGTTAAATATACTGGTAAAAAAGATGAAAAAAATGTAGAAGTTGGTGGATTTTTAAAGCTACCAGCATATTTTGCATGGTATCATATTATTTATTATGATGAAACAGGAAATATTATTGATGAAAAATATGATGGTGATTTTTATGGAAAAATAACAGTAGAACATGAAAAGAGTGAATATATAAAATACTATACAATTTATTTATATCCAGCTATTCAAAGAAAAACTTTAGAAATATCTGGAGAGATGGATACAGGTAAAATAAATAAAGATAATTATACTCAAGTAAAATATAAAAAATATAGTATATTTAATATATTTAAAATTAATTTAAAATTCAAAAAATTAGATGAAGAAGATATTTTATTATTAGTTGTAATTGCATATACATTATTTACTTTAGTAGATTTTGTGTTATCTTTTGTAATTAAGAAATCTTCTACTGATGATAAAATTATTAAAGATATTCATGATATAACTGGTTATGGAGATAAAAACTCAATTGATATTGGTTATATGAATGGATATTATTCTCATATAAATAATTATCAAGTTGCTTTTATTTTAGAACTAGCTAATAATGGATATATAAAGATAACTGAGGGTGAATATAATACACTAGTACTTGAAAAGACTAGTAAAAAACCTAACTTTAAAGAAAATGATAAATATTTTGAATATATTTATGAAGATATTTTTTCTAAAAAAGATACTATTAAAATGAGTAAAGCTATTAATATAATTGAAGCAGATTTTACTTATATAAATAATGCTATAATTAAAAAGAATGAGCAACCAGTTAATGTTAAAAGATCTAAAATGAAATATTTTATATTAAGTATAATAGAATTTGGTTTAGTAATTGCTTTAATGTTACTTACTAATAGTAGATATTTTGGTATAGTGTCAGGTTTCTTATCTGGAATTGCTACTTTTTCTAGTGTAATACCTGGTTTAGTATTCTTTGGAATGTTTAAACTTATGACTATGTTAATTGGAGAAAAAGATAAAAGATCATTCACAAAATTGTTTGCCATAGTATTTACTTTTGTATTAGGCATATATGTTTCTAATCAAGCACATGAAAATGTATATTATTTTTCTATAGTTATGTCATTAATATACATATGTGCATTTATAAATAAACTAAGTAAAAATAATAATTTAAGAGATAATAATATAGCTAAATATGTTAAATATTTAGATAGTATTGATATAGATAATATTACTAATATTAAAGATATATTGCCATATTTATATACATTAAATATAAATATAAATAGATTATATGATGTTAAAGGTATAAAAGATCCTAATTGGTTTACTTCATATACTACAAAAACAAATATTATAGAAAAATTTAGTGCTTATACAACTCAAACTATATATCCAATAAATAAAACAAGATTAATGACTAAATATAGTAATGAAGATTTAAAAGTACAAAATAAAAAGGTTATTGATATGATGCATTCATATGAAGAAAATGATTTACAAGATAAGTAATTATGTTATAATAGGTGCGTGATTTTTATGAAGAATTTATTTAAAAAATATGGAGTTGTAATTAAAGATACTAAATTATTAGGTACTGCTTTAACTCATAGTAGTTATGCTAATGAACATGGTGGAGAATCATATGAAAGATTAGAGTACTTAGGTGATGCAGTTCTTGAAATAGTATGCAGTGATTATTTATATCATAAAACAGATAAATCTGAAGGTGAAATGAGTAGATTAAGAAGCTTATATGTATGTGAAAATGCATTATATGAATATTCTAAAGAAATTAATCTTAAAGACTATATTTATTTGGGTAATAGTGTTGATGAAGCTAATAAAACAATAATAGCAGATGTTTTTGAAGCATGTATTGCTGTTGTATATTTAGAAAGTGGTTTATCTACTGTTAAAAAGATATTTAGTAATTTAATAGTGCCTTATATAGAAAGACAAGAAGATTTCTTAATGGACTATAAGAGTTTGTTACAAGAAGATGTTCAAACTGTTAGAAAGAGTGTTGAATATAAATTAGTGAGTGAAGAAGGTCCTGCTCATAATAAGACATTTGTAGTGGATGTTATAATTGATGGGCTTGTATATGGTACTGGGAAAGGATGTTCTAAAAAAGAAGCAGAACAAAATGCTGCTAAAGAAGCATATAATAAGAGGGCTATTTAAGCTCTTTTTTATTGATTTTTATTTTAATTTTTAAGTACGTATGGTATAATTAATTCTAGTGTAATAAGGTGATTATATGTACATAAAGGCAATTAAAATTAATGGGTTTAAAAGTTTTGCAGATAAAATGACTATTGAACTTGATCCAACATTTACTGGTATAGTAGGACCTAATGGTAGTGGTAAAAGTAATATAGTTGATGCTGTAAAATGGGTACTTGGTGAACAAAGTATTAAAGTATTACGTGGGTCTAATAGTATGACTGATGTTATTTTTAATGGGTCTTCTTCTAGACAACCATCTTCTTTTGCTAGTGTATGTATTGTTTTTGATAACACAGATAGATTATTAAATATAGATTTTAATGAAGTTGAAATTAAAAGAACTGTATATAAAACAGGAGAAAATGAATATTCTATTAATGGAGAAAAATGTAGATTAAAAGATATAACTAATTTATTATTAGATACTAGAGGTAGTAGAGAATCTTTTAATATTATTCCTCAAAACAAAATAGATCAAATCTTAAGTGAGAAGCCTGAAGAGAGAAGGGTAATATTTGAAGATGCTGCTGGTGTATTAAAATATAAAAAGAGAAAAGAAGAAAGTTTATCAAAACTTGCTAAAACTCATGATAATATAGAAAGAATTAATCTAATTATAGATGAAAATTCTGAAAACTTATTACCACTTGAAGAAAGTGCTAAAAAAGCTAAAGAATATAAAGAAGCTAAATCTAAATTAGAAAATATAGAAATAGCTTTAATAGCAAAAGATATTACTACTTTTAGTGATGATATAGAAGTTAAGAAAAACAAAAAGATTAAATTAGAAGAAGAATTATCTGAATTATCTTCATCTTATACATCTGATGATACTGAAGTAGAGAAGATTAAGATAGAAATATTAAAACTTGATGAAAAGATTAGTAGTACAAGTAGTGAAATATTTAATTTAAATGAAAGTTTAATATCTTTAAGTAATAAAAAGACATTATTAACTGAAAGAAATAAATATGATAAAGAAAGTAATGAAATTAAGAATAAATTAATTGATCTTAAAGAAAAAGAAGGTTCTTTAAATAATACTATTTCTTTATTAAATTTAGATATTAATAATTTAAATAAGACTAAAGATGAATTAAATAATAAACTTACTTCATTAACAAGTGATTATAATACTAATAATGTTAAGAGAGAAAGTATTGTTACTGAAATTAATAATAGAAATAAAAAAATACTTGATATAAGAAATAAAATAGACATAATAGAGACTAATTTATCTAGTTTGAATAAAATACCTTTTGCAGTTAAAAATATCGTTGGAAATGCTACTTTAAGAGGTATATATGATATATTAGGAAATATAATTGATACTAAAGATGAATATGTTATTATGTTAGATACTGCTCTTGGAGCATCATCAAATAATATTATTACAGAAGATGAAGTATGTGCTAAAGAAGCTATTGAATATTTAAAAAGAAAGAATCTTGGTAGAGCAACATTCTTTCCATTAAACGTTATTAAACCACGTAGTATAGAACCAGATATATTAAAAGATTTAAAAAATATTGTAGGTTTTGTAGGTATAGCAAGTGATTTAGTTACTTATGATACTAAATTCTATAATATTATTATGAATCAATTAGGTAATATCATAGTATGTGATAATATTGATAATGCTACTAAAATAAGTAAAAAAATTAATCACAAGTATAGAGTAATAACTCTTGATGGAGATATTATTCATACTGGTGGTATTATGAGTGGTGGTAGTTATAAAAAGTCTAGTTCTTACATAAATGATAAATATGAATTAGATAGACTTAAAAATAGCCTTGAAGTTATTGATAGTGAAATTAAAGAATATAATGTTTCATTAAAAGAAACAGATGATAGTTTAAATATTATTAAAGATAAAATATATAATTTAAATATAGATATTGTTAAAAATAATGAAACTATTAATAATAAGATATCTTGGTTAGAAAATGTAAAACATGATCATGAAATGGTATTAGATGAAATAAATAATCTAAGTGAAAATAGTTTAGATAAAGAATTAGATAGTGTATTAAAAGAATACTATAATCATGAACAAAAGAAAGAATCTCTTGAAAAAGAATTAGAAGTATTAAATAAAAATAAGAGTAATTTAAATAGCAATTTAAATGAAATAGAATCTTCTATTAAGAAAACTAATGCTAAACAAAATAGTTTAAATACTGAAATTAATAATCTAGAAATTGATATTACTAAGTTAAATATGAATTTAGATACATTACTTACTAGACTAAGTGAAGAGTATTCTCTTGGATATGAAAGAGCTAAGAATGAATATATTCTTGAAATAGATGAAAATGAAGCAAGAAGTGAAGTAAGTTCATTAAGAAGAAAGATTAAATCACTTGGGGAAGTAAACTTAGGTAGTATTGATGAATATGAAAGAATATCTAAGAGAGTGTCTTTTTTAACTAAACAAAAAACAGATCTTGAGAGTAGTGAACAAGATTTACTTAGAATAATAGATGATATGGATAATGTTATGAAAGATAAGTTTGTAGATACATTTAATAAAATAAATGTAGAATTTGGCAAAGTATTTAAAACATTATTTAAAGGTGGTAATGCTCATTTAGAAATGACTGACAAGAGTAATGTACTTGAAACAGGAATTGATATAATAGCAGTACCTCCAGGAAAGAATCAAAAACCACTTAGTTTATTATCCGGTGGTGAAAGAACTATGACTGCGATTAGTTTGTTATTCTCTATAATGAACTTAGAACATGTTCCATTTGTAATATTAGACGAAGTAGAATCAGCATTAGATGAAGCAAATGCTACTATATTTGGAGAATACTTACAAAACTATAAAAATAAAACACAATTACTTGTTATTACACATAAAAAGAAAACTATGGAATACTTAGATAAATTATACGGTATTACAATGCAAGAATCTGGTGTAAGTAAAATAGTTAGTGTTAAATTAGACTAATAAAAAAATCCTTTTTTAAAGGATTTTTTATTTTAGTTTTAATGTATTTATAATAGAATCTAAATATTCATCACATTCGCTGTTAGCATACATTGAAGTGTAATCAAATAACAATATTCCACCATCTTCAGTATCAGCTAAAAATCTGTTTGTTTGACCACCTTGAGTTGATTGAGAAACAACGTTATACCAATTAGCACCATTTATTGATTTAGTTTCAGATGTAGCATTAACAGCTTTTTTCATTGATTCTACTAATGCAGTAGCAGTAGCAGCAGTTTCTTTTGATAGTATTCTAAATGTAGCAGTACATGTATTTGAA
>Ga0247610_10006135_pt1 | contig 12556 bp, 8 predicted proteins | sample 174DNAGHGhighgp2_FD_193483 | JGI IMG/M metagenome (GOLD analysis project Ga0247610, IMG submission 193483) | Sheep rumen microbial communities from Palmerston North, Manawatu-Wanganui, New Zealand - 1742 DNA GHGhigh gp2 | ecosystem: Host-associated > Mammals > Digestive system > Stomach > Rumen ...
CTCTTCACCCTTAATTCTTAACTCTTAATTCTTAACTCTTAACTATTCTAAGAGTCCCATTTCCTTCCACTGGTCCAGGAGGTGGTTGATATCAGCAAGGGCCTTTGACGACTCTACCTCATATTCCTCGCAGAGTGCCTCGGCGAGCTGTTCGGCCGTGAAGTCTCCCAGCTCCGTACATTTCTCCCAAAGCCAGACAGCCGTATCGTTCATGCTGATCATCTTTCTGAAATCAACAACCTGAAGTCCCTCTGCGACGATGGCTTTCTCGCCACAGATATCACGTAACACAAAACCTTCTTTCTGTCTCATTATATTTCAATTTTTTAATTATTCAATCATTTAATCTTTATCGGGTGCAAAGGTAGTTGTTTTTTCTGGATATTCCAAATTATCCTTTTAAAATCTGACCAGCGTCGACCCCTGCAACGTTCTGTCAGCACTTTCCACCTGAACCACATAAACACCCGATAGGGCATTAGGCAGCGCCACTTCCCCTCCTAAGTAGGAGGGGTCAGGGGTGGTCTGATCCGCCACACACCTCCCAGAGAGATTATACACTCTCACCCTCACAGGTTCTGCGACCTCACGATCAAACACCAGCCTCAATCCACCTTCCACAGGAATCACCTCCACACCCTTCGGCTGATGCAAACTAATGCCCTCAATGCCTGACAACGAGAGCACCTCCAACAGTCCCCGATAGGCATCAATCTCACCAAAGCCATAAATATCGTTCGGATAGTCATACTTCTCTTCCGGATGCCGACAGCTACGCCGCATCACCTCTTTGACCTCCTCAGGCGTCAGGTCTGGCTTAGCCTGCAGCCAGAGGGCAATGACCCCTGCCACAACAGGTGTGGACATCGACGTTCCTGTTTGCACACCCCAGGGATAACGCTCCCCTTCGAAGTCTGAATATGCCACCACTCCCCACTCCGGATAGAAGACATGACTATAGGAGGAAACCGTGTTCGTACCAGGAGCCACCACGTCGGGCTTCATCAGGTCGTTCATCGACGGACCTGTCGAAGAATAATACCCTATCTTACCCGCCTCTGTATCCTTGCCGTCACCAATCTCTTCACCAGACACATTCCGGACACCGAGCCGATGCGTCGTAGCCCCTACACAGATGCTGCCAGGGAAACACCCCGGCGCAAAGACATTCCGTCCCTTCATGGCCGCCCGCCAACGGTCATCTATATCGTCATCACGGAAAGCATAGGTAGAACTGCCATACACTTCTATCTTCCCTTGCCCTTCCACCACGACCGCCAATGGCGGCAACAGGTTCAAGGTGCTGTCCGCTTTCAGAAGCACCTGCCAGATGTCGTGTTTGGAGAAGCGTGAACTGTCACGATAGGCCGAAACGGTAAGCGTATCCTCTCCAAACGCTATTTTCTTGCTGATAATTGTATCTATCGACACCTCTTCCGAAGAGAAATCTATCGTTCCACTGGGCATATCTCCTTCCTCGTTCCTCATTTCTCCTTCCTCGCTTCCATACCCATGCACCGCCAATCGCATCTCGCCCTCGCTCTTGATCCGATAGAGCGCCGCATCCTTAAAACACCTGACGAAGCTGCCAGCCTCCCGTTGGTCTGCCCTTTTCTCAAAATAGGTCATCTCCACACCCTCGTTACCCGCTGAGGCTACAATGATCCTGCCCGGACCTGTCAACTGTTCGAGGGTGGCGGCATACAGACTATCCTCTTCGTCGAGATAAGGAGAATACCCCTCGCTGAACGACACCACACAAGGCTTACCCTGTACTTCGGCATAGTCAAAACAGTATTTGAAGCCCAAGGCATCGGTGGCGGTAGTATATTTGTAGTAATCAGCGGAATCCACATATTCAACGTTGGCACTAATGGCATTACCTACCACGCAGAGCTCACTGCCCCAGGCCATACCACGATACGGCGTGTCATAGCCGCTGCCAGCCGCAATACCCAAGGTATGGGTGCCGTGGGTGGTGATCGGTGCATCGGTAGATTGTCCGACAGCCCTCACAGCCTCTGCGCCGACATAATCACGCCCCACCGGCAACGAACTCCCGAGGGTGTCACGCGACAACTGGTCCCAGAAAGCCCCGATCCTCAAACGACCTGACGCATCCAAGAAATTAGGATGCGTCAAATCGAAGCCCACGTCCACCACGCCGACGACAGTCCCTTCGCCAGTATATGCCTGATGAGATGGCGATGACTCATAGACAGGCAATGCCTGAACGATAGTGGCTGTAGTATCGACGCACAGACAGGTGGACTGGTTGGCTTCAATTCGAGTGACTGCAGGCTCCTTCGCCAGCGCCTCCAATGCTCCCAACGGGATGCTTACAATACAGATATCACCCCATTGGGCATATTTCCGGCAATGATGCCTTTCCAGCACCTCATCAGCCTCTTCGGGCCTGATGCATACAAACGCCGTTATACTCCTCCCCTCAAAGTATCCTACTGACTCCAGACTCCTGACTCCTGACTCCCGACTCCTGACTCCTTCTTCCGCCGCCTTCCTCACAAACCGCGACATCTTCCGGTAGTCGGCCTTTTGCTGGGCAACACCCATCAGCGCCACCCACACAACCATCAGCAGCCACACCCGCCTCCTCACATTTCTCATTCCTCGTTCCTCATTCCTCCTTCCTCGTTTATCATTCCACAACCTTTCGTCCGCCAACGATATAGACACCCTTGGGCAGTCCTTCCGTCTGTCCGTCATCCCTCACCTTCACACCAGAGAGAGTATAGACACCCGTGGCCTTGGTCTCCTTCTTGACGTTCCTGATAGCATTGCCTAAGCCATGGAAGTTGAAAGACACCGTTCCGTCCTCATGCAGGACGATATCACTCAGAGAGATGTTGTCGAAAAGGGTCACCTGACTCACGCTGGTCTCCTCATCCTGCCAGGGATAGGGTGCCCCGCTCAGAATTCTGCTGTGCAGTCGCCGTTCAGGGTCGTTATAGAGTGTACGGGCACCACTCTCAACGAGCAGGTTGTACCAGTCGGTAAAAGTCCTTCCGTCGGCAGCCTGCAGACTGTAGTCCGGATGATCCTGCACGTTGTTCACATAGTTGATCTGCCAATACACCTTATTAAATATAACGCGATAGACCACCAGCCCATAGCCCGGCACACCATAGTCCCAACCGTTCCACTGGCGGTTCTCCACCAGATAGAACGCCTCGTCGTCGACATGCTGTATCAGGAAGGCCTCACCGCCATCGGCAAGGGGTCTAAGGCTGGTGACGGTAGTGTCAGCAGTCAGTTCCGAGGGTGTCAGCCAGCCCATGATCATCTTCTCCAAGGGTGAGTAGTTCGGCGGGCACCAGCCGTAGTTGATGGCCGTACCGCCGTCCATCAGGTCCCACTCATCGACAATCGAGAAGTCGCTCACGGCCTTGGAGGTGGGATAGATATCGGGCAGTCCCAAGCAGTGGGAGTACTCATGGCAGATGGTGCCGATGCCGTGCAGGGTGTCGTTGGTCCACAGCTCACCGCTGGCGGTATAGGTGAACATCAGATACCCGTCGGGGGTCTTGATGGTATTGCAACCGCCTGTGTTGGGCCAGATATAACCTTCATTCTTGATGGAACTCTGGTTGCCGCAATAACCGGCATGGACAAACACCACAGGCTCCAGATTGCCGTCGCCGTCCCAGTCATAGACAGAATAGTCGAGGTCGGGGTAGGTCTCTATAAGCATCTTCATGGCCTCTTCGAAAACCGCCTGTCCGTTGTTGCCTCCGGCAGAGCCTGTCTTCACGGAGGAGCTGACCTTGATGGGGCCAAAGACATCGAACTGCAGGTTCATCAGGCCTGCTGACTGGTCGCGGAAATAGTCGGCCACGCTGCCGGCGCCGACTCCCTGGTTATAGCCCGGCGTATTAAAGATGGCATCATAAGTGGCTTTGGGATCTTCCATCGTGAAGTCGCAGTCCACAAACGACACCAGCACCACCAACTGGTGGTACGTGCGTTCGGCATCCCACCCCATGTCGCCATAGGCGATGTCATTCTGGCCTATACGGCTTCCTGCCCTGGGACTGAGCGGACCGTTCCAGTTGGCTAAACAATTATAACGCATAAGGCCGTCAGCCATCGCCACGTGACACATGGCAAACAGCATGACGGCCGTTACTATCACTCTATTGTATCTCACTTCTTCACAAACTTCTTACCATCCTTGATATACAGTTCTCCCTTCCTGGGCTGGGCAACGCGGACACCCTGCAGGGTATAGACAGACCCGTCAGACGGCATGTCAGCCTTCATCTTGGGTGCTGCAATAGCAGTGGGATCAGGATCCGGCTCCCAATCTGTGACTTCCACCAACGTGGAGTAGATGGAGTTGAAGTTATGATAGCCGGCAGTGGCCAAAACATAATAGGAGATGTGGGGGACATACACGTTCAGCAGTTCCTTATGGCACATGTAGAAGTGCATATCCGAGAGACCATCCGGTTCTATATCATGGTTAGTCAGGAAATAGACCGTCCTCAAGGCGTCGTCGCCGAGGAAGGTATGACGCGGCAGACTGGTCACACGGGCACCCTTCCAGATAAACGTCTCTAAAAAGATGTTACCCTCAAGGATACCATCCCCGATGGCTTCCACCGTCTTAGGGATGACCATCTCCTTGATGCCGAGGAACTGCATGGCATAGCCCTTGATCTCCTTCAGCGTCTCAGGCAGCACCAGCTCCGTCAGGTCATCGAAATACACCTCATCGTTCATATCCTTCGTAAAGAGCGACTCCAGCACCTCGATGCGGGTGTCCTGCAGGTTCATGCTCCTCAGTGCGGTATCGTGGTGGAATGCCAAGGTGCCGATCTCTGTCAGGCTGGACTTCTCCAGGGCAGGGAACTTCACGGTAGTCAACTTGCTACAGTTAGCAAAAGCCGATTCACCGATACGCTGCAGGCCTTTGGCGGCTGTAAGGTCCAGTTCCGTAATGGCAGCACCCTTGAATGCCTCATTCCCAATAGCAGCCACCGTATAATTGTCAAGTTTGGCAGGCACAGTGAGCGTACCGGAGACAGCCGTCGTGGCACCTGTTATCTCTGCAGCACCGTCAGCGATTACCTTATACTCAAAGCCGCCAGCGCTGAAGGTCTCTTCCTGGGCGGAGGCCATCGTTTCCTCAGAGCTGACAGCCGTAGCCTCGCCGTCGAGCACAAGATCCAGACGATCGGCAACTTCAGCAGCCTGGATGTAGATATTATTTTTCTTGATCGTTCCGCTGGTGACACGCCAGAAAGCAACGACACCATTCTTATTACCTAATTTATATTGGTACTTCAAACGTGAAGGCGTGAAGTCTTCCGCAGCAATTTTCATGTCATTCTCTGCAGGCATCGTGGAGATATTGTCGAACGAAGCGTCCTTCAGCACATACGTAGCCTGCTGCTCCGCCGATTGGAGGATGCAAGGCTCGCCTTTCTTCACCTTATAATAGCCGTCTTGGACAGCAGCTTCCTTCATGATCACATAAGAACCATCTACGGTAGCAGAGTACACCTTAAAGTGATCGGCGGGATACCAGCAAGCATTATCATCATTGTGACTAGTAGCATAATAGTAATCGCCAGACTTACCGGCAGCCTTGAACGTAAAGTCAACCATGTCACCCACCTGGATGGCAAAAGACGTACCATCCGGCTCTGTCTGTGTATCATTAGCTTCAACAAAAACCGTCGAAACCAAATTGGCAGTCAGGGATCCAACGGGAACACTGGGTGCAGCTGACAAAGTCACCTGAACCAATGGACCTTCCGTTCCGGAGAATGCAGCATTGGTCAGCGAATAGCCCAACAGACGGTAGGTGTTTGCTGAAACTTTTGCCGCATGCAACACATGATCGGCTTTCCGGCTGGTAAGGCTCACGGCCAACCCATCCACATTACCACTGGCCACGCCTACTCCCTGGGGCAGCACCAAATCGAACTGGAAAGCGGCATACTGCTTGGAATTGTTCATGGAGATGCTGATCTCTTTAGTCGAGCCAGCTATCATCTGTACGGTTCCAACTGAAAGATTGTCAGCAAAGATATTACCTGAAAACAATGCCAACAATGTGATAATCAATAAATACTTTTTCATTCTTATTTTTATGTTATGCGCTGCAAAATTACACATGTTTTCCAAAACCACCAAACTTTTTAGCATAAATCTTGTCATTTAGGCATAAAATAAGGTGCGGCAGTCCACGACTGCCGCACCCGAATCTGATATCGGTATCTTTATTTAGATATCATCGATCTCATCTGAGTTGTTCTCACCGTTGTCGGTAGACATCTCAAGCAGAGCGTTCTGGAGCTCCAGTTCGATCTCCTCCACTTCGGGAGCAAAATACATTTTCTTCATTTTAATATAAATGTTTAATTAATACTTTGATTACTTCACGATGAACTTCTTGCCGTTCTGGATGTAGATACCCTTCTGAGCGGTCTTTACGCGGACACCCTGCAGGTTGTAAATAGGAGCGTCTTTGTCAGCCTTTGTCTGGATACCCTTGATAGCGGTAGCGTTATCTTCGAACACGTAGTCGAGGAACTCACGATCATAAATAGGATCACGTGAGTCATTTGCAATGAGGTAAGGAACAAACTTCTTGATGGTACCGCTGGTAACACGCCAGAACTTAATCTGCTCGTCCTTCACACCAAGCTTGTACATATATTTCAGACGAGAAGCAGTAATATCCTCTACCGCATAACGCAATTGATTCTCACCAACTGTAGACTTCCACTTGTTGTAGCCAAGATTCTTTATCTCAATCTTAATGGTCTCTTCCTGAGAATTGAGGACAACTGCTTGACCTGGCCAAATCTTATAATAGCCATTCTCAACACCAGCCTCTTTCAGAACAACGTTAGCACCTTCGATGACAGCACCGTAAACCTTTACAGCACCGCCAGCCTTAATCCATGTACCAGGTGCATCCCCATCGGAAGGAATCAGATATGTCTTCCAATATCCATCAGCATTATGAGCTTCGAACTTAAGATCAGTCTCAGCCACACCTTCAAGTGTGGAGTACTTAGAATTCTGATTCCAGTTACATTCAGCAATCAGATAGTTATAAGCCTCAGCAGTTACGTGAACTGTTAGGACGTCCTTGTCATTGCCAAAGAAAAGATAATCCCTAAGCCAAACTTCAACTTCACCGCCCATGAAATAAACATCTTCCAGCTTGTCAGTACCAAGGAATGTCTTTTCAGCTAACCCATCTTCCTGGCAATCATTCCAAGTGAAAGTCTTCAGATAGATACAACCCTGAAGGGCACGGTCACCCATTTCAGTTACAGTTGCAGGAATGGTAATCTCCTCAATGTCGAGCAGCTGGAGAGCACCCTGTGCAATTACCTTAAGCTTGGAAGGAAGCGTCAGGCTTGTCAGAGCGATAGCAACTTCCTTGGCATCAGCATCAACACCAACGACACCCTCGTGGAAGATGGGGTTCAACTCCGTCAGCTTCTCCAGGTCACCGAGGTTGATAGAGGCAACGTTTGCGTCGTTTGCAAATGCACCAGTCTCAATTTCTTCAATAGCCTTGTTCAGCTTGATGCTGGTCAGAGTAGCCATGTTAGCGAATGCTTTGGCGGGGATAGTCTTCAGCTTGGAAGCTGAGCTCAGGTCAACAGCAGTAAGGCCGGCCTTGTTGAAAGCAGCCTCACCGATAGTGGTCAGTTCACCCTGGTTCAGACCCTCGATAGTAGCAAGAGCAGACTGTCCTTGGAAAGCAGCCTCACCAATCTCAGTGGTCTTGGCGTTCAGCTTCACAGAAGCGAGCTTCGGAGCGATACCGTTCTTATCGGTAGGCTTAGCCTTCTCATTACCGGTGATCTCGAATGCGCGTGTAGGAATAACGGTCACCTTCGTGTTGCTCAGGTCAATAGCAGTCAGAGCAACGCAGTCAGCGAACTTGCCACCCTCCAGAGTTTCCAGAGCCTTAGGCAGCTTGATGGTAGCCAGTGTCTGATGAGCCTTTGAGAGGTCGAGGTCTTCGAGGGTCTTCAAACCAGTGTTCTCGATGTTAACAGTTGCAAACTTAGAAGCTCCAAACACACCGCTAATGGTATTCAGCTTGGGCATATTCAGAGTCAGAGTAGCAAGCTCCTCAGCCTCTTTAAAGTTACCAGCAAAACTTGTAGCAATAGCAGAAGTAATGCTAACGGTCTTCAGCAGCTTGTCACCAGCGAAAGCGTCGGGGATAGCAGTGAAGCCACCCTTTGCAGCATCAGCAAAAGCGTCGAAAGTCAGAGTCTGCAGACCTACAGCAGCAGTTTTCTCGTCCTTCTTGTAATACATGTTAGCAAAAGCGTTATCACCGATCTTGGTGACGGTTGCGGGGATGCTCAGCTCTGTGAAGCTATAGCAGCCTTTGAAAGCTGCCTCGCCTACCTCAGTCACCTTGGCAAGGTTGAAACCTGTCAGGGCAATGCAGTCCTCGAAAGCGTTAGCACCAATCTTGGAGATGTTACTGCCAGAGAAGTCAACAGTCTTGATGGTCTTTTTGGCATCAGCTGAGAAACCACCCTTGAACTCCTTGGTCTTAGCCTTGTCAGCAGCATTAGAGTCAGTGATGGTCAGAGACTCCAGCTTGGTGAAACTGCTGAAAGCATTGTCAGCCAGAGCGGCAGTCAGGTTGGTAACATCGATAGACAGAGTCTTTGTCTTAGCGGTCACATCCTTGTAGCCAGCAGCCTTTTCCCAACCAGCTGTAATAGCAGTCACCTTATAGGTGCCATACTCACCAGCAACCTCAGCGGGGATGGCGATCGTTGCCATCTGGGCATCTGTAGCCGAAGAGTTAATACCAAGGACTGTAGCAGTCTTGGATTTGTCGGCGTTCGTCACTAACTCGTAGACGACACCATTGACACTGCGAGCAGCCTCGTCAGTGACAGCGAATGCATTCATGCTACCCATAGCCAGAAGGCCGAGGAGCATCAATTTCATGTTCTTAATTTTCATTTTCGTTAAAATTTTTAGTTTATTAAACATTGATTTTTAAAAAGTTGTTTCTTTTTCAATACCCTGTCCCGGCCCTGCGGCTGGAGGCAGTCTTCAGAGAGTAAAGTACTAAGTACCGGGCACCTCCCCTCCAGCCAAGCTTTGGTCCAAGGCCGGAGTCACACGATTTTCAAAAGCTCTTTGCTTCATAATTATACTATTTTAATATTTTAAGTTGAACTAAATTTAATCTTTTCATACCACATTCTCGCACGCCGTTAACCCATAGCGGGGGCTATTTTACGACGGCTTAGGAGCCAGTTTACTCTATACTCCGCTGCAAAGTTATGTTATTTTCATGAAACTTGCAAGTTTTTTGAGGATTTTTTTATGTAAAAGAGTGTTTTTTTTACTTTTAGATGATAAAAAGTGTGAAAAATGCCTTAAAATCGAGTCGATTTTGCGCAATTCGTCTAAAATACCTCATTATTCAATCTTCGCGCGTACATTATTTTATAATATAATAGACATCAGTTGATTATATAAAGTCATCAGCTGATGATCCAGGATTCCGGCACCCGGGTATCCGGATCGAACTTGACACCGACTTTCATCTCAAAGGCCATTCCCATGTCGGGCATTCTGTCCCCAATGTAAGTTGCAGACCGTCGGCATAGCCAATACGAACTTCCTGATTGGGAATGCCCAGAGTGTAGATGTCTGTTTCGCGATCGTAATCTTTGATGGTCAGGTAACCGCTTTGATAGAGCAAAGGCACTATTGTCGTCATTGCCTCTGTGGGACGGTTGATGGCATAGTCTGTGGACTCTATGCCGTCCATGGAGGTAATGTCGTACTTGAACTTCCGCATCATCTGAATGAGGAACGTAGGCGTGCCCGTCTCAAACCAGTAGTTTGAGACTTTCTGGTTGGCAAAAGCACTAAACAGACTGTAGGGGTTATAGATGTCAGGGGATTTTTCAGAGAAATGGTAGCCGTCATAGCGGGTCTTCAGGATGTCCTTCATCTTCTCAGAGGTACACTCATAACATTCAGCCAGCATTTCAATGTCTGGTAGCAGGGCGCTATGCAACTCTTGCTCAGTGATGCCGCATAAAGCGGAAAATTTGGGAAGCAAGGATATGTTTGTGAGGTTGTTCAGCGTAGAAAAAATGCTTACCTGACTCAACCGTGTGACACCGGTGATAAAGCAGAATTTAATCATGGCCTCACTGGCCTTCAGAGTCTGGTAGAACTCCATCATGACCTGGCGCATGCTGTCGAGCAATTCATTATCGTGCATCACTCCGAGCAAAGGCGCATCGTATTCATCGACGAGTACAACGACCTGCTGGCTAGTCTCGCTGTAGAGCCGACGAATCATTCCCTCCAGAATCTCGCCTGGCGTCACTTCTTTGGGATTTTCTATATAGCAGTCAAGCCTTGAGAGCATCAGTGCCAGCGATCTGCGCAGGTCTTCGGCATTCTCTTTTCCTTTCACGCTACTCAAGTCCAGATGGATGACTGGGATCTGCTGCCACTCTTGCTCCAGTTGCATGATCTTCAGCCCTTCGAAGAGTTCCTTCTCACCACGGAAATAGGACTCGAGGGTCGTGGTGAGCAGCGACTTGCCGAAACGGCGCGGACGGCTTAGGAAAATGAATTTGGCATAGTTCGTCAACTGCCAGACGAGGTCTGTCTTATCCACATACACATACCCTTCGCGAATGATTCGCGAGAACGTCTGAATGCCAACAGGATATCTTCTCTCTTCCATAAGCTGAGTCAATTTTTCGGCAAAGATAGTGAAAAAAAAAATATGTTCCAAATCTTTCCAACGAAATCTGAGGAATGGGAGGCGATTGTTGGGGGATTTTTCGTATCTTTGTGAAAAAAGGTATGAAAAACGAAGGGATTTTATCACGACTGAAGGCGCTGCTGATGGTGAGGAGGATGCGCCGTTATAATGAAGTGATTTCTTTTTCTGTGAGTCCCGTCGTTTCAATAATCAGGTCTATGGGAATACCTTTCCGTTTCATCTTTCGTGCAGTTTCCAAAATACCTTCAGCACGACCTTCAGCACGGCCTTTGTCATAGCCGCCCTCAATGAGAGCTTTCTCCACGTAAACCGCATCCCAGAACTGTTCGTAGGCATAGAGCTGTTTATCGCTGAAGGCAGATTTCTCCACGATGGAGAGTGCCTTGCTGATCTCGGTGTTCTCAAGCAGTTCGGCAGGAGCCTCCTCAGTCTGCTCACTGATCTCTGTCAGAAAGCGCAGCCACAGCACCGCCATCTTCTTTTCTGCAATAGTTTTGGGCTTGAACTTAGGCAGTTCGATGAAAACGAAGCGCAACCCCTCGATGATGCGGTCGGTATGCTCAACGTTTACGATAGCATAGTCATGATAAAACTCGTCTGGGCCGGCATCGAAACCCACGTCGTTGATGAAGTTCAGACTGTAAACGGGATGCACAAGCTTGAAGTCTTCGTTCTTCTTTAGTTGTCTGACTACAGCCTTCGAGGCATTCAGCACCACACGCTTCTTGAAACTTTCGTTCCATTCCATCTGCATCTCAACGATGAACTGGCGTCCCGTCTGATCGTAGCAGCGCACATCGACCACACTGTTCTTCTTGGCAGGATTCTCGGGCACCATTTCCGGCGTGATGTACTCTAAATGGGTGATCTGCTCATTGGGGTTGAGAGGCAGAAGGGCATTGAGCAGGCTCATCATCAGGTCTGCATGCTCTCCGAAGACCAGTTTGAAGGTCAGATCAGCCTTGGGATTGAGGTACTTCACGTTGTTGTTCATTGTCGCTGATTCTTTCTTTGTTTTGTTCTCTTGGTGTATCATAGTTTATTAGTTTAATACATTAACGCTGCAAAGTTACAAACAAAAAATGAAAGCGCCAAACATTTCTTCAAAAAAAACTCTATTTCAACTTCCGCTTCACCCAGTAGAGGGTATCGGAGGTGGTGCGTTTGCTCTGGAACTTGTATTCAGGACGGCTGAGGTAGTTGCCGATCTTCTGGAATGAAGAGGTCTCTTCCTTGTAGCCCTTGAAGTGAGTCTTGAGAAGACCTGAGATTTCCCTGAGGGACAGCCACTCGCCTTCCTCGTCGCTGCGAGGTCTCTGCACAACGGCCATCAGCATCTCGCCAAGACCGTTGAGGCGCTGGTACTGCAGGTTGTGCTCCATCAGACTGCGCTCCTCTTCTTTCGTCAGCCAGTAACGCTCACCCTGGCGGATCTCCTGCACCAACTGGGCATAGAGTTGGTCGTGCTGCACAGGCGTCAGGAAGTCGATGTCGCCGTCGATACCCACAAAGACGAATCGTCTTGAACCCGTGGGGTCTGTCAGCGGCATCTGCTCGTTGGTGGTACCGATGAACGAGGCATAGCGGCGGTTCGAGGTATAGGCCTTGCCGTAGGGCGGACGGTATTTCAGGTCTGCCGTCGAGACAAGGTACTTCAGCACGATCTGCTGGCGCTGCGTCACACGGTCGAACTCGTCGAGGTTGATCAGCGCGAACGACGACAGGCCGAGGTTCAGGTCCTGCTCGTTCTTGAAGTTGATGCGGTCGTTGTAG
>Ga0247610_10006136_pt1 | contig 12555 bp, 10 predicted proteins | sample 174DNAGHGhighgp2_FD_193483 | JGI IMG/M metagenome (GOLD analysis project Ga0247610, IMG submission 193483) | Sheep rumen microbial communities from Palmerston North, Manawatu-Wanganui, New Zealand - 1742 DNA GHGhigh gp2 | ecosystem: Host-associated > Mammals > Digestive system > Stomach > Rumen...
GTTTGTCTTATAAATTTTTCCGTTTTTCTGCGCGCCGCATATCAAATATTTTTCCTAACTTCGCCGCTGTGATTTCGCAATAGAATCGCAGAACGGAATTATTAACTTAAATCATTGTGATATAAAGAATTAGAACCAAAAAAGAACTAACAATAAATAAATAACAAAGGCGTTTTCGCTTTTCTTGGTGAGTCGGAATCTGGAAAATTTCAAATGCAATGCCGAGAGGAAGCCGAAGATGCTTGCGGTTTATAGCCGTGAGCTTCCTTTGTTTGGCATGGCAGGTTTTTCCAGGACCTCGAACTCAAGACAATGATTTTTTTGTTCTTACAAAAACATACAAAAATAATAGTACTTCTTTACCTTAGATTTTGATTGAAAATTTAAGGTAGCGTCTGAAATCCTCAACGATTTAATAAAGCAAACCAAAGGTCCACAAAGGCAATACCCGACCGAACCCATATTCAATATCATCTTTTACGATATGCCCGTTGGGAACATCCTCAATCTGCTTGCCACCCTTGTTTTTCCCTCCGACCTCGAACGTATGTTCTCCGATGACAAAATCTGACACTTTTGATGAAATGACATCGCTGACGGCACGTGTCTGGTTGTAGAAAAACGTCTCACGCAGATTCCCCGTGTTCGTGTCTGCTGTGCCCAACGCATACATGATGTTCGTGTTGTCCACAAACACCTTTTCCACTTTCCCGAGGCTGCGAATACCGCCTGTCTCATTGCGCAGCTGGCCAATCATGCCCGCTTTTTCCATATAGAGGAGATAGTCCGGCAACACATTCCGGCTTATGCCCAGTGCGTTGGCTATGCTGGAATAATCAGGCTTGAAAGGTGCGCTTTTAGCCACAATAGCCATCAGACGCCGGAGTTTCCGTCCGGTAGCTACGGACATGGAGGCATATTGGGTTATGTCTGATTCCAGGGTTTGTGTAACTATCTGGTCTAATCGCGAGAAAAACGCACTTTCTTTGCTGAACGGATAGTAACCGTCGCGCAAATATTGCCTGAATAAGGGCAGAGGGTGCGGTATCAGGCTGTTATCCACCTTGTTGGCTATAATTTCGTCAAGGGAATACACAGGCATTTTGATTTGATGAAACATCTCAAGATATTCCCGGAACGATAGCCCCTGCATGGTGAACATCACCGCACGGCGGCTCAGATCGGCTTGTCCGCGAAGCAGGTCGAGCACTGAAGAACCTGTGAAGAAGACCCGAAGGGAAGGGTGTCCGTCGTATATCTCTTTCAACTCTGTTGACCATGACGGATACTTGTGAATTTCATCAATATACAGATGTGTCCCACCCTCCTTCACAAATTCGGATGCCACTTCAGCCAGCGTATGCTGGGCAAAATAGCTGCGATCCGCAGAGATATACAATGCGTTTTGCGATTCTTTCTGCTGTAATATATGCTGTAAAACCAGAGTCGATTTACCAATACCTCTCGGTCCGACGAGTCCCCCCATCCGTAAATTCCAGTCTATCTGATTGTACTTGTAGCGAATGAAATCAAAGCGAACCAGTCCGAGTTGTTCCTGCATGAATTCCGTGAGAACCGTATCAATCATAATTCTTTTTTTTTCTGCAAAAATACACTTTTTTGATATGCACAAAAAAAAGTGCAGGTTGTTCCAAATTTTGCACAAAAAATTGTGCATTGAAATCGTAAGCATAGCGCTGGGACGATGGATGCGGAAAAATTTTGCGGAAATCTCATGTCTTAATAGTTGCAATTTTGCGGAAATGACTTTTTTTGAATAAAAAAATTTTGCGCTTTTGGAAAATATAGTATTTTTGCACCAATTTTCAAAAGACAGAATGTCATGATATTTAAACGGAAACTGTATCAGGAAATGCTTCGGTGGAAGACAGAGCGGAACGGGCGGAGTGCCCTTCTTATCAAAGGTGCGCGGCGTGTTGGAAAGTCCACATTAGTGGAGCAATTTGCAAAACACGAGTACAAATCATATATCCTGCTGGATTTCAATCGTATCAAACCTGAAATCAACGAACTTTTCAACGATTTGAGTGACCTTGACTTCTTTTTCATGCGCCTTCAGTCTGAGACCAATGTCACATTGCATGAACGGCAGAGTGTAATTGTCTTTGATGAAGTGCAGAAGCAACCGTTGGCGCGGCAAGGCATAAAATATTTTGTACAAGACGGACGATATGATTTTATAGAGACCGGTTCCCTGCTCACTTTGAAGAAAAATCTCAAAAACATCGTCATACCAAGCGAAGAGACTCGCCTTACTCTTCATCCCATGGATTTGGAGGAGTTCTTGTGGGCTACTGGCAAGGATTCCGCTCCAGACTTTCTGCGGAAATTCTACGAGATGCGAAAGCCTCTCGGCTCTACACACCGGTCGTTTATGCGCGAGTTAAGGCTTTATATGTTGGTCGGGGGTATGCCACAGGCGGTGGATGCTTTTATCAACAACCACAACATGCAAATGGTAGATGAGGTTAAACGTGAGATTGTCCAGCTATATGATGACGATTTTCGTAAAATTGACCCGTCAGGAAGAGCCTCCCGGTTGTTTTTCAACATTCCAGGACAACTGGCCTTGAATGCCTCCCGATATAAAATATCTTCCGCGATTGATCGAAAGGCCGACTCTGTGGACACCATTATTGCGGATATGGAGGATAGCCAATGCGTGACCCTCGCCTATCATGCGAACGACCCTAATGTGGGACTTGGATTAAGCAAAGACATGGACTACTATAAGATGTTTGTGGCAGACACAGGGCTGTTTGTCACGTTGGCATTTTGGGAGAAAACCTATACAGAAAATATCGTTTACAACAAACTTTTATCAGACAAGCTGGCTGCCAATCTCGGATATGTGTATGAGAATTTGGTCGCCCAAATGCTCAGCGCATCAGGAAACTCCTTGTATTACTACACTTTCCCTGATGGAAACAACCATAACTATGAGATTGATTTCCTTCTCTCCCGTGGAAATAAGCTTTTACCGATTGAGGTAAAGTCATCTGGATACAAAACCCATAAGTCACTAGATGTCTTTTGTGAACGATATTCTTCCCGTGTAGGTGATCGCATCCTGCTATACACCAAGGACTATTGCAAGGATGGCGTCACAATCTGCCTGCCGGTCTATTTCACACCGTTTTTGTGAAGAGTGTTGTAGAATGTTTGAGGTTTAAATCGCAAAATTTTACATATATTTTGTGGTTTGAATCGCAAAACATAGTGTTTTTGCTGCCAAAAGTAAACGTGCGCGACAGTCCCTTACTTTTGCCAGAAACTACCCGGACACGCCATTCCAATGCATCACCCCTTCCAATTATATGGAGTTTGTCTTATAAATTTTTCCGTTTTCTGCGCGCCGCATATCAAATATTTTTCCTAACTTTGCCGCTGTGATTCCGAGATGGAATTACAAAACGGAGTTATTAACTTAAATTATTGAAGTATAAAGAATTAGAACTAAAAAAGAACCAATTTAGATATATGTAGCAAAAGCGTTTTCGCTTTATCTTTGCAGTTCGAAACCTGGAAAATTTCAACGCAATGCCAAGAGGAAGCAGAAGATGCTTGCGGTTTTCAACCGTGAGCTTTTTTTGTTTGGCATTGCAGGTTTTTCCAGGACCTCGGACTCGAAACAATGAAGTTCGCGGTTTTTTTATGCCCGTTTCTGAACGGGAGAGGGGATTGAAAAAGAACCTGAAAAGAACCTAAAGGGGTGTGGGGAAAGGTGGTACTTTTGCAAACTAAAACGAGAAATGTAAATCTTTTAAATATGCGATTATGTACAGCGAAGAATTAGAAAATTTGATTGAAGCCGCGTTAGCGGACGGGGAGCTAACTGAAAAAGAAAAACAAATCCTTTTCAAAAAAGCGCAAGGTTATGGAATTGACCTTGATGAGTTTGAAATGGTCTTGGATGCACGCTTAGTAAAATTGAAAAAAAATGAAACAGAGAAGAACGTCCAAGCTGCTCCCAAAAGCAACAAGTTGGGTGATGTGAAAAAGTGCCCTTCTTGTGGTGCTATCGTACAGTCATTCCAAGGAGTCTGCCCGGATTGTGGATATGCCTTTGAGGATGTTGCGGCTAATGAAGCCGTAAAAAAGCTATCTGAGCTTTTGAAGAAGGCAGAGCAAGATGAAAATAGCGACAGCTACGACTACGTGACAAAAGAAACCGTTATCAAAACGTTTCCCGTCCCATCGTCTAAAACCAATCTGTTAGAATTGATTAGTTTTATACAGACCACCATATCCAATGAGGAAGATCCCTATACCAGAAAGGCTTTTGAAGCTAAACTTCAAGAGTGTATTTTGAAAGCTAAACTTATGTTTCCAAATGATATTCACCTGCAAAGCATGATACAGGAAGTTGACAAAATCAACACACAATTGAAATCCGAAAGAAACAAATCCAATGCAAAGAGTACTGTATTGGGTGTGATTTTGATTGTTGCTGGACTTCTTGTAGGCTATGGAGTTTGGTGCTTGGATTGGAAAGTGATTTGGAGGGTATTAACTATATTGTACACAGCATTTCCATTGTTGATATGGGGAATACTGAAATTGGTTGACAAAAAAAAATAATGAATTATGGGACTTTTTAATAAAAAAGAAGGCGGATTGATGGATGTCATCCGCTGTGATGAACAAGAGTATTTGATTTGGAAGTGGCGTCCTGCCGGACAGGATGTTAACAGTACCAAGAAAGAGAATTCCATCCGATACGGTAGCAGTTTGCGTGTCAAAGACGGGGAAGTTGCCGTTTTTGTATATAAGCAAGACAACGGAACAATGGAGGATTTTATCGTAGGTCCCTACGATGACTCCATTAAGACTGCCAATTTCCCAGTGCTTACCAGCATTGTGGGATTGGCTTTCGGAGGTGCTTCCCCTTTCCAAGCCGAAGTATATTTCATCAACCTTTCGGGCGTTGTTCAAATAAAGTTCGGTGTGCCCTACTTCGATGTGTTCGATCCTCGTTTTTTGGATTATGCTGTGCCCATGTCCGTACGAGGCACTATAACGTTCAACATCACTGATTATAAGACTTTTATCAAACTGCATCGTTTGATTAATTTTGAACTGGAAGATTTTAAGAAGCAGGTGAAAGACGCGGTTATCAAATATGTGAAGGGAGTGGTGACCAACATTCCACAAGACAATGGCATACCAGTGTTGCAGATGGAAAGAAAATTATTGGAGGTTAATGATATTGTGGCTCAATATCTGAAACCTCGTTTGGAAAACGATTTCGGAGTCAACATGAAAGCCATTGACATCGCCTATATAGAACCCGACAAGGAAAGCGAAGGTTATCAAGAACTTCGCAAAGTGACAGCAGCACAACAAACCAAGACTATCGAAATGCAGACGGAGGTCAATTTGCAGAACTTGCAGGACACCCAACGCATCAACGCCCAGAACATGGAAGAAACTTTGCGTATCCAACGCGAAGAGGCTCAGCGGGCACAAAAACTGCAGTCCGAAACCGCCTTCATTGGCGCCCACTCCATCAACCAGCAAACCGAGGTGCTCAAACAGGCAGCTGGCAGTCTCGGACAGATGGGCAGCATGAACATGGGAGGTTCTGGCGGCGACGGTGGGGGTATGAATCCCGCCGCCATGATGACGGGCATAGCTATGGGTGGTGCTATGGGTGGACAGATGGCCGGCATGATGAACAATATGGGTCAACAGATGCAGCAGGCCATGCAGCAGCAATCGCCACAACAACAGCAAATGACCCCACCGCCGATGCCAGGTGCGGCCAATATACTTTATATGGTATCAGTCAACGGGCAGCAGTTCGGTCCGTTCAATATGCAGCAGTTGCAACAGATGGTGCAGAACGGGCAGTTGACTGTCCAAACCTACGTGTGGAAGCAGGGAATGGCCAACTGGGAACTGGCTGGCAACGTGCAAGAATTGGCATCGCTGTTTGGTGCCGTTCCGCCGCCAATGCCACCAGCACCACCTACTCCTCCTATGCCGTAAAACCTTAAATGCTAATAATATGGAAAACAGTTTTTTTTCAATTGACAGACTTATTGAATTTGGGATGGGCATAGCTGTTGCCCAACAGATGGTTCGCATGATGAACGAAACCATGCAGAACATGTACGTCCCGGGCACTATGAATCCGATGCAACCCTCTCCGAGCAGCATTTACTATGTGATTATGGATGGCCAACAGTCGGGTCCCTATACGGAAAGCGAACTGGCCCGCCTGATTGGGCAGAAAAAAGTAACCAAAGACACCTACATCTGGAAACCAGGCATGACAGACTGGCAAACTGCCGAAAGGCTTCCCGATGTATTGCGTTTAGTGGCTTTAACCCCTGTCCCTTTCAACAAATAATGGACGATATGAAAGTAAATGCTCTTTACAGTGTAATTGCGGTAGCTATTTCCGCCCTGATAGCATACGGTTTCTATTCCTTCTGCCGTAGCGAAAACGAATGGCTAATGGCCATTGGCGGTTTCCTGTTCATCGGTTTCCCGTTGTTTTTGGCAATGGGAGTGAGCAGTCCTGCCAAACGAAGTTCCGCCAACATGAAAGTGCTGGCGGTGGTCTTCTTTCTGCTTATGTTGGCACTCAACATCCTTTTCGCGTGCCTGCCACATTTTTCAATACCATTGTACATCATCACCAACGGCATTGCCGTTTTGGTATTTTTCCTCATTTATCACAGTATTTATTCAACGAAACAATAACAAAAACGAAAAAGCCGATTCGCGTGAAAGGAGGTAGGCGGTATTTTAATAGAAATAGTTATGGCAAACAATGATGATACGCTTTATGATGCACAATTAGAAAAACTCATAGATTTGGCTTTGATGGACGGTGTTCTGACCGACAAAGAAAGACAGATTCTTCTAAAGAAAGCTATCCAATTGGGAATTGATCCTGATGAGTTTGAAATGGTGCTGGAAGCTCGGCTATATGCAAAAAAACAAGAGTTGACGGTTGTCCCTCAGGAAACGACTTCCAAGAGAAAAAAATACGACGATGAGGACGATGAAAATGATGAGGACGATGAAAATGATGAAGATGATGAAAATGATGAAGATGATGAGGACGATGAGGAATACGATGACGATAAAACAATGTCAAGGTCCTATAACAATCCGAATGAGCGAGTATTTAAAGCCTCTCGACTGTCAAAAGACAACACCGTGTTCCCACCCACAGTGGTTTTCAACGATCAAGGGGTGCTGGTGAAGATTCCTGCTCTTCTACGCAGAAAAGAGGGCTTCATACCGTATGCAGCCATATCAGGGGTGAGAATTGAGACGCCTTTGGTCGGTTTTTCCAGCATTTATTTCGAAGGTTATGGGGTCGCATATAACTTGAATGGGTTCAAGAAAAACGAAGTGAGAGAGATGAAGTGGATTATTGAACGGGGCAGTTTATAAGAAAATGTTAAATACATACATTAATAACGAGAAAGCCGATTCGCGTGAAAGGAGGTAGGCGAAATTTATCCGTAAATCAAAGAATATGAAAAGGATTTTTTTATTGTTTATTTTATTTTCGTTTTTTGACAACGTAATTCTTGCACAAGAACTTAAGACTTTTCACAAATTGTGCCCCTCGTGTGAAGAAAACCCGAATGTGACAATGACCGGATATGAAGATGAACTTGGCAATATTGTCCGACATGGAAAGTTGACATATGAGGATGGAGATACCGTTATCTCTGTTAATGATATTGGGAAGGGGAATGCGGCTCAACGAATAAAAGAATACAAGAATGTCACAATGAATTTTTCAAATGGGAAATTGGATGGTCCAGTTAACGCATTTTTTACTCAAAAGAATAGTAGTCTAAACGGAGAGTGGAAAGCGTCGCTTTTATATAAGAATGGATTGTTTGTGAGCATTGATGCAACAGGTTCTGACAGGGATACTAAAGCTGTTGCCAAAATAACCCAAAAAGGAAACTTGGTTGTTGGACCTTTTGAGATTTTAACATTGAATAGAAATTATAACCGATTTGATACAGTTGATTATTATGTTGGCGAATTTGACACAAATGGTTTGGCCACAGGAAGATGGAGAATTAAAGGGAGCGGCGCTCGCTTTGTCTCCAACGGTAAAGCATTAGGAAATGAATTGTTCTTTTATCAAGGATATTGTATTGGAAATTCAATGGAAGGGAAGGAGTTAGCTATTAAATACTTCATTGAAAAGAGCATAAATATTGAGGATTTAAATAGCCAAGGCTTCTACACCATCAATGATATAACAATCCCTTCCGGATACTATTCCGAACTTAAACCGGCTAACTCCGTCATGCAAAACGTATTTAAATTTATTAAAACCAGGTGGGAACATACGCTTTTTGCTTTTGCAAGTTCGAGTAAAATAAATATGCGCCTTGAGGACAACGTCGCTGTTAATCCTTTTAAAGAAGGTATTATGAAAGTGGATTATAGTTTCAACATGATGTCGGAAGACTTGTATAATACCATTTATGACAATCTCACCCAAATATGCGCCGTTCAATATGATGATAATTATGGACTCATTTATAAAACAAAATCTGCAACAATAAGATATGACGAATTGTTGCATAATTACTATACACTAAAAGCAGACAATGAGACACGTTTATACATGCCGGGCAGTCGCAAAGATGAGATGAAAAACTTGATTGATGAAATAAATGTCAAATACTTCATCTCTATAGGGGCTGGATATGAATTCGACCAAAGAATGGGGAAATACAAAATCCAAGACAATGATCTTGCTCCACGAACTTTGTATATTGAAGACAGTTTGATTAGGATTCTTGATGATTTTATCGCAAAGGATATTTATGACTTTCTAAAATCAAAAGAATCAGGAAAAGAAAAATATATAGGACTTCCCAAAAGGAAACAAAACAATTCAGATGATTTTGTGTGGCTGGTTAATTATGAGGATCCAGAACATGAAACTGTATTTCTGGGGCGTGAGTGTATTTGCTATATGAACACAGAGATGCTCTCTAAACCCAGACGGATATCTAACAATATCATTGAAAGATGGGATGCCGCTTGCAAATTGAGTGATAAAAACGCAAAAGTTTACAACACAATCGAAACAAATTATCGTGAAAATTTTATCAACTATCGTATTTCTCACGGTTATTTTACATACTCTAAAGCAGAAGGTGATTATTATATATTGGATTCAAGTATAAAACAAGAAAACAACTTGACAATCTATCAGATGAAAGAATATTATGGAGATAGGTATAGCACAAATACACTTATCTTTTTAACCCCTGAAGAAAAGAATCGCATAGATAATGAAGCATATATGCTTTGTCAGGTTGTACTAAAGGATTACCTGACAGTCTTAAAAAAAGCGAACCCAGAAAAGGTGTCAGAATACGTGCGCGACCTACTGCCAATCAGAGATTTTGAAATTTTGGACTTTTCTTCGGAGTTGGACAAAGGATATGTAGTTGGGTCTTTCAAATTCACTAAACAAGTCGGGAAAAAATCAGAAACCGAGACGTATCAAGCCGAAGTCAAATTAATTCCCGACCCTACTACAGAAAAGAGATTTAAGGTAATAGAGTCTTCTTTAAAGTTAATAAAAAAATAAGAAATACAAACTCGCTTTCTCTTAAAATCACTAATCACTAAAATTCACCTGCCAAAGCAATATTCAGCGATAATCTTACTCTCGCCGGCTTCTCCACCATCATCTTCTACGCCTACGGGCGCGAGATCCGCGTCCACGGGTTCCTGCAGCGTGAGGTGCGGGAGATGAAGCGGATGGTGGAGGAGAGGTAACATAATAAAGGCTAATAAAGCATTCCAAAAAGCCACAATGGGATCTTGTTTCCGTGGCCTATCTCCATGTTGTCGCTAACCACAAAGCTCCTCTCTATGTCTTTAATCTGCGTGAATCCTTTGCCCCTGCCGTCCACTTCGAAAAGCCATTTGTTATCAGCAACGAGGTCGCCGCGGTTTGGGGCTGACAGTTTGTGTGATACCCCAAGCTGCGAGGCCAAATAGGTCTCTCTCATGGTGCCTGCGTCTGCGTGGGTGTTCAGGCAATACATCAGATTGGTGTTGTGGAAGAGTATCTTTTCGGGTTTGGTCAGCATGTTCACACCTTCAGCTTGGGCATACAGTCGTCTGATCAAAGCTGCTTTGTCCATCAAATCAAGCAATTTCAGCACATTGTTGCGCGAAGATTGCAACATATTGCAAAGCGACGATATGTTCAAGGTATAAGGCGGTTGCCCGGCAAGCACTGCCATCAATGGTTTGGCTTTATATACCGACGCGTACTCCACGTCGCTCACCGATGGAATTTCGCTTGTGACAATAGTGTCGATCACCTGTTGCAGACGGTCATCGAATCCATCACCCTCTTCGCGATAAAATGGATAGTAGCCCGTTTTGATGTAATTGTCAAAATACTTTAGCACTTTCACGTTTGCGGCTATTTGGGAAGCTTCCGTAAAATGATTGTCCAAAATCGTCTCCAACGAAAGGACCGACAGTGTGGCTACATTCTCCAGCTGTAGGTATTCCCTAAACGATAGGCCTTCCAGTGTGTAAGGACGGTGGCGGCGAGACAGATCTGCCAGCAGCGATTCTTCAAGCTTTAACATGGAGGAACCGGTTACCACAACATGCAATTGAGGATACGAGTCATATATGTTTTTGATTTCCTGCTGCCATCCTTTGTATTTGTGTACTTCGTCCAAAAACAGATGAGTGCCGCCGTGGGTGTAATGGTATTCCGCCAAATCGAGGATAGTATGGTTGGCAAACCATATATGGTCCAATGTCGCATACAAAGCCTTTTCCCTGTCGGGAAATGTTCTCTTGATGTGCTGTAGAAGCATCGTTGTTTTCCCCACGCCCTTGGCCCCTTTAATCACTATCAAACGGTTGTCCCAATTGATTTTGTCATATAAATATCGGGTGAAACTCAAGTCCGTTTCGGCTAACAGACGACCGTATGTTCTGAATAATCTATCCATTCTTTTTGTTTTTAAACAACGGTGCAAAAATACAAATTTTACTTTGTAAAGTAAACAATCGGTTTTATTTTTTACTTTATAAAGTAACATTGTATCAAAGTCGTGTATCGCCGACATCTCCACCATCACCTTCTACGCCTACGGCCGCGAGATCCGCGTCCATGGCTTCCTCCAGCGCGAGGTGCGGGAGATGAAGCGGATGGTGGAGGAAAAGTAGTGCTTTCCGATATTTTCTGCGCTACCGTTATCCGGTCAATATTTTATGTACCTTTGCGGCATCGTTTTAAAACCCCGCCATGCCCTACCCTAAAAGCAACTACCAGTTCGCGAAGAAGGAACTTCTGAAGATATTCATCGCCATCTTCGTGCTGGCGCTGGTCAGTGTCGCCTACTACTTCTACATCCGGCGCGAGGCGCTCCATACCGCGGAACGGCGGGCGGAGCTCACGCTGCAGAATACAGAGAGAACCATCCACATCCGCATGGGGAAGATTGAGACCACCGTGAACGCCATGGGACCGATGGCGGAATACGCCCTTGACGATCCAGACGCGATGTACGACATCGCCCGCCACACCGTGGAGGCCAGCTCCCGCATCATGGGCGCGGGCGTCGCCTTCATCGCAGACTACTACCCTGAAAAAGGACACTGGTTCGAGACCTACGTCGGCCACCATAAAGGGTGCGACACGTTAGTCACCGAACAGTTGGGATGCGCGGAGCACGACTACCTCAACATGGACTGGTTCCAGAAAGCGTTGGCTTCAGAGAAGGGGAGCTGGACCGACCCCTACTACGACAACGCCGGGGGAAGGACTATCTGATCTCCTACTGCCTCCCCATCAGAGACACAATCGGCAAAGCGGTAGGGCTGATTATCGCCGACATCACCCTCGACACCCTCTCCAGCATCGTCAGGAGCGTCAAGCTCTACCCTCACAGCTACTGCACGCTGATGGCCGGTGACGGCACGATGCTGGTCGGTCCGCCAGCTAACCAGAAGCAGAAGGGCAAAGTCCATTCCTTCTCCGAGAAAATCGACGGCAAAAACATGACCTTGACCCTTGTCGTACCCGATTCCGACATGTACCGGCGATTGCGGCGGGCGAGCCTCTTTTTCGCCCTCGTGGCTTTGACAGGCGTCTTCACGGTCTTCTTCATCTCCTACCGTTCCATACAGAACCTGTGGCAGCTCAACGAGGTGCGCATCAAGGAACAACACATCGAGGACGAACTCACCATCGCCCGCAACATCCAGCAGTCGTTATTACCGTCCGAGAAATTGTCAACAACCGCCAACACACTCGACATCAAAGGGTTGCAGGTTCCCGCCAAGTTCGTGGGCGGCGACCTGTACGACTACTACGTGCACGACAACAAGCTGTTGTTCTGCATCGGCGACGTTTCCGGCAAGGGGGTGCCCGCCGCCCTGCTGATGGCCATCGCCCATAGCCTTTTTCGCACGCTGTCGGCCCACGACGACCGTCCCGAAGTCATTATGCAAGCCCTCAACGCCTCCATCAGCGACAACAACCCCGACATC
>Ga0247610_10006137_pt1 | contig 12555 bp, 7 predicted proteins | sample 174DNAGHGhighgp2_FD_193483 | JGI IMG/M metagenome (GOLD analysis project Ga0247610, IMG submission 193483) | Sheep rumen microbial communities from Palmerston North, Manawatu-Wanganui, New Zealand - 1742 DNA GHGhigh gp2 | ecosystem: Host-associated > Mammals > Digestive system > Stomach > Rumen ...
AATCCTGTTTATAAGAATAAGGATGATTCAAATTTTGCTAATAAGATTGCTAAGGGTGATTATTTAGTAGGCATTTCAATTGATGGTACTGAATATTCATTAAATGAATCATCATATGATGTTGATGGTAAATCATTAAGTGGTTATGGCTACTTAGCATATTTAGTTAGCGAGCATGTTGGAAAAGGTGCTCCTACAATTAAATTCCAATATTATCATTTAGATAATAAAAATACTGAAGATAAATCTGATGATGAATATAATTTAATTTCATATTCTGAATCAAAAGAAATAGAACCGTATACAGATGAATTATTAGAAAGCCAAAATGTTACTAAGATTGTTCATTTAATTGGTGTAAGCTCAACAACACATTTCGATTTCTTCCCATGTATTGGTCAAGCATTTGAAATGTTCTGGACAGATTTCACAGTTATCTTTAGAACATTAAAGCTTTTAATCGCTCCATCAGATGTAAGACAGGTTGGAGTATCTAATTTAAGTGGTGTAGTTGGTATCTTTGGTCAAATTAAATCTTATGTTAATGCTGGTATTATTCCATTATTAGCATTTGCTGCTATGTTATCTGTAAATTTAGGTATTGTTAATTTATTACCTATTCCTGCATTAGATGGTGGTAAGATATTATTTGTTATTATTGAGGCTATAACAAAGAAGAGGGTTCCTAAGAAGGTGGAAGCTATTATTAATGGTATCTTTATGATTCTATTATTAGGCTTAATGATCTTCGTTACTGTAAATGATATTATGAGAATATAATGGGAGGTTAGATGATGAAATATAATAATCCAATTATTGTATCTGATTATTCAGATCCAGATGTAATTAGACATAAAGATAATTATTATTTGATTGCATCATCATTTAATCACTTTCCTGGTGTTCCTGTATTAAAATCTAAAAATTTAGTTAATTGGAAACAAATAGGTTATATATTTGATAAGCTTCCATTTGATAAATTTAATAAGGTATGTCATGGTGAAGGTGCTTGGGCACCTTCAATTCGATATAATGAAGGTAAATTTTACGCATTTATTCCATTTCCTGATGAAGGAATTTATGTATCTGAATGTACAGATATTGAAAAGGGAGATTGGAGTGAGCCTTGGCCTATTCTAGAAGGAAAGGGCTATGAGGATCCATGTCCAATTTGGTTAGATGATAAATGCTATGTAGTTATTGGCTTTGTTAAATCTAGAATTGGGTTTAATTCTAAGCTTGCTGTATTTGAAATAACTAAGGATTGTAAGAAGAGATTAACTGATTATAAATTTATTTATGATGGTCATAATACTCAGCCTACAATTGAAGGTCCTAAGTTCTATAAAATAGATGATTATATTTATATTCTAGCTCCAGCAGGTTCAGTTAAAACAGGCTGGCAAACAGCATTAAGGAGTAAAAATATTCATGGTCCATATGAAGAAAAAATCATTATGCTACAAAATGATTCTAAAATAAATGGACCACATCAGGGAGCTTTAATAGATTTACCTGATGGTAATTATGCCTTTATTCATTTCCAGGATATGGGTGTATATGGAAGAATTGTTAACTTAGAGCCAGTTACCTGGAGTGATGGCTGGCCATTATGTGGTAGTGTGAAGGATCCACTACTTGCAGGTACTCCAGTAGATTCTTATGATTATTTAGTTGATAAGGAATCTAATTATGATTTATTAATGAGTGATAAGTTTAAAAATGATAAGCTATCACTTATGTGGCAAACTCCTGCATATTTAAAAGAAGAATGGTATAAATTAGATAATGGATTAATTTTAAATTGTGTAAATGATTTAGAATCAGCTAATAGCTTAAATTTATGCCCTAATTTATTCTTAACTAAGATAAATGCATTCTCATTCAATGTAAGTGTAAAAATCGCTTTAAACCTAAAAAATGAAGGCGATGAAGCTGGCTTATGCTTTATGGGTAGGGAATATGCATATATAAGTGTAAAAAGAAAAAATAATAAGAATTATATATTATTGAGCGAAGGCTCATTTAATAATCAGGATAAGGTATTAGAAGAATTTGAATATGATAATGATAATGTTGTATTTAATTTATATTTTAAATATCCTGGTGTTTATAAATTTGGCATAAATGGTAAGAAAATTAATAAAGAATTTGTTGGATTACCTGGTAGATGGATTGGTGGTAAATATGGTCTATTTGCTAGAGGTAATGCAAATTCAAATGGTTTTGCCAAATTTAATGATTTTAAGGCGGTGAAGAAATATGGCAAATAATCTTAAGGTAGGAGATAATTTTATCCTAGATGTTAAAAGATTAGGTATTAATGGAGAAGGTATTGGTTTTTATAATCACGTTGCTGTATTTGTAGATGGTGCGATTCCAGGAGAGGGACACAATGTTGAAATAACTAAGGTTTTAGATAAGATGGCTTTTGCTAAAACATTAGAAATAAAGCATGCATCAAGTGATAGAAAGGAACCTGAATGTCCATATTATAATGAATGTGGCGGATGTAATACAATGCATATAGCACCATCACTAATGAAGGAATTAAAGAGAGATATTTTAATTGAATCTATCAATAGATATACAAAGATAAATACAAGACAATTTGAAATAAAGCCAACTTTAGAATCTGAATGTTTCAAATATAGAAATCGAAGTCAGCTTCAGGTTGTAAAGAATGCTAGTGGTGCTAGCGTAGCCATGACAAAGGCTAATTCAAATATTGCTGTATCTATTAATAATTGCTTAGTACAAAAGGATACTATTAATGATTTAAATAATAAGATTTGTAAGCTTATTGATGAATTAAAACTATCTATTTTCTCTTATAAAACTAATAGAGGAATTATTAGATATATAACTATAAGAGTAAATAAGAAGAATGAGGCATTAGTATGTCTTGTATGCTACGAAAAGAATGATAAGGTTAAGGAATTAGCCAAGAAGGTAGCAGAGCTTAAGAATGTAATTGGTGTTTATAGATCAGTTAATGATTCATTAGATTCTGGTGCTGAAATCATTGGTAATGATATCGAATTATTAGAGGGTAAGCCTTATATCATTGAAACATTAGGTAAGATTAAATATCAAATCTATCCTAATACATTCTTCCAATTAAACTCAGCTCAAGCAGAAGCAATGTATGATGTTGTATTAAAGGCTTGTAAGCTAAGCTTTAAGGAAAGAGTATTAGATGCTTATTGTGGTGTTGGTTCAATTGGTTTATATTTAGCTCATAATTCTAAAGAGGTAATTGGTATTGAATATAATAAGGATTCAGTAATTGCCGCTACAGAAAATGCTAAATTAAATAAGATTAGCAATGCTAAATTTATGCAAGGTAATGCTCATGAGCTATTACCTAAACTAATAAAGGATGGAATTACATTTGATGTAATGGTAGTAGACCCACCTAGAACTGGTCTTGATGATAAATTCATTAATGCTATATTAGAATCTAATGTAAAGAGATTAATTTATGTTTCATGTAATCCTGCAACACTAGCAAAGAATTTAAATAGACTTACTGAAAAATATAATGTTAATTCTATTACACCTGTAGATATGTTTCCAAATACAGCCTTAGTAGAATCAGTAACAACTTTAACATTAAAGAAGTAGTTGTTTTAAGTAGAATAGAAGGCCTAGAGCATGTGTATTGCTTTAGGCTTTTTAAGTTATTATGGAAAAATTAAATTACGTTTTTCGGGCGATATTGAGGTGTTTTATATCGAATATCGCCCTGAAAATACCAAAAAATATCTTTAGTAAATTAAGTTTAAGGTAGTAAAAACAATCAAAAAACATTAATTGTAAGCAATGAAATAAATATGAAAATCGGTACACTTGAGCCAAATATAGTTTTACAAAAGAAACAAATTATGAAATTTTATACCAAAAATTAGACTAATTGTTCAATTTTGTATCGTATTTTTTGTAGGTTTTAATAAAATTATCAAAAAAATAAAAAAAGTTGTAAGAAAGCGTTTACAATGAAAGCGTTTTAGTATATAATTCGAGTGTGAGTTGAAAATGATACTGAAGGGGAGGAAAATATGAAATTAAAAAAGGTATCAGCATTTTTAGCAATCACTGGAGCTGTAACAGCAGCCGTGGTTGCATCTGTGAAGCTAGCAGGGGACGACACTCAAATTATTGAGGATGATGTACTAGCTCAGGAAGTATTAGATGATAATATTTCTTTAACTGCACTAAACAGTAATACAGGTGTAGTAATTCAAGAGGCTAAGGGTGATCAAGAATCTTTGTATGCAACATTTAAAGGGGTAAGTGGTGCATCAGGATACAATGCTTACGTTAAAAAGGGAAACGGAAGCTATGTTAAGCTTGATACTCAATTAGTTAGAACTTACTCAGGTTATTATAGAGTAGATGCTGTAGGTTTATCAGCAGGTACTTATACTTTAAAGATTGTTCCAGTATTTAATGGTTCTGAAACAAATGATGCAAAGCAATGTGCATTAGCTACTGACTTAAGTGTTATTAGCTATGATAGAACAGGCTTTGGTTTTACAAAGAATAGCAAGAATGCAAATGGTGATGCATCTGGTGCATATAACACAGATGGTTCATTAAAGTCTAATGCTAAGGTGTTCTATGTAACATCTAAGACTGCAAAGACTATTTCAACAACAGTAGTAACTGACTCTAAGGGTACTAAGAATACATTTACTGGTTTACAAGCAATTATTACTGCTTATCAAAAGGGATATGATACTACACCAGTAGCATTTAGATTTATTGGTAAGGTTAGCGCATCTGATATGGATTCATTAGGCTCTTCATCAGAAGGCTTACAAATTAAGGGTAAGGCTGCAGGCTCAATGATGAATATGACTTTTGAGGGTATCGGTGATGACGCAACTATTTCTGGATTTGGTTTCTTAATTAGAAATAGTAATAACGTAGAAGTTAGAAATCTTGGTTTCATGACTAAGATGGATGATAATGTATCTATTGATACAGGTAACTATAATATTTGGGTACATGACTGTGATTTCTTCTATGGTGCTTCAGGCTCTGGCGACCATGCTAAGGGTGATGGTGCCTTAGATATTAAGGGAACATATTATGCAACATTATCTTATAACCATTTCTGGGATTGTGGTAAGACTACATTAAATAGTAATGGTGATGCAGTTGATTATGTTTCTTATCATCATAACTGGTATGACCATTCAGATTCTCGTCATCCAAGAGTAAGAAAGTCTACAGCTATCCATGTATATAACAATTACTTTGATGGTAATGCTAAATATGGTGTTGGTGCTACAACTGGTTCATCAATTTTTGTAGAAGCTAACTATTTCAGAAATTGTAAGAACCCTATGTTATCATCATTACAAGGTACTGATGCTAAGGGTGAAGGTACATTCTCATCTGAAACAGGTGGTATGATCAAGGCTTATAATAATAAGATTACAGGTGCTGGAGGATTAGTTTATGCAAATGCTAGTGCTGGTACTCAAGGTGCTACATCTAATGCAGATTCTAAGTCATTTGATGCTTACTTAGCAACAAGCAGAAATGAAACAGTATCATCTTCATATAAGACAGTATCTGGTGGTACAACATATTCTAACTTCGATACTAACTCAAGCATTATGTATTCATATAGCGTTCAAACTCCAGATCAAGCAGTAGCAACAGTTCAGGCATATTCTGGACGTGTTGGTGGTGGAGACTTAAAGTGGACTTTCAATAATGCAACAGAAGATACTAACTATGCAGTAATTCCAGGCTTAAGAAGTGCAATTGATAACTATACTTCAAAGATGACTGGATATCAAACTACAACATTTGCTACAAATAGTAGCTTAAATGTAACTGAACAAACAATTGGTGGTTCATCAAGCTCAGGATCTTCATCAAGTGGATCTTCAAGCTCTGGCTCATCATCAAGTGGCTCAACATCAGGCTCAACTAGTGGCTCATCAAGCTCATCAGGAAGCTCAGCTACAGCTACTTCAAAGTCTTGGAACTTCAAGGATTCACAATTTAAGTCATTAGGTAATATTTCATCAAATCAAACTATTGATAGTTTAACATTAACAGCTACATCAGCTAAGACTATGTCAGTTAAGGCAGCTTCAGTAACTGTTGATGGTACAAGCTATACAAACTGCTTGGCATTAGGTGGTGCAGGTAATACTACATATCGTAGTGTTAAGGTTCCTGTATCTGGTGCATCTACAATTAAGGTTACATTAGATGCTTCAGCAGCTCGTACATTAGTTGTTGCAGACGCAAATGGTAAGCAATTAGGAACTATGGCAGCAGGTACAACAGCTGCTACTAAGACTTATAGCTATACTGGTGGAAGTGGATATATCTATTTATATTCTTCAAATAGTAATATTAATATCTACAAGATTCAAGTAGATTTCAATGGTAGTACAAGCTCAAGCTCTAGCTCAAGTTCTAGTTCATCAAGCTCAAGCTCATCTCAAACTGCAGTTCAAACATTAAATTTCAATAATAAGAAGGTTAATGCTTCATCTAATATCTTTACAGTAGCTGGTTCTTATAAGGAATTAAGCTATAACTTAAATGGTACTGCATTAAATGCAGCATTAAAACTTGATTCAAAGGGCTCAATTAAGTTCACATTAACAAGCTCAACTAAGGTTACAGTTTATGCATACGGTAAGTCAAATGGAACTAAGATTAAGGTTGGCTCTAATACTGAAACATTAACTACTGATGTTAAGGCATATACATATACTTTATCTGCAGGTACATATACAATTAGCCGTTCATCTGGTGAATCTTATATTTTCGCTGTTCAATTAGGCTAAAATAGAATACCTCTAGGGACTATGTAGGAACTATTCTTATATAGTCCTTTTATTTTTTATCAGTCAAAACTTCTTGGGGACACGTGGTACCAACAAGTTTTTAACTTTGGTGAAGTGAATGGCATAACTAGGCTGAAATAATAATTCGGTTAATATTATTGATACACTCATTCATATGTTTATAAGAATATGTATAATTAGTAAGATATAAAACATATCTTATGATATAATACTTTATTGGAGAGATATTATGAACATTACTTTTGAAAATACGTCATTTAAATATATTGAAAGAAAAATATTAGATAATGTTTCTTTTTCAATTTCTGATACAGATAAGATTGGTGTTGTTGGAGTTAATGGAACTGGTAAAACAACAATGCTTAAGCTTATATTAGGTATTGAACAGCCTATAAGCGGTAAAATCATTAAAAGTGGTGGGATGAGAATTAATTATCTAGAACAGGATCCTAAATTTGATGAATCAATGTCTTTATTTGATATCATTATGAAGGATTCTACAAAGGATAATCCTATTTTAGATTATGAGGTTAATTCAATTTTATCTAAGCTAGGCTTCGATGATTCAAGTGTAAAACCAGTTAATTTTAGTGGTGGTCAAAGAAAAAGATTAGCAATCGCTAAGGTGTTAGTTACACCATGTGATATATTAATACTAGATGAGCCTACTAATCATTTGGATAATTCATTAATATTATGGCTAGAAAAATATTTAATTAAATGGAAAAAGGGCTTAATCATGGTTACTCATGATAGATATTTCTTACAAAAGGTTTGTAATAAGATGATGGAATTAGATTTTGGTAAGGTATATCTATATGATGGTAATTATGATTCATTCTTAGGATTAAAGGCTAAAAGAATAGAAGATGAAAGTAAGGCTATGAAGAAACTTAAATCTATTCTTAAGGTTGAATCTGAATGGATGGGAAGAAGTGTTGAGGCAAGACGTACTAAGAATAAGGCTAGAATAGAAAGATTTGAGAAGCTATCAGAAACTAAATTTAATGAATATAAATCAATTGAATTTAGCAGTGTAAGTACTTATTTAGGTAAAAAGCTTATTTCACTTAAGAATGGCTCTAAGGCATTTGGAGATAAGGTATTATTTAAGGATTTCTCATTTGATTTAAATAGAAATGATATTATAGGTATCGTTGGAGATAATGGTGCTGGTAAGTCTACATTATTTAAAATACTAATGGGACTTGAAACATTAGATAGTGGAGAATTAGTATTAGGTGAAACATTAAGAATAGGATATTTTTCACAAAACCTAGAATTAATTGATCCTGAGATTAGAGTAATTGATTATATAAATGAGGAACAATCAGTAATTGAAACATTAGATGGTGCTATAAGCTCATCTACCCTACTTGAAAGATTCTTATTCCCTAAGGAATTGCAATATACTAAGGTTAAGATGCTATCAGGTGGAGAAAAGAGAAGATTACAATTAATTAAGGTATTAGCTAAGAATCCAAATATATTATTATTTGATGAGCCTACTAATGATTTAGATTTATATACATTAGAGGTACTAGAGGATTATATTATGGACTTTAAGGGACCAGTATTAACTGTATCTCATGATAGATATTTCCTAGATAAAATATGTAATATGCTATTTATATTTAAAAATGAATCTATCGAAAAGACATTAGATTCATTTTCTGAATATTTAGATAAAACTGATGATGATAAAATTGATTCAGAAAAAGTGTCTAAGCAAAGAGTTAAAAAGAATAAGATGCCTGCTAAGGAAAGAAATGAATTAGCTAAGCTTGAAGAAGAGATTCCTACATTAGAGGAAAAGCTAAAAGGATTAAATGTAGAAATAAAAAAGAGTACTACAGATTATACTAAGCTAATGGATATTCAAAAGGAAATTGATGAATTATCTATTGTTATTGAAGAAAAGACAAATAGATATTTTGAGCTATTAGCTATTAAAGAGGAGTATGAATAAAATTGATAAATGTTACTAATGTTATCCTTAATACATATAGACTAACAATAAGAAAGCTAAGTATTGATGATTTAGATGATTTTAATGAATACGCAAGTGTTCCAGGAGTTGGTGAGGCGGCCGGATGGAATCATCATAAAAATAAAGAGGAAAGTGAATTGATTCTAAAAAAGATGGCTGATAGCTTAAATGAATTCGCGATTGTATATAAGGCTAACAATAAAATGATTGGAACAATAGGCCTTCAAAAGCCTCAAGCTGAAATAGAAAACAAATTTGGTGTTGAGCTTGGTTATGTCTTATCTAAGGATTACTGGGGTAAGGGAATAATGACAGAGGCCATTAGAGAAGTTATTAGATGGCTAATGTTTGAAATAAAGGTTGATTATGTAACGTCTGGTCATTTTAATGAAAATGATAGAAGTAAAAGAGTAATTGAAAAAAACAAATTAAAATATGTTAAGGATTTAGTTTATACTACAATCAATAATGAAAAGAAAGAATCTAAATATTATGTATTAACTAAAGAGGACTATTTAAAAACAAAGGAAAAGGTCCAAAGATTTGATACAGAAGGTAATAGATTAGATATAATAACATATAGAGGAGAAAAGCATATTCCTAATACATATGTTGGTGTTGTAGATATTATCATTAGGAATAGTAAGAATAATCTATATTTAGTAACAAGAAGAGATTTAAATAAAGAAACATATCCTGGCTTCTTTGAAGCATCTGGTGGAGCTGTAGATTTTGGCGAGGAGCTAGAGCACGCAGCTCATAGAGAGGTAAAAGAAGAAACAGGATTAGATATTTATAATCTAAAATATATGTATAAAACATTTGGAAATCATATGTTATATTTTACATTTGTTGCGGAAACAAATAATGAACTTAATGATGTAAAGCTTCAAAAGGGAGAAACTATTGATTATAGATGGTTAACTGCTAAAGAATATAGTGATTTATTTGATTCTGATTTGGTGCCTGATAAGCAAAGATTTAGATTAAGAAAGGCAATAGATGAATTTGTAAAATAAAGAAAGGAGAGCACAATGAATAGTCGTAAGAGCTGGAATTTAACAATTGGTATAATAGCAATTATATCTGGAATAGTATTTATAGTTTTAGGAATTGTCAATTATGATTTTTTTAGAGAATTCCTTTGTGTAATTATTGGTATTGGGATGATTGTTACTAATATTCCGGCTGTAATCTTTTCTTTATATAATTTAGGATATGATAAAAAAAGAAATTTAATGTTTTTAAGTGGAATTATAGGTATTGGCCTTGGTAGCTTTTATATACCATTCCACGGAACTGTAATGTCTATTATTTGTGGTGCCTTCTTATTAATTCTTCCAACAGTTAGAATTATTTTTGAGGAGAAGCACTTTGAACAATTTAAAAAGGAAATTGTTTTATATACTATAGGTATATTCTTAACATTAAATATGCTTGAGGTAATGTTTAAGCTAATAGTTATTATTGCAGGTGTAATATTTATCTTAGTAGGTATATATCTTGTAAACACTGCATTAAATATTAAAAGAGCTAAGAAGAAGGGATCTATTAATGCTACTATTGAGGTGCATGATGTAAATCCTCTTCAAATTGAGTCAAAGGAAGAATGATTATGTCATAATGTGACATATTATTTTGTTGACTATGTTTTTAAAATATGATATATTTTCATTGTTGGTTTGGAGGTAAGTATGAGCAAAATTGCAATAATGACAGATAGTAATAGTGGTATTACTCAGGATAATGCTAAGAAGCTTGGTGTTACAGTTGTTCCTATGCCATTCTTTATTGATGGTGAGGAATATTTAGAGGATATTACTTTAACTCAAGAAAAGTTTTATGAAAAATTACTAAGTGGTGCTAATGTTTCTACATCTCAGCCATCAATTGGTTATATAACATCTATATGGGATGAGTTGTTAAAGGAAAATGATGCAGTTATCTATATTCCTATGTCATCTGGACTTTCTAAATCTTGTGCTTCAGCTACATTAGCTTCACAAGCAGATGAATACAAGGATAAGGTATTTGTTATTGATAATAAGAGAATCTCAGTTACAATGCTTTCTAGTGCTTTAGAGGCTAAGAAAATGGCTGAGAAGGGATATAGTGCAAAGGAAATTGCTGATAAGCTAATGGAATATGCTGATAAATCAGATATCTTCATTATGGTTGATACCCTTGAATATTTAAAGAAGGGTGGAAGAATCACAGCAACTGCCGCTGCATTAGGTGGTTTATTAAAGCTTAAGCCTATTCTAATCATTGAGGGTGATAAGCTTGATAAATATCGTATGAGAAATAGAACTATTGAGAATGCTAAGGAAATTATGATTGATGGTATTCGTGGTTTTATTACAGGATATTTAAAGGATATCAATGGTAAAACTGATGATGTAGAGGTTTACACAGTATATTCTGGTACTGATACAGCTGAAGTAGAGAAATTTACTGTTGAGGTAAATGAGGCAGTTAAGGATTTAGGATTAAGTGTTACAGGTACTTATCCATTATCACTTTCTGTATCATGCCATATTGGTAATGGCGCTTTAGCTATAGCTATAGCTAAGAAAATGGATTTTTAATAAGAAAAATAATGACACATTGTATAAAGCAGTGTGTCATTATTTGTTTTAATTGAATTAGTATGGTATAATTTGTATGATTTTAGGTTTTTAGGATTGGTGATTTTAAATGAAAAAAAGAATCTCTCCCTACACTATTATCATTTTGTCCTTTGTTGGAGTAGTATTGCTTGGTACATTATGCCTTGCATTACCTTTTGCATCAACTGATGGACATTCAAGAGGATTTGTTGATTCGTTATTTATGTCTACATCATGCGTTTGTGTTACAGGACTTGGTACTTTAAACGCATCTACAGATTATACAGTCTTTGGACAGATAACGATGATAGTATTAATTGAAATAGGTGGTTTATCATTTATTACAATTGCTATATTCTTTTTTACAATATTAGGAGCTAGAATTGGTGTTGGTAGCTCATTTATGCTAAGAGAAGCACTTAACCAATCTAGTACTAATGGTGTTATTACATTAGTAAGAAAGATTATTGTTATTTCCTTTTCGATTCAGATAATTTGTGCAGGTATAAATTTAATACCTATCATTAAAATAACTAATGGTGATTGGGGACAAGCTGTATTAATGTCTTTATATCATAGCGCAGCTTCATTTAATAATGCTGGATTTGACATTTTCCCTGGTGCTACATCTATGATAGATTATGCAGATAATGTTATTTTAAATATTACAACAATTGTAATGATTGTTCTTGGTGGTATTGGATTTGTTGTAATTGACGATGTATTAAGAAAAAGAAGATGGTCTAAGCTATCTTTACATACAAAGATGACACTTGTTGTTACATTGATGCTAATAACATTTGGTACAGTATTAATTAAGCTTACATATACAGATTTAACAATAATGCAATCATTATTTGGATCTGTAACATGTAGAACGGCTGGATTTGCAACATTTGATTGCTCAACTCTTGCAAATCATTCAGCTACATATTTAATAATGATTTTATTAATGATGATAGGTGCTTCATCATGCTCAACAGGTGGTGGTGTTAAAACATCAACATTTGCGATTATTTGTATTACAATCGGTTATTATGCTGTAGGCAAAAAGACTAAGCTATTTAAAAGAAGTATTGCTGATAGCCAAATATTTAAAGCTTTCGTATTA
>Ga0247610_10006141_pt1 | contig 12550 bp, 11 predicted proteins | sample 174DNAGHGhighgp2_FD_193483 | JGI IMG/M metagenome (GOLD analysis project Ga0247610, IMG submission 193483) | Sheep rumen microbial communities from Palmerston North, Manawatu-Wanganui, New Zealand - 1742 DNA GHGhigh gp2 | ecosystem: Host-associated > Mammals > Digestive system > Stomach > Rumen...
TCGGGCGACATACACATGGGTTCTGTTGCTGGCGGAGGCACCTTTGCAGCTGGCACTGTTATCACCATCAGCGCAAACGCTTTCGATGGCTATTACTTCATCGGCTGGAACGACGGCAATGCTGAGAACCCGCGCAACATCACGGTGACACAGAACGCAGCCTACAAGGCGCTGTTCTCGCAAAACGCTGTGGTGACTTACACGCTGGCCGTGATGTGTAACACAAGCGAAGGCACTGTTATCGGAAGTGGCACCTACGCTGCCGGCACTGCCGTCACCATTGCCGCCATCCCCAATAGCGGCTACGAGTTCGACAAGTGGCACGATGGCAACACGCAGAACCCCCGTCAGGTGACCGTCAACGACAACCTCACCTATGTAGCCTTCTTCAAGGGTACGGGCGTGGATGAGAACGACATGACTGCCTACACGCTTTATCCCAATCCTGCCAGGGAAAGCATCCGCATCAAGGGCATCGAGCCGAACAGCGAAGTCCAGATTTACAATATTTTGGGTATGCTGGTCAGGACGGTCAACGCCGGTCCCGACGACGAAATCAGTGTCGTTGACTTGGCCGAAGGTCTCTACATGGTGCGTTGCGACAACGTCACGTTGCGCTTCGTGAAGACCTTCTAAAGAAACATTATTTGATTGTTATCCTGAATCCCGTGGTGGTTTGTCCGCTGCGGGATTCTTTTTTTATTTTGCGTTTCAATTCTTTTTGTACTTTTGTGCCATTATTAACACTTAAAATCGTACTACTATGAAAATGGATGGCAGAAGAACCAGCACCAACGTCGAAGACCGCCGTGGAAAAGGTGCTGCTGTGGCCGCCGGAGGCATTGGCATCGGCGGACTTATCATTTATCTTATCGTTAGCTTGATGGGCGGCGACGCCAGTGCCGTTATGGAGCAAATGCAAGGCAACGAAGGCGCAACGACGACCGAATATGTCCCCACTGAGCAAGAACAGAAATTTGAACTGTTTGCCTCGCAAATTCTGGCCTCGACGGAAGACGTGTGGTCGGCAGTGTTCAAACAGTATGGTGCCACCTATCGTGCCCCCAAGATGGTGATTTTCAAAGGCTCGGTGAACAGCGGATGCGGCAATGCCACTGCCGACACAGGACCGTTCTATTGCTCGGCCGACGAAAAGCTTTACCTAGACCTCGACTTCTTCAACGAGATGCAACATAAGATGGGTATCAAGGGCGACTTTGCCTGCGCCTACGTCATCGCCCACGAAGTGGGACACCATGTGCAGCACCTGTTGGGCACCTTGGACAAAGCTCATGAGCAGATGCATCAATACGGCAAAAACGACCCGCGTTATAACGAAACCAGCGTTCGCATCGAGCTGCAAGCCGACTTCTATGCTGGCGTTTGGGGCCACTACGAAAACAAGATGTTCGGCTCGTTGGAAGACGGCGACCTCGAAGAAGCCATCAACGCGGCTCAAAAGATCGGTGACGACTACCTGCAACGCCAAGCCGGCTACCGCCAAGTGCAGTCCGACCTGTTTACCCACGGCACCTCTCAACAGCGTATGCGCTGGCTGAAAAAAGGCCTGCAAACGGGCGACCTCAACCAATGCGACACCTTCTCGCCGAATTACAATAGTTTGTAATTCAACCCTTATTTTTTCCACTTTAACATATAGAAATGCCGTCATTAGGATGGCATTTCTATTTTTGTGCTTTTATTTTGGCATTTTATACACATGAAAAGAGTATTAACAATAGTCCTATTCCTGTTGGCGTTTTTCTCGTTGAAGGCACAGAAGACAAGGGCCTATCAGTTCACCTTTGAGGACTGCATGAGGTTCGCCGTGGCCAACAGCAATGAGCGCAAATCGATGGAACTGTCGCACCAATCGCTGGAAACGACTTACGAGCAGTCGAAACAGCTGCGTTTGCCCAATTTGAGTGCCTCGTTTGGCGAGAACTTCAACAACAATGCCAACGGCTGGGGCGTGTCGGGCAATGTGGGTGTAGGCTCCTCGGTGACGATTTTCCAAGGCGGCAACATCAACAACACCATCGAGCAAAACCGCCTTAATGTGGAAAAGCACGATGTGCAACTCGAGAATTACGACAACCAGTTAGCCATCCAAATCCTGAAGGCTTTCGTTACCATTTTGGGCAATGAGGAGCTGCTGAATTACCAACAGGAAGTGCTGAATACCAGCCGTGAGCAAGTGAAGCAGGGAAGGGTGCGTTATAAAGTGGGTTCCATCCTCGAAAGTGATTTGTTACTTCTTGAGGCCCAATATCTTAGTGACTCCAATAATATTGTCGACACACGCATTCTCATCGAAAACAATCTGCTCGACCTGAAGGTGTTGCTCTCGATGGAACCGACTGATGATTTGGCCATCATTTCGCCTGATACCGACAATTTGGACCACCTGAAGGAAAGCCTCCCGACCGAACAAGAGGCCATTGATTTGGGCATGGAATATATGCCCGACCTGCGCGAGGGCGACTATGACATCCGCTTGGCCCAAAAGGGCGTTGACATAGCACGAGGTAACTTTTTCCCGTCCATTTCGGCCAATGCCAACGTGGGCATGAACGTGCTTTCTTTTGATGGCGACGGCACCAAGCAGTGGTACGGCAAGCCGAGCGAGTCGGTGGGCGTTTCGATGAACATCCCCATTTACAGCCGTGGCACGACCAAAGCCAATGTGAAGAAAAGCAAAATCCTACTTGAGCAGGCCCAACTCGACTATGAGCAAACCTCTTTGAAGGTGCGACAAACTGTGGTGCAAGCCCATCGTGATGTAGTGTCAACCTTCAACGCTTATAAAGTCTCGCAAGCGAAAGAAGAAGCCTATCACAAAAGCTTTAATGCCTATAATATTCAGTATCAATATGGTAGTATTACAACGGTGGAATTGTTGCAGCAGCAGAACAACTACCTGAACGCATTGAATTCGTACATCCAGAACAAATATTCGTTGGTCATGAAGCGAAAGATTTTGGACATTTATATGGGAAAGAGAATCGAACTATAGGAATTAACCTTTGAATCTGAAATAATGGAATGAGGAATTAGGAATGCTGAATGCGGAATGTGGAATGCGGACGCTTCGCGCATTGACTACGTCGAATCTTCGATTTGCGAGGAACGAAGCAATCCAGAGAATGGTGAATGCGGAATGAAGAATCTTGAAATTTGAAATCTTGAAATCTGAAATGCGGAATTAGGAATGCGGAATGTGGAATGCGGACGCTTCGCGCATTGACTACGTCGAATCTTCGATTTGCGAGGAACGAAGCAATCCAGTGAGTGATGAATGCGGAATGAAGAATCTTGAAATTTGAAATCTTGAAATCTTGAAATCTGAAATGCGGAATCTTGAAATCTTGAAATTTGAAATCTTTGAATCCTGAAATCCCCCCAATATGAAAAAGAAAAGAAAAATCTGGCTGATTATCCTGGGCATTGTGCTGCTTTTCATCGTCATCATGATGATTGTCAAGGCCACGAAGTCAGCAAACAAAGAACTGGTCATCCGCACCCATGTGGTGAGTGAATACACTGTTGTGAACACCGTCACGGCTACGGGCACCATCGAGCCGGTAGAGACCGTCGAGGTGGGTACGCAAGTGTCGGGCAAAGTGGAAAAGATCTATGTCGATTTCAACGACGTGGTCAAAAAAGGCGACTTGTTGGCCGAGTTGGACAAACAGACGCTCAACCAGAGCGTGAGCCGTGCCAGGGCAAGTTTGACCTCGGCTGAAAGCCAGCTCACCTACGCCAAGCTTTCCTATGAGCGTACCAAGCAGCTTTATGAAGCCAATGCCGCTACATTGGCCGCTTTCCAAGACGCACAAAACAGCTACACGCAGGCGCAGATGAGCAAGAAAAACGCACAAGCGGCCTACGACCAGGCTCTTGTGGATTTGGGCTATGCCGAAATCTATTCGCCTATCGACGGCATTGTGCTCGACCGCGCGGTTGAAGTGGGCCAAACCGTGGCCGCTTCGTTCAGCACACCAACTTTGTTCACCTTGGCCAACGACTTGACCAAGATGCAGGTAGAAGCCGATGTCGATGAGGCCGACATTGGGCAGGTGAAAGTGGGGCAGAAGGTGACCTTCACCGTGGATGCTTATATGGACGATACCTTTGACGGCACCGTCAACCAAATCCGCATGAAGCCCACCACGACGAGCAACGTGGTGACCTATACCGTCATCATCGATGCGCCTAATCCCGACCAGAAACTTTTCCCCGGCATGACCGCCAGCGTGACCATCATCACCGAAGAGCAAACAGGTTTGGCCGTGCCTGCCGAGGCCTTCAATTTCACGCCCGATGAACAGGTGTTGAAGGCTTTACGCAAGCCTGAACCTCCGAAAGAGAAGCCAGAAGGCGAGCGTCCACCAATGGAAGATGAAGGAACTCAAGTGACAAAAGACCATGCTATGGTGTGGCTGAAGAATGGCGACCAGATGAAGCCGCGTCCGGTCAAGACGGGTATGAGCGACGGTGCTTATAAGATTATAGAACAAGGTGTTCAAGCTGGTGATTCGGTGGTGCTTTCGGCGCAGTTCGTGGTGAAGGAAAAGGCAAAGAAGAAGGGCGAAAACCCGTTCATGCCAGGTCCTCCCGGACGCAACAGGAGCAATACTAACCAGCAGCAGAAGAAATAAAGATTGGGGCTATGGCTGAACAGAATTCCATCATCAAGGTTGAGAACCTCAAGCGGACGTTTGTCGTCGGCAGCGAAGAGGTACACGCGCTGAAAGGTGTCTCGTTTGAGATTGTCGAAGGCGAGTTTGTGAGCATCATGGGCTCGTCGGGCAGCGGCAAGTCGACCTTATTGAATATCCTCGGTTGCCTCGACCAACCCACCTCAGGCGAGTATTTCATCGATGGCATCTCGGTGAGGGAGCGGACCAAAAACGAACTGTCCGACATCCGCAACCGTAAGATTGGCTTCGTGTTCCAGTCCTACAACCTCTTGCCGCGTACTTCTGCTTTGGAGAATGTGGAATTGCCTTTGGTGTATAACCCCGACGTGTCACATCGCGAGCGTCACGAGAAGGCACAACATGCCTTGGAACTTGTCGGCTTGAAAGACCGCATGGGCCACATGCCCAACCAGCTTTCGGGCGGTCAGCAGCAGCGTGTGGCCATCGCTCGGGCATTGGTCAACGACCCCGTGATTGTGCTGGCCGACGAAGCCACGGGCAACCTTGACACAAGAACTTCCTACGAAATCATGAGCCTCTTCCAAAGTCTGCATGAGCAGGGCAAGACCATCGCCTTCGTGACGCACGAGTCGGATATTGCAGTGTTTACGAGCCGTACCATTTTCCTCCGCGATGGTCACATCCTCCGTGATGAACCTGTGGCAACCAAATCGGCAGCAGAGGCTTTGGCCGCGTTGCCAGTTGATAACGACTATTAATGAAAAATCTAAGTTTATATATTGACACGAGACATCGAGACACGAGACACGGGGCGATTGGAGCTTTGTCCCGTGTCTCGAAGTCCCGCGTCTCGCGTCAAATGGATTTTGTTTTATGGATATACTGAATCTCATAAGAATATCGGCAAAAGCCCTGTTGCGCAACAAAACGCGCTCGGCGCTTTCCATGTTGGGCATCGTGATTGGCATTGCTGCCGTCATCGCGGTGGTCAACCTGGGTGAAGGCCTCAAGGAAAGTACGGCCAACCAGCTTTCCGACATGGGTACCAACCTCATCATGGTGATGCGTGCCAACCAAAGACGTGGCGGCGTAAGCATGGGTTCGGGCAATGTGCAGTCGCTCAAGGTGCGCGACTGCGAGCTGATTGAAAAAGGTGCCAAAAACGTCACCATGGTCAGCCCCGTGGTCAATAGTGCCGGTCAGTTGGTGAACGGCTCCAAAAACTGGTCGGGCACGGTGTATGGCGGCTCGCCCGATTACCTTGAAATCCGCAAATACGAGATAGCAACTGGTGTCAACTTCACCGAGGAGGACGTCAAAAAATACGCCAAGGTCGGCTTGATAGGCCAGACCATTGTCAAAGAACTGTTCGACGAGGGCGAAGATCCTATCGGCAAGACCATCCGTATTGGCAACATGCCTTTCAAAGTCATCGGGACCTTGAAAGAGAAAGGCCAAAACAGCATGGGCATGGACCAAGACGACCTTGTGGTGATGCCTTATTCGACGGTGCAGAAGCGCATGTTGGGTGTCGACTATATCCAGCAAATCGTGTGCTCGGCGGCATCGGAGAATGTGGCCGAGGCTGCTGTGGAGGAAATCACCAACATTTTGCGAGTCTCGCATAAGATTCCCGATGGCGGCACCGACGACTTCGACGTGCGCACCCAGCAGGAAATGCTCGAGATGATGACCTCGATGACGGGCATGATTACCACGGTGTTGGTCGCCATCGCCTTGATTTCGTTGCTTGTTGGTGTCATTGGCATCATGAACATCATGTATGTCACCGTCACCGAGCGCACCAAGGAAATCGGCCTGCGTATGTCGATAGGCGCAAAAAACGCTGCCATCTTGATGCAGTTCCTCACCGAGAGCATGATTTTGAGTTTGATAGGTGGCGTGATAGGCCTTTTGTTGGGTTTGTTACTGTCGTACGTGGTTTCGATGGCCATGTCGTTACCCTACGTTGTCAACGTGTTGTGGATGGTCATATCGTTTGTTTCGTGTGCTGCTTTGGGCCTCATTGCCGGATTCTTCCCTGCCTTGAAAGCCTCGCGCACCGACCCTATTAATGCTTTGAGATATGAATAGGAATGAGAAAAATAGCGTGAATAGTTATCTGTCAATCAAGAAGATAACTATCCTTTCGCTAGCCATTACGATTGGTTTTTATGTGCTTTTTGTTTTGAAGCGCTATTTTAGTCGACCGATGATGCCCATGGAAGAACCTCCCGAAGTACGACCTTCATATTGGGTAGTGATTGGGGTTAATATTATTTTTAGTCTCATCATGACATTCTGCCTGTTTTTATACGAACGCAAAGTTTTGGGTTATCATTTCAGGAGAAAGCGCGATGAGCTGGTGGCCAATATTGTGGGTTCGTTGATTGTCGGCTTGGTGCTCAGTACATTGATTACCTTGGTGAATCATCTGCTTTGGTCGCCCCCTGGGCATGACCACATTCCCGCACGAGTTTTCGTCAGATGTTGGGTGGGCGACATGCCCCTGATCATCCTTCCGGTCATCATCTCTTACATGCTCCGTTCGATGCATGTCGAAAACATGGTTGCGGTTGAGAATGAGTCGCTTCGTGCGGAGAGCCTCAGTTCGCGATATGAGGCCTTAAAGAATCAGGTCGACCCTCACTTTCTTTTCAATTCGTTGAACACCTTGCAGTCGCTCATCGATGTGGATGCCGAGAAAGCTGAGGAATTCGTGCAGCAAATGTCGTCGGTGTTGCGTTATACGTTGCAAAACAAAGAAGTGGCCACTTTGGCCGAGGAAATCAACTGTGTGCGAGCTTATTGCATCATGATGAAGATGCGATATGGCGATAATTTGTTTTTTGACCATCACATTGACCACGCGAAATTCGACCATTTTCTTGTTTTGCCTCTTTCCATCCAGGGATTGATGGAGAATGCCATCAAGCACAATGTGATTTCGTCGAAGCAGCCGTTGACGATTCATATTTCGACGAATGATAACAATCAGTTGATTATCAGTAATAAAATCCAGCCTAAGATGAACAAAGAGGAAGGAAGTGGCATCGGTTTGGCCAATCTTGCCGAGCGTTACCGCCTGAAATGGAACGAAAATGTTGAAATTTCTGACGACGGAAAGATTTTTAGTGTAACTTTGCCCCTCAAAGAAAGTGATAAATTATGAAAGCATTAATCATTGAAGACGAAATGATGGCTGCGCAGTCGCTGCAAAAGCTGCTGGCCAAGGTCAGTCCTGACACCGAGGTCTTGGGCGTGCTTGAGACCGTTGAAGAGAGCGTCGAGTGGCTTACGAGCCATGCCATGCCCGACTTGTTGTTTATGGACATCCACTTGGCCGACGGCTCGTCGTTTGCCATCTTCGACAAGGTCGATGTGACCGCCCCCGTGATTTTCACGACGGCCTACGACGAATATGCCTTGAAGGCTTTCGAGGTGAACAGCATCGACTATCTGTTGAAGCCCATCCACAAAGGCGACCTTGAGCGTGCCTTGCGCAAGTTCGAGAACCTGACGGTGCCGCGCACCACATCGGGCGTCGATGTCAAGTCGCTTTATGCCCAAATCGAGGCGATGCGGCCCAAATATAAGTCGTATTTCCTGCTTCCTGAGCGCGACAAGCTGATTCCGCTGCAAGTCAGCAGCATCGCTTTCATCTGCATCGATGAGAAGATGATCAAGATTGTGACGCTTGACCACAAGGTTTTCTATACCAATCAGACCTTGGACGACCTCTTGGAGCAGCTTGACCCCACGCAGTTTTTCCGCGCCAACAGGCAGTACATCGTATCGCGCGGTGCCATTAAAGATGTTTCCATTTGGTTTGGCAACAAGTTGGCTATCAACTTGATTGTTGAAACGCCCGACAAAGTCATCGTCAGCAAGGCCCGTGTGAGCGAATTCAAGACTTGGTTCTCCGAATAATGCATGTTAGCAGGTTTGAACCCTTTGCGGTGTATTCTGTAATTAATTGATAATGAACTTATTGTTGTAACTCTGAAAAAAAAGTTGCCAAAAATTGCTCATGGTAAGGAAAAAGGTTGTACTTTTGCACCCACAAACGATGCTTCCGTAGCTCAGTTGGTAGAGCACCTGACTCTTAATCAGGGTGTCCAGGGTTCGACCCCCTGCGGGAGTACAAACATAAAAAGTCAATCAGTTGAATATCAATTGGTTGATTTTTTTTGTTGTTTGGTTTTGGCGTTTATTTCCCCATAAAACCATTTCGTTCTTCTTCCGAGAATTTCTCAATGGCATAGCGGAGCATTGTCCGTGGCATGGTTGGGTAGCGCGGTGCGAGCCAGTCTTTCAGGCGTTGCTCGTCGCGCTTGCCTGCTTCGCGCAGGAGCCAGCCGACAGCTTTCTGCAAAAGGTCGTGCAAGGGTAGGGGCTTGGCCAAGAATATGTCGGCGATGGCGTAGGTGTCGTCCAATTGCCCATGGCGGAGAAACTGCATGGTGCTTACCATGCCGATGCGTTGCTTCCAAATCGTTTTGCCGTCGCGGGCGAGGTCGTAAAGCAAGGTCCTGTCCTTGTCCAATAGCCATGTGCCAAGAAGCTCGTAACAGGAAAGGTCGACCAAGTCCCAGTTATTAATGAACCCGGTGTGAGATAAGTAGAAATCGACACAACGCTTTTGCAAAGCTTGGTCGTTTTTGGCTTGTTTGAAGATTTGCACCAAAGTGAGCAACGCGGCAAGTCGCATCTCATGGTATTCGGAGGCGATGCAGGTTTCCAAGTCTTCGAAAGAGGTCTCTTTCCAGCATTTTTTCACTACCTCGCGGGTGACAGGCACCTTGATGCCAAGGAATTTGTCGCCTTCGCCGTATTGTCCTTTGCCCGTCTTGAAGAATCGGGAGAGACCTTCCACTTGTGTTGGGTCTTGATGAGTGAGGATTTCTTGATATAGCACTTTTTAAACTTTAAGGTATAGAAAAAGAAGTTTTCTTCCTTTTCTGTACTGCAAAAGTAGTAATAATTTGTATGAAAAAGGAAATTTCTTCCTTTTCTATCAAGTTATTGTCGGTTTTTAGTGCTTTCTCTTCTCCCCAAAAACACACCACCGCACAAACGGGATTCTGCGAATCATCTCATACAACAGCGGCGAAAGGGTCATCACCGCCACGAAAAGGATAGCATACATCATCCAAGGGGCTAAGGATGTGTAAGTCTTCATCATATAGCCTAATGAGGCAATAATCAGATAATGAACGATATAGAGGCCATAGCTGGAACGTGTCATATAGCCTGCAAAGGTTCCTGTGTGGTCAAACTTCGCCTTGAACCAGCCCATCATCGCCAAGCACATCAACCAGCCATAGAGGCAGTTGATCGGACTGCCTAAATACTGCGGTGAAGTGTTGTCTTGCCCGAAAGTAGTGACGATCAGCACTGTGCCCGCCACCACCGCACCAGCCATCAGCGGAATCCAGGCCTTCTCCAGTTGGTCCTGCACCTCGTTGTGAGCGAACACGAAATAGCCCAAGAGGAACGGAACCATGTAGAAAAGGGGCTTGTACAAGTTCAAGAGACCGTCCAACGATTGAGGGCGGGGCTGCTTGATGAGCGTCTGCTCACCTGCCCAAAACAGTATGCCTAATAGGATGATGACCAAGTAATTGGATTTTCCGCACCAATTGTAGAACTTGTCATTCTTGTCGATTGCCCTGACAAGCAACAGCACTAAGCACAGCAGCCACAGCACTTGGATGAACCACAACGGCCCTGTGCCACTGAAGGCCATGATGAAATATTTGGCTATTGCCGGAACGTCGTCAAATACACCTTGCCTTGATGCCACAACAGTGTTGAAATATCCCACCATCCAATGGAACACGAACAGACCGATGGTGCCTGGCACCAGCAACTTTCGGGTGCGGGCCTTGAACCACTCCTTGGCCGGCTGCTTTGCCAACGCATATCGCGAACTGATGCCTGCCAAAATGAACAGCAGTGGCATGAACCAGGGATATAGGATGTACATCACAACATCTTGATACTGCGGGCACTCTGGATACTCGCCAAAGCCCCCGATGCCGCCAAAGACACCTTTGTTGTTGTAGAAATAAAAGACGTGGTAAAACAGCACCAAAAGCACTGTCACCCAACGTAAGTTGTCGATCCAATGCTTGCGTTCCATAGTCAGTTGCCTCCTAACACTTCGCCGATTTTGTCTTGAAAGATTTCTGTCTTCAAAATGGCCATGCCTTTTGAATCGCCAAGCACAAGAAGGCTGTCGCCGGCCTTGATGCCATAAACCTCACGGGCTTCCTTAGGGATGACAATCTGCCCTCTTTCGCCTACTTTCACTACGCCAAAAATGTATTTTCCATTGTCTTCTACCATGATGATTTGATTTTTGAGATTAGTATGAATTTTCATATTTTGGTGCAAAAGTATGATTAATTTCAATATTATGTATCTTTTTAAGCCATTATTTTCTCCTTTTGTTCAAAAAAAACACCTGTTTTTTATCAGATTTCATATTTTTGCCGCGTTATAATAGCCTTAAACTATGAAAAAAGTATCTATTTTATTGGTCCTGGTCATGAGCACCCTGTTTGCCTTGGCACAGAATGGCCGCATCGACTTGCGTCGCGAGTCGAAGGCTGAAATCACGAAGAGCGACTTCAGCTCGCTTCGCGCTACTTTCACATACGGCTCCGTTGAGAGCATTGAAGTGAACACTGAGCGTGGCACCTTCTCCGAAATCGCCATTGAAGGTACCTACGCTTCGGGCGAAATTGGCACTCCCGAACTGCCCGCTTCGCATGAACTTTTGGCCGTGCCTTTTGGCGCAACGCCACAAGTCAACGTGCTGAACTACAGTTTTGTTGACTACAACCTTGCCGACTATGGCATTGGTACTATCCTGCCTCATCAGCCTTCTGTCCGCAAGGACCAAAGACCCGAAGAAGTTGAATTCGTTTACAACGCTGCAGCCTATCAAACCCGCAGCTTGGCCACGGCGCCTACTGCCACCATCGAGGTGCAAGGCACCATGCGTGGCATCCGCATCGGCTCATTGGTGGTAAACCCAGTGAGCTACAATGCAGCTTCCAACACTTTGCGCGTGTTCAACGATATCGAGGTGGAGGTGAACTTCACAGGTGCCGACCGTGCCGAGACCGAGCGCATGCTGCTTAGTACCTACAGCCCTTATTTCGACATCGTCTACAAGCAGATGTTCAACTACCGGCAAATCATGGACGTGTATGACGACCACCCCGACCTGATGGCCTATCCCACCCACATGATTGTGGTCACACCGCAAGACTACGTCAGTGCCCTGCAGCCTTGGATCAACTGGAAAATCCAGAAAGGCATCGACGTGAACGTGGTGACTACCGCCCAAGCGGGCAGCAACTACAATGCCATCCGTAGTTACGTGCAGAACCTCTACAACACGGGCGTCAGTCAAGGCGCCACGCCTACCTTCCTTGTCCTCGTGGGCGATGTGGCTCAGGTGCCGAACACTACGGGCAGTTCAACCCAAAAGGTGACCGACCTTTATTACGGCAGCGTCGACAATGACTACTTCCCCGACATGTTCTACAGCCGCATGTCGGCAGAGAACACGACGCAGCTCACCGCCATCGTCAACAAGATCCTGCAATATGAGCAATACACCATGCCCGACCCGAGCTACCTCAACAACGTGACCCTCATCGCCGGTTGGGACTCTTACTGGACCTCTCGCGTCGGCGCCCCCACCATCAACTACGCCACCACCTATTATTATAATACGGCCCATGGCTTCACGCAGGTCAACTCGCACGTCAACCAAAGCCAATACAACGGCTGCTACAACGCCCTGAGCACCGGCGTCGGCTTCGTCAACTACACGGCCCACGGCGACAACAACATGTGGTACCAACCCC
>Ga0247610_10006142_pt1 | contig 12548 bp, 8 predicted proteins | sample 174DNAGHGhighgp2_FD_193483 | JGI IMG/M metagenome (GOLD analysis project Ga0247610, IMG submission 193483) | Sheep rumen microbial communities from Palmerston North, Manawatu-Wanganui, New Zealand - 1742 DNA GHGhigh gp2 | ecosystem: Host-associated > Mammals > Digestive system > Stomach > Rumen ...
GGCCGACCCACGTGTGATCAAGACGGCTTACACCATCAACGAACTGAGTTACATCGAGGCCATGGAGCTGTGTAACTTCGGTGCAAAGGTGATCTATCCCCCGACGATCTATCCCGTCTGCGTAAAGAATATCCCCATCAAGGTTAAGAACACATTCAACCCCGAACACCCGGGCACTCTGATTAAGGACCACATAGAAAACGACCAGAAGCCTATCAAGGGTATCAGCAGTATTAAGGGTACCACACTGATAACGGTAACCGGACTCTCGATGGTGGGTGTAATCGGTGTGAACCGCCGAATCTTTACAACTCTTGCCAACAAGGGTATATCGGTATTCATGGTGTCGCAGGCTTCGTCAGAGAACTCAACCTCAATCGGAGTGCGCGACGAGGATGCCGCCGACGCTGTAGAGGTGCTGAACGCTGAGTTTGCCAAGGAGATTGAGACGGGAGCGATGTTCCCCATGCACGCGGAGAGCGGACTGGCCACCATCGCTATCGTGGGCGAAAACATGAAACATACTCCGGGTATCGCCGGTAAGCTGTTTGGTACGCTGGGCCGAAGCGGTATCAGCGTGATAGCTTGCGCTCAGGGTGCTTCGGAGACTAACATATCATTCGTAGTCGACGGACGATTCCTGCGCAAGTCGCTCAACGTGCTGCACGACTCGTTCTTCCTGTCGGAATACAAGGTTCTCAACCTGTTTATCTGCGGCGTAGGTACCGTGGGCGGCAAGCTGATAGAGCAGATTCGCAGTCAGTACGAGACACTGATGCAGCGCAACGGACTGAAGCTGAACGTGGTTGGTATAGCATCATCAAAAGCTGGTGTGTACAGCCGCGACGGCATAGATCTGGACAACTATCGCGAACTGCTGAAGGAGCCCGAGGCTCAGGGTAAGAGTCTGAAGGACGAGGTGCTGGGAATGAACATTTTTAACTCGGTGTTCGTAGACTGTACGGCAAGCAAGGATATAGCATCGCTGTATCAGACATTCCTGGAGCACAACATCAGCGTGATAGCTGCCAACAAGATTGCTGCTTCGAGCGACTACGAGAACTATATGCGACTGAAGAAGACAGCCCGCAACCGCGGCGTGTGGTTCCGATATGAGACCAACGTGGGCGCCGGACTGCCTATCATCGGTACCATCAACGACCTGAGAAACTCGGGCGACAAGATTCTGAAAATCGAGGCTGTGCTTAGCGGCACACTCAACTTTATTTTCAACGAGATAGCTGCCGACGTGCCATTCAGCGAGACAGTACGCCGTGCCAAGGAGCAGGGCTACAGCGAGCCCGATCCACGTATCGACCTGAGTGGAACGGATGTTATCCGCAAACTGGTGATCCTGACCCGCGAGGCTGGATATCAGGTGGAGCAGGCTGATGTGGAGAAGAATCTGTTTGTACCCAACGAGTACTTTGAGGGCTCGGTAGATGACTTCTGGAAGAAGTTGCCGCAGCTGGATGCCGACTTTGAGGCCCGCCGCAAAAAGCTGGAGGCCAATGGCAAGCGTTGGCGCTTTGTGGCTACGATGGAGGATGGTAAGACTAATGTGGCGCTGAAGGAGGTAGACGACAATCACCCATTCTACCGTCTGGAGGGAAGCAACAATATAGTGCTGCTGACCACCGAGCGATACAAGGAGTACCCGATGCTAATCCAAGGCTACGGTGCCGGAGCATCAGTAACCGCAGCAGGTGTCTTCGCCAATATAATGAGTATCGCTAACATTTAAAGTTTGAGCTACGGATTATACGGATTACACAGATTTTTATTATGAAGCACATTATAATACTTGGAGATGGAATGGCGGATTTACCCGTTGAAAGATTAGGGGGAAAGACGCTACTACAATATGCGGCGAAGCCGATGATGGACCAGCTAGCTAAGGAGGGACGATGCGGACGACTGATAACAGTGCCCGAGGGATTTCCTCCTGGTAGCGAGGTGGCCAACACAGCCATACTGGGCTACGACCTGAACAAGGTGTACGAGGGTCGCGGACCGCTTGAGGCAGCATCTATCGGCTACGAAATGGCTGACGATGATTTGGCTCTACGTTGCAACATCATCAATCTGCTGGACGGCAAGATCATCACTCACAACGGCGGAAACCTAGAGACAGATGACGCCCGAGTGCTGATAGATTATCTGAACGAGACGCTGGCTAAAGCCATCAACGAGCGTGAGGGCTGCGACCGGGTGAAATTCATCACAGGCATACAGTATCGCCATCTGCTGGTAATCAAGGGCGGCAACAAGCACATCACTTGTGCCCCACCCCATGATCACCCCAACGAGGAATGGCGCCCACTGCTGGTAAAGCCTGACATCCCTGAAGCTCAGAAGACTGCCGACCTGCTGAACGAACTGATACTGAAGAGTCAGAAGCTGCTGGAGGAGCACCCATTCAACAAGGCGCGTGCGGCACGTGGCGAGCGACAGGCTAACAGCATATGGCCCTGGAGCGGCGGATATCGTCCGTCGATGGAGACACTACAGCAGCAATATCCGGAGATAAAATCGGGTACGGTGATTTCGGCCGTAGACCTGATTCGTGGCATAGGCCACTACGCCGGCCTGAAGATCGTTGAGGTGGAAGGCGCCACAGGACTGGCCGACACCAACTATGAGGGTAAGGCCCAGGCTGCCATAGAGGCGCTGCAGAAGGACGACTTTGTGTTTGTACACGTAGAGGCAAGCGACGAAGCCGGACACGACGGAGACCTGGAACTGAAGCTGAAGACTATCGAGTATCTGGACCAGAGACTCATCAAGCCCATCTACGAACACATACAGCAGATGGACGAGCCGGTATGCCTGGCAGTACTGCCCGACCACCTGACTCCGGTAGAGATGCGTATCCACGTGGGCCAACCCGTACCATTCCTGATCTGGCACAAAGGCATCGTCCCCGACGAGGTACAGCAATACGACGAAGTAAGCTGCGTATCAGGCAGTTACGGTCTGCTGAAGCTCCAAGAGTTTATGCAAGCCCTAATGGCCATCTCTTAATTCTAAATTCTATAATCTCAATTAATATGAAATATTACAGCACCAACGGCAAGGCTCCTATTGCCGACCTGCACAAAGCAGTAGTTAAGGGACTGGCTGAGGATCGCGGACTGTATATGCCCGAGCGTATCAACAAGCTGCCCCAGGAGTTTTTCGACAACATCGAGAAGATGAGTTTTCAGGAGATAGCCTACACCGTGGCCAGCGCATTTTTTGGCGAGGATGTAGACCCTGATGCTCTCCACGATATAGTTTACGACACACTGCAGTTTGACTGTCCAGTGGTGAACGTAAAGGATAGCATCTACACACTAGAGCTGTTCCACGGACCAACGCTGGCATTTAAGGATGTAGGCGCCCGCTTTATGGCCCGCCTGCTGCAGTACTTTATCAAGCAGGAGAACAACCACAAGGAGGTGAATGTGCTCGTAGCTACCAGCGGCGATACCGGTTCGGCTGTGGCCAACGGATTCCTGGGTGTTGACGGCATACATGTATATGTACTCTATCCCAAGGGCAAGGTTAGCCCCATACAGGAGTGCCAGTTTACCACACTAGGCAAGAACATCACCGCTATCGAGGTTGACGGTGTGTTCGACGACTGTCAGGCATTAGTAAAGAACGCATTTATGGATGCCGAACTGAACGACCATATGAAACAGACATCGGCCAACTCGATAAACGTAGCCCGATTCCTGCCTCAGGCATTCTACTACTTTAATGCCTACGCACGCATGAAGGAGCAAGGTAAGGCTGACAATCTGGTGATGTGTGTTCCATCGGGCAACTTCGGCAACATCTGCGCTGCACTGTTCGGCCACGAGATGGGATTGCCTATCAAGCGTTTCATCGCTGCCAACAATGCCAACGATATCTTCTACAAATATCTGCAGACAGGCAAGTATGAGCCGAAGCCATCTAAACAGACTCTGGCCAACGCCATGGATGTGGGCGATCCATCAAACTTTGCCCGTATCTACGATCTGTACGGCAAGAGTCACGCTAAGATTACTTCTATCATCAGTGGTGCTACTTACACCGACGAGGATATAAAGCAGACCATGCGTGAGTGCTACAAGGCATCGGGCTATATCCTTGATCCACACGGAGCATGCGGATATCAGGCACTGAAAGACGGACTGAAGGACGGCGAATTCGGTGTGTTCTGCGAGACAGCTCACCCAGCCAAGTTTAAGGAGAAGGTAGACGAGATACTGGGCATCGACGTAGAAATCCCAGAGCGTCTGGCAGCCTTCATGTGCGGCCAAAAGCAAAGCGTAGCAATGAGCAAGGATTTCGCCGACTTCAAAGCATTCCTAATGCGCCAATAGATGTCATAGCATCCCCTCACCCAATGTCATCTCGACTAAGCGCAGCGCATGGAGCGCTCGGCTCTGCCGCTTGGCTTGTCCAAGAAATCTCAAGATATCCTTTAGAGATGTCTCGACTACGCTCGACATGACCAAAAGGGATTGACATTACAGTGAATCGAGGCGGTCGGAGTATAATTCTCTGGCCGCTTCGCCTGTTTCATCATCCGTCATGTCAACACGCGGATGCATGATAATCTCATCGAGATTGATACCTATACGATCCATATTCTGATTGGTATAGGTAAGCTGCGCACCAAACAGACAGATGGTCCACGAAATCTGTACCCACAGCATGAACAGAGGCAGTGCGGCAAACGATCCGTAGATGGCGTTATAGCCAGTAACCCAAATCTGAGAGTGAATATAGAACAGCTGCAACAACTGCATGGCTACACCAGCCAATATGCCAGGAATGATGGCACTCTTGAATTTTACTTCGGTATTAGGCATATAGACATAAGCCAATATGAATAGCACCGAAAGCAGCAGATAAGGTGAGAAATCGAGCAGTCGGCTAACGGCCGGCCCCAGCAGAATCAGTCCCTCCATATGTTTTGCAATGGTAGCCATAAAGATAGAAAGACCCATCGAAACCACGATGATGATTGGGAACAGGAAGAACATGGCCAGATAGTTGGTTATCGATCGGATGATGGGGCGCGAATTGTTGACCTGCCATATCTGATTGAAAGTCTCCTCGACATTATTAACCAGCATGAGCACTGTGTAGAGCATGAATATCAACCCCACACCCAGGAAAATGCCACTCTGAGTATGGATGAGATAGCTGTTGACAAAGTCGGTCAGGATGTCGGCTACCTGTGGCTGCGACGACAAGGCATCGCGAAACCAGATCTCTATATACTTATTATAACCAAAGCCGCGGGCTATGGCAAAGATTACGGCCAGCATGGGTACGATGGCCAGCAATGTGGAATAAGTGAGAGCCGACGCCTGAGTCATCACTCGTTTTGCAGTGAAGAAACGAATGGTGAGCTCGAGAGTGCGGTATATCTGGTTTAATTTCATATTTCAATAAAAAAGCACTGCCCCTATAAGCCGGGTTCTGTACCACGACAGGCATGGCGTTTGTCATTTATCTAGTCCACGAGTCACCCCGTGGCTCAAGCGTTCTACCCTCCACCGTATTACTCGGGCGGGCAACCCTCAGACGATGGTATACATGAACTTGCAGCCTCCAGTCGGCACAGCCCAACGATCACCCGCTGGCTGGTGGTCTCTTACACCACCTTCTCACCCTTACCTCTTGCGAGGCGGTAATTCTCTTCTGCCGGCACCTACTGTCACCAATAGCTTCTACTTTCGGAAGTGGAGCGCCCTGTGCTGCCCGGACTTTCCTCTCGCGCGACCTTTCAGAAGCGCCAGCGACAAACCGTAGCAGTGCGTTTTCTGGGTGCAAAGGTAAGGATATTTTCGCAAAATAAAGCAAAATCAGGCAAAAACTGCCAAAAATATTTGTCTTAATTACATATATACAACTAAAAACATAATTAATACTTAAATTTGTCAGTATTTTAAGATTTTAAGTGTTAATCGCAAATGCGCGTTAAGCATTAGGGCATAATTGTTAAATTGGGACAAATATTAACGACAAATTGTCAGTATTCCAAATAATGCACTTATTTTTGCACCATCAAAACATGAAAGGAAACATTATTGTGGAATTTAAAACTTAAAAAAATGAATGAGAATATGAAAAAGATCGTAAATGTAGCAACTCCAGCCGTATGCGCAGTTGCTTTGATTCTTTCGGTAACAGCTATCAGTAAGACCAACGCTGCCACCGCTCCCGCTCCCATTGTTACTTCAGCCACAGCTGCACCAGCCGGTCAGCCAGTTGACCTAACCTATGCAGCAGAGAAGGCTCTTCCATCGGTAGTTTACATCAAGTCGGTACAGAACTCAAAGGTTCAAACCGTAGAATATAGCGACCCGTTCGAGGATTTCTTCAGCGATCCGTTCGGCGGTTTCTTCGGTCGCGGTCAGGGCAATGGCGGTCGCCGTCAGCGTCAGGTACAGACTCCAAAGCGTGCTGCCGCTGGTTCGGGTGTTATCATCTCGGCTGATGGTTATATCGTAACCAACAACCACGTAGTAGACGGTGCTGACGAACTGACAGTAAGTCTGAACGAGGGTTCGAAGGAGTATTCGGCTCGTGTGATCGGTGCCGACAAAACTACCGATCTGGCACTTATCAAGATCGACGCCAAGGATCTGCCCGCAATCACTATCGCCAACAGCGACAACGTAAAGGTAGGAGAATGGGTATTGGCAGTAGGTAACCCACTCGGTCTGAACAATACCGTGACAGCCGGTATCATTTCGGCTAAGGCACGCACACTGGGTGCCAACGGCGTAGAGAGCTTTATCCAGACCGACGCTGCCATCAATCAGGGTAACTCTGGTGGCGCACTGGTTAACACCCGTGGCGAACTGGTAGGTATCAACGCCATGCTGGCATCGCCCACCGGTTCTAATATCGGTTACGGATTCGCTATCCCAACAGCTATTATGAATAAGGTGGTTGACGACCTGAAGCAGTATGGTAACGTACAGCGTGCGATGATCGGCATACAGGGTAGCGACGTGAAGAGCTACGTGGACAACCAGAAGGATAACGGCAAGGAGATTGACCTAGGCACCATGGAGGGTATCTATGTAGCCAAGGTAGTAGAAGACGGTGCTGCCGAGGCAGCCGGACTGAAGGAAGGCGACGTAATCACATCGATCGACGGCAAGAAGGTTACAACATTCGGCGAACTACAGGGTGTGCTGGCTAAGAAGCGTCCCGGCGACAAGGTTAACATCACATATCTGCGCGAGAAGAAGAACCGCACAGCCACACTGACTCTGAAGAACGAGCAGGGCAACACCAAGGTGGTGAAGAATGCTGATACCGACGTGCTGGGTGCCGACTTCCGCCCCATCACCGATGCACAGAAGAAGCAGCTGGAAATCAACTACGGCCTGGAAGTAATCAAGGTTAACGGCGGCAGGATGAAGGAAGCCGGTGTGCCTAAGGGATTCATCATACAGCGTGTGAACGATGAGCCAATGCACAGCTTCGACGACCTGCAGAATGCAGTGAAGGAAGCCAACAATTCTAAGGACCAGATGCTGGTAATACGCGGTATATTCCCAACCGGTAAAAAGGGTGGATTTGTGGTATATCTGCAGAACGAATAAGCAATTTTTATAAAAAAAAGGCCACGAACATAAAAATTCGTGGCTTTTTTTTGGTTGTTTCAGGAAAAAGCCTTACTTTTGCGCGGACTAAAAATATTTACCACGATGAGACAACTAAAAATCACCAAATCTATAACCAACCGAGAGAGTGCTGCTCTTGAGAAGTATCTACAGGAAATCAGCAAGGAAACAATGATCTCGGCTGAGGAGGAAGTTGAATTGGCACAGCGTATAAAAAAGGGAGACCAAAAAGCGCTGGAGCGACTGACGAAGGCAAATCTTCGTTTCGTGGTATCTGTGGCCAAACAGTATCAGAATCAGGGACTATCGCTGCCCGATCTGATAAACGAGGGAAACCTGGGACTGCTTAAGGCAGCTGAACGTTTCGACGAGACTCGTGGATTCAAGTTTATATCGTATGCTGTATGGTGGATTCGCCAGAGCATTCTGCAGGCAATATCAGAACAGAGCCGTATAGTACGACTGCCACTGAACCAGGTGGGATCGGTAAACAAGATAAACCGCGAGATAAACAGATTTGAACAGCTGAACGAGCGCCGTCCATCGGTCGACGAGATTGCCGAGAAGATAGATCTGCCTCAGGAAAAGATTGACGAGGCAATGAGTATCAACGGCCACCACATATCGGTAGATGCCCCATTCGTGGAGGGCGAAGACAATAGTCTGCTGGATGTGATGACAAACGCCGAAGCCCCAATGGCTGACAAGGAGTTGGTGGATGAGAGTCTGAAATCGGAGATACAGACAGCGCTGAACTCACTGAACGAGCGAGAGCGCAATGTGGTTGAAGCATCGTACGGTATTAACCAGCCCGAGCTGACACTCGAGGAGATCGGTTCGAAATTCGGACTTACTCGCGAGAGAGTCCGCCAGATAAAAGAAAAGGCAATCCGTAAGTTACGGAATAGTAAAACGAATAAATTTTTAAAGACATATTTAGGATAAATGAGATTGATTAAACCCCTGATGATTGCCATCGCACTGATGGCTGCCGGCACAATGAAGGTGCAGGCTCAAGACGTTAAGGTTCCACAGGCATATATGTTCGGATTTGTAGCTTCGTTCAACGATTCTACAGTATATTTCACCAATATCCAGCAGGTTGACAACGCCTGGGTAACAAAGAAAAAGCAATTTCTGGCCGGTCGCAACCAGTACAGTATACAGCTCCGCGAGTTTTTTGCCAACCAGCGCAACATGCCCAACCGCACTTGCGTGGTGATAGCAAACGTAGACCGAAAGAAGCTGGAGAAGAAATATATCAAGATGAAGAACAAGTATCTGGTTAAGAGCAAGAAACCATACGACGTAAGAAACATATCGGAAAGTGATTTCAAGTTTGAGACAGTAGATATGTCTCCGATAGAATAAAATAAATAACCCTCGCAGATTTGTGAGGGTTATTAATTTTTAGCGGGGATTATTTATCTCGAATATCTTCATTCGCTCCTCGAGCATATCGTACTGATGATCCTCGATAAACGATGTGCATACTCTAAGACCTTCCTGCTCAGAACCACAGGTTATCAAGCAAATGGCTGATACGCCGTAGTACATAAGCTCCTTAGCCAACTGACCCGATGTCATGCCGGGATAACCGATCGTGAAGTAGAATCCGTCTGCGATCGGTTCGTCGAGGTCCTTGTCGTAAACCACATAGAAATTGTGGCGACAGAAAATCTCCTTGAGTTTCTTGGCACGCTGACCGTAAACGCTAATCTCCTTGCGGAAGTCGTACTTGCCCTCGTAGGCTGCCTTAAGCATAGCGGCCATAGCATACTGGGCACTATGACTGGTACCAGAGCTAAGAGCATAGAGCATACGGGTAGAGAATACCGGACCGAATGGCAATCCCTGATAGCGGGCAGCCAGATCGGGGAAATGGCGATGGAACAGCTTATCGCTGATGCAAACCACACCGATACGTTCGCCTGCATAGCTGAAAGCCTTAGAACCGCTGATTAGCAGCATATAGTTATCAGTATAGCGTGCTACTGTGGCCTGATATGGTGCCTCGAAGGGTTTAGACAGATCCTTGCGGAAGTCCATAGCGAAATAAGCCAGGTCTTCCATCACGATAGCATCGTACTTGGTAGCCAAATCGCCAATAATCTGCAGTTCCTCCTCGCGCAGACAAATCCACGAAGGATTGTTAGGATTAGAGTAAACGATAGCACAGATGTTGCCCTTGCTCATATAACTCTCAAGCTTGTCGCGAAGCTTGTCGCCACGATAGTCGTACACGTCAAAGGTCTCGTACTTTACTCCCATCACCTGTAGCTGCATCTTCTGCACGGGGAATCCGGGATCGATAAACAGTACTGTATCCTTCTGTTTGTCGCATTGCGAACAGGTAAGGAACGAAGCGAATGTGCCCTGCATAGAACCAGTAACAGGAACACAACCCTCAGGCTTAACATCTACACCAATAAACGCCTTGACAAACTGCGAAGCGGCTTCCTTAAGTACAGGAGCACCCTGAATGTCGGGATAGCTGTGGGCTATACCGTCCTGCAGAGCCTTAATCTGTGCATCTACACCAACCTGAGCAGCAGGCAGACCGGGAATACCCATCTCCATTTTGATGAATTCCACCCCACTCTGTTTCTCAGACTTAGCGGCTACCTGCTTAACCTCGCGGATAGTAGCCTTGGCGAAATCCTCGATTCCGAGTTCGGCAACCAGCGAGTCTACTATTTCTCTTTTTATAGGTGTCTCCATTACTTCTGTGCAGCTTTACCGATTGCTAATGCCTTGATGTTTGCCTCGACGATAGCTTCGCCCTTGCGGCCGAATACTCGATGGATGGCATCCTCAAGTTTATCGTACTCGATGCCAAGAGCCTTCTGGGCAGCACCCAGCAGGATAACGTTGGCCGAACGTGGCACGCCATTATCCTTGGCTGCCTGCTCGATGTCGAGAATAATCACATTCTTAACACCCTCAAGATCCTTCTTAACAGTCTCAATATCAGGATAGTTAGGAATATTCACGAAAGGAGCACTTGATGTAATAATCCAGCCATCCTTAGCCAAGAATGGCAAATAGCGCAGGGCCTCCATAGGCTCCATCGAGATGATGACATCGGCACCGCCCAGAGGGATAAGGTCGCTGCTGATAGGATTGCTGGAGATGCGCAGATTTGACTGTACATCGCCACCGCGCTGACTCATTCCGTGAACCTCAGCCTGCTTGATATAGAGGTTCTCCTTCATGGCTGCCTCGCCGATGATGGTGGCTATCGAGAGGATACCTTGACCTCCTACTCCACAAAGTATAATATCTGTTTTCATGAAACATTAAACATTAAACATTAAACATTTTTTGCTGCTGCTTTCTTCTGCTTAAGATGGCGCTGCAGCGTCTGCATACACTCACGACGAGGAATAATAACACTCACACCGTGATAATTGATCTCTTCGCGGATGGCCTTAGTAATCTCGGGCATATTCTTGGGGATAGGATTAACCACCTTGAGGTGATCCTCCGAGAGGCCCAAGCCCTTACAGATAGCCTCGAACTTATTCGTACCAGCCGAATCCTGACCACCAGTCATTGCTGTGGTGAGGTTGTCGCTGATGATAACGGTGATGTCGGCATTCTCGTTAATAGCATCGAGCAGACCGGTCATACCGCTGTGGGTAAAGGTTGAGTCGCCGATGATGGCAACAGCAGGCCACTGACCAGCGTCGCTGGCACCCTTGGCCATAGTGATGGATGCACCCATATCTACACAAGAGTGGATAGCCTTGTATGGAGGCAGGAATCCGAGTGTGTAGCAACCAATATCGCCGAATACTCGGGCATTAGGATACTCCTTGAGAACCTCGTTGAGTGCGGTATATACATCGCGGTGTCCGCAACCCTGACACAGTGCGGGTGGACGTGGTGTAACATCCTCGCATGGAGCATAGCTCTCGCTGCTCTCTATGCCGAGTGCCTTCTTCAGGAAGTCAGGATTAAGCTCGCCTGTACGAGGCAGTTCACCTGTCAGGCGCCCCTTGATGACAGCATTTCCAGGCATCACGCCACGAACCTGATCCTCGATGAACGGCTGACCTTCCTCAGCTATCAGAACCTGCTCGCAATTGTCGGTCATACGGCGGATCAGCTTCTTTGGTATAGGATACTGCGAAATCTTCAGCACTGGGAATGGGCATCCATCAGGATAGCACTCCATCAGGTAGTTATATGCAATACCGCTAGCGATGATACCAAGTTTGTGATCGGCGCCGTCGATATACTTATTGTATTTAGAGTCTACGGCCATCTGCTCGAGCAATGGCTGCTGACCGGTTACGACCACATTGCGCTTGCGGGCGAATGCTGGCAGCAATACCCAGTTGCTGGCCTGAGCATCATAGTTAAGCTCATTCTGTGGGCGGGCTTCGTCCTTAACCTCTACAACTGCACGGCTATGAGCCATACGGGTAGTAACTCGCATCAGGATGGGCAGATGCAACTGCTCCGACAGGTCGAATGCCTCCTGCATCATGTTGTAGGCTTCCTGCTGCGAGCTGGGCTCGAGTGTAGGAATCATGGCAAACTTGGCGTAGAAACGAGAGTCTTGCTCGTCCTGCGATGAGTGCATAGATGGGTCGTCGGCCACTAGAACCACTACTCCACCGTTGGTACCCGTCATAGCCGAGTTTACAAACGGATCGGCGCAGACGTTCAATCCTACATGTTTCATACACACCAGTGCCCTCTTGCCCATATACGACATACCGAGTGCAGCCTCCATAGCCGTCTTTTCGTTAGTGCTCCAACGGCGGTGGATGTTGCGCTCCTTGGCAATAGGCGACTCCTGGATATACTCAGTAATCTCTGTTGATGGAGTGCCGGGATAGGCATATACGCCGCTCAGACCAGCATCGATAGCGCCCTGAGCAATAGCCTCGTCTCCCAATAAAAGCTTTTTCA
>Ga0247610_10006143_pt1 | contig 12548 bp, 13 predicted proteins | sample 174DNAGHGhighgp2_FD_193483 | JGI IMG/M metagenome (GOLD analysis project Ga0247610, IMG submission 193483) | Sheep rumen microbial communities from Palmerston North, Manawatu-Wanganui, New Zealand - 1742 DNA GHGhigh gp2 | ecosystem: Host-associated > Mammals > Digestive system > Stomach > Rumen...
ACGCCCCCTGGAGAGAGCGAAATCGATTAAAAAAATTTGATAAACCCAGGAAATACCGTACTTTCGGTATTTTTTGATTGGTTTAAAACTGGGTTTATCTATACTTTTATCTATACTACTGGTATAGGTAAAGGGTATGTAGAGTATTTTTTACTCTAAATTATTCATTGTTTTTACTACTTCATCCATCTTATTTTTAAATAGATGGGAATATGTATTTAGGGTTTCATCTATCTTAGCATGACCTAAGAATTTTGCTACGACCATTATGTTAGCACCATTGTTAATTAATACTGATGCACAACTATGTCTAAAGTCATGGATTCTTATTTGTTTAACACCAGCAAGTTGAGTATACTTGTTTTTTGTATGTCTAAGTACATGAGCGGATAGAGGTTCTTTATCTCCAAAAACAAACCACTTATCATTGAATCCATATTGTTTCTTTTCTTGTAAGTATAAATCATGAAGATCATTCATTACTTTTTCAGTAACTGGTAATGTTCTAACACTAGTTCTTGTTTTAGGAGTAGTTATTATATATTGTCCTGAATCTCCTTCTTGAACAACATTTTTAACTATAGATATCTCTTTATTAAAGAAATCTATATTATCCCAACTAAGACCTCTTAATTCACCTCTACGAAGTCCACAGAAGAATAATACTTCAAATAGAGTCTTCCATTTAATGTCATCTATTACTGATATAAATTGTTTAAACTCTTCCCAAGTATAGAATTTCATTTCTTCTGGTGGTCTATTAGGATTATTAAACTTTTCCATCTTGTTATAAATAGAAGTGAAATTAAAATCATGCCATTTAGTACCATAGTTAAGAATAGTCTTTAATAATTTATAATAACCATTCTTAGTTTTATCTCTTTGATCTAAAGCACCAATTCTTTTTCTCCATTGAATATAATGATCAAGTGTTATATCTTTAATCTTTAATTCATAGAATTCACTTAACTGTTTTATATTTCTTCTATAAGAGCGTAGGGTAGTAGCCTTAACTTTATCTCTTTTATAATCATAAAATTCTTCATAAAGTTGTTTAAATGTCATATTAGTAACATTAATTGCTCTTGTTTCAAATCCTACAAGAAAATCTCTTTCAGCTCTTAAAGCTTCACTTCTAGTTATGTAACATTTAGACATATAAGTCTTAGTTAATCCATTAACTTTTATTTTGTCATAGAAAACCCAACGTCTACCATCTTTGGTAGCTTTTTCTTTTGGTAATTGTCGTACAGCCATTTTATTCCTCCTTATTATGCTATACGTTCGTTTACCTGTGACAATACTAGTATAGCATTTATTTTTATATTTTTCTGCACAATAAAACCAGGTATGGATTTTCCATATCTGGTTAATGTTTTTCCTTTTGAACTGAAAATTTAAAAATTATCAGTGTGTTTGGAAAAAAATTGATAATTTATTTCTAATTTTTGTTTGTTTAATATACATTTATTTACGGCAAAAATAGGATTAATCCTGTTTTTGCCGTTGAAAAAAATAATTTAATATGATATATTTATCATGAGGTGAGTTATTATGATTAAAAGATCTATTACGGATAAGTTTTTAGATTTATCAGATTCTAGAAAAGTTGTTTTAATTACTGGTGCTAGACAAGTTGGTAAATCTACATTTGTTAAAGAAATTCAAGAAAAAGATCGAGAATATATTACGCTTGATGATATGACTATTAGAAATCTTGCTAAAACAGATCCAAAACTATTTTTGATGAATCATCCTGGGAAAGTAATTATTGATGAAGTTCAATATGCTCCAGAATTATTTTCTTACATAAAAATGGAAGTAGATGATTCTAAAGAAAAAGGTAGATTCTGGTTAACTGGTTCACAAAAGTTTTCATTAATGAATAATGTTTCAGAATCTCTTGCTGGAAGAGTTGCTATTCTTGAAATGTCTTCTTTAAGCTATAATGAGAAGAATAATATTAAATCGACAGAATTTGATCCAAGAAAATTGGTTGCTAAAACTAAAATTGATCCAAATGATATTTTTGAAAATATATTTAATGGTGGAATGCCTGAATATAATGTTGATAAAGTTGATAGAATTCAATTTTTTGAAGATTACATTCAAACATATCTTGAAAGAGATGTTAGACAATTAACTCAAGTTGGTGATTTAAATAGATTCAGAAAGTTTATGGTTGCAGTTGCTGCTAGAACAGGTGAAGTTTTAAATTATAATAGCTTAGCTGAAGATGCAGATATTGATGCAACTACTGCTAAAAGATGGTTATCAATTTTAGAAGCAAGTGATATTATTTATTTACTACAACCTTATTCAAATAATATGTTGAGTAGAGCTATAAAGAATCCTAAAATTATTTTTATGGATACAGGACTATGCGCATATTTATGTGGGTGGAGTAGTAAAGAAACTTTAGAAAATGCTGCTACTTCTGGTCAATTTTTAGAGACTTTTGTAATCAGTGAAATTATAAAGAATATGAGAAATAATAAAAGAACTCTTAACTATAATATTTTCTATTATAGAGATAGAGATCAAAAAGAAGTTGATTTAATTTTTGAACTTGATAATGTTATTTATCCTTTTGAAATTAAAAAGACAGGTAATCCAAATAAATCTATGATTAGTAATTTTTCTACTTTAGAAAATAGAAAAATTAAAGTTGGATCAGGTGGTTTGTTATGTTTTTATCCGGATATTATTCCTTTAGATGAAAAACATAAATCTTATCCAATATCAGTTATATTCTAAAAAATGTTCCTAACTATAGGAACATTTTTTATTATTCTTTTACGATTAAATTATTAGATTTTTAATCGTGAAAGGAAAATTATATACTTTCTTATTAAGATAACAATACGAAAAAAGCACCCTTGTCGGAAAGCCGACTTGAGTGCATGTTTACCCTTAACGAAAAGTCGTTTTGAGTAAATATATATCCTTGATGATTCCATCTCAGATATATGGAAACAGCATTGCCGAAATCAGCTCTTCTGTTTCGTACATGTAATATAACATACTTAATATGTGTATGCAACTTTATTTATATAGTATAGTAGTCTTATTTTTGTGTATATCTACATTTAGGAAAATTGCTACATCCTATGAAGGAACCGTATTTTCCGCTTCTCATTATTAGTTTTCCTCCGCATTGTGGACATATTCCACCATCGGTTTTAATGCTTGCTATTTTTTGATTGATTTTTGTTTTTGCTAGATATTTTAATCGAGCAAGTATAACTCCAATTATTCCAACAACTAATAAAACGATAAAATAGGGTATTAGCCCTTTTAATAAAGCCCAGCTTAATTCATTCATTTCTTAAATCCTCCTAGTATTTTTTTGTATACTTGCAATCTGGATAATTACTGCATCCCATGAATTTTCCGTATTGTCCAGATCTTGGTACTAATCTTCCTCCGCATTGTGGACATTTATATATATTTCTTTTTAGTTCTGTATTTGTTTCCATTAGATATTTATAATCTGATTCTAATTCGTTAGCAAATATAGATTTGTTGTTTTCAACTGTTAATAGTAATGTTTGTTTTCTTGATCTTGTTAATGCTACGTAGAAAAGTCTTCTTTCTTCTGCATATGGGTATTCATCAAGACCACTAGCTAATAATAGTTTTATTAATGGTAGATCATTAATTTTGCTTGGAAATCCCATACCATAGTTTTTATTATTCAATATTACTACATAGTCAGCTTGTAATCCTTTTGACTTATGTACAGTTAGAAATTTAATTTTGAGATCTTTTCTTTTATAATATGTAATATTTATAGTATTATCTTGTATGTTAAATTTTAAAGCAAAATTATTGTTATTTTTTAATATATCAATATCAAATGAATATCGTCCTAGAAAGTATACAGTACTATCCTTATCAAATTGTTTAAGCTTTTCTTCTAAAAAATCGATGCTTTTATTTTCTGTATAGCCATTTATAAACTTTATTGCAAAATCTTCACTAATTTTTGCATTGATATTTTTTCTATATTGTTTAGGATTTCTCATTATAAAGTTTCCGCTTAATATTGACATCATAGAACTAAATCTGTAAGTTCGCTCTATAAAACTTTGATATGTATTTCCCCAATAGGATTCAAAGTTTGTTATTAAATCTATATCACTGCCATTAAATCTATAAATACTTTGCCAGTCGTCACCAACGCAGAATAGTTTATAATCTTTTTGTTTTCTCATTGATTCAAGTAATCTATATCTAGATATAGACATATCTTGGTATTCATCTACTATAACATACTTATAATTATGTATATATTTATTTGTTGATACTGCATCTGTAGCCATATTGATCATGTCATTAAAGTCAATCATATTATTTTTATTTAGACCATTTTGATAATCTGAATATAGAGGTGTAATTAAGTCTAGAGTTAACTTGTTAATTGGCGATGATTTAACTTCATTTAAGTTTTTAACATAATCAATTGAGTAGTTATTACTTTTAATTAAGTTAATTATTGTTGAAAAAACGTTACATATTTCATTTAATAGTCCGCTATTATTTTTATTAATGATTTCCCATAATTCTTTTTCAGATTTTGGCTCAATTTTAACATTATGTTTTCTAAGTTTATTTTCTAAATTAGTAATTAATCTACCTTGCTTATTTTCATAATAGAACGTTTCAATCATTATTGTATTATTTTCTTTATGAGTTTTTCTTTTCCATTTAATTGATTCATTATATGCATCACTAGCAGATAAACCATTTTTAGCTTTAAAAAATGGTGCTACTTTGTTATTTTCATCAATTCCAAAGTACTCAATATATATATCATACTTAGGTAGATAGAAATCAGGGAAGTATTGTTGATATTCATCATTTATTGTTTCATATTTATATTCTTTTTCATATTCGTATTCTATATTGTTACTAAATAGGTAATTAGCTATTTCTAGTTCACCATAGCTTTTAACTGTTTCACCTTTTAGAGTAGTCGGCTTGTTTGTGCTAAGATATTCTTCATATTCTTTTTCATTAATGAAATCAAATTCATCTTTAGCATTAAATCTCGCTGTACTCATAAAATAAATTAGTTTGCTTAAATAAGTATTATCTTCAATGTAATTATTAATTATTTTTTTTATTACTTGATATAAATCTTTATCAAATATTTTATAGCTTTTCTCATAACTTTTCTTAATAATCTCTAGTCCAAGTTTATGAAAAGTCATTACATCTAAGTCGATATTTGTTTCATGTTTTACTCTTTCTTTCATTTCTGATGCTGAAGCATTTGTGAAAGAGAGAAGGAGAATGTCTTCTGGTTTGCATTGCCCAGTTAATAATAAATATTTTACTTTTCCAATAATTGTAGTAGTTTTACCAGAACCTGCACCGGCTATTATTAATTGATTTCTATTTTTTCTAACGATAGCATCAATTTGCTGATCATCAAGTTCTTTATCTTCAACAAGTCCGCATATATTATGAAATTCTTTTTTTGATTCATTAAAAATTATATTATTATGCTCTTCTATTTTATATTTAGTATTTGAAATTAAAAGTGATAGTTCTTCATATTCATTTTTATAATTTATATAGTTAAAAAAATCTAAAATATATTTTATTTTGAAACTAATTCTAGATGGTAATATATTATTTGTTATATTATATACATCATCATATTCTAAAAAATCGTTATTATTGAAAATTTGATTATATTTAAGTTCTTTATTTTTTAATTTTTTTATTTCATTTAAGAACAAACTAACCTTCATAACTAACACCCATATTTATTATATCATTTATTTAGATAAATTAATTATTCTTTCAAGTTTATCTATATCTATTTTTAATATATCTACAACGGCTTGCATAGGTAAGTTATTACCTGGAATATAATATCCATCTTTTATTAATTTGTCTTTAATATCTTTTTTAACTTCAAGTGCTTTATTTCTCCCACAACCTAATAATTTCATTAGATCTGTTATAGAACACCATTGTTTAGATATTAATTTTAAAGTTTCTTCTGCATTCATATTATTTACCTCCTGTTATTTCATCAATCATTCTTTGCATTTCAGCTTGTTCTTCTGGTGATGCTTTAGAAGATTCTATCTTTTTACCATTCCAATAACCATCACCATAGAGTGGTGGTTCATGATTAACTTCTAAATCATTAATTCTTAAAATGTGTATGTAGTTTTGTCTATGACCATTTTTGTCTATGTATCCCTTTGGGATACCCTCTACATAAATGTCTTTACCAACTCTTAGTTCAATTTTGTATATATATTCTTTGTACATTCTTGCACTAAAAAAGGATAGGTTAGTCCTATCCATATTGTCTTTATCTTTATATGTATCTTTTTGACATATATCAAACCAGATATAATCTTTATCTACATTATCTCTGATACTTGTAATAAATCCATGATATTTTATATAGTCTACTAAATCTTTCATACCAAAACCTCCTTTACCTTTTACTAAGGCCTTTGTATAACTATTATATTTATATATTATCTTTATTTATTATGTTAGATAAATTATTCTATCAAGATAGAATATTCTTTCTATCATGTAGGAAATTTATTTCTAATATATATCTTTCTTTTAAAACTTCTAGGATGTTCTATAATTATGTAATTCCTATTTACTAAAGTTCTTAATAGTGAAGATATAGTTCTTGTAGTACATTTTAGTTTTTCAGCATAATATTTATTTGATCCAAATGCATATCCTTTTTGATTTGAATTTGATAATAGGAGAGTAAAGAGCACGATTGCGCTCTTACTCAGATTATCATTCAAAAGGTCATAATACATTTTCCCATGGTTCTTGCTCACTTTGTATTCTTTTCCTTTCTCTTTGAATAGCTTTATCTTTTACTGAATCTTTAAAAGCTTCAGCTGATTCATTCATGTATTCAGCTAAAGCAACTTCAATACAATAAGTCATAAAATCATTAATACTTATTCCTCTTGCTTTAGCTTCTACTTTTAATAAATCAAATACTTCTTTTCTAATTCTAATTAAATACTTATGCATATTTTTTTACCTCCTTAATCATCTAATTTGTATTTGCTTAATTTAGATTTGAATTTATTTAAAGCTTTGCTTTCTTTTGGATTAGTAATTTTGTCCCATTCAAAATCTGAATAAATTTGTTCAAGTAGGGCAACAATGTAGCAATTCTTAGAATAAATTCTATCTAGAAGAGAATTAGTCCTATCAACTTCTTTAACTAGATTCGTACTATTTAAACCTAATGATACTAATTGACTAACTGCTTCAGAATAACTGATTTTCTTTAAGTTAGAATATTCTTGAATTTGATCATCAATATCAAAAGCAATTGATACATGAGTTCTTCTTTTATTCATAAAATCACCTCCTTTCTATATCCCACGTATGGGATTATCTATCACACTAATTAGCTATTTTTAATAACTAATTATGTAAGAGCATAAGAGATTGATATCACCACAACAAAAAAAGCCTTAAAAATAAGACTTTCTTGTGATATCAAACTTATTTTGCACTTGCAAAATTGGGGATTAATTGTGTTCATCAATTAATCATATATACTGGAATTTCGTTATTATATAGTGTTAACTATATGGGATTCTTCTTTTCATTTATTTTTATACCTCCAAATCTTTGGGACAATAAAAAAGAAGATGTGAATTCATCTTCTTCGGTATTTTTTCTTATTTTTATGTTTTTTTTATGTTTTATTCGTTCTTTTTTTTACTTAAAGCCTTATTTTAATGGACTTTGTACTTTTTTGTCGAAAAATGTATTTTTTTGTTACTTTATGAAACTTTTTAATTTAATTTCATATGATATCATTTTAACACGATGGTGGGTGTCCTTTCAATTGTCCTTTTCCGTACTTTTTCCGTACCTAATACGTACTTTTTCCGTACCTTTCTATTTCTTTATGTATTATATTTTAGATCTGTTAGAAAAAACAAATAACTGGTATACTGTTATTAGGTGATGTTTTATGATAAATGTTGTTGCAGCTTTAATTATGAAAGATAATAATACATGTTTACTAGCAAAAAGATCAACTGGAGATCCTAACGTTTTAGGTAAGTGGGAATTTCCAGGTGGAAAAGTGAAAGAAAATGAATCTGAAATGCATGCTATCGAAAGGGAAATAGATGAGGAATTTGAACTTAAGATAAAAGCAAAAAGTTTTGTAGTAAATAATGTTTGTGAGTATCCTACAAAAACTGTTGATTTAAAACTATATAAATGTGAATATGTTTCAGGAGAATTCAATCTTCATGATCATTCAGAATATGCATGGGTAAATTTAAATGATATTTTAAATTATGATTTATGCCCAGCAGATATTCCACTAGCAAAATATGTAAAGGAGAATATGTAGTATGAGAGATGAATTCTTATCAAATATTAATACTTCATTTTTAAATAAAATAAAAAGCAATCTTAAAAAATGTAAGTCATTTAGCTTCTCAGTAAGCTTTATTAAAAAAGCTGGTTTAGTTTTGCTTGAAAGAGAAATAGAAGAAGCTCTTGATAGAGGAGTTAAAGGTAGAATTATTACTTCTACTTATCAAAACTTTACTGATATTGGATCTTTAGAACAGTTTTATACTTGGCAAAAAGAATATGATAATTTTGAATGCCATTTAGATTATGAATGCTTCGGTGATAATGGATTTCATACTAAAGGATATTTGTTTGAATATGAAGATTCAATTGAATTTATCGTTGGTTCATCAAATATAACAAGATTTGCTTTATTAAAGAATTTTGAATGGAATGTATCATTAATATCTAAAGATAATTTAAATTCTTATAATGATGCATTAATTGAATTTGAATTAATATGGGATAAGACTTTAGAACTTGATACTAAGTTAATTGAAAAATATAGATTACAATTAGACTATGCTATTGAAAAATGGGATATGGATTATGTTAATGCAATGGACGCAAAAATTAATCCCAATTCAATGCAAAGAAAAGCTCTAAGAGAGTTAAGAAGATATAGAGATACTGGAGTAAAAAAAGCATTAATCATTAGTGCTACTGGATCTGGTAAAACATATCTTGCTGCATTTGATGCGCGTAACTTTGGCGCTAAAAGATTATTATATATTGTTCATAGAGAATCAATACTTAAAGATGCTAAAGAATCTTTTATAAAAGTATTTGGAGCAGAAAGAACATATGGCTTTTATACTGGTAATGAGAATTCACTAGAAGCTGATTTTATATTTGCAACAAGTAACATGTTAGGTAGACATTTAGATTCATTTAAGAAAGATGAATTTGATTATATTATTTATGATGAAGTTCATCACGTTGTTGCAGAAACTGGAAAGAAAATATTTGAATATTTTGAACCGGAATTTATTTTAGGTTTAACTGCAACTCCAGAAAGAATGGATAATCAAGATATATTTACTTTATTTGATCAAAATGTTCCTTTTGAATTAAGACTTAGAGATGCTATCAATAATGATTTAGTTGTTCCATTCCATTATTACGGAATTAGAGATCAACTTGTTGATTATAGCTCTAAAGATAAAATGACTATAGCTAAAAATATAGCAGAACAAAATAATATTGAATTTATTAAGAGTCAAATCGAAAAATATCGTAAACCAGGAGAAAAACTTAAATGTTTAGCTTTCTGTACTAATATACAAAGTTGTAGATTAATGGCTGAAGAGTTATATGAAGAAGGATATCATACAATATCTTTAACTGGTATAAATGATACTGGTGTTAGAATTAAAGCGTTTAAAGATCTTCAAGATGAAAATAATTTATTAGAAATTATTTGTACTGTAGATATATTAAATGAAGGTGTAGATATTCCTCAAGTTAACATGGTTTTATTCTTAAGACCAACTGAATCTCAAACAGTATTTATTCAACAATTAGGACGTGGTTTAAGAAAATATCCTGGCAAAGACTATGTTACAGTACTAGACTTTATCGGAAATAATTATGATAGAGCAGTTCAAATAGCAATGGCTTTAGGTACATTAGGTAAAACTACTTATATGGAAAAAGCTTATTTAAAAGAAATGATCAGATCTAATTTTGAATCATTAGATATTCCTGAAGTTAAAATTGAAATAGATGATTTATCTAAAGAAGAAATAATAAACTTTATTGATAAAACTAATTTCAATTCCAGAGTTTTCTTAGAAAAAGATTATAGAAATTTTAAATCATATATTAATAATGGATCATATCCAACACATATGGATTTCTTAAATTCTGATGTATCTCCAGATTTAATTAGAATTATTAAATCAACATTTAGTGGTTCTAAGAATAAATCTTACTATAACTTCTTAAAGAAGATTGATGAAGATACAATTCCTATGTTTAATGATAAACAAATAGCATTTATAAATAATATGGAAGATTTACTACCTTTAGCTAGATTAGATGAATATTTAATAATTGAACAAGCTATTAAAGAACATACAATTGATTTAAAAAGAATTGAAGGAATTAATGAACATATTACAGATAAAACATTGGAGAATGCTTATAACAATTTAAAATCTTTAGGCTTAGTTGATAATAATGAAATTGATTTAACTAACATTGAAGATGGAGAATTTAAAGATTATTTATTAGATACTTTAAATTATGGTATTGTTAGATATAATCGTGAATTTGGTGAATATACCGGATTATTTAAACTATATAGAAACTACTATAAAGAGCAAGCTTCTAGAATAATGTTAAAGAATGGTATACTACAAAAGGGTACTTACTATGAAGATGATATAGCATATATCTTTGCTGGTATTAAAAAAGGTGAAGAAGGTAGATTAAACTATAAAGATAAATTTATTAATAGTAAAATATTTCAATGGGAAAGTATAGCAAATGTATCTGAAAGTGAAAAAGAACATTTAAGAAATTCTAAAAAAGTTCATCTATTTATTAGAAAGATGGAAAGCGAAGATACAGTTACTTTACCATATACATATTTTGGTTTAGGAACATTCACAAATGAAAGAGATTCATATACTGAAGAAGGTGGAAAAAGGCATTCAACATTGCTTTATGATATAGTTTTGGATGATGAAGTTCCAGAAGATTATTATATCGATTTTGAAATACCAAATAATTAATAATAAAACGGCTATTTAAGCCGTTTTTATGTTATACTATACTCAGGTGATAATCATGCGTGAATTAACTGAAAAAGTCGTAGAATTTACACGAGAAAGAGATTGGGACCAATTTCATTCTCCAGAAAATTTAGCTAAGAGTATTTCTATTGAAGCAGGAGAGCTATTAGAATGCTTTCAATGGAATAATGAATATGATTTAGATGAAGTTAAAGAAGAACTAGCAGACGTTATTAATTATTGTTTATTAATGGCTGATAAATTAGGCGTTGATCCTAAACAAATAGTTTTAGATAAAATGGATAAGACAGCTAAGAAATATCCAGTTGAAAAAGCAAAAGGAAAGAGCACAAAATATAATAAGCTTTAGGAAAGGAAGTATGTAGTATGAGTATTATTAAAAGTTTTGTTAATAAATGTATGGATTTTGAATATAAGACATTGAAGGATTTGCCACCTGCTTCAATAATGAAGTTGACAGATGAATATAAAATTAATCACACTAATATATTAATAATTGATGATGATCAAATTAAATTAGAAGATACTTTAAGACGAATAGGTTATCAAGTTTCTTATAAACAAGATATTGAGGAAATTGATGACGTTAGTAGATACTCGATTATAATATGTGATTATAAAGGTGTAGGTTCTAAATTTAATAGTCAATTTGAAGGATTAAATTTAATTAAGTTAATAAAGGAAAAATATCCAAATAAAATTATTTATCTTTTATCAGCAGCATCGTTTAATTCTGCTGCTAATGATTATTTAAAATATGTTGATGAATCTGTATTAAAAGGCGAAGAAGACAAAATCATTCAATACATAAAAGAAGATATTGAAAAACTATTTGATCCTATTGAATCATGGAAAACATATAAATCTTTTTTAGTTAAAAAGGGTGTTTCAGAAAAAGATATTGTGAAATTAGAAGATTTATATGTTCGAAGTTTTATAGAAAAGAAAGATAAATTAAGTAAAAATGAAATATTTCTACAAGTCAACAAAAATCTTAACGTTAAGTTTGATATAAAAGTTGGTATTATTAATCTATGAGAAATTTAGTAAACTATTATAGTCATGGTGAGTTTAAAGAAGGCGTTATTACTCATTATAGTGACTATTGTATAAAGCATATGGATTCGGAAACTTGTAAAAAATTTTATGATAAAATAACTAAGGAAAACGTTGAGGATGTAGTTTGTCCATATGGCTATTTGTGTAAAAAATGTGGTGAAAGAATATATAATGGGTTGATTTCACGTGAAAGTAGTAATATGTCAAAACTTAAACCAAAATTGGATAAAAAAGCGTTGATTTATACTGATTCTGAATTGTTTAATTTAATTAATAATGATGAGGAGTTGTTATTTGAATCTTCTGCAAATATGTTGAAAGATGATTGTTTAAATG
>Ga0247610_10006144_pt1 | contig 12548 bp, 9 predicted proteins | sample 174DNAGHGhighgp2_FD_193483 | JGI IMG/M metagenome (GOLD analysis project Ga0247610, IMG submission 193483) | Sheep rumen microbial communities from Palmerston North, Manawatu-Wanganui, New Zealand - 1742 DNA GHGhigh gp2 | ecosystem: Host-associated > Mammals > Digestive system > Stomach > Rumen ...
CGTTGAGAAAGTGCAAATACCCGGTTATCAAGACGCCATCCGTAAGATCAAACGCTTTATGGAAGACGAGGAGAACCTCAATAAATCGAGTCAGAAGATTGTGAAATCCAAGAAAGAGAAGGAGGCTGCGGTATGATTACACAAATGAAAAAATATACCTTCCTGGTATTCCATCGTGACTACGAGCCTTTCCTCACGCAACTTCGTGAACTCGGAGTAGTACATATCACGCAGAAAGCCGCCGGTCTCATCGAAGATGATGCCGATTTGCAGGCTGCCCTTCAGCACGAAGACGAGATCCGTCGTCTGCTCAAACAAGGAGCGCCGGATCAACTGATTGCGGAACGCAATGACGTGAATGAGCGGATTGCTGCCGCTCAAGAAGCCGCTAAACAAGCTGCTGTATGGGGCGATTTCGATGCCGCACGCATTGAATCCCTCAAAGATGCCGGTTATACCTTGCATTTCTATGAGTGCCCGACCAAGGCTTTCCAGGAAGAGTGGGGTATCAAGGTCAATGAAGCAGATGGTAAGACGTATTTCGTAGCTCTCGAGGCTTTAGAAGACCTTACAGAATTGCCCCTTCCGCAGAAATCTGCGGCTGCGTGGAATCAAGAAGTAGAGCACCTCAAAGGTCTGCTTGCTGCCGCCAATGCCCGTATAGAGGCGTGGCAACTGGCAAACAAAGAGCGGCTGGAGAAAGAACTGCTTGAAGCCCGTCAGCAGATTGATTGGCAAAAGGTCACCCTCTCTACCGATAAACTGGCAGAAGGAGCACTCTGTCTCTTCGAAGGATTCTGTCCAATAGACAAAGAGGCTGAGTTGAACGCTATGCTCGATGCCGCACAGGTGTATTACGAGGAGACCGATCCGGTCAAGGGAGATGCTACGCCTATCAAGTTGCGCAATAACTGGTTCGTGAAGCTCTTTGAACCGCTTACCGGCATGTACGGCTGGCCGAACTACAATGAGTTTGACCCGACGCCAATCCTCGGTCCGTGTTTCCTGCTGTTCTTCGCTCTTTGTATTGGAGACTGCGGCTACGGTTTGGTACTGACGCTGGTCGGCTACCTGATCATGAAGGGTAAACTGAAGATCGAGATGTTCGATGGACTCGGTGGCATCATCATGGCATTAGGTGTCGGTTCAACGGTTATCGGTTACCTGATGGGAACGTTCTTTGGTGTGGATATCTACCGCGCCGAGTGGTTCCCGGAGAGTGCCAAAGCGATCATGTTCAATAACTTAGGTGTGAACGGCAAAATTGGTGAATACGACGTGATGATGGTATTAGCCCTCGTGATCGGTGTTGTTCATATCATCCTCGCGATGACCATCAAGGCCATCAGTTACACCAAACGGGATGGATTCAAGAACACCGTTTCGACATGGGGCTGGCTGTTGCTCATCGTCGGTGGTATCTGTACCGCCATCTTGGCTATGACCTTCTCGCTGCCGACGGAAACCGTCAAATGGATTCTCATCGGTGTAGGCGCTGTCTCGGCTTTGGGTATCTTCATCTTCAACACGCCGGGACGTAACCCGCTGTTGAACGTGGGTGCCGGTCTATGGGATACCTATCAGATGTCCACGGGTCTGTTGGGCGACGTACTCTCTTATATCCGTCTGTACGCCCTTGGTTTGGCAGGTGGTATGTTGGGTGCAGCGTTCAACCAACTCGGTGCACAAGTGCTGGGCGAGAACCCGAATGTAGGTACGTGGATAGGCTTTATCCTGATTGTGACCTTTGGTCACATCCTCAACCTGCTCATGGCATGCCTCGGTGCGTTCGTTCACCCGCTGCGTCTGTCGTTCGTTGAGTATTTCAGGAACGCAGGCTACGAAGGAAGCGGCAAACTATATAAACCCTTTAGTAAATAACAATTAAAAAATCAATAAAACAATTATGGAACAAATTTTAGGTTATCTCGGACTTGGCCTTATGTTGGGTCTGTCCGGCGTTGGATCGGCTTTCGGTACAACTATTGCAGCCAATGCAGCTGAAGGCGGTCTTAAGAAAAATGCGGAGAAATCATCTGCTTACATGATTCTGTCGGCTCTTCCTGCTACGCAGGGTCTGTACGGATTCGTAGCATTCCTGATGATGAAGGGTCTGATCGAGACCAATCCGATTCTCTTGTTCGGTTTGGGTATCGGTATGGGTATCGTTTTCCTGCTTTCTGCTATCCGTCAGGGTCAGACAGCTGCTAACGGTATCGCTAACATCGCTGCAGGTCACGATGTAATGACCAACACGATGATTTATTGCGCACTTCCTGAGTTCTACGCAATTCTTGCACTCGTTGCAGGTCTGATGGCTTAATTTATGGCTAAAGCATTTGTGTTCCCGGGGCAGGGTAGCCAGTTCCCAGGTATGTGCAAAGACCTCTACGATGCCCATCAAGAGGCACGCGAGTTATGTCAAGCAGCCGACCGGCTGCTTGGCTTCTCGCTGACCGATGTGATGTTCAATGGTACGGCAGAGGATCTGAAGCAGACTAAAGTGACGCAACCCGCTGTGTTCCTGCACTCGGTAGTAGCCCAACGTCTGATGACGATTGAGAAACCCGACATGGTAGCCGGACATAGCCTTGGTGAGTTCAGTGCTCTCGTAGCATGTGGTGCGCTCCGCTTTGAGGACGCCATCTTATTAGTCAGCGCGCGTGCGCAAGCGATGCAGGCTGCCTGTGAAGCGAACCCCGGCACGATGGCCGCTGTCCTCGGTCTGCCGGATGAGAAAGTGGAGGACATCTGTAATCAAATCAGCATGCAACCCACGAACGCTAATAACGTCGTTGTCGCAGCTAACTTCAACTGTCCGGGACAAGTGGTTATCTCCGGCGATGTGGATGCGATTGATGCCGCTTGTATCGTGTTCAAAGAAGAGGGCGCACGTCGTGCGTTACGCCTACCGGTAGGTGGTGCATTCCACTCGCCGCTCATGGCTCCCGCAGCAGAAGACTTGGCAGAGGCCATCAACAAAACAGAGTTTAGAAAACCCTTCTGTCCGATCTATCAGAACGTGACTGCAAAGGCTTCTATGGAACCCGAAATCATCCGCGAAAACCTGCTCAAACAACTCACAGCCCCTGTTCGCTGGACACAATCCGTGCAGAATATGATTGCCGATGGTGCAACGGAGTTCTATGAGTTTGGCCCGGGAGATGTCCTCAAAGGACTGATTCGTAAGATCAATCCCGAAGTGCAAGTGGGATAAAAAAACGGAGCTCAACGCTCCGCTTTTTTTTATTCGTTCGTATCTTCTAAACTGTCACCGACAATCTTGCGGTAGAGTTCCTTCGGATCAGTTGCCTTACGGATGATCTCGTGCAGGTCTTCGATCTTCACGCGATCTTGTTCCATCGTGTCGCGGTAACGAACGGTTACACAACCGTCTTTCTCCGTGTCATGATCAACGGTGATACAGAACGGTGTACCGACCGCATCCTGACGACGGTAACGTTTACCGATACTATCTTTCTCGTCATAAGCTACCTTGAAATCGAACTTGAGTTCATTCATGATCTCGCGTGCTTTCTCAGGCAGACCGTCTTTCTTAACGAGCGGCATGATACATGCTTTCACCGGTGCCAAAACAGCCGGTAAGTGGAGTACAACACGTGTATCTCCGCCTTCCAATGCCTGCTCTTCGTATGCCGAGCACATCACGCTCAGGAACATACGATCCACACCGATAGAGGTCTCGATGACATACGGGGTGTAACTTTGGTTCAGTTCCGGATCGAAGTACTCGATCTTCTTGCCCGAATATTTAGCGTGCGAACTCAAGTCAAAGTTCGTACGGCTGTGGATACCTTCTACCTCCTTGAAACCGAACGGCATCAAGAACTCGATATCGGTAGCTGCATTGGCATAGTGTGCCAATTTGTCATGGTCATGGAAGCGGTATTTCTCGTCTCCTAAGCCCAGCGCTTTGTGCCATTTAAGACGGAATTGTTTCCAGTGCTCAAACCACTTCAACTCCTCACCCGGACGAACGAAGAATTGCATCTCCATCTGCTCGAACTCGCGCATTCGGAAGATGAACTGGCGGGCTACGATCTCGTTACGGAAGGCCTTACCGATCTGTGCGATACCAAACGGAATCTTCATACGACCGGTCTTCTGTACATTGAGGAAGTTCACGAAGATACCCTGTGCGGTCTCCGGACGGAGGTAGATCTTCATTGCGCCGTCTGCTGTTGAACCCATCTCAGTGGAGAACATCAGGTTGAACTGACGCACGTCTGTCCAGTTACGTGTACCGCTGATCGGGCAAACGATCTCCTCGTCCAAGATGATCTGTTTGAGTTCATCCAGGTTATTATCGTTCATTGCCTTCGCAAAACGCTCATGCAAAGCCTCGCGCTTGGCGATATGCTCTTTCACGCGCTCGTTGGTGGTCTTGAACATCTCCTCGTCAAAAGACTCACCGAAACGCTTGCGGGCTTTCTCTACTTCCTTAGCGATCTTCTCATCGTACTTAGCAATCTGATCTTCGATCAGCACGTCTGCACGGTAACGCTTCTTGGAGTCGCGGTTATCAATCAACGGATCGTTAAATGCATCTACGTGACCGGACGCTTTCCACGTCGTCGGGTGCATGAAGATGGCGGCATCAATACCGACGATATTCTCATGCAGCAGCGTCATCGAATCCCACCAATAACGCTTGATATTGTTCTTCAACTCAACACCGTTCTGACCGTAGTCATACACAGCGCCCAGACCGTCGTAAATCTCACTGCTCGGGAAAACAAATCCGTACTCCTTGCAATGCGCAACGATTTTCTTAAATGTTTCTTCTTGTGTTGCCATAATGTATTCAAAAAACTTTTGCGCTGCAAAAGTACTGCTTTTTTCTGACATATGCAAGAAAAAAATCAAAAAATGGCACGTTATTTGTTATTTATTTTATAAAAATAGATTGGCTATGAAGAAAATTATCTCTCTTTTGCTTGCTGTACTGTGCTTAGGTGCAGCCAATGCGTGTATGAAAAAGAATGTGCCGGTACTGGAACAGCCGCTTACCGTCATCGTCATGGATACCACTCAGGCACTCTTGAACGGAGCGCAGGTGAAAATCGGAAAGACCACCTATACCTCGTCTTTTGACGGGCGTTTAGTCTTCAAACCCGAGCAGATCAAGGGAATCAGTTCGCTGACCATCTCCTGTGATGGCTTTGAATCAAAGAAACTGGCCTTGAGTGACGCATCACTGGAGATAGTGACTTTAACCGCTAAGCCGGGTAGGGAAGGTCGAGGCGGTAAAGAGGTGTATTATACCTTAGGCGCATCGCGTGGCGGTGTGCGTCATGAGAAAGCCGCTGTTCTTGCGGCAACGGCTGAAATGGCTTCGGATGAGATGGCTTATCCTGCCACTATGATGCCTGCACCTAACGGTGCAAGGGCGGGTATGTTAACCGCCGGTGAGGTGAATGATTTCGCTAAATGGTCGTTATGGGAGAAGTATCTGCAATCGACAGAGAGCTATCAGAAGACCTGGGGACTTACCCCGCGTCAGCGCTATACCGTTCAGGTAAAAACCAAAGACGGCTACCCGGTAGCGAACTACCCCGTGCAAATAACGGATGACAAAGGCAACACCCTCTTCCAAGCCATCACCGATAACACCGGTAAGGCGGAGTTGTGGGGAAAAGAAGGACAGGAGACCATCGTGCTCGACGAGCCTTGCGAAGTGTCCGATGCGGTGGACGTACTGTTCGTCTTCGATGCCACGGGCTCGATGGGCGATGAACTGCGTTACCTGCAGGTAGAGATGAAGGATGTTATTTCTCGCGCCAAGGCTGCCACCGGTGGTTTAGCTATCCGTACAGGTGCGGTTGTATACCGTGATCATAGTGATGAGTACCTGACTCGTATCTCGCGTCTGACGGAGAATATAGCGACCACGCAGGAGTTTATCGAGCATCAAAACGCTAACGGCGGTGGAGATTATCCGGAGGCCGTTCCGGAGGCTTTGATGGCAGCGCTTAACAGTGCAGGATGGAATGATAACGCGCGTGCGCGCATCGCGTTCCTTATATTAGATGCGCCCTGCCACGAAGACTCAGCTTCGCTGGCACTGATGAATGAGCAGATCCTGAACGCCGCGGCATTAGGTGTTCGTATTGTACCAGTCGTTTGTAGCGGAATAGACGAGAAAGCGGAATACCTGCTGCGTGCCCTGGCTTTGATGACCAACGGTACATCGTTCTTCCTCACCGACGACTCCGGTATCGGAAACCCGCATCACAAGCCCACGACGGATAGTCTCGTAGTGGAGCACCTTAATGACATGCTCGTGCGTACGATCGTGGAGTTCAGCAAGATGCCGGAATGTCAACCACTCGAGGAAACCGAAGAACTGACTCATAATGAGTATTTCCTTCCGAACCCGTTCACGACTGCTGATCTCGAAGCCGATCCTTCTATCCCGAATGGGGAAGGCGTACACTACCTGATTGATGTCAGCGGTAAACTATTAGGTATCTTTGAGGGCAATGTCCTGACCGATCATCTGCCGATAGGTGTCTATTTCATCAAGACCTATTACGACGGAATCTGGCACACCAAAAAGATTCTCGTTCGATAAAAAGAGCCCTTCGGGGCTTTTTTTTTTGCAAAAAACGCAAAAAAACTTGCATAATTCAAAAAAATATTGTACTTTTGCCGTCGATTTTAAAATTTAATCGGATTAAAAACGAAAAACAACGTCAAAAGTATGAGTAATATTCGTTTTGAAGCGTTAAAAACCGCCTTTGAGCATAAACCGGCGGTAGTAGATGTACCGGAAGGTAAAGTAAAGGACTATTTTGCGCAAGATGTCTTCACGCGTGAGAAAATGAAAGAGTACATCGCGCAGGATGTATTGGATCAGTTGTTTGACGATGTGGATAATGGTCGCACGATTCATCGGGATATAGCAGGTGTCGTAGCAATCGGTATCCGCAAATGGGCAATGGATCATGGGGCTACCCATTTCACGCACTGGTTCCAACCGCTGACCGGTGGAACAGCCGAGAAGCACGATGCATTCTTTACGCTCGGTAAGAGCGGCGAACTGCTGGAAGAGTTCAGTGGTGAGAGTCTTTACCAGCAGGAACCGGACGCTTCATCCTTCCCTTCAGGAGGAATCCGTAATACGTTTGAGGCGCGTGGTTATTCCGCCTGGGATCCTTCGAGCCCGGTATTCCTGATTGGCGACACACTCTGTATCCCGACGGTCTTTGTGGCTTATACCGGTGAGGCACTCGATTACAAGACCCCGCTCATCCGCTCCACAGCAGCTCTTTGTCATGCTGCCCGTGAAGTCTGCGCTTATTTTGACAAACAGGTCAAGCACGTACATGCGAACCTCGGTTGGGAACAGGAGTATTTTCTCGTGGACGAATCGCTCTATACGGCACGTCCCGATCTGTTGCTTACCGGTCGTACGCTGATGGGACATAACAGTGCCAAATCGCAGCAACTTGAGGATCATTATTTTGGTGCTATACCTGCACGCGTATTAGCCTTCATGCGTGAGTTGGAATACGAAGCGCTCAAAGCCGGTATACCTGTTCGTACACGTCATAATGAGGTGGCACCGAACCAATTTGAGATGGCGCCGATCTTTGAAGATGTCAATCTGGCCAACGATCATAACTTGCTCGTTATGTCCATCATGGAGCGCGTAGCGGAGAAGCATCATTTCCGTGTATTGCTGCATGAGAAACCGTACGCTGGCGTGAACGGAAGCGGAAAGCACTGTAACTGGTCGATGTCCACCAATACCGGCATCAACCTGTTGGCGCCAGGTAAGAACCCCTATCAGAACTTACAGTTTATCACCTTCTTGGTGAATGTCCTCATGGCCGTTCAACGCCATAACGGCCTGCTCAAAGCCTCCATCGTCAGCGCTACCAACGAGCATCGTTTGGGTGCTAACGAGGCTCCGCCTGCCATCATCTCTGTCTTCTTGGGCAAGCAGATTAGTGAGGTACTAGATAAACTCGAGCACGCCAAAGCTGAAGAGGCCATCATCATCAATGCCAAGAAAGAGATGAAACTAGGCGTTGCGAATATACCGGAGATTCTCTTGGATAACACCGATCGCAACCGTACATCTCCGTTTGCTTTCACGGGTAACCGCTTCGAGTTCCGTGCGGTGGGTTCATCCGCTAACTGCGGTGCAGCGATGTTGGCTCTTAATGCCGCGGTGGCAGAGCAACTGATGCTCTTCAAAGAAGAAGTAGATGCCCGCATTGAGAAAGGCGAAGCCAAAGAGCGCGTGCTGTTTGATGTGATCAAGAAATATATCATGGCGTGCAAAGCCATTCGTTTTGACGGTAACGGCTATTCCGACGAGTGGAAAGATGAAGCAGCCAAGCGTGGTTTGGATTGCGAGACCAGCGTACCGATAATCATTGATAATTACTTACTCCCTTCCTCTATACAAATGTTCGGAACTACGAATGTCCTTAGCGAGGCTGAATTGCACAGCCGCAGTGAGGTCAAGTGGGAAACGTACGTTAAGAAACTGCAGATCGAGAGCCGCGTGATGGGCGACCTGGTCGTTAATCACGTGCTCCCTGCAGCTAAACGTTACCAGACGATGCTACTGCAGAACGTACTCGCCGTTAAACAAGTCTTCTCAGCTGACGAGACGGCAAGTCTGAACGCGATGGACTACAGCATCATCAAACAGATTGAAGAACACTCGGGTGCTATCCTCGATGGCGTAGAGCGCATGACGGAAGCCCGTCATAAAGCGAATCGTCAACCGGACGAGCGCAGCAAAGCTGTTGCCTATCACGACAATGTGCTGCCGCTTATGGCCGAGATCCGAGAACATGCCGATGCCCTTGAACTCATCGTCGATGATGAGATGTGGACACTGCCCAAATATCGCGAACTGATGTTCATACACTAATGGGATTTATGCAGATAGCAGATCGAATACAACAGATAGCAGCCTCCCAGAGTCTGCAGATGGCAGCGAGAGCAGGGGAGATGAAGGCGGCAGGGATGGATGTGATCAGTATGTCGCTTGGCGAACCGGACATGGACACACCCGAGCATATCCGTCTAGCGGCGCAGCAGGCCATCACGGACGGCTGGTCGCATTATGGTGCAGTGGCAGGAATAGCCTCGTTGCGTGCCGCGATCGCTAAACAGCAAAACGGCATTGCAGGAAATCAGATCGCATGGGAAGCGAACGATGTGATGGTATCTGTAGGCGCAAAGATGGCGATTTACAATGCGATTCAGACCGCGATAAACCCGGATGACGAAGTGATTATCCCGATGCCGAGTTGGGTGAGCTACAGCGAAATGGTGAAACTGGCGCAAGGCAAAGTGGTGGCGGTTCATACAGAGTATGAAGACGACTATTGCATGACGCCGGAACAACTGCGTGCCGCATTGAGCGAGAAGACGCGAATGCTGATTCTTTGTTCTCCCAACAATCCGACGGGTGCCATTTATAATCGAGAGAAGTTAGAGGCGATAGTGGCCGTGTTGCGTGATTATCCTAATGTAATTGTGCTCTCGGATGAGATATATGCATCTTTGTCATACGATATCTCTCCCGTGACTCTGGCGGCCTTTGAGTCCTTATCAGACAGGTTGATTATCGTGAATGGCGTCCGTAAGGAATATGCCATGACGGGATACCGGATAGGGTGGCTCTTAACCAAGAACAGGCCGTTCCTAAATGCCTGTATTCGTTTGCAAGGACAGCAGTTGACCTGCGCGACGATGATCGCGCAGAAAGCCGCTGAAGCAGCATTGACAGGTTCGCAGACTTGTGTGGAAGAGATGCGAGCGGTGTTTGCACAACGACGGGAAAGGATATGTCGCTTAGCGACGGATATCCCCGGTTGGAAGTTCAATAAACCGCAGGGAGCATTCTATCTCTTCCCGGACGTGAGTGCGATAGGTTCCGGTGATGCCGTTGCTGAGATGTTACTGGAGAAAGCGCATGTGGCCGTAGTGCCGGGTTCGGCATTCGGTTGCCCGGAGTGTATCCGTTTGTCGTACGCTATATCCACCGAGGAGATCGAAGAAGCCATGCGGCGAATTAAAAATGTATTCCTGTAATGGAAACCCTTCCGTTCATCAAAATGCATGGCCTTGGGAATGACTATGTGTATATAGATTGTTTTCCTAAGACCACAGCAGAAATCATTGCCAAGAGCGATCTGCCGGCCTTGGCACGTGCCGTCTCCGACCGACATTTCGGTATCGGCTCCGATGGACTCGTGCTCATCTTGCCGTCCAAAGAAGCGGATGCCAAGATGCGTATCTTCAATGCCGACGGCAGTGAAGCAGAGATGTGCGGTAATGCCATTCGTTGCGTGGCGAAATACCTGTATGAGAGTGGCCTTTGTAGCGATGTGCATATGCAGATAGAGACCCTCGCGGGTATACGTTCGCTGGCGTTGCATGTGAACAAAGAGAAAGTAGATCTGGTGACGGTGAATATGGGAAAGCCGGTCATCCAACCGGATGCTATCCAAAGCGGTATCGATCCGATCGGTTATACGGCGGTAAAGATAGGCAATCCGCATGCGGTTTTCTTCCGCGATACCATTCCGCAATTACCGGTCAATACGAACGTAGAATTCGTTCATGTGCGTAACAGAAAGGAACTCGATGTGCGCGTCATAGAACGCGGTTCAGGGGAGACGATGGCCTGCGGAACAGGGGCTTGTGCCGCTGCTGTAGCTGCCATCTATCACGGTCTTACCGAACGAACGGTGACTGTCCATCTGCCAGGTGGCGATTTGACAATACAATGGAAATCCGATCTGTCGTCAGTCTTCATGACCGGTTCGGCAACGGAAGTGTTCCGAGGTGAATATGCTTACTGACAATGAATAGAAATACGAATTTTGATCGATTGCCCGATAGGTATCTCTTCAAAGAGATCGCGGTTCGCGCAGCAGCCTATACGAAGCAACACCCGGAGCATAAACTCTTGCGCATGGGAGTAGGGGACGTGTCGCTTCCTTTACCAGGAGCGATCATCGATGCGATGCATCAAGCTGTGGACGAGTTAGCGCACGCAGAGACGTTCCGAGGATATGGGCCCGAGGAAGGATATGAATGGCTGAGACAGGCCGTTATTGACAATGAATACACGCCGAGAGGCATTGATCTGGATATAGAAGAGGTGTTCATTAGCGAAGGAGCCGGTAGTGATCTTGGTAACTTGAGCGAGTTGTTTATTAGCCATAATACAGTTGCCATCTTAGATCCCTCATACCCGGCGTATATGGATGGTAGTATGATGGCAGGGCGAGAAGTAATATCATTGCCGTGTACGATAGCGAACGGTTTTATACCGGAATTGCCCAAGCAGAAAGCGGATATTATTTATCTCTGCTTGCCCAATAACCCGTCAGGAACGGTGCTCAATCGTGCGGAATTGCAACGATGGGTGGATTATGCGATAGTCAACAAGAGTATCATCATCTTTGATGCAGCATATGAGGCATATATCTCCGAAGAAGATGTACCGCATTCTATATACGAACTGGAAGGCGCCAAACAAGTCGCCATTGAGGTGCGCAGTTTCAGTAAGAGTGCCGGCTTTACAGCTGTTCGTTGCGGATATACGATCGTTCCCAAACAAACAGGGCTTCAAGCTATGTGGATGCGTCGCCAATGTACGAAATACAACGGGACATCCTATGTTGCTCAACGAGCAGCCCTGGCTACATATACTCCCGAAGGTAAGCAAGGAATAGAAGCCAATCTAATGTATTACAAGCAAACGGCACAAATGATTGCGGATGGGCTTCGAGCTTTAGGATATGATGTCTTTGGCGGCAAGAACGCCCCTTATATCTGGTGTCGTGTGCCGCAAGAATATGACTCATGGTCGTTTTTCGACCACTTACTTCATACCTGTCAAATCGTATGTACACCGGGCGTCGGATTTGGTGACGCAGGACAAGGATTTGTGCGTTTTTCGGCGTTCTCCAATAGAAAAGAAGTCGAAGAGGCACTAAAAAGAATGAAAACACTTGCATAAATCAAAAAATATTTGTAATTTTGCACCGCAAAATTGAATTAACACTATGTGTGGAATTGTTGGATATATCGGTAAACGCAAAGCGTACCCGATTTTGATTAAAGGTCTGCATCGTCTCGAGTATCGCGGGTACGACAGTGCCGGCGTAGCGCTCATCAATGAGCAGGGACAACTCAATGTCTATAAAGCCAAAGGTAAAGTATCCGAATTGGAAGCGTTCTGCGAAAGCAAGGACATGGGCGGCACAATCGGTATCGCCCACACGCGTTGGGCTACCCACGGCGAACCCAATACAGTCAACGCCCATCCGCATTACTCGGAGTCCGAGCGCTTGGCCATCATTCACAATGGTATCATTGAAAACTACGCCGTCCTCAAAGCAGGTCTGATGGAGCAGGGATATACCTTTAAGTCCGACACGGACACGGAGGTGCTTGTGCAACTCGTCGAATATACGCAGGTGAACCAGCACGTCGATCTCAAGACGGCGGTACAGTTAGCGCTACAGCAAGTGATCGTTGCCTAT
>Ga0247610_10006145_pt1 | contig 12545 bp, 12 predicted proteins | sample 174DNAGHGhighgp2_FD_193483 | JGI IMG/M metagenome (GOLD analysis project Ga0247610, IMG submission 193483) | Sheep rumen microbial communities from Palmerston North, Manawatu-Wanganui, New Zealand - 1742 DNA GHGhigh gp2 | ecosystem: Host-associated > Mammals > Digestive system > Stomach > Rumen...
TAATGAAAATGAATTATATGTTCATAGAATCGGTAGAACTGCAAGAGCAGGAAAAGAAGGAATGGCCCTAACTATCGCAACTTCTAAAACTAAAGGTAGAATTTTAGATATTGAAAATTATACAAAAAGAAAAATTAAAAGAGAAGAAATCCCTTCAGTTAAAGATATCAATACAGCATTAAATAAAAAATTATATTTAAATATTTTAGAAAATATTGAAAAATATAAAGATATTCATGATTATGATTCTTTAATTCAAAAATTAGCAAGAATTAATTCAGATCCTGTACCTGTATTAAATGCTTTGTTAAAAATGATAGATTTTAATAAAAGAGAATATAAAGAAATAGAAATATTGAGATATAATAATAAAGAAGAGAATAAAAAGAACTCAAAGTCTAAAAATAATAAAAATGATTCTAAATCTAAAAAGAATGATAATACTAATAAATCATTAGCTATTATGGAAGTTAATTTAGGATCAAATGACAAAATTAGACCTAATCAATTAGTTAATTTCTTCCATGATGAATTTATGATTCATCGTGAACATTTTGGAAAGATTATTATTGAAAAGGATAAAACATTCTTTGAGGTTAAAAGAGAAGCATTAAGATTCTTTAATCAAAAGAAAAAATTCAATAATAAATTATTAAAATTTAAGGAAGTTAAACGTTAAAAGAGAGGGAAAAAATGAGAATTACTGCAGGTAAATTACGTCATAGATTAATAGATATGACTAATCTAGAAACAACAAGAGAAACTCAAGATAAAGTTAGAATGGCTATTTTTAATATGCTTGGACAATATTTTGATTCTGGTGTTTGTCTAGATTTATTTGCAGGCTCAGGAGCCATGGCTATAGAGGCATATTCTAGAGGCATGGATAAAATATATATTAATGATATTAATATAAAGGCATTAGATGTATGTAAAAAGAATTGCAAATCTTTAGGTATTAGTGATGCAATATTTACAAATTATGATTATAATATTTATAGTAATAATATAAATCAATTATTTGATTTAATAGTATTAGATCCTCCATATAAAATGGATGATGTAGAAGGTATTTTAAATTCAATTATGAAAAATACTAAAGATAATACTATAATTGTTTTTGAAATGGCTAATGAAACAGTATATCCAAAAAATATAAATGGCTTTAGTGCCATAAAAGATAAGAAATATGGAATCAAAAAAGTAATTATTTATAAGAAGGTTTTATAATGCTAGATAAAATATATAAGGAGATAAGATTAGTAATTAATAATTTCATAAAAAAAGATTATTGGAAATCTTTTTGCTCTGCAGATATTTTTTATTTTGATGATAGTAAAAAGAAAAAAACAATGATTACATTTATGGATTCATTCTTTGGTGAATCATATGGATTACAATTTTTTGTAAACCCTGATGGATTTAATTATGTCCATGATATTTTCACATCTAAAAATCCTGATATGATATCTGTTGGAGATTGTGATTCTTTATGTGCTGTATTAGTATCTAAAGAAAAATTAACAGCTGAAGATAAAATCTTTTTATCTAAATGTAAATCAAGAGTAAAAGAAGAAAATAATTTAATTATATATCGTTTTAAAAAAGGGTATGCACAGCGCCATGCTAATCTACATGAATTAAAAATGATACTTGAAAAAATATCTTATCTATCAAGTATAATTCAAAATGAATTTAATGATTTAGTTAACGCATTTAATCAAGGATTATCAGCAGTTGCGTATGTAAATTTAGAAGAATATTTATATCATATTAGCTATTTACCATTACCATTTTTAGAGAAAAATCCTAAATATAAGCCAGTTAATCAAGATTTTTTAAATGAATATAAAAATAAAACATTTATTAATGATGAATGCTATTTATTTACTTCATATTTACCTATAATTATTAAAGAAACAAATGTTAGACCACTCTTATTATATTTTTATTTCAGTGAATCTAATAAGAGCTATTTAAAATTTATTATAGATGATCCTAAGGCTTATTATGATTATATCTATGGAATTTTAGATGAGGTATTCTTAAATGTAGGTAAGCCTATAAAATTCATATTTAATAATCGTGATTTTTTCTATTATGTTGCTAAAACATTAAATGAATTACAAATTGAATGCGAAAGAACAGATAATAATGATAGAGTAGATGATAATATCACTAATGTTATATCTCAAATATTTGAAAAGACTAATGATGATGTAATAGAAAAAGAAGAAGCTGTTATCATCTTAATGGATACTTTAACAAAGCTTATTAATGAAATTAATGAATCAGATGATGAAACTAAAGAAATTAATTCTGAAAGTTCTAATCTAGTGTCTTAATTTGCTTGAAAATAATGGCTATTAATGATAAAATACTTAATGTATTTTAAATTGTTGATGGAGATTATGTAATAAATTTATTGTAAAGCGAGGATGGTATGGTGAAAGCATCCCAATAATAATTACTGGACACTCCGGAATGCCTCTAAAAAAGGCCGTATTAAGGCGTTAACTTATAATTGAGAGCTTTAGCTGAAGTAAGGTGGCACCACGTATTTAACGTCCTTATACATTTTTGTATATGGGCGTTTTTTTTAGGAGTTTTTTATGAAAACTGTTTTACCAGATATTGATATGGGAAAAATAAAATTGAGAGAAATAAATGAATCTGATTTATTTGATTTATATGAATGTGGTAAAAGTAAAAAAATGTGTGAAACATTAAACTGGGGTCCATTTGAAAGATTATTTGATGCTAAATTTGTTTTAAAAGAAATTTATTTAAAAAGACCTATAGATGGAATACCTAAAGGTTATGCAATAATAGTATCAAATAAAATGGTTGGTATGATTGATTATCATACATATAATGAAAAAGATAATTCAGCTGAGATTGGTTATTTTTTAAACCCTGATTATTGGAATCAAGGTATAATGACTAAGGCTTTAAAGAAAGTTATTGATATTGGCTTTAATTATCTAGATTTAGATAAAATAATTATTGGCAGTGACACAACAAATGAAAGAAGTCTAAATTTAATTCAAAAAGCTGGATTAAAATATGAGACAAGTATTGTAAATGAATATAAAGATAAAAGCCATTTATGTTTATATTATTCAATTTACAAATATGAATATAAGGAGAATTAAAATGATAACTAAACCAAAAGGAACATATGATATCTTACCTGATGAATCAAGATCATGGTCAAAGCTAGAAGATACAATTAGAAAGATTTGTAAGCTTTATAATTATAAAGAAATTAGAACACCAATCTTTGAATCATTTGACGTATTCCATAGAGATATAAATGATACATCAGATATGGTTACAAAAGAAACTTATGATTTTAAAGATAGATCTGATAGATTAATTACTCTTCGTCCTGAGGGTACAGCTGGTGTTGCAAGAAGCTTCATTGAAAATAAATTATATGTTGAAAACCCAGTATCTAAATTATTCTATATGGGACCTATGTTTAGATATGAGCGTCCTCAAAAGGGAAGAAATAGACAATTTAACCAATTTGGTGTAGAAGCACTTGGTTCTAATTCACCATTAATTGATGCAGAAGTAATCGCCCTAGGCTGTGCATTAATTAGAGCCCTTGGATTAAAGGATGTTAAGGTAAAAATTAATTCTTTAGGTGATGAAGAATCAAGAAACAATTATAGAGATGTATTAGTTAAGCATTTTTCTTCTTACAAAGATGAATTATGTGAAGACTGTAAAATGCGTCTTGAAAAGAATCCATTACGAATCTTAGATTGTAAGGTTGATAGAGATAAAGATTTCTTTAAGACTGCCCCTAAGATTAATGATTATTTAAATCAAGCATCTAAAGAAAGATTTGATACAGTATTAAAAACATTAGATGGACTTGATTTAGCATACGAGGTTGATTATAACCTAGTTAGAGGCTTAGATTATTATTGCCATACAGTATTTGAACTAGAAGTAAATGTACCTGAATTTGGTGCACAAAATGTAATTGGTGCTGGTGGAAGATATGATAAGCTAATATCTGATTTAGGTGGACCAGAAACTCCAGGTGTAGGTATGGCTTTTGGTCTAGAAAGATTATTATTAGCTACTAATCTATCTGGTAAAAAATTAGTTAATGAAGATACAATTCATGCATATTTTATTGCGCTAGGTGATAATGCAGCAAAAGAAGCAATTAAAATTATGAATGTATGTAGAATTGGTGGTTTATCTTGTGATATGGATTATCTATCAGGAAGCTTAAAGAGTCAATTTAAAAAGGCTGATAAAAATAATGCATATTTTACTTTAATATTAGGAGATAATGAACTTGAAAATTATAAGATTAATATTAAAGATAATAGAACAGATGAACAAGAAACAATTAGCTTATATGATGTATACCCATATATAGTTAATAAATTAAATAAATTAGCACTTGGAGCTTGTGCTTCATGTGATAAAAAAGGAGAAACAAAATAATGAAAAGAGTTAATTTAAAAAATATAAAGCTTGGTGAAGTTAATCATGTTGCAGGCTTTGTAGAAAACATTAGAAACAAAAAATCAATGTGCTTTATTGTATTAAAGGATGTTACAGGTAAATTACAGATTACAGTTGAAAAAGAAAAGCATCCTGAAATGGAGGATTTATTAAATCAAATTACAGTTGATTCAGTTATTGAAGCTGAAGGTATGATTGTAGCATCTGAATATGTTAAATTAAATGGTATGGAAATGTATCCTGATACAATCAAAATTGATTCAATTGCTGAACCATCTCCAATTGTTGCACCTAAGGGTGAAGAAACTAATATTGATTTAAGATTAGACTATAGATGGATTGACCTACGTACTGATAAGAATACATTAATGTTTAAGACTCAAAGCTTATTTGTAAATAAATGTAGAGAATTCTTAGTAAAAAATGATTTCATTGAAATTCATTCACCAAAATTAATTGGTGCTGAATCAGAATCAGGTGCTGGTGTATTTAAGGTAGATTATTTTGATCGTAATGCATATTTAGCACAATCTCCTCAATTCTATAAGCAAATGGCAATGGCAGCTGGATTTGAACGTATATTTGAATCAGGCCCAGTATTTAGAGCTGAAAAGTTCGCATCAAGAAAGCATGCGACTGAATTTACAGGATTCGATTTAGAATTCTCATATATTGATTCATACTATGATGTTATGCATATGGAAGAAGAAATGCTTACTTATGCATTAAAAGCTGTAAAAGAAGTTTATGGTGATGAAATTAAAAAGGTATATGATATTGATGTAGTTGTACCTACAGTACCATTCCCTGTTATGGACTTACATGATGTATATAACGAATTAGAAAAGAGATATGGTTATAAGGTACCTGAAGAAGAAAAAGGTGATTTAACAACTGAAGGTGAAAGATTGGTTAAGAATCTATCACTAGATATGTTTGGTCATGAATTCTTATTCATTACAGGATACTCAAAAGAAAATAGAGCATTCTATCATATGAGAGATGAAAAGGGCGTTCCTTGCGGATATGATTTAATTTGGAAGGGATGCGAAATTACAACAGGTGCTCAACGTGAGCATAGATATGAAATTTTAAAGAAACAAGCAGAAGAAAAAGGCTTAGATAACGATGTTAAATTCTATCTTGATTTCTTTAAATATGGATGCCCTCCACATGGTGGATTTGGTATTGGTGTAGATAGAATTACAATGTTATTATTCAATGAAGGTATTAAAGATGCTATGTTCATCTTTAGAGGACCAGATAGATTAAATCCATAATCGAGGTGATTTTATGCATATTACATGGGATGAATACTTTATGGGTGTAGCTTTACTTTCAGCTAAAAGAAGTAAAGACCCATCAACTCAAGTTGGAGCTTGTTTAGTTAACCAAGATAAAAGAATAATTGGAATTGGATATAATGGTTTTCCAAGAGGCTGTTCTGATGATGTATTCCCTTGGGGAAAAGGAAACCAAGATGAATTATTAAATAAATATCAATATGTAGTTCATGCTGAGGCTAACGCTATATTAAATTCAAGTGGAAATATAAAAGGCTCAACTGTTTATGTAACTTTATTTCCATGTAATGAATGCGCAAAGCTTCTAATACAATCAGGTGTTAAGCATATAGTATATATGACTGACATTCATTCTGGTACAGTTTCAACCATCGCATCTAAAAAGATGTTAGATGCTGCAGGCGTAACATATGAAAAAATGCCTGAAATTGAAATTTCATTAAATTCAAAATGAAATATATATTAAAAAAATATTGGATTCATATTGTATTTATTTTAATAATTTATATTCCAATTATCGTTATTACTACAACAAGAACAAATTATTCATTAATATTAAAAGGTGATACAACTAAATTTAATAGTGTAGTAGATATTGATACAGATTATATAGAAGAAGGAAGCTTTTCCACAATATATGTAATATCAATGGATAAATCAACTGTATTTCAAAATCTAATTACTGCAGGACTTCCTACAGTAGAGAAATATAAAATGTCTACAAGCTATACTCATCTAAGTGATATAGAAACATATAAGGCTGGTAAAATTGATTATTATTCAAGTATTGAAATTGCAATTATTAATGCTTATACATATGCTAAATTAGATGATGATTCAATTAATATTGATTATAAATTTAAATCATTTGATGTAACATGGTATAAAAAGGATAGTCAATTTAAAATTGGTGATGAAATAATTGGTATTAATGATATTTCTAATGATTCAGAAATAGGATTATATAATGGCTTAAGAGCCTTAAAGGATCAAGATACTATCCATATTATAAGAAATAATAAGCCACTAGATATAATTTGGCAAAAGAATATAGATTCAGTATCTATTACTAAAAGATACGAAATTAATTATGATACAATATTTCCAAAATTAAAAATAAAAGATACTAATGTAGGAGGCCCATCAGGAGGACTTTTACAAACATTATCTATTTATAATAAATTAACTAAAGATGATTTAACACATGGTAAAAAAATTGCAGGTACAGGAACAATTAATTCTGATGGAAGTGTAGGAGAAATTGGTGGTATAAGAGAAAAAATACCAACTGCCATAGATGATAATATTGATGTTTTCTTTTGTCCTAAAGGAAATTATAGTGATGCAAAAGAAGCATATGATTTTCTAAATGGTAGAAGCAAGATGCAATTAATCGAAATAGATAATTTTAAAGATGCAATTAAATATCTTAAGGAACTAAAATGAGAAAATATAATGAAGTTATTCAAGAATTAGAAAAATATAATAGACCATTTAAAGAAAAATTCTTTGCGTTTTTAATTGCTTTATTATTATCATTACTAATTATTAGTGCACCAGCACTAATATTAATTAACCTTGTAATTTTTAAAAATTATTTAAAATTAATTATCTTTATTGGTGCGTTATTATTAATATTTGAAATATTTTTGATACAGTTAATTTATTATGTTGCTATTACTAAGGGTGAAGTAAAACAGTTATGGATAGTCGCACTTTTAGAAACTTTATTACCAGCAATATTAGTTTTAGGTGCAATACTTTTAATATTTTTTATAGGAGTTATTTAATATGATCATTACAGCTATTATATTTTTCATATTGTATTTTATAGATCAAATAACTAAATATTTTGCTCAAGCTAATCTATCAACTGAAATAAACACTAAGTTTATTCCTAATGTAATGTCTTTTAGATTAGAATATAATACTGGTGCTGCATTTTCATCTTTTGATAATTCTGGATGGTTATTAATCATAATTTCAGGACTAGCTACAATAGTTTTAGGTTATTTCTTATTAAAAAATGATTGGAAGCATGAAAAATATAAGAGCTTTTTATTAACAATGATTACAGCAGGCTGCGTAGGTAATTTATTTGATAGAATTATTATGAATATTAATTCATTAAACACAACTGATGGTAGACCTGGTGTAGTTGATATGATTGATTTCGAATTTTTAGATATAATTTTTGATAAATTATTTGGTTCATCATTTGCGATATGCAATGTTGCTGATGTTTATTTAGTTATAGGTTTAATATTATTAGCTATTGATCTTTTATTTTTCGCAGATAGGAGAAAGAAAAAATATGAAGCTTCACATAGATAATGAATTTGTAGGAATTAGACTTGATAAGGTAATTGCTACATTATTACCAGATAAAACAAGAAATAATATATTAAAATTAATTGAAGATGGAAATATTTTAGTTAATGGTAAGACAATAAAGCCAAGCCAAAAAGCACAGCTAAATGATGAAATCGAAATCAATGAACCAGAACCTAAATCTTTAGATTTAGAGGCTGAAAATCTTAATTTAGATATTGTATATGAAGATTCAGACGTTGCAGTCATAAATAAGCCAAAAGGAATGGTTGTACACCCAGGTGCTGGAGTTAATTCAGGTACACTTGTTAATGGCCTATTATATGAAATGGATGATTTATCAGAAATCAATGGAGTAATTAGACCTGGTATTGTTCATAGAATTGATAAAGATACAACAGGCCTATTAATGATTGCTAAAAATGATAAAGCATCCCTATCTTTAACAGAACAACTAAAACGTCACGAATGTAATAGAATTTATTATGCATTAGTTTATGGTGAATTTCAAGAAAATAAAGGTAGAATAAATGTTCCTATTGCAAGATCAAAAGAAGATAGAAAGAAAATGGCAGTAGATAAAGATGGTAAAGAAGCTATTACTAATTTTAAGGTTCTAAGAAGATTTAAGGGATTTACATTACTTGAATTAAAATTAGAAACAGGTAGAACTCATCAAATTAGATGCCATATGGAATATATTGGTCACCCACTTGTTGGTGATAAAATATATGGAAGAAGAAAAGTAATTGGTGATTTAGGACAATTCTTACATGCTAAAAAAATTGGTTTTATTCATCCTACAACAAATGAATGGATGGAATTTGATTCTGAATTACCTAAATATTTTACTGATTTTTTAAATACCCTAGAGGAATTAAAATAGGATACATAAATGTATCCTTAAATTTTAGGTGAAATTATGCTAGATTTATGGATTTTATATAGTATTTCTTTTAAAGATAATATGCCTAATCCTGCAACTAGAATGTATGATGAAGCAATAAAAAATAACATCAATGCTAAATTGATGTTTTATGATTTATTTCAATTTAAAGATGATGAAATATATTATGATGGTAAAAAGGTATTAGAATTACCTAAAATAGCTTTATTAAGAGGAAATGATACTAATGTATCATTAATGCTAGAAGAATTAGGTATTAAGGTTATCAATTCTACATATACAATTACTAATTGTATTGATAAATTAAAAACTCATGCCTTTGCAGATTATTTAGATATACCACAAATAAAAACTTATCATTTTAAAAATTTTACATTCTTAGAATCAAAAGAATTAGTAGGTTTACCATTTATATTAAAATATAGATATGGTAAGCAAGGACAAAATATTTATATTATAAATACTGAAGAAGAATTTAATGAGGTATTAAAAAATATTAATCCTGAAGATTATATTTTACAAGAATATATAGATACAACATACGGAAAAGATGTTAGAGTATTTATTGTAGGAAATGAAATATTAGGTGCATGCGAAAGAGTAAATAATTCTGATTTTAAATCTAATCTAGCACAAGGTGGTTTATCATATAGATATGATATTGATGATTTTACAAAAGCTAATTCACTAAAATTAAATAAAATCCTAAAAGGAGATATTATAAGCGTAGATTACGTTTTTGGTAAGAATGGATTATTATTTTGTGAGGCTAATACAAATCCAGGCTTTGCATCATTTAATTATCTAGGTTATCCTGTAAGAAGCATATTTATGAATTATATAAAAAAATTATTAAAGGGCAGCAAATAAGCTGCCCCTTTAATTTGTTGGTGATTGTTTTTCATAATTTTGAATAAATTCAATTACTTTATAATATGGAATAGCATAAGAATATAAGTATTCATTTGATGCAGAAACCTTACTTGCAAAATTTATTCCAATTAATCTTAAGTTTGAATCTAATAACATAGAACCAGAAGAACCATCATTTATTTTTGCTGTATGGTCAATTACAGAAAATTTAATATCTGATTTAATTTTTGATTCTTCATCTGAATTAAATTCGTCTAATGATACATATGAACCATAAGTAATTGTATTCATAACCCTTTTAGGGTTACCTACAGTAATAACTGTATCTTTTTCATTTGGCATATTTGATGTAAAAGTAATTGTATCTAGTGTATCAGTAGTCTTACCATCATCAGGAATTTTATTAAAATACATTAGTGCTAAATCATAATTTGAATCAGCATAAGCTATAATTCCTGTATATGCATTATTAAAACAATCATAGATTTTATATTCTTCATATTTATATTTTTCAGGTTTATATATTACATGATTATTTGTTAAGCAATAATAGTAATTAGAAGTTTGAGCGATTATTACACCTGAACCAATTGATTCATATGTTTGTCCACCTAGAGTGGATTCTGTAAAAGTAGATATAACCTTAACTGAAGTTTTTAAGATATTATCTGAAATTAGATTTGATATTTCTTTATAATCTGTTTCATAGCCTGCATATACTGTAGTTTCTTTTTTAATTTCTTTTTTAAAATTAAAAGGAATTTTACATTCAATATCACTATACCATCCTAAAAAAGTAGAAGCAATCTTAGTTGGATTTGCCTCAGGCTTTAATACTAGATTTTCTAATGTAGCAGTAGAATAAAATTTAAATCCATTATTTAAATCATATATAACTTTAATTCCATTTGGATTATCTGATTTAGGTACTATAAAATTATATGTATCCTGTTTTATGAATTTAGAACTAGGATTTTGATTTTGATTTTCAGTTATAGTAGATATACTTTTATGTTTAGAACATGAAGTAATAGAAAAAAATAAAACAAAGATTAATATTAAATTTAAAAATTTATGCTTCATTCTTTCACCTACTTTTTATGATATTATATCATAAATTTTTAATAATTCAGTTTTTTTTCATTATTTAACATATTCTAAGTTCTTATTAGCATATAAAATATTTATTTTTCTTCATAAATATCATCCGTTCGGTTGATGTTATTTATTTTATATTTATATATAATAAAATTGGATTTTTTATAAGAGGGAGATGTATATTATGAAAAAGAAAAAAATATTTTTAACTTTATTAGCTTGTGTTTCTATTGCAACACTAGTTTCTTGTGGTGGAAAGAAGAAGGAATCAGAAACCTTAGCACCACAAATTACTGAAACAGGAGAGAATGTAGAAACAACAGGAACTGAAGTATCTGAATTTAAGGTAACATTTAATAATTTTGATGGTACTGAATTATATTCTTACACAGCTCATGCAGGAGATGTTGCTACATACAAAGGTGATACACCTGAAAGATTAGATGGTGATTATTTTGCAAGTTATATTTTTGATGGATGGGATAAGCCACTAGAGACTGTAAATCAAAATGTTGTATATACAGCAAAATATAAGGTTATATATTCGACAACATATTATTCTAATGGTCTTTTATTTGAATTATCAGAAGACCAACAAGGATGGTATATTAGAAAATATTTAGGTAGTGATACAAATGTAGTAGTACCTGCAACATTTGATGGACTTCCTGTAACTAAGATTCTATCAGGAGCATTTTCAGATAATAAATCAATAACTAATATTCATATTGGTGAAAATATTAGATATATTGGTGAAAATGCATTCTTAAATATGGAAAAAATGGAAAATATCACAGTTAGTGATAAAAACCCTGTATATAGTGTAGTTGATGATGCATTAATAGGAACATATAGAAAGTCAAATTATACTTTAAAATCATTAATTTATGTTCCATCAACTAAAAAAGGATTCTATGAAATTCCATCTGATGTATCAATTTATAGAGGATGCTTATCAGGTTCTCAATTAAATGATTTAAAATTCTCAACAAATGTATTTAAACCTTTAAATATTGAAGGCAGCTTTATTGCAGAAGCTTATAATAGCCAATATACAAATTATGTATTTAAAGATTTATTCGGTGGTACTGAAGAGGATGTTAATAATGCACATGTAATTCATGTCATTGTATCTGGAGGAGATATTCCTGCAGGTATGTTTGCTAATAACAAAAAGCTTGAATCTATTTCATTATATAATAATCAAAATAACCCAATTGAAGAAATTGGAGCACTTGCATTCTATGGATGTAGTTCACTACATTCAATGGTAATTCCTAATACTGTTGAAGTAATTAGAAAAAGAGCATATGAAAATTGTAATTTTGAAACTCTAGCAATAGGTGAAGATGAAAATTTAAGATTACAAGTAGTAGAAGATTATGCATTTAACTGTGATGTAGAAGAAACATTAATTGATAATGGATTAGAATATGTAGGAAATGATGCTAACCCATATGTATTAGCATATTCAATTGATTCTAATAATACAAGAATGCAAAAATCTGCAACAATTAGTGAATATACATTATTCTTAA